>Ga0081540_1003316_pt1 | contig 12767 bp, 9 predicted proteins | sample TabmetS2T1R1_FD_71024 | JGI IMG/M metagenome (GOLD analysis project Ga0081540, IMG submission 71024) | Tabebuia heterophylla rhizosphere microbial communities from the University of Puerto Rico - S2T1R1 | ecosystem: Host-associated > Plants > Roots > Rhizosphere ...
CGCCACCCACATACTGGATGGGCTTGCCGACCAGCGGCAGGAGCCGCTCCAGGGCAGGGAAGACCGACGCGACAGTACTCATAATGGCCGAGGGTACCCGGAATCAGTCGGCGTCCGGCTCGACCTTGTCCCGGCTGGCGTACCGGTCGACGTAGTCCTGGCCTGACAGGCGCCGGATGTGCGCCATGATGTCGTCGGTGATCTCCCGCAGCAGCTTCGGGGTACGCCGCCCGTCGGCCCGGTCGGTGTAGTCCAGCGGGGCGCCCGCCCGGACCCCGATGGCGTGGCCCAGCCGGGGCAGCTTCGAGCCGATGGGCTGCACCTTGTCGGTGTTGATCATCGCGATCGGGACGACCGGTACCTTCGCCTCCAGCGCGATCCGGGCGATGCCGGTGTGCCCGCGGTGCAGCTTCCCGTCCGGGGAGCGGGTGCCCTCCGGATAGATGCCGAACAGGCCGCCCTCATCGAGTACCCGCAGGGCGATGTCCAGTGCGTTCAGCGCCGCCCGGCCGTTGCCGCGCTCCACCGGGATCTGCCGGATGCCCCGGAAGAACGCGGCGGTCATCCGGCCCTTCAGCCCGTCGCCGACGAAATACTCCGCCTTGGCCAGGAAGGTGATGTCCCGGGACACCACGATCGGCAGGAACAGCGAGTCGGCCGCGGACAGGTGGTTGCTGGCCAGGATCGCGGCGCCCGAGGCCGGGATGTTGGCGATGCCGTCGGTCCACGGGCGGAACAGCCCCCGGACCGTTGGACCGATGGTGTAGCGCCCCACCTTGTAGAGCACCGACACGCCTGACCTCCGGGTACCCGTTGTCTTCCCCGGAGGTCAGGCTATCGGACGCTGCTCAGGCCCGTTCCACGGCCGCCCGCACGGACTCCCCGTCACCGGCCTCGCCGGTGAAGCCCCGGTCGCCGACCTCCCCGAAGCCGACGGCCACCGCCAGGGTCTCCTCGGCCACGAAGTCGCGGTGCGCCTCGACCGCGGCGGTCACCTCCGGACCGGCCGACAGCGTCAGCCGGATCCGGTCGGAAACCTCCAGGCCCGCCTCCCGGCGCGCCTGCTGGACCACCCGGACCACGTCCCGGGCCAGCCCCTCGGCCACCAGCTCCGGGGTCACCTCGGTGTCCAGCACGACGAGGCCCTCGCCGCCGGGCAGCGGCGCCGACCGGTCCGCGTCCGCCACGACCAGGCGCAGCTCGTACTCGCCCTCGTTCAGCGCCACGCCGCCCGCGGTCACCACGCCGTCCGTGACCGACCAGTCGCCGGCCTTGACCGCCCGGATCACCTGCTGCACCTGCCCGCCCAGCCGCGGCCCCAGTACCCGCGGCACCACGGTCAGCACCCGCTCGCTGTATCCGGCGGCGTCCCCGGTGAACTCCACCCGCTTGACGTTGACCTCGTCGGCGACCAGGTCGGCGAACGGCCTCAGCGCCTCGGCACCCGGGGCGGCCACGGTCAGCGCCGCCAGCGGCAGCCGTACCCGCAGCCCGCGCGCCTTCCGCAGGGACAGCGCGGCGGAGCAGACCTCGCGCACAGCGTCCATTGTGGACACCAGCGCGTGGTCGGCCGGGAACTCCTCCGCGTCCGGCCAGTCGGTCAGGTGCACCGAGCGGCCGCCGGTCAGGCCGCGCCAGATCTCCTCGGCGGTCAACGGTGCCAGCGGCGCTACGACCCGGCACAGCGTCTCCAGGACCGTGTAGAGCGTGTCGAACGCGTCCCGGTCGCCCGACCAGAACCGGTCCCGGGACCGCCGGACATACCAGTTGGTCAGCGCGTCCAGGTAGGACCGGACCGAGCCGCACGCCCCGCTGATGTCCTGCGCGTCGAGCTGCGCCTGGACCGTCGCCACCAGCTCGCCGGTCTTGGCCAGCACGTACCGGTCGAGCAGGTGGGCCGAGTCGGCGCGCCGCCTCGCGTCGTACCCGTCGGCGTTGGCGTACAGCGAGAAGAAGTACCAGACGTTCCACAGTGGAAGCAGCACGTGGCGCACCGAGTCACGGATCGAGCTCTCGGTCACCGGCATGTCCCCACCACGCAGCACCGGCGAGGACATGAGCATCCACCGCATCGCGTCCGACCCGTACACGTCGAACATCTCGTAGACGTCCGGGTAGTTGCGCAGGCTCTTGGACATCTTGCGGTTGTCCGAGCCGAGCAGGATGCCGTGCACCAGGGCGTTGCGGAACGCCGGCCGGTCGAACAGCGCGGTGGCCAGCACGTGCATGGTGTAGAACCAGCCGCGCACCTGGCCGATGTACTCGACGATGAAGTCGCCCGGGTAGTGGCTCTCGAACCACTCGCGGTTCTCGAACGGGTAGTGCACCTGGGCGAACGGCATCGAGCCGGACTCGAACCAGCAGTCCAGCACCTCGGGTACCCGGCGCATGGTCGAACGGCCGGTCGGGTCGTCCGGGTTCGGCCGGGTCAGCAGGTCGATCGCCGGCCGGTGCAGGTCGGTGACCTTCACGCCGAAGTCGGCCTCGAGCTGTTCCAGCGAGCCGTAGACGTCGACCCGCGGGTAGGCCGGGTCGTCGGACTTCCACACCGGGATCGGCGAGCCCCAGAACCGGTTGCGGCTGATCGACCAGTCCCGCGCGCCGGACAGCCACTTGCCGAACGAGCCCTCCTTGACGTGCGCTGGCGTCCAGTCGATCTGCTGGTTGAGCTCGACCATCCGGTCGCGGAACTTGGTGACCGCGACGAACCACGAGGACACCGCCTTGTAGACCAGCGGGGTCTCGCAGCGCCAGCAGTGCGGGTACGAGTGGACGTAGCTGTCCTGGCGCACCAGCACGCCGCGCTCCCGCAGCTCGCGCAGGATCGGCTTGTTGGCCTCGAACACCTGCAGACCCTCGAAGCGCGGCGCGACCGAGGTGAACCGGGTGCGGTCGTCGACGGTCAGCACGGTCGGGATGCCCGCCTCGGTGCAGACGTTGTAGTCGTCCTCACCGTGTGACGGGGCGACCTGGACCACGCCGGTACCGTCCTCTGTGGACACGAAGTCGCCGGCCAGCACGGTGAACGCGGCCGGTACGTCGGCCATCCGCTCGACCAGGAAGTCGAACAACGGCGTGTACCGGCGCCCGACCAGCTCGCTGCCCTTGAGCGTGCCCACCCGGGTCGCCTCGGCGAACTCCTTCTGGTAGGCGGACAGCCGTGACTCCGCCAGGATGTACCGCTGCCCGTCGCGCTCCAGCACCGCGTAGTCGATGTCGGGTCCGACCACGAGCGCCGAGTTGGGTACCAGCGTCCACGGCATGGTCGTCCACGCCAGGATCTTCTCGCCGGTCTCCAGCTCGAACTCCACTGTGGACGCCGGGTCGGTGCGGTCCTTGTAGACGTCGTCCATCCGGGTCTCGGTGTTGGACAGTGGCGTCTCGCAGCGCCAGCAGTAGGCCAGCACCCGGAAGCCCTCATACACCAGGCCCTTGTCGTACAGCGTCTTGAAGGCCCAGGCGACACTCTCCATGTAGGACAGATCGAGGGTCTTGTAGTCGTTGTCGAAGTCGACCCAGCGGGCCTGGCGGGTGACGTACCGCTCCCAGTCCCGCGTGTACCGCAGCACCGAGGTGCGGCACGCGTCGTTGAACGCGTCCACGCCCAGGTCGAGGATCTCCGCCTTGCTGGTGATGCCGAGCTGCTTCTCCGCCTCGACCTCGGCGGGCAGCCCGTGGGTGTCCCAGCCGAACCGGCGTTCCACCCGGTGCCCGCGCATCGTCTGGTACCGCGGGACGACGTCCTTCACGTACCCGGTGAGCAGGTGGCCGTAGTGCGGCAGCCCGTTGGCGAAGGGCGGCCCGTCGTAGAAGACGTACTCGCTCGCGCCGGTGGGCCGGGCGTCGACCGAGGCGGGGAAGGTCTTGTCCGCCGCCCAGTAGTCCAGGACGGCGCGCTCGACCGCGGGCAGGTCGGGGCTCGCCGGTACCCCCGGCTTGGCGGCGTGCTTCGGATAGGTGGTCATCGGTCCCTCGCGGTGTGCGTCGTCCTCGCGGTGTGCGTCGTGCGGCACTTCCACGCGAGGACGAGCGTCTCCGCCGGGATCGGCGGGTCCACCCGCGGTACCACCTCGCTTGGTGACTCCGGGGAGCCACCCGCTCGTTGGACGGCTGTCACGGGCCGCACCCGTCCGGTTCTACTGGGACCTTCCGGTCCGTTCTTCCGGAGGCTCACCGGTGATGGCCGGATCAACGCCTGTCCGTCAAGGGTACCCGACGGTCCGCCCGACCCTCAGCAGGGTTTCCCGGCGCCCCGGCCGGGATCCGGCCGGACGGCTCACACCCCGGCTCAGTCCGGCAGGTCCGGGAACCAGAGGGCGAGCTCGCGCTTCGCGCTGTCCGGCGAGTCCGAGGCGTGCACCAGGTTCTCCCGGTTGGACAGCGACAGATCGCCGCGGATCGTACCGGCGGCCGCCTTCCGGCCGTCCGTCGCGCCCACCAGCGCCCGTACCACCTCGATCGCCTGGTCCCCGGACAGCACCGCCGCGACCAGCGGGCCACCGGTCATGAAGTCCTTCAGCGGCGGGTAGAACGGCTTCTCGACGTGCTCGGCGTAGTGTTCGTCGGCCAGCTCCGGGCTCATGGTGCGCAGCACCATCGCCTCGACCTCGAGCCCCTTGCGCTCGAGCCGGCTGATGATCTCCCCGACCAGCCCGCGGCGCACCGCATCCGGCTTGATCAGTACGAGCGTCCGTTCGGACACGAGAGTCCCTCCTTAGCCTCGGGGTGAGCCTAACGGTTGAGGTGTCGGATCTTCCGCCGGTGGCCAAACCCGCCTAGCCTGACGGTCAATGCCCGATCTCCGCCCGTTCCGGGCGGCTGGGCACACCGCGAGGCCCTGGCGCACGGCAGGCACCCCGAGGAGGTTCAGCGTGGCGAGGACCCGTCGCTGGTCGGTCTCCACCCGCCGCAAGGTCGTCGCCTCGATCCTCGGCATCTTCGCGGTGTTCATGATCTGCGCCAGCGCCGGCGCGGGCAGTTGGGTCGCGGCCGCGCTCGGCATCGCGGTCGGCGCGGCAGGGCTGGCGCTCTACGTCGTCTCCGCGCTCAACAGCCGGGAGTTCACCTACGTCCCCGGCACCGCCAACGTGCAGAGCTGCTCGCCGCCGCCCGCGTCCGTCCAGTACGGCCGGTGCGAGCTGCTGCTCATCGTGCACGCGCCGGGCATGGACGACGTCGCGGTCAAGACGCGCGAGGCACGGGTACCGGTCGCCAAGTGGCCGCACGAGGGCAGCACCCTGCCGATCCTGGTGGCGCTCAGCGACCGCCGGCGGATCAAGGTCCTGTGGGACCAGGTCCGCACGCACGGCGCCGCCGCCGGGTCGGCCGACGACGGGTACCCGGACGACGAGTCCGCGCCGACCGAGGACTTCGGCGGCATGTTCTCCGACAACGGCGAAGACGCCGGGGCGCCCGGGGAGGGCGGGGGCGACCCCGACGGCGACTTCGTCGAGCTGGACCTCATGGACCCGGCGGTGTTCCGATCCGACCACGACCTCGGCGACCACGACTTCGGCGACCAGGAGTCGGCCGGCATCGACGAGGCCCCGGGCGTCCAGGAGTCCATCGAGGTCGAGTTGTCGCCCGTGGTCCAGGAGGCCGGCGCCGGCACGCCGGGAGCGTCCACCGACGAGGGCCGCCGGCCGTCACCGTACCGGCGGCCGTCGCCGCGGCCCCGGCCGCGTCGCCCGGTGCACGACGAACTGGACGACTCGCTGGACACCGGCACCGTGATGACCGCCGGCCCGCTGGTCAACCCGGCCAACCCGACACAGCCGGTGGTGGGGCCGACCGAGGAGGTGGACCTCGCCGACAGCACCGCCGGGCTCCAGGTCGATCACGTGGTACCGGTCGACCCGGCGGTACCGGTGATCCCCGAACAGCCGGCCGCCGACGACCCGGGGATAGCCGACGCCTACCTCGCCGCCACCCCGCCGCCGGGCGGACCCGGCGGGCGCGCCGTGCGCGGCGTCGGGGTGACCCTGTTCGTCACGAACCTGACCCGCTCGGTCGCGTTCTACCGGGACACGCTCGGCTTCCGGCAGGTGGACGAGGGGCTGGGCAGCGCCGTGCTGGAGTCCGGTGACAGCCGGATCGTGCTACGCCGGGTGGCCGACATGGCGCCCGTGGACCGGCGCCTGGTGCACCTGCTCCTCGAGGTACCCGACGTCCAGGCCGCGTACGACGACCTGCGCGCCCGGGGCGTCACCTTCGTCCACCGGCCGCGCGCGGTCAGCCGGTACGAGCAGCTCGAGCTGTGGTCGGCGGCCTTCCGCGACCCGGACGGCCACGGCATCGCGCTGATCCGCTGGGACCTGCGTCAGCCGAGCACAGAGCGGCGCACCGAGAGCACGTAGGCCCACACCGCGGCGAAGATGAGCCCCAGGATGGCCAGCGCGACGTGCAGCAGGCCGCTGGCGAACAGCAGCACCTGGATCGCGGCACCGGCCCACCAGGCCCACTGGTACCGGAGCAGGCCGGCGACGATCAGGCACAGCACGACCAGCGTCACGATCGCGACGACGATCGGGGCGGTCCGGTGTCCGCCGAGCTTGATCAGCGGCACGATCGCCAGCAGCAGGACGATCGCCTCGATGACCATCGCACCCGCCCCGACACCGCGGACGGCCGCGTTCGGGTTGCGCAGCCCCGAGCGGGGCGGATCGCCCCCGGTACCCCCGGGCTCCTCGCTGCCCGGCGCGTCGCTGTCGGGCAGCAGCGCTCCGTCCGGTGCGATCAGCTCGCCGCCGGCCGGCCCCGGTCCGGCCAGCTCCTCGCGCTCCCGGCCCGGGACGGTGGTGTCGGGTACCACCGGGTCGGGCTGCTCCTCCGGGTCCGGTCTCGCCGGCATCGGGCGGGTCATCGCCGGAACAGCTTCCGGGCGTCGGCCACGGTGACCACCGAGCCGGTGACGAGCACCCCCACGCCGCTGATGCCGGCGTCCACGTCGGCCTCGGCCAGCCCGACCGCGGCCGCGATGGCGTCCGGCAGCTCCGGCTCGACCGTCACCCGGTCCTCGCCGAAGATCTCTACCGCGATCTCGGCCAGCCGCTGCGGCGCCATGGCCCGGGGCGACGTGCTGCGCGAGACGACAACCGCGTCGACCACCGGTTCCAGCAGCTCCAGAGTGCCCTCGACGTCCTTGTCGGCGAGCATCGCGACCACCGCGATCAGCCGCCGGAAGTCGAACTCCTCGGTCAGCGCCGCCACGGTCGCGGCCATGCCGTGCGGGTTGTGCGCGGCGTCCAGCAGGATCGTCGGCGCGGTGCGCACCCGTTCCAACCGCCCCGGCGACGTCGCGCCGGCGAACCCGGACCGCACCGTCTCCGGGTCCAGCGCGTGGCCCTTGCCCGCGCCGAGGAACGCCTCGACGGCGGCCAGTGCGAGCACCGCGTTCTGCGCCTGGTGGGCGCCGTGCAGCGGGAGGAACACGTCCTCGTACACCGCGCCCAGCCCTTGCAGCGTGAGCACCTGCCCGCCGACGGCCAGCGACCGCCCGACCACGCCGAACTCGCTACCCTCCCGGGCCACGGTCGCGCCGACCTCTGCGCACCGCTCCAGGATCGGCTCGGCTGCCTCGGGATCCTGTGCCGAGAGGATCAGCGTCGCTCCACTGTGGACGATGCCGGCCTTGTGCGTGGCGATGTCCGTCAGGGTGTCACCGAGCCACTCGGTGTGGTCCAGGCCGATCGGCGTGATCACGCAGGTACCGGCGTGCAGCACGTTGGTCGAGTCGTCGGCGCCGCCCATGCCCACCTCGACGACGGCGACGTCGACCGGTGCGTCGGCGAAGGCCGCCAGCGCCAGGGTCGTGGTCATGTCGAAGTAGGTCAGCTTCTCGCCCACCTTCGCGTCGACCAGCTCGGCGACCGGCTGGACCTCGCGGTATATCTCGACGAACCGCTGCTCGTCGACCGGCTCGCCGTCGATCGAGATGCGCTCCCGGACCGTCGTCAGGTGCGGGCTGGTATACCGGCCGGTGCGCAGGCCGTGGGCGCGCAGCAGCGAGTCGATCATCCGCGCGGTCGAGGTCTTCCCGTTGGTACCGGTGATGTGGATCGACGGGTACGCCCGCTGCGGGGTACCGAGCAGGTCCAGCAGCATCCCGATGCGCCCCAGGTCGAAGACCATCCGGGTGTACCCGCGCGCCTCCAGCTCCGCGACGACCTCGTCGAACTCGGCGCTCCCCCGCGCGGCCCCTCCGCTCATGCCGCCGGCTCCAGGGTCGCGAGCGCCGCGTCGATCCGGGCCAGGTCGGCCTCTGCCGCCGCCAGCCGGGCGCGGATCTTCCCGACCACCGCGTCCGGCGCCTTGCTCAGGAACTCCGCGTTGCCCAGCTTCGCCAGCGCCCCCGCCTGCTCCTTCTGCGCCGCAGCCCGGTCCTTCTCCAGGCGGGCCCGCTCGGCGGCCACGTCGATCGAACCCCGGGTGTCCAGCTCGACGGTCACCCCGCCGGTGATCGCCAGCGTCGCCGACGCGGCGAAGTCGGCTCCGGGCTCGTCCAGACGGGCCAGCGAGCGGATCAGCGGCTCGTGCGCGGCCAGGCCCAGCTCGACCAGCCCGGACAGCCGGGCGGCGACCCGCTGGCCCGGGCGCAGGCCCTGGTCCGAGCGGAACCGGCGCACCTCGGTCACCACCTTCTGCAGGTTGGCGATCTCGGCCTCGGCCGCGTCGTCCACATAGGACTTGTCCGGGGTCGGCCATTCGGCGATGGTGACCGACTCCCCGCCGGTCAGCCCGATCCACAGCTCCTCGGTGACGAACGGGGTGACCGGGTGCATCAGGCGCAGCACCTGGTCCAGCACGTGGCCCAGTACCCGACGGGTCGCGGCGCCGTCCGCGGCCTGCGAGTCCCCGGCGCCAGCCGGCGACGCACCAGCGCCTGCCGGCCCGAAGATCGGCTTGGTCAGCTCCAGGTACCAGTCGCACACGTCGTCCCACGCGAAGTGGTAGAGCGTGTCACACACCTTGGCGAACTCGTACCGGTCGAACTGCTCGTCGACCTCGTCGACGACGTGCTGCAGCCGGGACAGCACCCAGCGGTCCACAGTGGACAGCTGATCGGCCGGCGGCAGCGGGCCGGTCGTGTGCGCGCCGTTCATCAGCGCGAAGCGGGTCGCGTTCCAGAGCTTGTTGCAGAAGTTGCGCGAGCCCTGGCACCACTCCTCGGACACCGGCACGTCCGAGCCCGGGTTCGCGCCCCGGGCGAGGGTGAACCGGGTGGCGTCGGCGCCGAACCGCTCGATCCAGTCCAGCGGGTCGACCACGTTGCCGAAGGACTTGGACATCTTCTTGCCGTACTGGTCGCGGACCATGCCGTGCAGGGCCACCACGTCGAACGGCTGGTTGCCGCCCATCGCGTACAGGCCGAACATCATCATCCGGGCGACCCAGAAGAACAGGATGTCGTAGCCGGTGACCAGCACGCTGGTCGGGTAGAACCGGCGCAGCTCCGGAGTCTCGTCCGGCCAGCCCAGCGTCGAGAACGGCCACAGCGCCGAGGAGAACCAGGTGTCCAGCACGTCCTCGTCCTGGCGCCAGCCGGCCGCGGTCGCCGCCTCCGCCGAGCCGCCCGGCGGCTGCTCGTCCGGCCCGACGCAGACCACCTCGCCGGCCGGCCCGTACCAGACCGGGATGCGGTGGCCCCACCAGAGCTGGCGGGAGATGCACCAGTCGTGCATGTTGTCGACCCAGGCGAAGTACCGCTTGGCCAGCTCGGCCGGCTCGATCTTCACCCGGCCGTCGCGCACCGCGTCCCCGGCCGCCTTCGCGAGCGGCCCGGTGTTGACGAACCACTGCAGCGACAGCCGCGGCTCGACGGTGGTGCCGCAGCGGGAGCAGTGCCCGACGGCGTGCACGTAGGGCCGGCGCTCGGCGACGATCAGCCCCTGCTCGCGCAGCGCGGCCACGACCGCCGGCCGGGCCTCGAACCGGTCCAGGCCGAGGAACGGCCCGTGCGCGGTGATGATCCCGCGCTCGTCCATGATCGTCAGACTCGGCAGGTCGTGCCGCTGCCCGATCTCGAAGTCGTTCGGGTCGTGCGCGGGGGTGACCTTCACCGCGCCCGTACCGAAGGAGGGGTCCACATGCGCGTCGGCGACCACCGGGATCCGCCGACCGGTGAGCGGCAGCGTCACCTCGGTGCCCACCAGGTGCCGGTACCGCTCGTCGTCGGGGTGCACCGCGACGGCCGTGTCGCCGAGCATGGTCTCCGCCCGGGTCGTCGCGACCACGATGTCGTCGCTGTACCGGATGGAGACCAGCTCGCCCTCGTCGTCCGAGTGCTCGACCTCGATGTCCGACAGCGCGGTCAGGCAGCGCGGGCACCAGTTGATGATCCGCTCGGCCCGGTAGATCAGCCCGTCGTCGTAGAGCCGCTTGAAGATGGTCTGCACGGCCCGGGACAGGCCCTCGTCCATGGTGAACCGCTCGCGCGACCAGTCGACGGAGTCGCCCAGCCGGCGCATCTGGCCCAGGATGGCGCCGCCCGACTCGCCCTTCCACTGCCAGACCCGCTCGACGAACGCCTCCCGCCCCAGGTCGTGCCGGCTGGTACCGGTGGCGGCGAGCTGCCGCTCCACGACGTTCTGGGTGGCGATGCCGGCGTGGTCCATGCCCGGCAGCCACAGCGTCTCGTACCCCTGCATCCGCCGGCGCCGGATCAGCGAGTCCTGAACGGTGTGGTCCAGGGCGTGGCCGACGTGCAGCGAACCGGTCACGTTGGGCGGCGGGATGACGATCGAGAACGGTGGCCGCCCGCTGGCCGGGTCGGCGCGGAAGTACCCCGCCGATACCCATTGCTCATACCGCGCCTGCTCCACGTCCGCGGGCACATACTGAGCGGGTAGCTGCGGAGCGCTCGAAGTCTCCGGTGTCGTCGTCACAGAACGAGTTTACGGTCGGCCGATATCATGCTCCGACCGACCAGTCCGAGGGAGTACGCGCGTGTCCGATCTGCCGCTCCTTGAGCCCGGTACCGATCCCGACGAGCCCCTCGTCGAACCCGCCGGCGACGCGGAGGCGACGCCGGAGGACCGGGCCCGCCGCACGCGCCGCAACCGCTGGCTGCTGGGCGCCGCCCTGGTCGCGGTGCTGGTCGTGGTCGCCGCGCTGTTGATCACCTGGCGCCTGGTGGCCGGGCCGCACACCACGCTGACCGCACCCGACACGGTCGCCGGCCTGCGCCGCGACACCGCCGCCGACGCGGTCCAGACCGCGGACTACCTGCGCGACGCGATCGCCGCGGACGCCTCGCTGAGTGGCACGGTGGGCGCCGTCTACAGCGACCCCGCCGGCCCGGGGAACAGCATTCTCCTGTTCGGGGGTACCGGCAGCATCGACGCGCCGTCCGCCCGGCTGGACAGCGCGTTCGGGCTGCTCAACGACCAGACGGGCAATGTGACGGGGATCCAGGAGGTGCCGGCCGGCCCGCTCGGCGGAGTGCTCAAGTGCGGCACCAGCAACGGCGACGGCGGCTCGATGACGGCGTGTGGGTGGGCCGACGACAGCAGCCTCGTCCTCGGGCTGTTCCCTGGTCGCCCGGTCGACCAGGCCGCGGACCTGATGCGCCAACTCCGGTCGGCTATGGAGCACCACGGCTGACCCTGCTTGGCCGGCGGGGCTACCGTCGACGCGTTCCCCGGATGAAGGAGATGCGTTGTCACAGCCACCCGGATGGCCGCGGCCGGAGGACATTCAGGGTCCTCCGCAGCCGTACGGCCCGGATCCCCGCTACGGCGCCGGCACCCCGCCCGGCCAGTACCAGCCCCCGCAGCAGTACCCACCGCAGTCCCAGTACCCACCGTCGGCTTACCCGCCGCAATCGCAGTACCCGCAGTCCCCGGCCTACCCACAGTCGCCCTACGCGCCCCAGACGTATCAGCCTCCGCCGCCGGCCCCGCCCCGGAAGCGGCACACCGGCCTGAAGATCACCCTCGGGGTGCTCGGCGCCCTGATCATCCTGTGTGGCGTCGGCGGGTTCCTGGTGATCCGCCCCTTCGTCGGCGAGTACCCGGCCACGCTCAGCGCCCCGGACTCGGTCGCCGGCATGCAGAAGATCACCGACCCCCAGTTCCAGCAGCTCGGCGACACCATGACCACGGAGCTCAAGACGCAGACCCAGGCCACCAGCGCGATTGGCGCCTTCTACGCGAAGGGTGACGACAAGACACACGCCGTCATGGTCGCGGGCGTCACCAAGCTGATCCTCAACCCGGGCACGCAGATGCACGAGGCGTTCACGGGGATGTCGGCCGGCGGGCAGATGTCGATCGACAACGTCGGTGACGTCGATCCCGGCAGCATGGGCGGCACGGCCGAATGCGGCTCGGCGAAGGTCAGCGACATTTCCATGGGTGTGTGCGCCTGGGCGGACCATGGCGCACTCGGCATGATCGTGGCCTACAACCACACGCAGGCCGAGACCGCGGACCTGATGCGCACCATCCGGCCCCAGGTCCAGCACCGCGGCTGACTCAGAAACGCCTCAGGGGCACCTCTTGCGAGGTGCCCCTGAGGGAAAGATTGTCCGGCGGCGTCCTACTCTCCCACACTCTCACGGGTGCAGTACCATCGGCGCTGGTGGGCTTAGCTTCCGGGTTCGGAATGTTGCCGGGCGTTTCCCCATCGCTATGGCCGCCGTAACTTTATCGAACTATCAACCAAACACCGCCCCGGTTGGGGGGTTGGTCGTTGTTCGGGAGTTGCACAGTGGACGCGTAGCAGCTTTGTTGGTCAAGTCCTCGGCCTATTAGTACCAGTCAACTGAA
>Ga0081540_1001202_pt2 | contig 12766 bp, 12 predicted proteins | sample TabmetS2T1R1_FD_71024 | JGI IMG/M metagenome (GOLD analysis project Ga0081540, IMG submission 71024) | Tabebuia heterophylla rhizosphere microbial communities from the University of Puerto Rico - S2T1R1 | ecosystem: Host-associated > Plants > Roots > Rhizosphere ...
GGATCAGCCTGTTAGACCCAACGATAACTGAACAGGCTAAACTTAATGGCATAGGCCTTTTTACAGGCCAACTCGGCTGGGCCTGGAACGCGGCACTGATCTACTTCAAGGGCGGCCTAGCCGTCACGGGTAATAGCTTTAGCCTCCTTGACACGCCAACCGGAATTGGTCTCGCCACGCTAAATACCACCCGCGTGGGCGGTACTGTGGGCGTCGGATTCGAGTACGGCTTCGGGCCGGGTTGGTCGGTCGGCGTCGAATACGACCACCTGTTCATGGGCAACGGCCCAAACGAGATCTTCCTGATCACGGGTCATCCGTTATTCAACAGTGCGATTAACCGGATCGGCGAGGACGTGGACATGGTCACCGTGCGCTTAAACTACCGCTTCGGCGGCTTCGGTGCCCCGGTCACAGCCCGCTACTGATTTCACTGCGGCCATCCATTTACCGACAGGAGCAAGATGTGATCATCAGAGCAAAAATCACAACCGCAGCGCTCGGCTTGGCAAGCGCATTGGCGGCCTCAAATGCACAGGCACAGTCAGCAGAAGGTAATAGCGAACGGGAAATTGCGCTTCTGAAGCAGCAACTGAAACTGCTCGAGCAGAAGCTCGACAAGCTGCAAAATCAGACCGCGGCAAACACAGCGGCCACAGCGAAGGCCAAGGCCGAGGCCAAGGCTGAAGCGAGGTCGGAGGCGAAAGCCGCGGTCGCGAGTGCCAACGCAGCGATTCCATACAAGGGCCCAGTGCCGGCGTCCGGCGTCGTGGTGACGATGCCGAACAACCGGCCGACAATCTGCACCGCGGACGAGCAGAACTGCGTCGCGATCACCAGCCGCTTGCACTGGGACGTTGGCGGCTACGACTACCGTCCGAACACGGCGGGGACGGTGCCGCAGAAGCTTGATAGCGGTGAAAACGTCCGCCGCGCGCGCATCGGCGTCGTTGGCAAATTCCTCAGCGACTGGAATTTCGCGCTGGTTTACGACTTCGGTGGCTCGTCGGACGGCTTTGGCGGTACAGCCGCCGGATCACTTCCGGGCGGTGGCACTTCAGGAGTCGAGAACGCCTTTCTGAGCTACCAGGGTATCAAGCCTTTCGGCGGCAAGATGGCGATCGAAGGCGGCATTTTTGATTTACCCTGGACGCTCGACAATGCAATGAGTTCGAACGACATCCTCTTCTTGGAGCGCGCCTCTGCTGGCGTTGTCGCCGCGAGTATTGCGGCTGGCGATTTCCGCTCGGCCTTCGGTACTCGCTGGTGGAACGATGTGTTCTGGGCTGGCGCTTACGTGACTGGGCCGACCACCGGCGCGATCCACTCCGCGTCCAGCGTCACGCCCAACGGCACCACCGAGCAATATGGCGTCATCGCGCGCGCTGCGGGCCAGATCGTGAGTGGCAAGGATTACTCGCTGCATCTCGGCGGCGACGCCGAGTGGCTGATCCAGCCGCCGCGCAACCTGGTGACGGGCGCACAGACGGTGACGTTGAGCGATCGCCCCGAGTTGCGCATCGATCCGACCACGCTGATTTCAACCGCCGCGATCGCCAATGCCTCAAGTGTGCAGGTTTACGGCGTCGAAGCCGCGGCCACCTATGGGCCACTATTCTTCCAGGGTGAGTACTACTGGTTCAATGTCGACCGCAGCGCGAATACGGGACTGCCGCCCATCGGTGCCCCGAGCCTGAATTTCCAGGGAGGCTACGCGCAGGCAAGCTACGTGCTCAGCGGCGAGACCCATACTTACAACCCGGCGGCTGCCGCCTATAACGGCATCAAACCGGCGAATCCGTTCTCGCTGCAAGGCGGCGGCTGGGGCGCCTGGGAGATCGCCGGCCGGGTCTCGACGATCGATCTCAACGATCAGCTCGCAACCGCAACCGGCATCGCCGGCGGACGACAGACCGTCTATACCGCCGGCCTCAACTGGTATGTCAGTGGTAACATCCGCTTCATGCTCAACTATCTGCATGGAGACATCTCTAGGCAAGCGTCGCCGACCTCTACAGCGAATGTAGGGTCGAAGTTCGATGCCGTGGCGATGCGCACGCAGTTCGCGTTCTGAGTTTGATGCAATGTTCGGGGCGGCTCCGGAAAATTACGCCGCGCGGCGTGCGACGCAACGCGGCTCGTTTCACTAGATGGAGATGGAACTCATACAGCAATCAAAACAATCGTTCGGTCTGCCATGTGGTCGAAGCCCGTTCTGGGTCAATCGCGTCGATCTAGCCTCGTCCCAATTATGTCCGATTACCCCTGACAGCTAACAAATGGACGACGGCAGGATCTTGTCGATGGGCGTGCACACAGCGAATACTGATGAGCTTAGAAATCGCAGTGAGCAGTAGCCCTTCACGGCTGCGCCAAACGTAGCCAACATGTCGGTGCACTCATGGCTTGAGTGCGGCAAATAAACTCGTGTGAGTTGGTGGCGACCCCGGCATGACTCGAACATGCGACCCTTGGTTTAGGAAACCGATGCTCGCCTTTCACAAGTGATTGGCTTCGAAGCTATTTTGTGCTATGTCTCAATACGTTAATGCCTGTTGGACTGCTCATATTCGCCCTAGTTATCTCAGGCCACTTTATCGTTTCTGGTGCAATAATGGTGCAAAAATCTCTCTCGGATGTCGCCATATCGAACCTCAAAACCGTTGGCTATCCACTGGGACAAACTGCCTGGCTTCGGCGTTCGTGTCGGCAAGAAACGTAAAGCGTTTACCCTTCTTGAAGGTTGGCGGACGTGTTCGCTTCACACGAAGCGATATCGTCGCGTACTTGCAGAAACGGCGCGTGGATTCAATCGACGCATACCGGTATCACTACGGCGCCGCCTCCCGCACCGCAGAAGTCGACCAAGGACGACGATCATATCCGGCCCGCGCGGGAATAATTTCGCTCTCCCATTTCAAACCTCCCACGTCATCCCAAGCATACTGCGCCAAAGGAAACGTGGTTAGCCGTCGTACTTGATTTCGCGGAGCCAATGATCCCCCGATGGAGCTTTCGAGCGCAGCGAGGCGAGCTGCGGCTTGATGAAGCCGGGCATAGCGGCGGGCTTTGCACCTGCGACTAAATCTGCAATTGGACGCTTGCTACGCTTCGCCACAAATATAACTCAACAAAAACCTGCCACGCTTGGAGGGCCACGGCGGGCAGTCTAACCTTCCTTCTGTCGCGAGCCCCTAAATGCTTAGGACGCGCCACCGTTCCTATGAAATTTCGACAGATGACAACGAAATGGCTCCGGCCGGGATCCTGATTCTCTATAAAGGGGCTTGGCTCCGCCCGGCTGATTGGCGCCAGGACACCGCAAAACCGGTTAGGAACGCAACTACTGCGCGCCCGCTAGGCCGGATCAATCGAAAAGGAGCGCAGCCATGGCAATGGACGAAAACGAGACCGGCACTTTGATCGGGAGTGACAAGGTAGAAGGCACCAACGTGTATGGCCCAGACGGAAGCCAGATTGGTGAGATAGAACGCCTGATGATCGATAAGCAGAGTGGCCAGGTCTCATATGCGGTGCTGAGCTTCGGCGGGTTTCTTGGGATCGGGGACGAGCACTACCCGCTACCTTGGCAGTCCCTGAAATACGATACCGAGCTTGGTGGGTACCGCAGCAGTGTTAGCAAGGCGCAGCTCGAGGGTGCGCCGAAATATCGCAGCGACGATTCCTGGAATTGGAATGACACGGGTCGTGCCCGCGCGGTTGACGACTATTATGGTGGCTCTCTCACTGGTTAAGAGCAAGCCGAGTCGGGACCATCCGTCAAAGCGAAACCAGCCCTTCTCCGGTCGACCGGGGCGAAGTGGTCCCGGGGCGATGTCGACAAATTGCGCCATTTCGCAGGAAAAAAATCAGTTCGCGATATTGCTCGGGCGCTCCGCCGGTCAGCCGGCGCGACCACCGCAAAAGCCTTTGAACTTCGCCTCTCGCTTCAATTACCTAAGCAGGATCGCCTGCCCTTGAGGCGAGCGCGCTGACAGCTATTCGGCGCGGTCCTTTGCCGCTTCCCTATCTTCAGCCGCCCCAGGTGAAGCCTCGCTAGAATCGTCCTTCCGCTTGTCGGGACCTTTCTTCTCATTCGGCCGAATGGTAGCGGCACGACCTGCGACCGCGCCGGGCAATTCCTTTTCAGACATGGTGACTTCTCCTTTCGCGGAGTAAGTCGTAGGCCTCCCCTACGGTTCCAAGCGTCGAACTGTGAAAAGTCCATCGGGCTGTCACGGAACAGCCCGCAGCGACGCAAGGTTGTTGCTGGGAATAGATGGAGGCTTCAGATGACAGAAACAGCACCACGTGAACGCGGCGTCGGTTTCTATGCGGCACTCCTCGTAGGACTTGCGATACTTTGTATCGCTGTGGGATTGGCCATGCGGGGGTTGCCTGGCCTTCAAAACAGTCCGACGGCAACGGTCGACGGCAAGAGCGTCGTGGGAAAAACGGGCAATTGACTAAGCAAATTGAGAGTGCCCGGCGCGATCACAACACGGCGTAAGCAAGGTGGGAAAACGACCGCTAAAGCCCACTGACTTTCCTATCGATGCGGATGGCAAGAAGCTGGTGACGGGACCGAGGGCAAACCTCTTGCGGATGCGAACTCGGAGTCGGTAGCGCAGGACATTTCGGATAGACCAAATGAAGATGAAGCACGCAAAGAAGAAGACCGTTGGGCACTGTGAGACGGTGCACTGAACCGATCGACTTCTTCTTCCCGGCCGAGCGCGCGCCTTGCTAGAGAAACTCTCGAGCGCGGCCCGCAAGGCATCGACTAGCTTATGAGATCAAACTGCACACTCAAGCGTTCCTGAACGCGCCATGCAGCGTGATTGGCTACCTCAAATGGAGCGGATCCGCTATTCATCACGGTGATATGCCAAGTCGGGGCGCTATCCAGAACATTGACAAGCGTAATGCTGATCTCCTCTACATCGCTGCAACCGGGCTCGGCTCGGATGGCAGCCAACGCGGTGGATGAAAGCTCGGCGCGGGATATCTTTTCCTTCATTGAGGACCGCCTCGGTGTGGCACATTCTCTGATAGCCGCAACATGAACGTTTTGGCGGTAATCGCGCCCCGCGAGCGGTTGAGAAATTTCGTTAGGTCATCGACCCGCACCTTTTTCGTAAGCAATCGCAATCGAGCAACTCCTGCCTCCGTCCACGCCCGGTGACATGGCTTGCTCAACGGTGCGCTTTGACGCTTTCTAGGCATCGCAGGTCCAGAATGGTGCGTATTTTGTCGCCATCTAGCAAGTCAGACGCTAGGTGGTAACCTTCACGAACCAATTCAGTTTCAATACTTTGCCAACCCGTGTGCCGTCCGGTCCCAGCAAGCTAACTACGCCGGGAAACGTTCAGGGTTTTTTGCGCCCTGCCGTCGCGAAGCATTCGCGCACGATCCTCTTTGCAAGACGATTGCGAACGAGATTCGTTCTTTTGCATTATCTTGCCAAGAGGTGTATTTCATACTCACTTTATGAGGGTCGAGAAGACAAACTCACGACTTGCTCAAAAAATATTGCCGGAAACCGTGTCGTTATTCGAGATAAACTGTTCCGTGGTAAAATTAGAATGCTACTGCAATTAAAAACATTCCGGCAAAGAGCACTCCAAATCTGTACAGAAATTTATTGAATGGTCTACTCGGATCGTCCCACCCACGTTGGGTTGCATAAGCTCCAAATTTTCTGTGAAACTCTTTTGCATACGCTTTGCCCAACATATCAGACAACGGTCGAGACCAACAAAGCAAGAGATGCCTAACGTCGCTGTTGCTATGGCTGCGACAACATTCATAACCCAATTATAGCCTAATGAGGAACTATTGCATGTAATTCCACGAGCGAGGCCGTAGCCCCACCGGGGCTGCTTCCCCCTTGGATACACTGCCGGAAAGCGACCCAATTGCTGCGTGGCAGCGAAATGACGCGAAGGGCCAGGGCCGGACTTACCGTGTCGAGCCTGAGCGAGCAGCAACGAAGCTCCAGCAGTACTAAGCCAAAGCAAACTCGCGGTCCATTCGCGAATCGTCATCCTTCTCCTGCTCTTTTCTTAAGCCCGCTATGAGGATAGTCTGGCCCGTCGTAGCGCGCTGGCGAGCCGCTCACGCCACCGGCACGAGGGTGCCGGACCATCTCAAAAACTCATTCGCCGTCCAACGGACGCGCGTTGCATAGGAGTTCGCCCGCATGGTTCGCTTTGCCCGCCTGCTTGTCGTAGCCCTGCTTGCCGGCCTGACAGGCTTCGTTAGTCCCGCTCCCGCGCAGCCCGCCACCAACGAACTCATCATCCTGACGACCACCACCACGCAGGACAGCGGAATCCTCCGTGTTCTAACCGACGCTTTTGTCAGAAAGTCGGGTTTAACGGTGAAGGCCATCGTCGCCGGCAGTGGGGACATCCTGAAGCAGGGCGCACGCGGAGAAGGCGACGTGTTGCTCACGCATTCGCCCGATGCCGAGAAGACTTGGATGGCGGACGGCAATGGAACGTCGCGAAAGCTCGTCATGTATAATGACTTCGTGATCATCGGGCCTGAAGCCGATCCGGCAAAGGTCAAGGGTTTGAAAGCAGCCGAAGCCCTCCGGCGCATTGCAGAAACCAAGTCAGCGTTCGTTTCGCGCGGCGATCAATCTGGAACGCATGTGCGCGAGCTTGCGATGTGGAAGCGGGCCGGGATCGATCCAAGAGGTCAGTCCTGGTATCGCGAGACCGGACAGGGGCAGGGCCTGACGATGGACGTCGCCTCGCAATTTCAGGCTTACGCCTTCACCGACCGGGGCACCTATCTCACCCAGGCCAAGCGTATCGGTCTGCCCGTCCTCGTCGAAAATGACCCTGCCCTCTACAACATCTACCATGTCATGCCGGTGAGCCCCACCAAGTTCCCCAAGGTGAACGCCTCCGCTGGGCAGGCGTTCGCCGACTGGATCATTTCGCCAGAGGGACAGAGCGTGATCGCGGAAGTCGGGAAAGCTGAGTACGGGCGATCGCTGTTCATGCCGGCCGCGACCAAGCAGGAAAGCGACCTCCTTCAGAACTAGGACCTGATATGGGGGTGGGCTCCTGGGACTATTGGGCGGAGATCGGTCAGGGCTTTATCGACGCCGTGCTGCTGCTTGTGACGGGCGATCCCGAGACATGGGGGATCATCCGTCAGTCGCTGTATATCTCGGTGTCGGCGACCGTCGTCAGCATGATGTTCGGCGTTCCGGCCGGTTTCTGGATCGCATACTCAAGGTTTCGCGGACGCGGCCTGTTGCTTGCGATCTGCAACACCGGATTTGGACTTCCGCCCGTGGTCGTAGGCCTCGTCCTTTCGATCCTGCTGCTGCGGCACGGTCCTCTGGGCTACTTCAATCTGCGGTTCACGCCGTATGCCATGATGGTCGGCCAGTTCGTCCTTAGCATGCCGATCATCGTCAACCTTACGGTCGTTGCGCTCCAGCAGCTTGATCCGAAGCTGCGGCTGCAGATCAAGGCGCTTGGTGCGTCACGCTTGCAGACGCTTTGGCTGCTGAGTCGGGAAATCCGCCTACCGTTGCTCGTGGCCTACATGGCCGGCTTCGGTGCCGTGGTGTCGGAAGTCGGCGCGAGCCAGATGCTCGGCGGCAACCTGCCCGGCTCGACCCGGGTGTTGACCACGGCGATCGTGATGGAGACCGGCATGGGCCACTACGATCGTGCCATGGCGTATGGCATCGTGTTGCTTCTACTCGTGGCGATCGTGGTCGGGTTCCTTACCTGGCTGCAGCACGGCGGCGCACGGCAGTGACAGACGTGCTTCTTCAGGCTACGCAAGTCAGCGTCCGCCGCGACAAGCGCATCACGCTGCGGCCGATCGATTTTGCGGCACGCGCGGGCGAAACCATCGGCATCTATGGACCAAACGGGGCCGGCAAGAGCACGCTGCTGCTCGCCCTTGCCGGGCTTCTGCCGCTCGAGTCCGGGACGATCGCATTGGCCGGCCGGGTGTTGGGACGGGACTTGGCGCCTTTGGCTTATCACAGGCGCATCGCAGCTGTCTTCCAGCAGCCGCTGCTGCTGCGCGGTACCGTAGCCCATAACGTCGAGCTAGGACTTGCACTGAGAGGCATCGAGCGCGGCGAGCGCCGAGCGCGAGTGCTTCCCTTGCTGGAACAATTGGGCATCGCGCATCTCGCCGATCGCGGTGCCGGTACACTCTCCGGCGGAGAGGCACAAAGGACAAGCCTGGCGCGCGCACTCGTACTAAAACCCGAAGTGCTTTATCTCGATGAGCCCTTTGCTGCCCTCGACCAACCGACCCGCCGGAGACTTGTTCACGAGCTAGCCGACCTGTTGAGAACACAGCAAATCGCAACGGTCTTCGTTACGCACGAACTTATGGAGGCTTCCATTCTCTGCGACCGCTGTCTCATCCTCGATGCTGGAGCCGTTCTCCAGGAAGGCGCACCCGACGAGATCGTTCGGCAGCCGCGGACGTCGCGGGTCGCCGAAATCGTCGGCAGTGACTGCATCGGGGACGGCGCTGGAAAATCGCGGGTGCGTTAGGTCCGAAGCGAGCAGCACTCGGCTGCGACGAGGGATCAGAGATCGGCTGTAGCAAGCCCTTCGAAATGAAGGCCTAGTCGCCTTGGCGTCAACGACTCCCTTAGCCAACGGCGTCACCTCGAAGCAAGCCCATGGCAGACATGGTCTCGTTCGACTTGGCGAGATATACTGGCTTTGCCATCCAACCACCAGGAGTTTCCCATGCGACTGAGCGCTCGAAATCAAATCAACGGTACCGTTTCGGTCGTCAAGAAAGGCGCTACGACAGCACATGTGAAGGTCGACATTGGCGGCGGCCAGACCTTGACGTCCTCGATTACCAATGAGGCGGTCGATGACTTGGGCATTACGGCTGGTGCAAAGGTGACTGTTGTAATCAAGGCTTCCGACGTCATGATTGCTATTGAATAGCCTCGCCGCTTACTTGAAGTCGCAGGTTGTTTCGCTATTTACAGCATCCGATCCGCGCACGGATAGGTTACTCCACCATTGGTCAAGCGCAGACCGGTCGCAAGCTAACTTCACCGTCATGCCGCCGGCGAATTTGATCCAGTCATCGAGGCGTTAGCTTGCGACTGCGAACCAACACAGGAACGTCGGCATCGAGCGCCCGCTCGATTACTTGCGTTAATCCCTTGCCATCGCGTTCCGGATTGCCGAAGCGGTTGATGATGACGAGATCGGCGCCCTTCTTCCATGCCGCCGGCTACCGGCGCGGCGGCGTCCTGGAACCGCCGAAGTCGAGCTTGCAGCCGCTGGCCGGCGAGGTCGCATCCTGCGCCAACAACAGCACCTCGCCGCTGTGCACCAGCACAGCCGACAGCTCGCATCCGCGCATTGTCCGGTTTGCACCATGCCGACCGCGCCGCGCGCATTCAAGTCCGCCGCAAAATCGCGAAGCACCGCATCGGGGTCCTAATCCGCTCATAGACCAGCGCGGCAAGGTCGTATTGCGCATCGAGTCGACCTTTGGCTCAACCGCGCTGCGGAGTCAGGTTGGTCTTGGCGAAGCTTCTTCGGGGACGCAGACGATCCTCAGCGGGCCTTATCGTTCGCGCCCGTGGTGTGCCCGCTAGCCTTGAGTTTGTCTACATCCTGGTGCATCTGCTCGCTGGTTTGCGGGCTGGGTGCAGCCTGCTGCGGTCCGGGCTGCTATTGCGCCATTGCAGGGAAAGCGACCGCGCTTCCGGCAACAACAATGGTCGCGAAAATTCATGTTCGCATGGGCTCTCCTCCAGGCGGTTGCCCTTACGTGGTAACGCGCCAAATTCCAGACGTTTCCTGGCTCTAGGCTATTTTTTTGAACGCCCTGACGGCCATTTGGGGTCGTTCGTAGGCTCTGAAATTGTGTCGAATCTAACCTCACTACTAACGATCGGAGTTTGTGTGTACGTCGGCAGCCCTAACCAGAACGATCCTGATCCTTTGGAAAGCATAACCCGAAAAAGTGCGGTATAACTCGGATTGCTTCATCCTCCTTCCACTCCCACGCCCCCGTGTTTGGCGTACTCTTGTCGAAGCCAATATCGGTAAAGGTACTATTCGAGGTTCCTTGCACCTCGCCGCACCGGGTGACCTGTGTCAGGTTGCCAGTGGTCGTTGAGCCCGCAAATTCAGTTGCTGAATCTCGATGATCGCCGGAGGCGCAATAGTCCTAACGCTTGGGACGCGTCACCGTTCCTGCGAACTTTCGCTACCACTAGCTGCGTCGACCATCGAGTCCGCTGCACGGTTGAGAATTCTCACCTGATCGCAGACGCGGCGAAAGTCTACCAGGCCTCGGTCGCTCAGTTTAGATCGCTCAGCAAGCGGTCTAGCGCCCCATCGAACTTACGGGCGCATTTTTCAGCGGCTCGATTTCAGGCAACCATTCGTCTGAGCTCATCCTGTCCCCGCAGGCGAAATAACCTCCGTTGCTTCGTTCGATTGCAGAGCACGGCGCCGTAAGACCCCGTCTCAGCCGCGCTATCGTTAACGGGGCGGCAAGATACTTCTCATCAGCGCCCGGGGCATTCTTCGAACCGTATGCTGAGCTTGATAAAGAGGAGTGGACCGCACGATCTCGAAGCGATTTGCCACCTCGCCGCCAAATGCAACCATAAACTTGTACTTCGCCTCATTGAAGATGCCCCCATCGAAATCAAAACATAGCTCGCGCGAATGGGCCAATTCAATTCCTGTCCACACCAGCAAACTGACCGCGCCGAGATGCGCTACGTTTCTGTCACGTGTCGAAAGGAAATAGTGGAAGTACTTGTCATCCCAGATAAAGAATACCTTTGCGTGCACAACTCCGCTTGAATCGACAGCGGCGACGATCTTGCCCTGCTGCCGGGCGTGGGTCGCGCCATAAGCAGAGGCTAGGAGCGACAAGTCAAAGTACGATTTTTCCCCTTCAAGATTTTGCTCGTAGAAGTTGGTGAAAGGATTCACGTCGTCGATGTCGCAAACAGTCAAATGTTCGCGGGCACGTCGGATCACATTCTTGGTCTTGTCACGCAGGCCCGCCCAAAGGTCTTCGGGCTCCTGCTTGCAATCCAAAAGAAAGGTCGGATGAACGCTGACCTGATATCCTGCAGCCAAAAAAGCAGCGAGGTCAACAAAGTCGGTGTCCACTGTCATCTCGACATGATCGTAACGGGCGATCTGCTCAAGCAATTCCGTGATGATCGAGTAAGTCGCTCGTGTGCGAGCCTGAGTCTTCCCTGGCTGAACCGTCACAACAGGTCCAAGAAAACGTGTGATCTGCGGCATCCGACAGATCGTCAAACCGCTTTTGCGGCATTCGACAAATCGTAGATATCCGGCAACACGGCCGCCACGAAGGCACGTCACCTCGCGCCAGCGTCCGGGCGCCAGAGCATTCAACCACCAGTCCTCATGAAAGATGGATTTCCGCAATTGCCTACCGGACTGCATCCTCTCGTTAAAAAAGTGGCTGCCGAAGCACGGCTTGCTCGAATATGGGTCCGTCCGAACAAGAGCTCGTTCGGACCGTGTGCTTTTCGACTGTTGCAATCGGACGCATTGACGCAAGTTCCGGTCCAACAGTGCGGCATGCACCGGTTTTAACGTGAGCCAAGGCCACGACGCCAAATGCAAAGGCAATACACGCCAGGCTTTTCGCATTGGCGGGAGGATGTCCCCGCAAAGCTAGAACGTCAATCCAATCTCCGGCTGTTCCCTTCGCGCGGCTTGATCGCGAAGCGGACGAAGCCCTCACGCCACGCACGAGCAAGCGACTGCTGAAGTCGCGCCTCGTGCAGACGTTCAAAAAACCGCAGGGTTCCAGCGTTGGAACACCCGTAGTTTTCCGGAATGCTCAGCCGGTGCCGACATCCGTAGGATTACTTTCGCCGGGCTGTAGTATTTCATTACCAAATTCTACCGGTATGTGGTGCTTTTACTTTCCGCTCAATCCGCCCGGCTTCACCGGTTTTTTTTCTAGAGCTTTTGCAATGGCCCGCCGATTGCCGATCTATATGCCGTGTCGCGTCGTCTTACCGCCAAGTGTCGCTGCAAACTTTGTTCGCGACATGCGAGCCTTCCACGCCGAGGCGAACGCCACTAAACGCGATGAAATCGCTGCTCGCCAACTGCATGTTCTTGACAAATTCCGCCTACCGCAGGAGCGCGGCCTTCGATTGTCGGACGTGAAGCAGATGTTTCTGCAAGTGAGTGATCATGCTCGTTTCGACGATCATCCCAGACCACCACGCCTCGCAAATGTTGGACCGGCCGCCTACTTCCGTGCGATGCTGCGCAAAGAGTTGAGTTTGCCTCCCGAAGTCGCAAAAGCCCTTGTTCGCGACATGCGAGCATTTTTCAAGGCGAAAGACCAGCTTGAGGAAAACGAGATCGCATCTCGCCAAGGCTGGCTGCTGAAGCGACACTTGCCGCGGCGCACTAAGTTAAGGCGTTCGGACGTGAAGCAATTGTTTTTCGAGATGAGGGATCAGGCGCAAGGCTCTTCCGATGGCGCGTGACGGCTTCTCGCATCACGCAAATTGATCCAATCGATTTGCTCGAACCCATGGGTGGGGGACATGAAGCATGTGGCGCAATTGCTTGCGGCAATCCTGCTAATTCTAAGTGCGTCAGATGCAAGTGCTGCAGTCCGCATCACGAATGATCGAGGCGGTCTGATCGGGAGGTACGTCGTCAAGTATCAGCGCCTGGCCTCTGCCGGCGAATCCGTGATCATTGATGGTCTATGTGCA
>Ga0081540_1003317_pt1 | contig 12766 bp, 13 predicted proteins | sample TabmetS2T1R1_FD_71024 | JGI IMG/M metagenome (GOLD analysis project Ga0081540, IMG submission 71024) | Tabebuia heterophylla rhizosphere microbial communities from the University of Puerto Rico - S2T1R1 | ecosystem: Host-associated > Plants > Roots > Rhizosphere ...
TAAGCTTGCCGCCAGCCTCGCGCCGGCCCCGGCTGCAGCAGTGCAGCGCGCCGTGGCGGAATTCTTGCGGGACGGTCACTATCTTCGCCATCTGCGCCGCATGAAGCGGCTTTACGCCGCCCGACGGGAGAGCCTGTTTCGTTGCCTGGGCGAGATGGCGCCAAACTCGATGACGGTGCAAACGACCGCCGGTCTTGCGGTGGTTCTCTTGCTTCCGAAATCTGTATCAGACATTGAAATCGCTTCGCGCGCCCTGGAGTTCGGCCTTGCCCCGGGTCCCCTGTCGCCTTGGTACAGGCATCCTGCCCGGCAGCAGGGACTGCTGCTCTGCGTGACCAACCTCAATGAACGGCGGCTCCCGGCGGACTGTCGTCGGCTATTGGAATTGGCGCGATAGCACTTGTGCAAGCAAAGCAGCCACGCATTGCCGGACCATTTCGATGCTGCCCCGATGTCGGCTTTTGACCCGAAGAGACCTCGCCGCGGGCCGGCCTGCCTACCGTGTCACGGGAGCGAGCTGGTAGCCTTGCAAGAGCGGGAGGGTCAGTTGCCGGCAACTCACCCGGCGTGGGCAAACCGGGCGCCGACTGCGCCCGTATGCGGACGGTCATGCTTTCCGATGAGCTACGAAACCAATTCCGCCATAATTCTTCCCTTATGCGGCACGCGAATTGCGTCAATTTCCGGAGACCCTAGGGGGTTTGCCCATGAGAACACTATTAGTACTGTTCACGTCCATTATCTCGGCATCCGCTTGGGCCGGTGCCCTCGATGACGCCCGGACACTGGGCGCTCCGATGGAGTCCGTGGAGCGAGCCATTCAGTTGTCGCGAGGCAAGGAGTTTTCGCGAAAGGACGTTCTCGCCGTTTTTGATATTTCGCAACCTTCCGCCAACCGTCGTTTCTTTCTGATCGATTTGAAAAACAACCGAACGAGCGCTCACTATGCCGCTCACGGAAAGTCAAACGGCAGCAATTTGCGAGCGACAAAGTTTCGTGGATTCCGGAGCGACCATGACATGGTTCCGCTCGGCCCGTTGAGAACGGCTGCAGCCGACGCTTCCGTCACTTCGCATTACCGTACGATCGCCGATAAATACACGAAGCAAGTCTGGAACGGCTTGAATTCCGCCCGCCTCGAAGGCGTCGCTTCTTACAATAGCTACATCAATTCCGTTCCAGGAGTCGTCTGGGTCATTCATCCTAATTGGTATGTGAGCGCCGGTTATCGTAAAAACAATCCGGGAATGTTGGGGCGCTCGCTCGGCTGCATCACTCTCGATCCTGAAGTAAACAACGCAATCGTCAATCGCCTGGGAAACGGGGCTTTGATCTACGTTACAGTCGGCAACGATCCGGTCGAGAAATATCTCTAGTTGTCAGCGACCGTTGTCTCCAACGCCCATAGTCATCTGTTCGAAACGCGACCGACGCGGTTTTCGCGACGAAGAACCAGCCAAATGACGCCCGATCTCGCCAAATCGATCTTTGTTTTCGCCTTGGTCGTTTGGGCTGTTATTCGCTATCCCCACCAGCATCGAGCCTCTAAACTACCTGTCCGAAATACAGCGCGAAATTTGGCGGACTCATCGCGAATTACCTGCGCTACGATCGGGCTTGGTATCGTTCCCCTCATCTATGTCGCAACCGGGTTCCCCAGATTTGCCAGCTATGATTTCATCAAGGGTTTTGCTTATGCCGGCTCGCTGGTGTTCGCACTGGGTTTGTGGCTATTTTATCTTGCGCACCAGTGTCTCGGCCGGAATTTTTCCGTGAGCCTGGATATTCGGGAGGATCATGTTTTCATTTCGAATGGCATATATGCGGTCCTTCGCCATCCGATGTATTCGGCTTTCTGGCTTTGGGCGATCGCCCAATTTCTGTTATTGCCGAATTGGTTCGCGGGGTCGGCCGGGATTTTGGGATTTGGAATCCTCTACCTGGGCCGGATAGGTCAGGAAGAAAGGCTTATGCTCGATACCTTTGGTGATGATTATCGAATGTACATGAACCGCACCGCGCGAATTATACCCTGGATTTACTGATCCATGGCCTCCAGCAGAGAGAAGTCCGGCCGCAGTGTCTGCGTTGTGGGCGCTGGCCCCTGCGGGCTGACGACATTGAAAAATCTTCGAGCGGCCGGTCTCGATGACGTCGTGTGCTACGACGAAGGCGAAGCTATCGGCGGCAACTGGGCATTCGACGAGCGGCCGGAGCGCCACAGCGTTTACGATGCGACTCATCTGATTTCATCGAGGCGGCTGTCGGAGTTTGAAGACTATCCGATGCCTCCCCACTATCCGGATTATCCATCGCATCGGCAGGTCCGTGCATATTTCGACAGCTATGCGGCTCATTTTGAATTGATGCAATTCATTCGGCTGCAGACCCGTGTTGTCCGAGCGAAATTGCTCCCCGATCTAAGGTGGAGCGTTAGTTCGATTGGACCTGACGGCGCCAAGGAGGAGACTTTCGACTATCTCATCGTTTGCAGCGGACATCATCGCGAACCGTTGATGCCAGAGTATAGCGGACGCTTCTCCGGGGACGTGCTGCATTCGTCCAGATACAGGCGGCCCGACACTTTCAGGGACAAGCGCGTGCTTGTTGTCGGAGGTGGCAATTCCGCCTGCGACATTGCGGTCGATGTCGCTCGGGTAGCGCAAAAGTCCTGCATCAGTATGCGTCGTGGCTATCATATCGTCCCCAAACTGATGTTTGGACGACCGACCGATCTGGTCTATGCGAGACTGCGGAACAAGGTTCGATTGCCCAGACCGCTTCTTCAGTGGCTCATGGGAATCGGGGTACAATTGAGCGTTGGTCCTCTGGAGAAATACGGATTGCAGCAACCGCAGGCGAAGCTGCTGGAAACCCATCCGACACTGAACTCAGATATTTTGAACGCCTTACGAAGTGGCAAGGTATTGCCGCGTGTCGGAATCAAAGGCCTCGAGGGGAATAGCGTCCATTTCGACGATGGCACCGCTGAGGAGTTCGACGCCATCATCTGGGCTACCGGATATCACATCCGTTTCCCATTCCTCGAAAAGTCAGTTTTTGACTGGGCTCAGTCAGGTCCCATTCCGCTCTATCTGAAGATGATGCACGGAAAAATTCCCAATATTTTTTTCATTGGGCTGTTCCAGCCGATTGGTTGCATCTGGCGGCTGGCCGATCATCAGGCCCGTATAGCGGCATTGCAGATCAGCGGAATTCTGAGCCGCCCGGATGATATTGCTAACCGTATATTGACAGAGATCAATTCGCCGCACTGGCGTTTCGACAAGGCTGTGCGCCATGTGGTCGAAGTCGACTATCATGACTTTCGCGCGCAGCTGCTGAACGAAATCAATGGCACGATCTAGGGCCGGGCAAGGAGTGTTGCAATGACGGCCATTTCGGGAAGTGCCGCGGCGGTGACAGGCGCGGCGAGCGGCATCGGCCGGGCGCTGGCGCAGGAATTGGCGGCGCGCGGTTGTGATCTGGCCCTTGCCGACCGCGATGAGGCTGGCCTTGCCTCTGTTGTTGCCGAACTCGCCAAGAGCGGGCGCAAGGTGACGACGCACCGCGTCGATGTCAGCGAGCCCGCGCAGATCAATGCGTTTGCGGTGGCCGCGATCGCCGCGCATCCCACGCTCAACATCCTCATCAACAATGCCGGCGTGGCTCTGCTCGGCGAATTCAACGAGATCGACCAGGCGCAGTTTGAATGGCTGATGAACATCAATTTCTGGGGCGTCGTTCACGGCACTCGCGCCTTTCTCCCCCAACTGTCGAGCCGGCCGGCAGCGCACATCGTCAACATTTCCTCGATCTTCGGCATCATCGCGCCTCCCGGCCAGACCGCCTATTGCGCGTCGAAATTCGCGGTGCGCGGCTTTTCCGAGGCGCTGCGCCATGAGTTGAAAGCGGCCTTCAGCCCGGTCAAATTGTCGGTCGTGCATCCCGGCGGCATCGCCACCAATATCGTGCGCAACATGCGGACCGGCGTCGCTGTCACCGACAATGCCCGGCGCGCCGAAGTGATCGAGTACTTCGACAAGGAATTCGCCAAGACCTCGGCCCAGGCAGCCGCGACGGCCATCATCGCCGGTATCGAGAAGAACGCGCCCCGGATCCTGATCGGCCGCGACGCTCGCATGCTGGACCGGCTGCAGCGTATCCTACCGGGCACATACTTCAGAATACTGAGGAGAGGGATGGCGAAGCGGGAAGGGCAAGCCTCAACTTCCGCAGCAGCGGACGCCATCTAGCCTCTTCACAAATTAACGCGTTGGCTATCGCTAAAGCATTGCGGCTGTCGAACTGGGGCTGCCGCTTTCCGGCATGGTTCGCCTTCGCGATTTTGGCTTTTTGACCGCAACGCCAGGGAGCAACGAATCGTTCTGGACGCCTTTGGCGACAGCCTATCGCGCATGCATCCGTGGAACCCCGCCACATCTTCGCCGCATCCTGTGAACTATACCGCTGAAGGTCGTCGCAACCGCCCGGATTAGTGCCCCTGCTGCAACACTTTGCAAAAAAGGAAGCGCCAAAGGGTCGGTTTTGGATACTGGTTATTGAGCCGGTAACGGGCATCAGTTTAGGTAGCAAGCACCAGTTGAACTAGTCCGTCACTGACAGTAGGAGACATCGATGTTGAAGTTCGTGATCGTGGGGGCCGCATCGTTGGCTCTTGTGGGTTCGGCGGTTGCCGCGGACTTGCCCCGTCCGCAACCGGTTGTTCAGACCGCCCCAGTTGGCAAATATCCCGTCGGCAAGTATCCCGTCGGTAAGACCCCCGTCGGAAAGTACCCGACCCCGGTTGTAACCAAGGGCTAAATCCAGCCGCTAGGCCACAGCGCGTCCCGTCTTTTGAGACCGGGACGCGTTTGTGGTCGGGATTGCGTTGAGGGTTGAAAGTGGCAAGAGCGATTCAGAGAGCGCACTCCCGACTGCTTCTTGTCGTTGGAACCAGCCTGTTCGCGGCTTTCGGCGGCTTGGGGATTGAAAGCAGCGCGGCCCAACAGACTGTGGCCCAACAGACTGTGGCAAGAAACGATGCCCAGCATCAGCAGGCTCCGCGTAAGCCGGCGCTGAAGCCGGAAGCAGTCGCGTTAAGCGACACAACGCCTGCGGCCGATGCGAAACCAACTCGCAGGTCGCAAGCCAACGCTTCGGTCAGGGGACCTTACTACGTAGATTTTCGCGCCCGCACGGCAGCATCGTACGGTCACGCCTTTGTCTGGTTCGGCAAGACGAGTGAAAGGCAGGTCGAAGTTGCTGGCCTGCACCCCAAAGGCGACGTGTTGCCCTATGTCCTTGGACACCTGATGTGGGTCCCCGCCGAGACGGGGGCGAGTTACGGCGACCTTGATGAGCAATATTTGCTGGCCAGTTATCGGGTCTATTTGAGCGAGGCCGATGCCAAGAAGGTCTTCGCCTATATCAAGCATCTGCAGGCGACCTCGCCAGTGTGGAATGCGGAGACCACGAACTGCACTTCCTTCATTGGACGGATTGCGAGCTTTATGGGTTTGGAAACTCCATTCCATATACAGCGCCCTGAGGATTACGTGAATCAGCTCAAGGCGCTTAATGGCGGGCGCCGCATGGTGCAGTTGGCAGCTGACCGGTAATTTCAGCAGCGTCGCGCCGCAGAGGGTGGGGCGGCCCCGGATTGCATGCCGTTCTGCCTGTTAGCATCGGCCTTTTAGGCTATCATCGACCGCAAAGCCTTCTCCGCCAAGCAGACGCTCGTCGATGCCGCGGCGCAAGATCGCTTCGAACAGCCGCCGCAGCAGATCACTATCGGGGAAGCGGCCATGCCGGTTCTTCGAGGGGCGAATGGTCGGGCACAGCACCATCGAGCCAAAGGCGTCAGAACCAGCGGTATATCCGGCGGATGCAAGTCGGCCGCTGCCGAGTGCGCGGCGATGACAGGGAGTGACAGGATGATACTCAATCCGGATCACGTTACGATCGCCGTGGCAGACGCCGGCCCGGCGATCGCGTTCTTCGCGCTGCTTGGCTTCAAAAAGAATCACGTCGCGACGATCGACGGCGGCGTTCCCGCCCGGTACATGGGCATGCCGCGCATGAAAGCGCAGCACATCACCCTCGCACTCGAAGGCGCGAATCCGCCTTTCGAGATCCAGTTGCTTGAGTTCGCTCCGACACCAGGGACGGATCCGGGTGCGCACCCAACGAACCTGCGAGAACGGGGCTTCAATCACCTCGCGTTCCGCGTCGACGACATCGAGGCGACCACCGCGCACCTCGTGGCCAACGGCGTAACCATGCTGAGCGACGAGATGGATTACATCAGCCGAAAGCTGCGGCTCTTCGAGGGTCCCGAGGGCATAACCTTCGAGTTGGTCCAGCGGGACGACTGAGACGCGCCTTTGGCCGAGCCCCCCCGTCACCCAAGCAAGTCATTTGTCGCCTTACAAAAAACGCGTTTGGCTGGCGAGTCATAACGCGCAAAGGCTGCTTTGCGTTTGCTCCGCTAGGGAGCGCTGACGGCGATAGATATTGGTCCATGTCGGGCCAATGACCGGCGAAAAGGACGTCGTATTTGGGCAACGGCTCCCATCAATGTGAGCCATCCCAATCTTGTCCGTCGCCTCGCCTGGGAAATGCCACTAAAAACATCCAAGGTGCCAGAATCACCTTGGACTACAGGAACTTGCGTGTAGCGTTCTCTGGGGAACCGAGCTGCGGAGTCGGGGGCAATGAAAGCCTTGCAGGTCGCCTGCATCGTGGGGGCCATAACACTCACGGGGATAGTTTCGCTGGTTGCCGGAAGCAGGCTGGTTGCGACCGAACCGGACGCAATGCCTGAAGCGGCTGTCAGCGCCGTGACGCCTTTGCTCTCCGCCGCCGTGCCGGAGGCATCCGCCGCAACCGCAACAGCGCGTGTAGCGGAGCCGGGCTCGGTGACTTCAGCGGTTTCCGGACCGTTGATGGCCCAAGCCGAAATCGCAGACTATTCCATCGGGCCAAAACTGGCCTCCCTGGGCTACCAGGATGTCGCCCAACCGTCGCCGGCAACGCGCGATGCGCCCAGTGATGTCTCCAATCCGGCGCCCGCGACGCAGGATTTCCGGTATCTCATCTATTACGTCTGGTCCGAGCTGCCGCCTGCCGAGAAGCCGGCGCAAATCGTGTTGAACTCGCTGAAGGACATCCCGGTCGGAACGCCGGTCGAGGAGATCAAGCGCGCTTCCGATGCGTTCGGTCTCGATTTTAATTACATGAAAGCGGTGGCCAAGATCGAGTCCGGTTTCAACCCCAATCAACGCACCGGCTCCTATATCGGCCTGTTTCAGCTCAGCGAATACGAGTTCAGCAAATTCGGCTTCGGGAACATTCGCAGTCCCCGCGACAATGCCGTTGCGGCCGCCTACAAGATCATCACCGAAGGCATCCTGTTCGGGTGGATCACGGGCCGGAAGCCGGACCTGAGCGATCTCTACCTGATCCATCAACAAGGCTGGGAAGGTGCCGCCCAGCACATCAGCCAGCCTGATCGCATCGCCTGGAAATCCATGTGCGCCACCAGCGAAGGCCGGGAGAAGGGCGAGAAGTGGTGCAGGCGCGCGATCTGGGGCAATACCCTTCCGGCCATCAAGAAGGTGTGGAAGTCGGTCGACCAGATGACATCGGAGGCGTTCGTCGGCATGTGGCGCGCGCGGGTTGCTGAATTCTATTCGAAATACATGGCCACCGCCGCCGCCGGTCCGCCGAAGCAGTAATTTTCCGTCGAGACCCGTAAGCGGACTTGGGACGATCGGTTAAGGGATGGGCTCAAACCGCGCGCGGCTCAATCGGCGCTCAACGCGTAGGCTTCCTGCAGCTCTTTCTGCATCGCCGCAAAGCGCCGCAGCGCGCGCGGGGTCATCCGCCTCTGGGCTCGCGCCTCGACGACGGCCCGCCAGCCGAGCTTTGAATCCGGAATAACCGCGACCGACAATCCCTTCTGAAAATTGCCGTCGTCCTTCATCTGCTCAACGATCATCCAGGTCAGCTCGACGCTGGAAACGCGCTTCTTTGCCATTGAATGTCCGCAGCCCCTGCAAACACTAACGCTAACGCGTGCCGGCACAACGTGCCAACCACGGTAAGGTTGCATGCCGGACGCAGCGCAGCCCGCGTCAGGCGGCGAAGAGATGGTCGAGCTCGGCGCGATCCAGCTTCTTGCCCTCGCTGTCGGTCACCGAAACATCCCAGCCTTCCTCGGCCCAGATACGTGCCTTGGCGGCGGCAATCAAAAGACTGCGCCGTTCGCTGCGAACGGTCACCTCATCCTTCTGTGCAACGATCTTGTAGGCCATTGATCAGTCTCCCCATCGCCGGGGATTGTTGTTGATCGTTGGGACCCCAATTGGCCGAAGAGGTGGCGTTTCCAAGACATGGAGAAATAGCGCTTGGTGCCATCATCCATGACCGCAGGACGTCCTTTCAACCTATTGACGTTAATCGAATTTTTGGCTTCGCGCGACCTTTCCACAAGTCCTGTCGCGGGTGATGCCAGCCGAGCTGCGGCAGGCGGCGCCATCGCTTGATCTGAATCAAGCCTGCCGCGCGCGCTGGCCACCTATCCTCATGCAGTCAGGCACGAGGGGGATCGCTTGCGCACCATCCGGCAGCTCCTTGCGGGCGAGGACGAAATCCAGCTTGCGGTGCGGCTCGCGCTGCTTGCGATCCTGGTCTACTGGACGTTTGTGGTGATCCGGCCCTTCGTGCCGATCCTCGCCTGGAGCGTCGTGCTGGCGGTTGCGCTCTATCCGGTCTTCACCTGGCTTTCGGATCTGTTCGGCAATCGCCCGAGGTTGGCCGCGACTGTCCTGACGCTGATCAATCTCGGCATCGTCATTGGTCCTGCGACCTGGCTTGGCCTCGGCGCTGTTGAAGGGCTTCGCGGTTTTGCCGCGCATCTCGAGGACGGCACGCTCGCAATTCCGTCGCCGCACGCCGGCGTCAAGGACTGGCCGATCATCGGCGGGCAAGCCTATGCCCTGTGGGATCAGGCCTCAACAAACCTGCGCGCACTGTTCGGTCAGCTTGCGCCGCACCTGAAGCCGCTTGCCGGCACGGTGCTGGGCCTCGCCGGTGGCGCAGGCGTGGGCACGTTCAAATTCCTCATCGCCATAGTGCTCACCGGTTTCCTGTTCCCTGCGGGGCCGCAGCTGGTTGCAGCTTGCCGGCGCTTTCTGTCGAAGATCGTTGCCGAACAAAGGCAGGATTTCATCGCGCTTGCCGGCGCGACGATCCGGTCGGTCGCGCAGGGCGTGATCGGCATTGCGGTGGCCCAAGGCCTCGCGATCGGGATCATCCTGAAGTTCGCCGACGTGCCGCGGGCAGGGCTGCTGGCGTTTTTGGTGATGATGTTTGGAATCCTGCAGATCGGATCCGCTGTCATCGTAATTCCTGTCGTCATCTGGCTCTGGGCCACCAAGTCCTTCGCGATGGCGCTGCTGTTCACGCTGCTCCTGTTGCCAGCATCTCTGGCCGACAATGTGCTCAAGCCGATCGTGATGGGGCGCGGGCTGAAGACGCCTGCGGTTGTCATTTTCCTTGGTGTGATCGGCGGCACGCTGGCGCACGGCATTGTCGGCCTCTTCATTGGGCCGATCATCCTGGCGGTCGCCTGGGAATTGTTGACGGCGTGGGTGCGCGATGATGAGGGTGTCAGCGCGCTGCCGCCCGATGCCGACCCGGTCGCGCGGGGCTGACGGGAAGCACCGATGCTGATTCAGATACTCGCCGGCTTCCTCATCAGCATGGTCTGCATCATGATCCACGCCATGGCGACTATCGCCGCCATCGGCGTCGCGCGCGCGGTGGGGTTCAGGCATACCGAATGGCCGCGAGTTCACCTGATGGCTGTCATGGTCGCTACGGTGGTGGTTCTCAAGGCCGCGCACGGGCTCGAGGTGGTCGTCTGGGCGCTGGCTTATGCGCTGCTCGGCGCGGCGCCCGAGGGTACCGAGCTCCTGTACTTCGCCTTCGTCAACTACACGACGCTGGGCTATGGTGACGTCACGCCTGTCAAGGCGTGGCAACTGCTCGGACCGATGGCCGCGATGAACGGCATCCTGATGTTCGGCTGGTCCACAGCTGTGCTGTTCGACGTGCTTATGAAGACGCTTGAGCATCTGGCCGCGATCGCGCCGCCGGGCTCGCCGTTCAGTGCTGCAGATCGAGGCTAGCCAGCTTCTCGCGGTCGAGCAGCACGATCTGACGCTGGTTGTTGCCGACGAAACCGAGGACGCCGAGGTCGTGCAGCCGCGACAGGGCGCGCGACACCGTCTCCAGGGTCAACCCGAGATAATCGGCGATGTCGCGGCGGCACATGGGCAACGCAAGGATGCCGGCCGCCGTCGACCGCCGGTCCATCTCGATCAGGAACGCGGCGACGCGCTCCAGCGAGGTCTTGCGCCCCAGCAGCAGCATATGATCCTCGGCGTGACGCAAATTGCTCGTCGTCATGCTGAGCAGATTGTGCGCCACCTTCACATCGTGTTGGGCCACCAGTTCGAGGCTGCGACGCTTGAGCAGGCGGACGGTGGTGTCGATGATCGCTTCGGCGGTAAAGCGGTGCTCCGTCCCGATCTCGAGCCCGAAAATGTCGCCGACGAGATGAAACGCGCCGATCTGGCGCCGGCCGTCAGAGAGCAATTTGTAGCTCCGTACCGCACCACTCTCGACCTGGTAGACGTAGTTGGCGGGCTCCTTCTCGCCGAAGATTTCGGCGCCCTTCTTGTAACTGAATTCGTTCAAATTGATTCTGACGGGCGATCCGCTCTGCGGTTCGGACTCGCCAAAAATGTCGGGAAATTCTGTAAAGCTGGCACTGACGCGGGCAAACATGGACCATCTCCTGGCTCAAAACGAAACGATCGCTTGGGCGGTGGCCTCGGATTTCGCGCAACGCCGCTGTTGTGCTCCGCGAAACCCCTTTTGAACGGGCATTGTCCCTATCGCTCGCGCCCGGTCCATTGTCCCTGAGGACAGGCTGTGATGCGTCAACATGGCTGCCGGGATTGCCAATTTCCGACAGCAACTTAAGGTTCTCGGTGCGACCGCCCGGTGGTAGCTTTGGATTGATGGTTTGGCGTGCGGCCTCATGATCAGGATCATTCCGCTCAACGGGCTGATTATCGGATTGATTTTACTGCTTGCGCCGCTTTCCCTGTCGGCACAGGAGGCACGGCCGCACTCCGTCCTTGTGCTCGACCAATCGGACCTGCGCGGCCCCTTTTACCATCAGCTTTGGGCCGGATTGCGCGGGCAACTGGACGCCCACGCGGACGCGCGCGTCACGGTCTACGGCGAGAATCTCGGTTTGACTCGTTTTGGCGGTGCCGCCTACGAGGAAAGTCTCAAGCGGCACCTCACGGAGAAGTATCGCGGTAGGCCGATCGGAGCCGTGGTGGCGATCGGGAAGATGACGCTCGAACATGCGCTGCGCTGGCGCCCGGACCTTTGGCCCGGCACACCTGTCGTCTTCGCGATGATTGACGAGACGGATCTCGCAAAGCTCGGCCGGCCTGCGGACATGACCGGTGTCGTGATCAGGAATTCGTTGACCGGTGCGATTAGAGTCGCGCGTGCCGTAGTGCCCAGGCTGGACACCATCGTGCTCGTGGGCGATGCCTGGGACCGGCAGGTCCTTTTCGGTCACTGGAATGAGGAGCTTCCCGCCGCGACATCCGGCCTTGAGGTGATCGACCTCATCGGGCAGAAGATGGCCGACATCCGCAAACGGGTCGCCGAATTGCCCGACCGGAGCGCCATCATCTACACCGCGGTATTCTCCGATGGCGAGGGCACGTTCTATCCGCCGGCGACCGCGCTCGGGATCATTGCCGAGAAAGCCAACCGTCCCATCGTGGTCGGCGCCGAACCGTTACTCGCGGCGGGCGGCATCGGCGGCTACTCGCTTGTCGGGGAAGAAATCGGCAGGAAGGCCGCTAAGCTCGCGCTTCGCGTTCTCGACGGCGAAGATGCAGACGACATTCCACCTATCGTCAGCGAGGCTAGGCCGCTCTTCAACTGGCAGCAGATGCAGCGATGGGGCGTGAGCGGGTCCAGCCTGCCTGAAGGCAGCGAAATCCGCTTCCGCGAGCCGACGCTGTTCGAAAAGTATCGCTGGCAGAGCATGGCCGTTGCCGCAGCGTTGTTGATCCAGGCGGGGCTGATTGCTTTCCTGCTGCACGAGCGCCATCTGCGGCGCGATGCCGAGGTGGAATCGCGCAAGCGAATGTCCGAGCTCGCTCATGTCAACCGCAATACGACGGCCAGCGCATGGTCCTCATCGATCGCGCACGAGCTGAATCAGCCGCTTGGATCGATCCTCGCCAATGCCGAGACCGCCGAGCTGATCCTGAAGTCGGACAAGCCAGATCTCGCCGAGGTCAGGGAGATACTTGCCGACATCAAGCGCGACGATCAACGCGCCGGCGAGGTGATCCGCCGCCTGCGCGCCTTCCTGAAGCGGACGCCGTTCGAAACCAGGGAAGTCGATCTCAACGAGATCATGGCTGAGGCATTCAAGCTCCTGTCGCCCCAGGCTTCGGCGCGCAATGTTGTCCTTTATCTGAACCCCGCGCCGGGCGCGCTGCGCATCAAGGGCGATCCGGTCCAGCTGCAGCAGGTCGTGCTGAACCTCGTCGTGAACAGCATGGACGCGCTGGCCGCCATTCCCTACGGCCGAACAGTGATCGGCCGTACCGAATTGAACGGCGGATCAACCGTCGAGATTTCGATATACGACTCC
>Ga0081540_1003318_pt1 | contig 12761 bp, 7 predicted proteins | sample TabmetS2T1R1_FD_71024 | JGI IMG/M metagenome (GOLD analysis project Ga0081540, IMG submission 71024) | Tabebuia heterophylla rhizosphere microbial communities from the University of Puerto Rico - S2T1R1 | ecosystem: Host-associated > Plants > Roots > Rhizosphere ...
CTCTCCCCCGAGATCCCCGGCCGCAGCAGGACGCCCCGCGGGTTCGCGATCTTGCTCCCTGCTCCTCCTCCTCGGCCTCATCGGCGGCCGCGCGCGCGGCGCGCCTCCGGCGAGGCGCCGGCTTGTCCTCGGCCGCCGGTGCGTCCTCGGCTGGCGCCTTGTCCACCGCGTCCGCCTTGTCCACCGCGTCCGCCTTGTCCACCGCGTCCGCCTTGTCCACCGCGTCCGCCTTGTCCCCGGCCGGGGCCTTGCTCTTGGCGGCCGGCTTGGCCCTGGCGGGAGCGTCCTCGGCGGGCGCGTCCTCGGCGGGCGCCTTGCCGGTGAACTCCGACAGCGCGGCCTGGGTGAACACGATGTGGTCGTTCGCCAGGACGTCGTACGTGTTGAGCTGCCCGGTGGCGAGCACGTGCACGCCGACCGCGTTGCGCAGGCTCTTGTGGGTCAGTGCGTCGTCGGCGTTCGCGACGACCAGCACCGCGCCCGAAAGGCGCGCGCCGGTCTCACCGACCGCGGCCCGCAGGACCGCGAGCGCGGCCGACGTGCTCGGCTCGCCGCCCTCGACGAATCGGCTCACGACCGACACCCGGCCGTGGCTGGTCCGGTCGGACAGCGCCCCGCGCAGCGCGGCCGCCTTCATCTTCTTGGGGGTGCGCTGGGCGTAGGAACGCGGCACCGGGCCGTGGACAATGCCGCCGCCCGCGTACTGCGGCGCGCGCACCGAGCCCTGGCGGGCCCGGCCGGTGCCCTTCTGCCGGTACGGCTTCCTGCCGCCGCCGCGGACCTCGCCCCTGGCCTTGGTGGAGTGGGTGCCCTGCCGGGTCGCGGCCTGCTGGGCCACGACCACCTGGTGGATCAGCGGGATGTTGACCTTGACGCCGAAGAACTCCGCCGGGAGCTCGACGTTCTTGCCGCCCTTGCCGGACGGCGTCACGATCTTGACCGTGCTCACCGGCCCTCCTTCGCCGCTGGCTGCTTGGCGGCGCTGCGCACCAGGACCAGGCTGCCCCGCGGGCCGGGTACGGCGCCGCGGATCAGCAGCAGGCCCCGCTCGGTGTCCACCGCGTGCACGGTGAGCAGCGGCACCGTGGTCCGGACGTTGCCCATCCGGCCGGCCATCCGCACGCCCTTGAAGACACGCCCCGGCGTGGCGCAGCCGCCGATCGAGCCGGGCGCCCGGTGCTTGCGCTGGGTGCCGTGCGAGGCGCCGAGGCCCCGGAAGCCGTGCCGCTTCATGACGCCCGCGGTGCCCTTGCCCTTGGTCCGGCCGGTGACGTCGACCAGCTCGCCGGCCTCGAACGTCTCGGCCGTGACCTCCTGGCCGAGGGTGTACTGCCCGGCGTCGTCGGTGCGCAGCTCGGCCAGGTACCGGCGGGGGGTCACCCCCGCCTTGGCGAAATGGCCGGCCACCGGCTTGGTGACGCGCCGCGGGTCGATCTCGCCGTAGCCGAGCTGCACGGCGGAGTAGCCGTCGGCGTCCGGGGTGCGCACCGCGGTCACGACGCACGGACCCGCCTCCACGACCGTGACCGGGACGATCTTCCCGTCGTCGCTGAAGACCTGGGTCATGCCCAGCTTGGTGCCCAGGACGCCCTTGACGTGCTTAGCCATATCAGTGCGGTCCTTAGAGCTTGATCTCGATGTCGACACCGGCCGGCAGGTCCAGCCGCATCAGCGAGTCGACGGTCTTCGGCGTGGGATCGATGATGTCGATCAGGCGCTTGTGCGTGCGCATCTCGAAGTGCTCGCGCGAGTCCTTGTACTTGTGCGGCGACCTGATGACGCAGTACACGTTCTTCTCCGTGGGCAGCGGCACGGGCCCAGCCACCCGCGCCCCGGTACGGGTGACCGTGTCCACGATCTTCCGTGCCGAGCTGTCGATGACCTCGTGGTCATAGGCCTTGAGCCGAATGCGGATCTTCTGTCCCGCCATGATGGGCCTCGATGTCCTCTTCTCCGTGCCGCTGTGTGCTGTCTCGCAGTGATGCGGGGGGCCTCACGACCCCCCGCATCGGGTGCTACTTGACGATCTTCGTGACCCGGCCGGCCCCGACGGTGCGCCCGCCCTCGCGGATCGCGAAGCGCAGGCCCTCCTCCATGGCGATCGGCTGGATCAGCTCGACCTTCATCTCGGTGTTGTCACCGGGCATCACCATCTCCGTGCCTTCCGGCAGGTAAACCACGCCGGTCACGTCCGTGGTACGGAAGTAGAACTGCGGCCGGTAGTTGTTGAAGAACGGCGTGTGCCGCCCGCCCTCGTCCTTGGACAGGATGTAGACCTGGCCCTCGAACTCGGTGTGCGGGGTGTTGGTGCCCGGCTTGATCACGACCTGGCCGCGCTCGACCTCGTCGCGCCTGATGCCGCGAAGCAGCAGGCCGACGTTGTCACCCGCCTGGCCCTCGTCGAGGATCTTGCGGAACATCTCCACCCCGGTGACGGTGGACTTCTGCGCCTTCTCCTTGATCCCGATGATCGAGATTTCCTCGCCGGTGTGGATCATGCCGCGCTCGACCCGGCCGGTCACCACGGTGCCGCGGCCGGTGATCGAGAACACGTCCTCGACCGGCATCAGGAACGGCTTGTCCACCTCGCGCGTGGGCTCGGGGATGCTCTCGTCGCAGGCGTCGAGGAGCTCCATCACCTTGGCGCCCCACTCCTCGTCACCCTCCAGCGCCTTCAGCGCGGAGACCCGGATCACCGGCACGTCGTCGCCCGGGAACTCGTACTGGGTGAGCAGCTCCCGCACCTCGAGCTCGACGAGCTCGAGGATCTCCTCGTCGTCGACCATGTCGGCCTTGTTCAGCGCCACGACGATGTAGGGCACGCCGACCTGGCGGGCGAGCAGCACGTGCTCGCGGGTCTGCGGCATCGGGCCGTCCGTCGCCGCGACCACCAGGATGGCGCCGTCCATCTGCGCGGCGCCGGTGATCATGTTCTTGATGTAGTCCGCGTGACCCGGGCAGTCCACGTGCGCGTAATGGCGCTTCGCGGTCTGGTACTCGACGTGCGAGATCGCGATGGTGATCCCGCGCTCCTTCTCCTCCTTCGCGTTGTCGATCTGGTCGAAGGGGGTGAAGGGGTTCACCTCGGGCATCTTGTCGTGCAGCACCTTGGTGATCGCCGCGGTCAGCGTCGTCTTGCCGTGGTCGATGTGCCCGATGGTGCCGATGTTCACGTGCGGCTTGGTCCGCTCGAACCTGGCCTTCGCCACTGGTTTCTCCTCTTACGGTTTCCCCACCGAGGTGGGGCTCGGCTCCCCTGCGGGAGCCCTTGCTCCTGACGTATGGACTGCTGCTACTCGCCTCGGGCTTTCGCGATGATCTCCTTGGAAATGCTCGGCGGCACTTCGGCGTACGAGTCGAACTGCATGGTGTAGTCCGCCCGGCCCTGCGTCCGGCTGCGCAGGTCGCCGACGTAGCCGAACATCTCCGACAACGGCACGAGTGCCTTGACGACCCGCACCCCGGACTGCTCCTCCATGGCCTGGATCTGGCCGCGGCGGCTGTTCAGGTCGCCGATCACGTCGCCCATGTACTCATCGGGCGTCCTGACCTCGACGGCCATCACCGGCTCCAGCAGCACGGGATCGGCCTGGGCGGCGGCCTTCTTGAAGGCCATCGACCCGGCGATCTTGAAGGCGAGCTCGGAGGAGTCCACCTCGTGGTACGCACCGTCGGTCAAGGTGACCTTCAGGTCGACCATCGGGTACCCGGCCAGCACGCCGAACTCGGCCGCCTCCTGGCAGCCGGCGTCGACCGAGGGGATGTACTCGCGCGGGATGCGGCCACCGGTGATCTTGTTCTCGAACTCGTAGCCGCCGCCGTCGCCGCCGGTCGGCTCCAGGTTGATGGTCACCCGCCCGTACTGGCCGGCCCCGCCGGTCTGCTTCCGGTGGGTGTACTCGACCTTCTCCACCTTCTTGGTGACGGTCTCGCGGTAGGCGACCTGCGGGCGGCCGATGTTGGCCTCCACCCGGAACTCGCGCTTCATCCGCTCGACCAGCACCTCGAGATGGAGCTCGCCCATCCCGGCGATGATGGTCTGGCCGGTCTCCTCGTCGGTGCGGACCTGGAAGGTCGGGTCCTCCTCGGCCAGGCGCTGGATCGCCGTGCCCAGCTTGTCCTGGTCCGCCTTGGTCCTCGGCTCGATCGCCACGTTGATGACCGGCGCCGGGAACGTCATCGACTCCAGGATCACCTGGTTGCCCTGATCGCTCAGCGTGTCGCCGGTGCTCGTGTCCTTGAGCCCCATGACGGCCACGATCTGGCCAGCGACCGCGGACGGGCGCTCCTCGCGCTTGTTCGCGTGCATCTGGTAGATCTTGCCGACCCGCTCCCTGCGGCCCTTGCTGGAGTTGAACACCTGCTTGCCGGCCTCCAGGGTGCCGGAGTAGATCCGGATGTAGGTCAGCTTGCCCAGGTGCTGGTCCGACATGATCTTGAACGCCAGGGCCGCGAACGGCTCGACGGGATCGGCGTGCCGCTCGATCACCGCCTCCTCGTCGCCGACCTTGTGCCCCTTGATCGACGGGATGTCCACCGGGCTGGGCAGGAAGTCCACGATCGCGTCGAGCATGGGCTGGACGCCCTTGTTCTTGAACGCGCTCCCGCACAGGACCGGGGTGACGCCGCCGGCGATGGTGGCCCGGCGGATCGCGGCGATGAGCTGCTCCACGTCGGGCTCGACGCCCTCCAGGTACAGCTCCATCATCTCCTCGTCGTTCTCGGAGATGGTCTCGATCAGCCGGTCCCGCCACTCGCGGGCCGCCTCGACGTGGTGATCGGGGACCGCCACGATGTCGTACTTGTCGCCCTTGCCCTCGGTCTGCCAGAGCAGGGCGCGCATGCGGATGAGGTCGATGACACCACGGAAGTCCGCCTCGACCCCCCAGGGCAGCTGGACGACGAGCGGGGTGGCGCCGAGCCGGTCGGTGATCATGTCCACGCAGCGGTGGAACTCCGCTCCGACCCGGTCCATCTTGTTGACGAAACAGATCCGCGGCACGCCATAGCGGTCGGCCTGCCGCCAGACCGTCTCCGATTGGGGCTCGACCCCGGCGACGCCGTCGAAGACGGCCACCGCCCCGTCGAGTACGCGCAGCGACCGCTCCACCTCGACGGTGAAGTCGACGTGGCCGGGAGTGTCGATCAGGTTGATCGTGTGGTCCCGCCAGGTAGCGGTCGTCGCGGCCGACGTGATGGTGATGCCGCGCTCCTGCTCCTGGTCCATCCAGTCCATGGTGGCCGCGCCCTCATGGACCTCACCGATCTTGTAGTTGATACCGGTGTAGAACAGGATGCGCTCGGTGGTCGTCGTCTTGCCCGCGTCGATATGCGCCATGATCCCGATGTTCCGGACCTTGGCGAGGTCTACGCCGGTCTGAGTGGCCACGTGCTTGCTTTCCTTGTTCTCTCGTCGTTCGCCCCGCCATCCGTTATGCGTGGCGGGGGTTCGCCCTGGCTACCAGCGGTAGTGGGCGAAGGCCTTGTTCGATTCGGCCATCTTGTGGGTGTCTTCGCGTCGCTTGACGCTCGCCCCGAGGCCGTTGCTCGCGTCGAGCAGCTCGTTCATCAGCCGCTCGGTCATCGTCTTCTCGCGGCGCTGGCGTGAGTACGCCACGATCCAGCGCAGCGCCAGGGTGGTGCTGCGGGAGGCCCGCACCTCCACCGGCACCTGGTAGGTGGCGCCGCCGACCCGGCGGCTGCGCACCTCGAGCGTCGGCTTCACGTTGTCGAGCGCCCGCTTGAGCGTCACGACCGGGTCATTGCCGGTCTTGTCCTTGGCGCCTTCCAGCGCGCCGTAGACGATCCGCTCGGCCAGCGAGCGCTTGCCCTTCCGCAGCACCTTGTTGACCAGCGCGGTCACCAGCGGGGAGCCGTACACCGGATCGGTGACGAGCTGCCGCCTGGTCGCGGGTCCCTTGCGCGGCATGTCAGCCCCTCTCCTTCTTCGCTCCGTAGCGGCTGCGCGCCTGCTTGCGGTTGCGCACCCCCTGCGTGTCGAGGGAGCCGCGGATGACCTTGTAGCGGACGCCGGGCAGGTCACGGACCCGGCCGCCCCGCACCAGCACGATCGAGTGCTCCTGGAGGTTGTGCCCGACCCCCGGGATGTAGGCCGTGACCTCGATCTGGCTGGTGAGCCGGACCCGGGCGACCTTGCGGAGGGCGGAGTTCGGCTTCTTGGGCGTGGTCGTGTAGACGCGCGTGCAAACCCCGCGGCGCTGGGGGCTGCCCTTGAGCGCCGGGGTCGTCGTCTTGGCTACCTTGTCCTGGCGGCCCTTACGGACCAGCTGCTGGATGGTGGGCACCGCGTCTCCGTCTTTCGATGTCGTCTGGTGGGGCTGTCAGGCACGTCGTTGACGAACCTGACCTGCTCGTTTTCCGGCCTCTCCGACCCCCGTGGTCGGGCGTGTCGCTGTCACCACGGCGCACCGGCCCCGGCTGGGGCCGGACATTCGAAGAGGGAAGTCCTACACATGCGGGCCGTTCGCCGATCCCAGCCTTTCCGGCGAGGAATCGCAGCCCGTAGTGCGTGCCCGCGTCACGGGCACGAAAACTCAGGGTACCGAACGGTTCCGGCGAAGGTCAAAACAACGGGGGATCCCGCTGAATTCCCGGTGCGGTGCGGGGCGGGGAATCACCCCGCCCCGCACCGGCGCGATCAGCGGTTGTAGGTGCCGAAGTCGTACTCATCGAGCGGGATCGACTCGGCCGAAGGCTGGCCGAACGCGTAGCCCGGGGCCTCCTCGTAGGTGGTCGTGGGATACACCGCGGACCGGGCATCCTCGGTCGGCTCCACCCGGAAGCTGCGGTACCGGGGCATCCCGGTGCCGGCCGGGATCAGCTTCCCGATGATGACGTTCTCCTTCAGCCCGAGCAGCGGGTCCGACTTGGCGTGGATCGCCGCGTCGGTCAGCACGCGGGTGGTCTCCTGGAACGAGGCCGCCGACAGCCACGACTCGGTGGCCAGCGAGGCCTTGGTGATCCCCATGAGCACCGGCCGGCCGGCGGCCGGCACGCCGCCTTCCTCCACCACGCCACGGTTCATCTCCTCGAACCGCGGGCGCTCCACCAGCTCCCCGGGGAGCAGGTCGGTGTCGCCGGACTCCAGCACGTTCACCCGCTTGAGCATCTGCCGGATGATGATCTCGATGTGCTTGTCGTGGATCGACACGCCCTGCGACCGGTACACCTCCTGCACCTCGTGCACGAGGTGCAGCTGCACCTCGCGGGAGCCGAGGATGCGGAGTACCTCGTGCGGGTTGACCGCGCCCTGGATGAGCTGCTGGCCGACGTGCACGTGGTCGCCGTCCGCCACGAGCAGGCGGGACCGCATCGGGACCTGGTAGGCGACCTCCTCGCCACCGTCGTCGGGGACGACAAGGATCTTGCGGGTCTTCTCGGTCTCCTCGACCTTGACCCGTCCCTCCGACTCGCTGATGGGCGCCATGCCCTTGGGGATCCGCGCCTCGAACAGCTCCTGGATCCGGGGCAGGCCGTGGGTGATGTCCTGGCCGGCCACACCGCCGGTGTGGAACGTCCGCATGGTCAGCTGGGTGCCGGGCTCGCCGATCGACTGCGCCGCGACGATCCCGACCGCCTCGCCGACGTCGACCCGCTTGCCGGTGGCCAGCGACCGCCCATAGCACTTGGCGCAGACGCCGACCTTGGCCTCACACACCAGGACGCTGAACGTGCGCACCGCGTCCACGCCCGCCGCGATCAGCTGTTCGATCATCGTCTCGGTCGTGTCGGAGTCCGCCGCCGCCAGCACCGTGCCATCCACCTCGACGTCCTCGGCGATGGTCCGGCCGGTGCCGGTGTTCTCGATGTTGGGCAGCTTGCGCAGGTTGCCCTTGCCGTCGGCCTCCGCGATCCGCATGAGGATCGACCGGTCGGTCCCGCAGTCCTCCTCGCGGACGATGACGTCCTGCGCGACGTCCACCAGCCGCCGGGTGAGGTACCCGGAGTCGGCGGTCCGCAGCGCGGTGTCGGCAAGGCCCTTGCGGGCGCCGTGCGTGGAGATGAAGTACTCGACCACGGTCAGCCCCTCGCGGAAGCTGGACGTGATCGGCCGGGGGATCGTCTCACCCTTGGGGTTGGAGACAAGTCCCCGCATGCCGGCGATCTGCCGCACCTGCATCTGGTTACCGCGGGCGCCGGAGTTGACCATCATCCACACCGAGTTGGTCTCCGGGAAGGCGGCCTCCATGTCCCTGGCCACGTCGGCTGTCGCGTGCGTCCAGATCTCGATGAGCTCCTGGCGGCGCTCCTCGTCGGTGATCAGGCCGCGCTCGTACTCCCGCTGCACCTTGTCGGCGCGCTTCTCGTACGACTCCAGGATCTGCGCCTTGTTCGGCGGCGCGACCACGTCCTCGATCGCGATCGTGACCCCGGCCCTGGTGGCCCAGTGGAACCCGGCGTCCTTGAGGTTGTCGAGCGCGGCCGCGACCTCGACCTTGGGGTAGTTCTCCGCGAGCTCGTTGACGATCGCCGAGAGCTGCTTCTTGCCCACCTCGTAGTTCACGAACGGGAAGCTGCCCGGCAGCGCCTCGTTGAAGATGCACCGGCCCAGCGTGGTCTCGATCCGGAACGGGTCGCCGTCGGCCCATCCCTCCGGCACCTCGAAGTCGCGCGGCGGGGTGATCCCCCGGAGCCGGACGACGATCTTGGCCTGGAGGTCGAGCTCGCCGCGGTCGTAGGCCATCGTGGCCTCGGCGATCGAGGCGAACGCCCGGCCCTCGCCGGCGACCTTGCTTACCTCCTCCTCGGAGCTTGCCGCCCTGGTCAGGCAGTAGATCCCGATCACCATGTCCTGGGTGGGCATGGTGACCGGCTTGCCGTCGGCCGGCTTGAGGATGTTGTTGGTGGACAGCATCAGGATCCGGGCCTCGGCCTGCGCCTCGGCCGACAGCGGCAGGTGCACCGCCATCTGGTCGCCGTCGAAGTCCGCGTTGAACGCGGTGCACACCAGCGGGTGGATCTGGATCGCCTTGCCCTCGACCAGCTGCGGCTCGAACGCCTGGATGCCGAGCCTGTGCAGGGTCGGCGCCCGGTTGAGCAGCACCGGGTGCTCGGTGATGACCTCTTCCAGCACGTCCCAGACCACGGGCCGGGCCCGCTCCACCATCCGCTTGGCGGACTTGATGTTCTGCGCGTGGTTGAGGTCGACCAGCCGCTTCATGACGAACGGCTTGAACAGCTCGACCGCCATCTCCTTGGGCAGCCCGCACTGGTGCAGCTTGAGCTGCGGCCCCACCACGATGACCGACCGGCCGGAGTAGTCGACCCGCTTGCCGAGCAGGTTCTGCCGGAAGCGGCCCTGCTTGCCCTTGAGCATGTCGGACAGCGACTTCAGCGGGCGGTTGCCCGGGCCGGTCACCGGGCGCCCGCGGCGCCCGTTGTCGAACAGCGAGTCCACGGCCTCCTGCAGCATCCGCTTCTCGTTGTTCACGATGATCTCGGGCGCGCCGAGGTCGAGCAGCCTCTTGAGCCGGTTGTTCCGGTTGATCACCCGGCGGTAGAGGTCGTTGAGGTCGGACGTGGCGAACCGGCCGCCGTCCAGCTGCACCATCGGCCGCAGGTCCGGCGGGATCACCGGGATGCAGTCGAGCACCATCCCCATCGGGCTGTTGCGCGTGGACAGGAACGCCGAGACCACCTTCAGCCGCTTGAGCGCGCGGGCCTTGCGCTGGCCCTTGCCGGTGCGGATGGTCTCCCGCAGGTTACGGGCCTCGCCCTCCAGGTCGAAGCTGGCCAGCCGCTCCTGGATCGCCTGCGCGCCCATGCCACCGCGGAAGTAGCGGCCGAACCGGTCGCGCATCTCGCGGTAGAGCAGCTCGTCGCCCTCCAGGTCCTGGACCTTGAGGCCGCGGAACCGGTTCCAGACCTCCTCCAGCCGGTCGATCTCACGCTGGGCGCGGTCACGGATCTGGCGGCACTCCCGGTCGCTGCTCTCGCGGAGCTTGCGCCGTGCGTCGCCCTTGGCCCCGGCCGCTTCCAGCTCGGCGAGGTCGGCCTCCAGCTTGGTCTGGCGGGCCTCTATGTCGGCGTCGCGCCGCTGCTCCAGCTGCCCGCGCTCGACCGAGAACTTGGCCTCCAGCGACGGGAGGTCCCGGTCGCGCGCCTCCTCGTCCACGTACGTGATCATGTACGCGGCGAAGTAGATGACCTTCTCCAGGTCCTTGGGCGCGAGGTCGAGCAGGTAGCCCAGCCGGCTGGGCACGCCCTTGAAGTACCAGATGTGGGTGACCGGCGCGGCCAGCTCGATGTGACCCATCCGCTCACGCCGCACCTTGGCGCGGGTGACCTCGACGCCGCAGCGCTCGCAGATGATGCCCTTGAACCGGACCCGCTTGTACTTACCGCAGTAGCACTCCCAGTCCCGGGTCGGACCGAAGATCTTCTCGCAGAACAGCCCGTCCTTCTCGGGCTTGAGCGTGCGGTAGTTGATGGTTTCCGGCTTCTTGACCTCGCCGTGCGACCACTGCCGGATGTCGTCCGCGGTCGCCAGGCCGATACGCAGGTCGTCGAAGAAGTTAACGTCAAGCACTTGTATATCCCCTGGGGTAGATCGGATCAGACCTCTTCAACGCTGCTCGGCTCGCGCCGGGACAGGTCGATGCCGAGCTCTTCGGCGGCACGGAACACGTCCTCGTCGGTATCGCGCATCTCGATCGCGGCACCGTCGCTGGAGAGCACCTCCACGTTCAGGCAGAGGGACTGCATCTCCTTGATCAGCACCTTGAACGACTCGGGGATCCCGGGCTCGGGGATGTTCTCGCCCTTGACGATCGCCTCGTACACCTTGACGCGGCCGAGGACGTCGTCGGACTTGATCGTCAGCAGTTCCTGCAGCGCGTAGGCGGCGCCGTAGGCCTCCAGTGCCCACACCTCCATCTCACCGAACCGCTGGCCGCCGAACTGCGCCTTCCCACCCAGCGGCTGCTGGGTGATCATCGAGTAGGGGCCGGTCGACCTGGCGTGGATCTTGTCGTCCACCAGGTGCAGCAGCTTGAGGATGTAGATGTAACCGACCGCGATCGGGTCCTTGAACGGCTCACCGGTCCGGCCGTCGAACAGCGTCGCCTTCCCGTTGCTGCCAACCATCTGGTTGCCATCGCGGTTCGGCAGCGCGCTGCCGAGCAGCCCGGTGATCTCCTCCTCGCGGGCGCCGTCGAAGACCGGGGTCGCCACGTGCGTGCCCGGCTCGGCCGTGTCCGCGTTCTGCTTGCGCAGCCGCTTCTTCCAGTCGATGTCCGCGCCGTTGACCTTCCAGCCGGACTTGGCGACCCAGCCGAGGTGCGTCTCGAGCACCTGGCCGACGTTCATCCGGCCCGGCACGCCGAGCGGGTTGAGCACGATGTCGACCGGCGTGCCGTCCTCCAGGAACGGCATGTCCTCGATCGGGAGGATCTTGGCGATGACTCCCTTGTTCCCGTGCCGACCAGCCAGCTTGTCACCGTCGGTGATCTTGCGCTTGGCGGCCACGTACACCCGGACCAGCTCGTTCACGCCGGGTGGCAGCTCGTCGCCGTCCTCCCTCGTGAACACCCGGACGCCGATCACCTTGCCGGACTCGCCGTGCGGCACCTTCAGCGAGGTGTCGCGCACCTCGCGCGCCTTCTCGCCGAAGATCGCGCGCAGCAGCCGCTCCTCCGGGGTCAGCTCGGTCTCGCCCTTCGGGGTGACCTTGCCGACCAGGATGTCGCCGGTGACGACCTCGGCGCCGATCCGGATGATGCCCCGGTCGTCGAGGTCGGCCAGGACCTCGTCGGAGACGTTCGGGATGTCCCTGGTGATCTCCTCCGGCCCGAGCTTGGTGTCCCGGGCGTCCACCTCGTGCTCCTCGATGTGGATCGAGGACAGGACGTCGTCCTGGACGAGCCGCTGAGACAGGATGATCGCGTCCTCGTAGTTGTGGCCCTCCCAGGGCATGAAGGCGACCAGCAGGTTGCGGCCGAGCGCCATCTCGCCCTGATCGGTGCACGGGCCGTCCGCGATGACCTGGCCCTCCTCGACCCGCTGGCCCTCGGCCACGACCGGCTTCTGGTTGAAGCACGTGCCCTGGTTGGACCGGCGGAACTTGGCCACCAGGTAGGTGCTCCGGGTGCCGTCGTCGTTGGCCACGGTCACGTAGTCGGCGCAGGACTCCTCCACCACCCCCGCCTTGTCGGCGATGATGACGTCGCCGGCGTCGGTGGCGGCGCGGTACTCCATGCCGGTGCCCACCAGCGGTGCCTCGCTCCGCAGCAGCGGCACCGACTGGCGCTGCATGTTCGAGCCCATGAGGGCGCGGTTGGCGTCGTCGTGCTCCAGGAACGGGATCATGGCGGTGGCCACCGACACCATCTGGCGCGGCGACACGTCCATGTAGTCGACGTCGTCCGGCGGGATCAGGTCGACCTCGCCGCCCTTGCGGCGGATCAGCACCCGGTCCTCGGCGAACGTCCCGTCCGGCTTCAGCGGCGTGTTCGCCTGCGCGATGACGTGCCGGTCCTCCTCATCCGCGGTGAGGTAGTCGATCTGGCTGGTGACCTTGCCGTTCTTCACCTTGCGGTACGGGGTCTCCACGAAGCCGAACGCGTTGACCCGCGCGTAGGAGGACAGGGAGCCGATCAGGCCGATGTTCGGCCCTTCCGGCGTCTCGATCGGGCACATCCGGCCGTAGTGCGAGGAGTGCACGTCGCGCACCTCGAACCCGGCCCGCTCGCGGGACAGGCCGCCCGGCCCGAGGGCCGACAGCCGCCGCTTGTGCGTCAGGC
>Ga0081540_1003319_pt1 | contig 12755 bp, 13 predicted proteins | sample TabmetS2T1R1_FD_71024 | JGI IMG/M metagenome (GOLD analysis project Ga0081540, IMG submission 71024) | Tabebuia heterophylla rhizosphere microbial communities from the University of Puerto Rico - S2T1R1 | ecosystem: Host-associated > Plants > Roots > Rhizosphere ...
GAAGTCGCGCGACGGCCTGACCCAAGACGAGCGCCGCGCCATCAAGCGCAATCTCGGCTTCTTTGCCGCCTCGGAAAGCCTCGTCGCCAACAACATCGTGCTGGCGATCTACCGCCATCTGACCAATCCCGAATGCCGGCAATATTTGTTGCGGCAGGCATTCGAGGAAGCCGTGCATACCCACACCTTCCAGTACATCGTCGAAAGCCTCGGCCTGGACGAGGGTGAGCTGTTCAACATGTACCGCGAGGTGCCGGCAATCACCGACAAGGCCGCCTGGGCGCTCAAGCACACCCAGCATCTCGACGACCCCGATTTCAGCACCGGCACCCCGGAAGCGGACCAGGCGTTCCTGCGCGACCTCGTCGCCTTCTACGTCATCTTCGAGGGCATGTGGTTCTACACCGGCTTTGCGCAAATCCTCTCGCTCGGCCGCCGCAACAAGATGGTCGGGATCGCCGAGCAGTATCAGTACATCCTGCGCGATGAATCCATTCACCTGAACTTCGGCATCGACGTCATCAACCAGATCAAGATCGAAAACCCGCATTTGTGGAGCAAATCGTTCCAAGACGAGGTGCGCGGCATGGTCCGCGAGGCCGCCGAGCTGGAGGCCGCCTATGGGCGGGACACCATGCCCCGCGGCTTCCTCGGGCTGAACGCGGCCTTGTGCGAGAGCTACATGCACTTCATCGCCAACCGCCGCTGCGCCCAGCTAGGCCTGCCGCCGGTGTTCGCGGAAACGGGGAATCCGTTTCCCTGGATGTCCGAGGCGATGGACCTGAAAAAGGAGAAGAACTTCTTCGAAACCCGCGTGATCGAATACCAGAATGGCGGTGCGCTGAACTGGGAGTAAGCGCGCTGACCAAGGGTCTTCTGGACGGCCGGATTGATCTGCGCCATGCTTGACGCAACAAGATCAGCCCGGGGGAACGTCGTTGCGCCCAAATCCATTGAAAGGCCGGCTCGCGGCCGGCGGCTGTGCGTTCGGCACGATGACGTTCGAGTTCTTCACGCCCGGCTACCCGGCGATCTGCCGCGAAGCGGGCGCCGAGTTCATCCTGTATGACATGGAGCACTCCGGCGTCGGCTTCGAGACGATGAAGGCGCAGTTCGCCTGCTGCCGCGGGCTCGACCTCGTGCCGCTCGTCCGCGTTCCCTCCGGCGACTATCATTTCATCGCGCGGGCGCTCGACATCGGCGCAATGGGCATCATGGTGCCGATGGTCGAAACGCCGGAGCAGGCAAAGGCGATCGTCGACTGCACACGATATCCGCCGGCGGGCCGGCGCGGCGCGGCGTTCAATGTGGCCGCGCATGATGATTATTCCGGCGGCGCCGAGACCGACAAGATCGCAAGCGCCAACGCGCGCACGATGGTGATCGCGCTGGTGGAGACCGCAAAGGGCATCGCCAATGTCGATGCCATCGCAGCCGTCGAGGGCGTCGACGTGGTCTGGCTCGGCCACTACGACCTGACCAATTTCCTGGGCATTCCCGGCGAGTTCGACAATCCCAAATTCCATGCCGCTGTCGACAGCCTGGTCGCGGCGTGCAGGAAACACGGCAAGACGCCGGGCTTTCTCGCCGGCAACGCGAAGTGGGCGCGCGACTTTCGCGCCAAGGGGTTTCGCATCATCGCCTACGGCGTCGACACCCTGCTGATGCAGGGCGCGCTCGCTGACGGCATCAAGCTGCTACAGGGGACGGTGACGAAGTAGCGACAGCAGAAGCAGTGGAAGCGTTATGTCTGTTAATATATAAAGCAAACGGCGAAAAATCTTCGCACCAAGACGAAGGGATGAAGAATGGATTATGTGAAATTCGGCAAGACCGGCCTTGGCGTTTCGCGGCTCTGCGTCGGTTGCATGACATACGGCATACCCGACCGCGGTCCGCACCCGTGGACGCTGGACGAGGAAAAGAGCCGGCCGCTGATCCGCAAGGCACTCGACCTCGGCATCAACTTCTTCGATACCGCCAACGTCTATTCCGACGGCACCTCGGAGGAGATCGTCGGCCGCGCGCTGAAGGAGTTTGTGAAGCGCGACGACGTGGTGATCGCCACCAAAGTTAACGGCCGGATGCGGCCGGGGCCGAACGGCGCCGGCCTGTCGCGTAAGGCGATCTTCGCTGAGATCGACAACAGCCTGAGGCGCCTCGGCACCGATTTTGTCGATCTCTACCAGATCCACCGCCTCGACCCGACGGTGCCGCTCGAGGAGATCATGGAAGCGCTTCATGACGTGGTGAAAGCCGGCAAGGCCCGCTATATCGGTGCCTCCAACATGTTCGCCTGGCAATTTGCCAAGGCGATCTATACCTCCCGGCTACACGGCTGGACCGAATTCATCAGCATGCAGGATCACCTCAACCTCATCAACCGGGAAGAAGAGCGGGAAATGCTGCCGCTCTGCATCGATCAGGGCATCGCGGTGATTCCCTGGAGCCCGATGGCGCGCGGCCGGCTGACACGCGCATGGAACGAGGGCAGCGCGCGGATCGAAACCGACGAGTATGGCAAGACGCTCTACAACGACTTCCCCGATTCCGACCGCATGGTGACCGATGCCGTCGGCAAGGTCGCAGCCGGTCGCGGCGTGCCGCGGGCGCAGGTTGCGCTCGCCTGGGTGCTGCAGAAGAAGGGCGTCACCGCGCCGATTGTCGGCGCTTCCAAAGTGGAGCAGTTGAACGACGCGGTGGCGGCACTGTCGCTCAAGTTGACCGGCGATGAGATCAAGATGCTGGAAGCGCCCTATGTGCCGCACCACATCACAAAATTCTGACGATGGAGCATTGCACCTGTTCCGACGCGCAGGAGTATCCCGATCCGAAACGAGACGCGGTTCCGGACGGTGTTGACGACGGAAATGTAGTCAATGCGCAGCGCGTGCTGGAGGGCCTCCAGCCTCAAGCTCTGCAACTTCTGCATCCGTGAATACACGGCTGCGCGTCAGGAACCTGACACCTTCGGGCGCCTCCGCTGAAAACCCGGAGCCTCGGCCCGGCACCACATCGATGATGAGTTGAGTGTGTTGCCAGTACTCGAACTGCGCAGCTCCGATGAAAAACTCGCAGTTCGCGATTTTGCCGAGCAACACGTCCTGTGGTCCGACCCTGAAGTCTCCCACCGGGTAGCACATCGGCGCGGAACCGTCACAGCAGCCGCCCGATTGGTGAAACATGAGCGCGCCATGTCGCGCCTTCAGGCGGTCCAAGACTTCGACCGCCTTGTCCGTGATCTCGACCCTGTTGACCATCCGTCATCTCCGCTTCATCAAGTGTTTGCAGGCGCGGAAGTCTCCACGCCCGCAAACTGCATCCGCCGGTCAGAAGAAGCCGAGCGCCTTGGTCGAATAGCTGACCAGGATGTTCTTGGTCTGCTGATAGTGATCCAGCATCATCTTGTGCGTCTCGCGCCCGATGCCCGATTGCTTGTAGCCCCCGAACGCCGCGTGCGCGGGATAGGCATGGTAGCAATTGGTCCAGACGCGCCCGGCCTGGATCGCGCGGCCGAAGCGGTAGGCACGGTTGATGTTTCTGGTCCACACGCCGGCGCCAAGCCCGTAGAGGGTGTCGTTCGCGATGGCGAGCGCGTCTTCCTCGTTCTTGAACTTCGTGACCGAAACAACCGGCCCGAAAATCTCCTCCTGGAAGATACGCATCCTGTTGTTGCCTTCGAAAATGGTCGGCTGGACGTAATAGCCTTCGGCAAGCTCCCCATCCATCTTGGCGCGCGCACCGCCCGTCAGGACCTTGGCGCCTTCCTGCTTGCCGATATCGAGGTAGGACAGTATTTTTTCGAGCTGGTCGTTCGAGGCCTGCGCGCCGATCATCGTCTCGGGATCGAGCGGATGACCCTGCTTTATCTTCCTGGTGCGGGCGACCGCTTTTTCCATAAACTTGTCGTAGATATTCTCCTGGACGAGCACGCGGCTCGGGCAAGTGCAAACCTCACCCTGATTGAGCGCGAACATGGCAAAGCCTTCGAGCGCCTTGTCGAGGAAGTCGTCGTCATCAGCCGCCACGTCGGCGAAGAAGATGTTCGGCGACTTGCCGCCGAGTTCAAGCGTCACCGGGATGATATTGTCCGACGCGTACTGCATGATCATGCGTCCCGTCGTCGTCTCGCCGGTGAAGGCGATCTTGGCGATGCGCTTGTTCTGCGCCAGCGGCTTGCCGGCCTCGATGCCAAAGCCGTTGACCACGTTGATGACGCCGGCCGGCAGGATATCCGCGATCAACTCCATGACGACGAGAATGCCGAGCGGTGTCTGCTCGGCCGGCTTCAGCACGACGCAGTTGCCGGCCGCAAGCGCGGGCGCCAGCTTCCACGTCGCCATTAGCACCGGGAAGTTCCAGGGAATGATCTGGCCGACCACACCCAGCGGTTCGTGGAAATGGTAGGCGATCGTGTCATGATCGATCTCGGAAAGGTTTCCCTCTTGGGCGCGGACAACGCTGGCGAAGTAGCGCCAGTGATCGACGACCAGCGGCATGTCGGCATGGGTCGTCTCGCGAATCGGCTTGCCGTTGTCGAGAGTCTCGACGAGCGCGAGCAGGTCCAGATTGGCTTCGATCTTGTCAGCAATCTTGTTGAGGATGCGCGAGCGCTCCTGCACCGACGTTCGTCCCCAGGCGTCCTTGGCCTTGTGCGCGGCGTCCAGCGCCAGCTCGATATCGGCCGCGGTCGAACGTGGAATCTGGCAAAGCCGCTTGCCGGTGATCGGACTTGGATTGTCGAAGTACTTCCCTTCGACCGGCGCGACCCATTTGCCGCCGATGAAATTGTCGTACCTGTCGCGAATCAGAACCTGTTTCGAAACCTTATCTAGAGCCTGCTGATACATGGCATTTCCTCCTGATGGATGGCGCCTTAAGGCGTCTATGTGGTGGTTTGCGTTCTGCTAATCCCCCCATCAACCGTCGAGCGACGCGCGCAGATTTGCCCGAAGGCAGCGGAAAACAGGGGCGTGGTTTCGCGGCATAGTCGGATTTGCTCCGGAGCGAACCAATGACAGTCTGCGCCCCGGATCGACGTCGCGTCAACGTTATATTCGTTCAAATATCACGACTGCTGATGCGGCGGATGGTTGACTTGACGGCGTGCGCCGCCCACCTCTCACGCGCAAAGGCTACTTGAAATCGCAGACCGTCTCGCCATTCCGGCGGACGCCTTCCGATCCGCGCGTCGAGACATCGTTCCACCACTGGTCCAGTGCAGGCCGGTCGCAGGCGAGCTTCACGGTCATGCCGCCGGCGAACTTGACCCAGTCATTGAAGCGATCGCTCGCCACCGCGATCACGACGGGAATATCGGCATCGAGCGCCCGCTCGATCAAATAGCCCAGTCCCTTGCCGTCCCGCTCGCGCTTGCCGAAGCGGTTGATGATGACGAGGTCGGCGCCCTGCCCCATCGCTTCCGCGATGCGCTCTCCGGCGTTCTGCAGCCGGGCAAGATCGAGCCTGCAGCCCTTGGCGGCGGGATCGAAATCCTGCGCCAGCAGCAGCGTCTCGCCGCTCGGCAGCAGCACGGCCGAGAGGCTGGAGTCGGCGCATTGCCCGGCCTGCACCATGCCCACAGTGCGAAGCCCGCGGGCACTCAGGTCAGCCGCAAATGCGCGCAGGACCGCGTCGGGGTCCTGATCGGGTCCGTAGACCAGGGCGGCAAGGTCGCATTGGGCATCGAACATGGTCCGCTCCGCTTTGGCAAAGAGGCGGGATCGCGGCGGCGGCGCCGCGATCCCAGGCTGGCAATCAGGCCGTCGCTGCAGGTCCGTTGATGATCTGCAATTGCGTGAATTCGGCAAGGCCTTCTTCTGCGAATTCCGTGCCGATGCCCGACTGCTTGGCACCGCCAAACGGGATATGCGGGGCCATATCGAGGTGCTTGTTGATCCAGACCGTGCCGGCCTCGATGCGGGTCGCCACCTCATGCGCACGCTTGGGATCGGACGACCACACCGAGGCGCCGAGGCCGTAGGTGGTGGCATTGGCGCGGCGGATGACGTCTTCCTTGTCGGAATATTTGATCAAGGGCAGCACCGGGCCGAACTGCTCCTCGTCCACCAGCCGCGAGCCTTCCTTGATGTCGCGCACGATGGTCGGCTCGATGAAGTAGCCGGGCCGGTCCATTGCCGAGCCACCGGCAACGACCTTGCCGTTCTTGCGGGCATCCTCCAGGAAGGCCTTCACCTTCTCGTACTGCATCTTGTTCTGCAGTGGCCCCAGCTTGGTGCCCTGCTTGGAGCCGTCGTCGACCACCGTGTTCTTGGCGATCGCCACCAGCTCGTTGCACAGCTCGTCATAGACGGACTCGTGCACATAGAGCCGCTTGATCGCGAGGCACACCTGCCCCGAGTTCTGGAACGCGCCTTCGAAGATGCCGGGCGCGACCTTCTTGGGATCGACGTCGTCGAGCACGATGCCGGCGTCGTTGCCGCCGAGTTCCAGCGTGATGCGCTTGAGCGTCTGCGCCGCGCTTGCCATCACCTTCTGACCGGTGGCCGAGGATCCCGTGAACGAGATCTTGCGGATGTCCGGGTGCTTGGTCATGTGATCACCGAGGTCATTGGCGTCGGTGATGAAGTTGAGCACGCCCTTGGGCAGCACGTCCTTGATCAGCTTGGCAAACAGCAGCGTCGCCAGCGGCGTGGTCGGCGCGGGCTTGACCACCAGCGTATTGCCGGCGAGCAGCGCCGACGGCAGCTTGAAGGACAGGATCAGCAGCGGATAGTTCCAGGGGATGATCGCCCCGACCACGCCGAGCGGACGGCGATAGGCCTCCACCTTGCGGTCGCCGGAATTCTCGATCACGCGCATCGGCAGCTCGAGTGACGAGAGGTAACGGAAGAACGCCGCCATGCCCATGACTTCGCCGGTCGCGTCCGCCAGCGGCTTGCCCTGCTCACTGGTGAGCGTGCGGGCGAGTTCTCCCGCATTGGCCTCAATGACGTCAGCCATCTTGGTCACGAGCTTGCGGCGCTCCTCCATCGGGGTGGCCGCCCACGCCGGAAAGGCCGCCTTGGCCGCCGCAACCGCCTGGTCGAGCTGTTTCTTGGAAGCGCGCGGGCACTGCGCCAGCACTTCTTCGGTGGCGGGATTGAGGACCGGCATGGTCTGGTCGCCGTCGACCAGTTTGCCGTCAATGAGAAGCTGGTATTCGCTCATAGGCTTTGCTCTCCCTGTCTAAACGGGCCGCTTCGGACCTCGTTATATTCCAAGGTATATCACGTGCCGGGCGGTCCGGCCACTGCCGCTGGACGGCTACCTGTCAGATCGCTATATTCTTGAGAATATAACGAAGAACACGGCGGAGTTCGGTCATGGAAATCGAGACCCAGGCACTGACGAGCTGCGAGGTCGCTGCCGACGGCAACATCATTTCGCTGGGTTTCGTCGATGCCGACGGCAGGCCTGCGACCATCCGCCTCTCCCTGAACCAGGTCGGCGCGTTGGCAATGACCCTCCCCGGCCTGATCGACAAGGCGCTGCAGGTCCGCTTCCGCGACGAGAGCCTGCGCTATGCCTATCCGCTGGAATCCTGGGTGATCGAGCAGTCGACCGACCCCAGGCACGGCATGATGACCTTGCGGACGGCGGACGGCTTCAGCGTGTGCTTCTCGATTCCGCGCCAGCAGCAGAGCGAGCTGGGTGAGGCGCTGGTATCCCAGCCGGCGCCGAAGGCCGCGATGCGGGCGAACTAGGCCGGTGGCATCAGCCCTTCTTCACGAAAGCCGCGAACGCCTCCGCGTAGTCGGGGTGCCAGCGCGACAGCGCGGGACGGTTCTCGACGATGTCGCCGATGGCCCACAGCATGCGCCGCTCGTCGAGGCTGCGCGGCACGTCGTTGTCGGGACAGAGGATGTAGAAATCGCCGGCCTCGAGACTTTTGATCATGAAGTCGACGGTCTGCTCTCCCGTCCAGGCGCCGGGCGGCTTCTCGGTGCGCCCGCGCGCGGTGAGGCCCGTGAAGACATGGCCGGGGATCAGAAGGTGCGCGGTGATGCGGCAGCCCTCGGTGTTGCGCAGCTCGTGCTGCAGCGCTTCGGTGAACGCCTTCACGGCGGCCTTGCTGACATTGTAAGCCGGCTCTCCCGGCGGCGTCGTGATGCCCTGCTTGGAACCTGTGTTGATGATCAGCCCCGGCCTGCCGCGCGCGATCATGTGCGGCGCGAACACCTGCGTGCCGTGGATGACGCCCCAGAGATTGACCGCGAGCAGCCGCTGCCAGTTCTCCAGCGGACCGAACATCTTTGCGCCCGGCGAAATGCCGGCATTGTTCATCAGGATGTCGGTACCGCCGAAGCGCTGCTGCACAGCGGCCTCCAGCGCCACCAGTTCGTCGCGGCTGCTGACGTCGACCTTCGCGGCCATGATGCTGGCCGCGCCGCCCGGCGCCGCCGCCGACAGCCTTGCTTCGGCAGCCTTCAGGTTATCTGCGCCGATATCGGCGATGCACACCTTCATGCCGAGCCCGGCAAAGTGCATCGCCGCGGCAAGCCCGATCCCGGAGGCGCCTCCGGTGATCACGGCAACATTATCCTTGGCTATCGCAGGATGGGGCATCGCTTCTTCTCCGTGTCACATATGTGTCTGAACCGCAGGGGCGCATCGCACCATGCACGAACGGGCATGGGAGGTTTTCGTTTCACAGGTTTACCGCAACGGGGGTACCGCTGTAGGCTTTCGAACATAACGATCCCCCCGATATCGATCGATTACAATAATCCAGGATAACAAGGGAGAGCACACATGGCTGTGACGCAGGCAATTCCGATCACACGCCATCCCTATGCGGATGGTTCCTACAAGAAGATGCTGATCGACGGCAAATGGGTCGACGCCGCCTCGGGCAAGAAGTTCGAGACGCACAATCCCGCGACAGGCGAATTGCTCGCCACCGTCGCCGAGGGCGATGCCGAGGACATCAACCGTGCGGTCGCCGCCGCCCGCCGCGCCTTCGAGGGGCCGTGGAGCAAGGTGAAGCCGTTCGAGCGCCAGAACATGCTGCTCCGCCTCGCCGATCTCGTCGAGAAGAACTTCGAGGAGCTGTCGCAACTCGATACGCTCGACATGGGCGCGCCGATCGCGCGCACGCGCGGCAACAAGCTGCGCGTCCTCGGCATGCTGCGCTACTACGCCGGACAGGCGACCGCGATCCACGGCGAGACGATCGAGAACTCGCTGCCCGGCGAAATCTTCTCCTATACGCTGAAGGAGCCGATCGGCGTGGTCGGCGCGATCATTCCCTGGAACGGCCCGCTCGGCGCCAGCGTCTGGAAGATCGGTCCCGCGATCGCCACCGGCTGCACGGTGGTGCTGAAACCGGCCGAAGAGGCGCCGTTGACCTCGCTTCGCCTCGCCGAACTTTGCCTGGAAGCCGGCATTCCCGCAGGCGTCGTCAACGTCGTGCCGGGTTACGGCGAGACCGCGGGCGCGGCCCTCGCTTCGCACCCCGGCGTCGACAAGGTCGCCTTCACCGGCTCGCACGTCACCGGGCAGTCGATCATCCGTGCCTCGGCCGGCAACCTCAAGCGCGTGTCGCTGGAGCTTGGCGGCAAGTCGCCGGACATCGTGTTCGCGGATGCCGATCTCGATGCCGCCGTGCCGGGCGCGGCGATGGCGGTGTTCGCCAATTCGGGGCAGATCTGCAGCGCCGGCACGCGGCTGTTCGTCGAGAGCAGGATCTATGACGAGTTCGTCGGCCGCGTCGCCGAATTCGGCAAGAAGCTGCAGGTCGGCAACGGTCTCGATCCCAACACGCAGATCGGCCCGCTGGTCTCCGAGCAGCAGATGGAGCGCGTCTCCGGCTATCTGACCATCGGCCAGCAGGAAGGCGCCAAGGCGGTGGCCGGCGGCGGACGCCTGACCGAGGGCGCACTTGCCAAGGGCTATTTCGTGCAGCCGACGGTGTTCGCCAATGTCCAGGACAACATGCGGATCGCACAGGAAGAGATCTTCGGCCCCGTGATCTCGGCGATCTCGTTCAAGGACTCGGACGAGCTGATCAAGCGCGCCAATGCCACGACCTTCGGCCTCGGCTCCGGCGTGTGGACCACCAATGTCAGCAAGGCGCATCAGGTGGCGAAAGCGCTGCGCGCGGGCTCGGTCTGGGTCAATTGCTACCAGGCGATGGACCCCGCGGTGCCCTTCGGCGGCTACAAGATGAGCGGCTATGGCCGCGAGTCCGGCAAGCAGCACGTCGAGGAATATCTCAACGTCAAGGCGGTCTGGATCAAGACGGCCTGATATTGTCCGATCGAAGCGGAAACGGCGGCCTTCGGGCCGCCGTTCTTCCATTCAGCCCGCCGCCTTCTTCGAGCGCCCGATGTCGGAGCGCAGCGCCTGCAAATCCTTGCGCACGGCGCTCGCTGCATCGCGCTCGATCTTGCGGTAGCGCGCGACCAGGGAAAGGCCGAACGGCGTCAGCGCCGCCCCGCCCCCGTTCTTGCCGCCGGTCTGCCGCTCCACCGCCGGCTGGTTGCAGATGCGGTTGATCTCGTCCACCAGATCCCAGGCGCGCTTGTAGGACATGTCCATGGCGCGGCCCGCCGCCGAGATCGAGCCGAATTGCTGGATGTTTTCCAGGAGCCGTATCTTGCCCGGCCCGATCCGCCCCTCGTCATCGAGATCGATGCGCAGGCTCAGCGTCGGCAACGGGGCAGCGGATTTCTGCATGGATTCGCTTTCCGGTCTTCAGGCACAGATTGCCACTACGGTCCATTGCGAACAAGGCCGCGGGGGATGAGCCTGGTCCCCGCCCGGCGACGGGAAACGCGCTGAGATCGGCCGCCCTCTGCCCTCCGGCATGCTTTCAACCCATCGATATATCCGATAATATATAACGTAACGTGTGATCCGATCTTCATGGAGTCGACCGCATGGCTCATCGCGAGGCAGTGACCGCTCAACAAGTCGTTCCGGAACCGCAGTATCAATGCGCATGCTGCGAAGGGATCATCGAAAATCTTTCCAGCGACGCGATACCGAGCGGGCTCGACCTGAAGCTGAGCTTCTTCGCCGACGAATGCGTGCTGATCTGCAACGCCTGCACCGCGCGGCTGATCGAGGCCAACAGCGCGCGGCCGGCGCATCACCGCAAATAGGAACCAAACGCCGGCTTCAGGCCTGCAGCGACGGCGCCACCTCGCGCGCGATCTGCACCAGCGCCGCCAGCAGCGGCGTCATCGGATCGCGCTGCGGAATGATGAGGCCGATCGAGTAATTGACCTCGGGATCGACGATGGGAATGCTGCGCACGGCATCCGCGAGCCCCAGCGTTTCTGCCAGCTTGGCCGGCATGACGCTGGCCCAGCGGCCCGTCTTCACATGGGTGTACAGCACGAGCAGCGAATTCGACGTCAGCATTGGCGTTGCCTCCGCCCCCACCGAGCTCAAGGTGCGATCGATGATGCGGCGGTTCTGCATATCAGGCGTCAGCAGGCACAGCGGCACCTGCCCCACCTCTTTCCACGTCACCTGGTCGCGATCGCCGAACATCGCGTCGCGTGCGGTCAGCAGGCGGTAACTCTCCTCATAGAGCCGAATGGTGCGCACGTGGCCGAGCGGCTCGTTCTCGATATAGCCGAGCCCTGCATCGACCTCCAAATTTTCCAGGAGACCGAGCACTTCAGACGTCGTGCAAGACTGGATGCGGAAACGCACGTCGGGATAACGCGCGCGGAACGGCGTGGTCAGTTGTGCCACCATGCCGAGCACGGTCGGGATCGCCGCGATCTTCAGCTCGCCGGAAAGCTTTTGCTTGAGGCTTTTGATCTCCTGCCGCATGGCGCGCGTGTCGCCGACGATGCGCCGCGCCCAGTCCAGCGTGCGCTCGCCCTCCGGCGTAAAACCCTGGAAGCGCGAGCCGCGCTGCACCAGCATCACGCCGAGGATTTCCTCGAGCTGCTTGAGGCTGGTGGACATCGTCGGCTGCGTCACGCCGCAGGCCTCCGCAGCCCGTCCGAAATGACGTTCCTTGGCGAGGGCGAGCAATAGTTCAAGCTTGTCGATCAAGAGAGAGGCCCCGTTAACGATATGCCGGCGAGATTCGACGCAATCATCCGTAACACACGTCAAACGCGCAACAAATCCTGCCATTCCGGTTTCGTATCATTTCATAGCATATCCCAATCGATCTTCGTTCCCTATCGCTGCATGAGACAGCTTTATTGATGTTTGGACCGATTCCAACTCTGATGAAAATCGCAAGAAAACATCGATTGGGAAACGTGGATGGCACCGGTTTACGAACCCTGGAGCGCCGAGCGCGCCGCCGAGATCATCGCCGAGCACAAGGCAATTGAAGGCGCGACCCTGGTGATCCTGCACGCGCTGCAGGAGGCGTTCGGCTATGTGCCGGAGCCGGCGATCCCGATGGTTGCCGAGGCGCTGAGCCTGTCGCGCGCCGAGGTGCACGGCGTCTTCACCTTCTATCACGACTTCCGCAAGGAACCGGCTGGAAAGCATGTCCTGAAGCTGTGCCGCGCCGAGGCCTGCCAGGCCGCCGGCGGCGACGCGCTCGCCGCGCATGCCGAAGCGAAGCTTGGCATAGCTTTGGGCTATACCACTGCCGACGATCGCGTGACGCTGGAGCCGATCTACTGCCTCGGCCTATGCGCCACCGCGCCATCTGCCATGCTGGATGGACGCGTGGTCGGCCGGCTCGACGAGAAACGCCTCGATGCGTTGATTGCGGAGGCACAGCGATGAGCCTTCGTGTCTTCATTCCGCTCGATGCCGGTGCGGTTGCG
>Ga0081540_1003320_pt1 | contig 12754 bp, 7 predicted proteins | sample TabmetS2T1R1_FD_71024 | JGI IMG/M metagenome (GOLD analysis project Ga0081540, IMG submission 71024) | Tabebuia heterophylla rhizosphere microbial communities from the University of Puerto Rico - S2T1R1 | ecosystem: Host-associated > Plants > Roots > Rhizosphere ...
AAAAATTACGCCGCCGTCGCGCCCGGCAAGCCGGCGCAGATTCGTTTGGAACTAACGGCCGATTTGTGCCTTACCTCTCCAGCGAAGCGGTTGGTCAGTGCTTCATGCGATTTCCTCTAGCGATTATCCTTGTCACGATCGCTTCCACCGCGCAGGCGCAGTCTCGGGAGCAGAAACCCGTTGACTGGCGCACGTTTGAAGTTCCCGATTTTGGAACAAGGATCCAATATCCAGCGGGCACTTTCAGTCCGGCTGGTATGCCTGAAATGGGTGTTGGACAGCGGTTTGAGCGGGCAGATGGACGCGCTGTCTTGTCCATTTACTCTCGTCCCAATAAAGCGGGCGACGATCCCGCAACTTACTTGAGACGCAATCTCCGGGTCAGCCGGTCCGCCTTGGACTACGCGCGAATAACGCGATCGTTCTTCGCCATCTCATCCGAGCGCCACGGCGTGATCCTTTACAGTCGGTGTAACTTCTCCGGCGGCGCTGGTGGCGCGGTTCATTGCTTCGACCTTAAATATCCGCGAGAGGAAAAGCGCTCTTGGGACGCAGTCGTAACTCGCATTAGCCTGTCACTGCGGCCCCTTGAAAGCTGAACGGCTGCCCACCTGTTCGGTGCGCGGGGTAAGACTGCAAGGGCTCTCGGCCTCGATCTGCCGTCCGTGCTGGCCCTCGGGGAAGCAGCGGAAGTAATCGCCTGCGTCCTCCTGCCGTAACGGTTAACACGAATTGCCGAAAACGTAGGATTTTCAGCACTTCGCTGCCTCCTGCGTTTCCTGCGGTGCCGCAACACATAACGAGCCGTTAACAGCCCTCGCCTAGGATCAAGCTGCATCCTGCGCGGCGGCTCCTCGTCATGGCGTTATTGGGTCCGGTGGTGGTGGTTGCCGAAAACCCGGCGACCGATTTCATCGATGTGCTCGCAAAGGCGGGCGCGTTCCCGATCGCGCAAACGCGCTGGGCGGATGTGCCGGCCGCCATCGGCGAAACCCAGCCGGTCGCACTCGCTATCGCCCACCATCAAACCATTCCCTCGCCGCGACAGGTGGATGCGGCGATCGAATGCATCGAGACGCGCGGCGGCCCCGTCATGCCGGTGATCGCGCAGGTGGACGCGAGCAGCATCCCCGCCATTCCGGGCGCCCTGCCGATCGCGCTCGACGATTCCGCCGAGCGCTTGATCGCGCGGCTGCACTCGGCGCTGCGGATCCGCACCCTGCACGCCGCCGTGCTGCGGCGCTCGCGCGCGGCAGGCGCGAAGAAGCCGGTAGCGGCATTCGTCCCACCTGATTTGCTCGAAGAGTCGACCGTGCTTTGCGTGGCGCGCGGCGGCTCCTATCCCGCGCTGTCACTCCCGATCGCCCAGCGCGCCGGTCTCATCGGTGCGCTGAGCATCGACACCGCCACACGCTATCTCAATGCGCGTGACGTCGACGGGGTGGTCATCGGCGACGGACTGGGACCGGGCGTGATCGAACCGCTTCTGACCCTGCTCGCCGAGAACGCTCGGTTTCGCGATCTGCCGGTTGGCGTGCTGAACAACGCCGCAGCGGACGACGAACGCCTGCCCAATCTGGTGCGCGTCGACGCCGACCCGGCGCGTCTCGTCGAGCGCATTCTTCCTTTCGTGCGCCTGCATGCCTTCGAAAGCCAGCTTATGCGCGCATTGAAAGCGCTCGAAAGCGAAGGAGCGATCGATCCCGATACCGGTCTCTTTGCCGCGCAAGCCTTCTGGCGCAACCTCGAGCGTGCCGTGCGCGAGAGCGAGAAGACCGGTAGCGCCCTCTCCGTTGCGCGCTTTACCTTCGAAGGCCTCGCCGATCGCCGCGCCTATGTCGATGCCGCCAGGCTTTTCAGCCGGCTGGTACGCAGCACCGATTTCGCCTGCCGGGAACAGGATGGATCGATCGTGGCAGCCTTCACCAAGACCGATCTGCGCAACGCGCACATGCTCGCGCGTCGGATCGGCGGCGTGCTCAGGGGGACGATGCTCTCCCCCGGGGGTGACCGCCACGCAATCAAACCGACGATTACCTTGGCCGCATTCAAGCCCAGCGATGATCTCGGCACCTTGGTGGCGCGCTTGGGCGCGCATGCCAAGGTTGCCGCCGAGTGACGGCGGCCCTACCCTGGCACCCTCGCAAGAGGAGAGCGCCATGGCTTCAGTCCTGCCGATCGACATGGTGTCGGATGTCGTGTGTCCCTGGTGCTTCATCGGCAAGCACCGGTTGGAAAAGGCCATCGCATCGAGGCCCGATATTGCGGTCGAAGTGCGATTTCGCCCTTACTTCCTCAATCCCTGGGTGCCGCGCGAAGGTATCAGCCGCGAACAGTATCTCACCACGAAGTTCGGCTCGCCCGAACGTTACCGCGCCATTGCACAGCGCGTGGCACAAGCTGCGGCGGCCGAGGGGCTGATCTACAACCTCGACACCATCAAGCGTCAGCCCAACACGCTCGATTGCCACCGCCTGATCCTGTGGGCCGGTGAAAGGGCAGCGCGCATGAAGCAGCGGCTGATGGAATTCTATTTCGCCGAAGGCGGCGATCTGACCGACCGCGACGTGCTCGTTGCGGCCGCCGCCGCATGCGGCCTTGATACCGAGCGCGTGCGCGAGCGCCTGGCGGGCGAGGATGACGTCGAGCGCGTCACGCGCGAGGCCGCGGCCGCCCAAGAGGCGGGCATCGATGGCGTGCCCTATTTCATTTTCAGTGGCCGCATCGCCGTGCAGGGCGCGCAAACGCCCGACCATCTCGCACAAGCGATCGCGCAGGCGGCCAACGGACAAGCAGAACAGCGCGCCGCCGGTTAGCATCACCAAGAGCGGCGCCCTGCCCGGCCCAAGAGCCAGCCCACACCAACGGCGGCGGGTGACGATTCCGGGACGCGGTTGTCTTTCGGGATGGTCACGCCGCCTTGGCCGGCTGCGCGAGCGTCACGAGGTTGCGCAGAATGGCCGCGGTTCCGCGCAGGCGCGCCTCGGGCTTTTCCCAATCGTCGAAGAAGACGACCTTCATGTCGGGCCGCACGCGCGCGGCCGGGCCGAGATCGCGGATGAACGCGACGAGCCGATCGGGATTGGCGAAGGTGTTGTCGCGGAACGACACCACCGCACCCTTCGGGCCGGTCTCGATCTTTTCCACGTTGGCCTGCCGGCACAGCGATTTGATCGCGACGATCTGGAGCAGATGCTCGACCTCCACCGGTAGCGGCCCGAAACGGTCGACGAGCTCGGCGCCGAACGCCTCGATTTCCCGCTCGTCCTCGATTTCAGCGAGCCGCCGATAAAGCGCGAGGCGCACCGGCAGGTCGGCGACGTAGTCTTCGGGGATCATCACCGGCGTTCCGACGGTGATCTGCGGCGACCACTTATCGGCGACGGGCGCGCTGATGCCGGCCTTGAGGCTGGTGACCGCCTCTTCCAGCATTTGTTGATAGAGCTCGAAGCCGACCTCCTTGATATGCCCGGACTGCTCCTCGCCCAGGAGATTGCCGGCGCCGCGGATGTCGAGATCGTGAGAGGCGAGCTGGAATCCCGCGCCGAGCGTGTCGAGCGATTGCAGCACCTTAAGCCGCCGTTCGGCCTGCGGCGTGATCTTGCCGACGGCCGGCAGCGTGAACAGCGAATAGGCGCGCAGCTTGGAACGGCCCACTCGCCCGCGCAGCTGATAGAGCTGGGATAGCCCGAAGCGATCGGCGCGGTGCACGATCAGCGTATTGGCAGTCGGAATGTCGAGGCCGGATTCGATGATCGTGGTCGACAACAGCAAATCGTACTTGCCGTCATAGAAGGCGGACATGATGTCTTCGAGCACGCTCGCAGGCATCTGCCCATGCGCAACCGCGACCCGCACTTCGGGCACGTGCTTGTCGAGAAAATCCTTGGCGCCGGCGAGATCCTCGATGCGCGGACAGACATAGAAGGATTGGCCGCCGCGGTATCGCTCCCGCAACAACGCCTCCCGCACGATGACGGGATCAAAGGGCGCGACGAAGGTGCGCACGGCAAGCCGATCGACTGGCGGCGAGGCGATGATCGACAGATCGCGCACACCCGAGAGCGCAAGCTGCAAGGTGCGCGGGATCGGCGTTGCGGTCAGCGTGATCACATGTACCTCGGCGCGCAGCTGCTTGAGCCTTTCCTTGTGCGTCACGCCGAAATGCTGTTCCTCGTCGACGATCAGCAGGGCGAGGTCGCGGAACTTGATCGTCTTGCCGAGCAGCGCATGCGTACCGATGACGATGTCGACGCTGCCGTCGGCAATCCCTTTCTTCACCCGCGCCAACTCCGAGGAGGAGATTAGTCGCGAGGCCTGCGCGATGTGAACGGGAAACCCGCGAAACCGTTCGGTGAAGGTGTGCGCATGTTGGCGGGCAAGCAGCGTGGTGGGCACCACCACCGCGACCTGTCTGCCGTTCATGGCGGCAACGAAGGCTGCCCGCAGCGCCACCTCGGTCTTGCCGAAGCCGACGTCGCCGCAGATCAGCCGGTCCATCGGCCGTCCGGACGCGAGTTCGTCCAGCGCCACGTCGATTGCGGCCTGCTGGTCCTCGGTCTCTTCATAGGGAAATCCGGCGCAGAACTCGTCGTAGGGTCCGGGTTCGACGGTCAAGCGCGGCGCCTCGCGCAGTTGCCGCTCGGCCGCGATCTTGATCAGCGTGTCGGCAATATCGCGGATGCGCCGCTTCATGCGCGCCTTGCGCGCCTGCCACGCGCCGCCGCCCAGCCGGTCGAGCTCGACCTGGGTCTCTTCCGCGCCATAGCGGGAGAGAAGCTCGACGTTCTCGACCGGCAGCAACAGCTTGTCGCCGCCTGCGTAATGGATTTCCAGGCAATCGTGCGGCGCGCCGGCGGCTTCGATCGCGCGCAGCCCGATGAAGCGCCCGATCCCATGATCGACATGGACGACGAGATCGCCGGCGGCAAGGCTCGTCACTTCGGCGATGAAGTTCTCCGTCCGGCGCGCGCCGCGGCGCGGACGGACCAGGCGGTCCCCCAGGATGTCCTGCTCGCTGATGACCGCCGTGTCGGCGGTCTCGAATCCGCTTTCGAGTCCCAGCACGGCGAGCGCGACCTGCGACCGGGGCAGCGCGAGCGCCTGCGGCCATGAGTCGACCGTGGCAAGCTCGGCAAGCGCGTGGTCGGCGAGCACATGGCCCATGCGCTCGCGCGCGCCTTCGCTCCAGAGCGCGATGACGACTCGCTTGCCGGCTCCCTTGAGCGCTCCAACCTGCCGGCTCACGGCTTCGAACACGTTACGGCCGGGCTCGGCGCGCTCGGCGGCGAAATTGCGCCCCTGCTTGGTGCCGGCGTCGATGGCGGGCCCCTGCCCTTCGGGCACGGCGAACGGGGTCAGTCGCGCGAGCGCGACGGCCTCGAGCCGCCCGCCCCACTCGGCTTCGCTCAGATAAAGCCGGTCGGGCGGCAACGGCTGGTAGGGCGGGCCCGAACCGCGCTGGGTGAGCGCTTGCCGGCGCGCCTCATAATAATCCTCGATCTGGCGGAGCCGCTCGCGCGCGGCGTCCTCGGCCAACGGCTCGAGCACCACGGGCGAGTCTGTGGCGTAGTCGAACAACGTCTCGAGATGATCGTGGAACAGCGGCAGCCAATGCTCCATGCCGGCATGGCGCCGGCCTTCGCTGACGGCGTGGTAGAGCACATCATCGGGCGCAGGCGCCCCGAATGCCGCGACATAACCCAAGCGGAAGCGCCGGATCGTTTCGCTCGTAAGCTGGAACTCAGCAACCGGCACGAGGTCGAGCGCGCGCAACTGATCCGTGGTGCGCTGGCTTTCCGGATCGAAGCTACGGATGGTCTCCAGCGTGTTGCCAAAAAAATCGAGCCTGACCGGTTCCGCCATGCCCGGCGCGTAAAGATCGATGATGCCCCCTCGCACCGCGTAGTCACCCGCCTCGCGCACCGTCGATGCGCGCACGAAGCCATTGAGCTCAAGCCATTGGGTGATGTCGTCCATCGCGAGCACTTGGCCGGGCGCAACCGACAGGCATTGCCGCGCAACGAAGTCCCGCGCCGGCACGCGTTGAAGCGCGGCATTGACCGTGGTGAGCAGAAGCGAGGGCCGGGCCGCATCCCTTGCGCGAGCCAGCCGAGACAGCGCCATCATGCGCTGCGCGAGGAACCCTGGATGCGGCGAAACCCGGTCATAGGGCAGACAGTCCCACGCCGGAAACTCCTGCACGGCGAGATCGGGTGCAAAAAAATCGAGCGCACGGGCGAGCGCGGCCATGCGCGGGCCGTCCCGGCAAACGATTAGCAGGCTGCTTGCCGCAGCCTGCCCCCGCGCAGCCACGGCACGGGCCAGGTCGGCAATGATGAGGCCTTCAGCACCGTCGGCGACGCTTGCTAATGTGAGCGGCCGGCCGGGGCGGAGAAGCTCGGCGGGATTGGACGCGGCGCTCATCGTCCACCCCCACCACTGCGATTGAAATCGCGCAGTCGACGGAACAGCGCCGTGTCGTAATTCGGCGGCACGTCGGCTTCGCCGGTGATCCAGGCCAAGAGTTCGCGGTCCGGCACCTCCATCAACTGCTCGAAGTGGGCGAGTTCGGCGGCTGGCAACTGCTCGATACTGGCGTCGGCGAAGCGCCCCATAATCAGATCCGTTTCCCGCATGCCGCGATGCCAGGCGCGGTACAAAAGCCTGCGCCGGCGCGCATCCAATCCATCGCTCGAACGTGTCGTGCCGGTCATATCAAGCCCAACGCCAAAAGCCCGGACGGGCCGGGCGAAGGTCATATAGCGACGTTCATCCGAGATGTCAGCGCCCCGCCGCATTGCCTAACCCGCACGTCCGGGCGAGCATCGGGGCTGGTAGCTTGGGTGGCGAATGCGGCCGAGCCTGCTTAATCCGTTGTTTGCGGCGATTACCACGCTTCCCGGGGTCGGGCCGCGGCTGGAGAAGCTCTACCGGCGCCTGTTCGGCCGCGATGAGCCTGCACGCGTCCTCGACCTCCTGCTTCACCTCCCGACCGGGGCGATCGACCGGCGAGCGCGGCCGAAGCTGAGCGACGTCGTTCCCGATACCGTTGTTACCGTCGCAGTGACCGTGGATCGCCACCGGCCACCGCCACCGCACCGCCCTCGCGTGCCGTATCAGATCTACACCAGCGATGAGACCGGCGACCTCACGCTGACGTATTTCAACGCGCGGCGGGATTATCTGCAGAAGCTGCTGCCGGTCGGCGAACGGCGATACGTCTCGGGCACGGTCGAGCTCTATGACCACATGCGCCAGATGGTGCATCCCGACCGCGTTGTCGCCGAGGGGGACCTCGCCAAGCTGCCCCTGGTCGAACCGGTCTATCCATTGACCGAAGGATTGAGCCTCAACCAGGTGAGCAAGGCGGCCGACGCCGCGCTCGCGCGCCTGCCGGAGTTGCCGGAGTGGCAGGAGACAAGTTGGGTCGCGCGCGAGCGCTTCCCCTCCTTCGCCGATGCGCTCCGCCTGCTCCACCGGCCGGCGGAGCCCGCCGACCTCCGCCCGGAAGGATTGGCATGGACGCGGCTGGCCTATGACGAGTTTCTCGCGGGTCAATTGGCGCTTGCCCTGGTGCGGGCGCATCTGCGCCGCCCGGCCGGCCGGGCGACGCCAGGAACCGGACACATCAGAAAAAAGCTGATCGAGACGCTGCCCTATTCGCTTACGCCCTCGCAGGGGCGAGCCATCACGGAGATTATCGCCGATCTCGCCAAGCCCGAACGCATGCTGCGGCTCCTGCAAGGCGACGTGGGTTCCGGCAAGACGGTGGTGGCGCTGCTCGCCGCGGCGGCCGTCATCGAAGGCGGCCGCCAGGCCGCGCTAATGGCACCGACGGAGCTCTTGGCACGGCAGCACTTCAACACCATTGCGCCGCTCGCTGCCGCGGCCGGCATCAACGTGGCCATTCTCACCGGTCGCGAGCGCGGACGTGAGCGCAATGCGATCCTCGAGAAGCTCGCTTTCGGCGAGACCCACGTGCTGATCGGCACGCATGCCCTGTTTCAGGAGCAGGTTGAATTTCGCGATCTCGCGCTCGCCGTCGTCGACGAACAACATCGCTTCGGCGTGCATCAACGCCTGGCGCTCGCAAAAAAGGGCGAGGCCGTCGACGTGCTGGTGATGACGGCGACCCCGATCCCGCGCACCCTCGTGCTTACCTATTTCGGCGATATGGACGTCTCGGAGCTGCGTGAGAAACCCGCCGGCCGCCAGCCGATCGACACGCGAACCATCCCTCTTGGCCGGCTCGAGGAAGTGATCGGCGCCGTCGGCCGTGCGCTCGTGGAAGGCCGCCGCGTCTATTGGGTCTGTCCGCTGGTCGAGGTCACCGAGAACGCCGACTTCGCCGCCGCGGAAGAGCGCTTCGCGGCACTGAAGGAGCGCTTCGGCGCCATGGTCGATCTCGTCCACGGTCGCATGAAAGGCGACGAGAAGGACCGCGCCATGGCGCGCTTCGCCGCGGGCGAGACGCGCCTCCTCGTCGCCACCACGGTGATCGAGGTCGGCGTCGACGTGCCGGAGGCGACCGTCATGGTGATCGAGCACGCCGAACGCTTCGGACTGGCGCAACTGCATCAGCTGCGCGGCCGCATCGGGCGCGGCGGCGAACGCTCGACCTGCCTCCTCCTATACAAACCGCCGCTGGGCGAAACCGCCAAGGCCAGGCTCAACATCCTGCGCGAGACCGAGGACGGCTTTCGCATTGCCGAGGAAGATCTCAGGCTGCGCGGAGAAGGCGATGTTCTCGGCACGCGGCAATCCGGTCTGCCGGGCTTCCGCGTCGCCCGGGTCGAAACGCATGGTAAGCTGATCGGCGCCGCACGCGACGATGCCGCGCTGGTTCTCTCACGCGACCCGACGCTTGCCTCGTCCCGCGGCCAGGCCTTACGTCATCTGCTCTATCTATTCGAGCGCGACGAGGCGATCAGGCTGATCCGGGCGGGCTGACTGACCCGCGACGGCGAGCATCAAGGCTATTTCGCCGGCGCGGCGGTACGGTCTGCCTGCACCGCGTGCGCACTGCGTGCGGCCTCCGCCAAGGCCGTAAGCCTCCGTTGTTGATCGCCGGGCTGGACCATTCCGGCCGACATCAACAGCGTCATCGCCGCCTCGACCGTGATGTCGAGGTCGATGATGTTGCGGCGAGCGACATAGAAGAAGAATCCGGTGGTCGGATTGGGCGTGCACGGCATGAACGCCGCGACATACTCGGTGTCCGGCAGCCGCACCGCGACCTCCGGGCTCGCGGGATTCGACAGAAAAACCAGCGACCACATACCGGGCGATGGAAACTCGACCAGACCGACACGGCGGAAACTCGAGCCGCCCTTTCCAAACAGCGTCTGAAAGATTTGTTTGAGGCTGTTGTAGATCGGCCGCACGATCGGCATGCGGGTGAGAATGTTTTCGCCGATCTCGACGAGCTTGCGGCCGACGAAATTGGCGGTCAGGAACCCGAACAAGGTGAGCGTGACGAACGCGATGATCAGGCCGGTGCCGGGGATCGTCACGGGCAAATAGGTTTCAGGCCGGTATGCGATCGGAATGAAGGGTCGCACTAGATCATCGACCCAGTTGATGAACCACCAGGTGAGAGCGATGGTGATGTAGGCAGGAGCCACCAGGATGAGCCCGGTCAGGAAATAATTGCGGAGCCGGCTGACGACGCCGTGTTGCAGGCGCCCCGCCTTGGCGGGCCCCGGCGGCGCCTCGGAAAGCTCCGCCGGGACGATTCCGGGATTGCGGTCAAACTCGGTCATGCGGCCACGATCCTATCACGTTGACGCAAATGAGATTACCTGCCCGCTCGATGCCGCGATGCGCACGAAAGTTCGCGCTCCGATCACTCCACCGTCACTGACTTGGCGAGGTTGCGCGGCTGGTCCACGTCGGTGCCCATCACCACAGCCGTATGATAAGCGATCAGCTGCACCGGGATGGCGTAAACGAGCGGCGTCACCGCGGCAGGCATGGCAGGCAGCGTGAGCTTGGAGAGCGAGTCCATATGAACATCGCGCGCCCCGTCGGGATCGGTGAGCAGTATGATCTTGCCCAGCCGCGCCGCCACCTCCTGCATGTTGGATACGGTCTTCTCGAACACCCGGTCGTGGGGCGCGATGATGATGACCGGCATGTTTTCGTCGATGAGGGCGATGGGGCCGTGCTTGAGTTCGCCGGCGGCATAGCCTTCGGCGTGGATATAGGAAATTTCCTTGAGCTTGAGAGCCCCCTCGAGCGCGAGCGGAAAACTGGTGCCACGGCCGAGATAGAGGACGTTGCGGCTCTTGGCGAGATCGCGCGCGAAATGTTCGATCTGCGACTCGAGCGCCAGCGCTTCCGCCATCAGGCGCGGCGTCTCGACGAGGGCGCGGGCCATCTTGCTCTCGTCCTGTTCGGAGAGCACGCCGCGGGCACGACCCGCCGCGATCGCGAGACAGGCGAGCACCGCGAGCTGGCAGGTGAACGCCTTGGTCGAGGCGACTCCGATCTCGGGGCCGGCTAGCGTCGGCATCACCACGTCGCTCTCACGCGCGATGGTCGAGGTCGGCACGTTTACGACGGCGAGTGCATGCTGCTTGTGCTCCTTGGCGTAGCGTAGCGTAGCCAGGGTGTCGGCGGTCTCCCCCGATTGCGAGACGAAAATCGCAAGCCCGCCTGCCTTCAGCGGAACCTCGCGGTAACGGAATTCAGACGCGACATCGATCTCGACCGGCAGCCGCGCGAAGCGCTCGAACCAGTATTTTGCGATAAGCCCGGCGTAATAGGCGGTGCCGCAAGCGGAGATCGCAACCCGCTCGAGCGCGCGGAAGTCGAACGGCAGCTCGACCGGCAGCCGCACACGTTCGGCAGCCATGTCGATATAATGCGCAAGGGTATGGCCGACGACCTCCGGCTGCTCGTGTATCTCCTTCGCCATGAAGTGGCGAAAATTTCCCTTATCGACGAGAAAGGCTGAGGCCGAGGATTTAAGCACGGCGCGCTCGACCTTGCCGCCTTTGCCATCCCGGACCTCGACGGCGGTACGCGTGAGCACCGCCGAGTCACCATCCTCGAGATAGGAAACCGTGTCGGTAAATGGAGCGAGGGCGATCGCATCGGAGCCGAGATACATTTCGCCGTCACCGTACCCGATCGCGAGCGGCGAGCCCTTGCGCGCACCGATGATGAGGTCCTCCTCGCCAGCGAACAAAAAGGCGAGCGCGAACGCGCCGCGCAAACGCGGCAGCGCAGCCGCCACGGCTTCGGCCGGCGAGCGGCCGTTCTTCATCTCCTGCGTCACCAGGTGGGCGACCACCTCGGTATCGGTATCGGAGCCGAAAGTCGCGCCCGTTTTCTCCAGCTCCTCGCGCAGCTCGCGGAAATTCTCGATGATGCCGTTGTGGACGACGGCAAGGCGCTCGGTGGCATGGGGGTGCGCGTTATGTTCGGTCGGTCGGCCGTGAGTCGCCCAGCGAGTGTGGCCGATACCGATCGTGCCGGTGAGCGGCTCGCGCGCGAGCCTGGCTTCCAAGTTGCGCAGCTTGCCCTCGGCACGCCGGCGCGCAAGTTGCCCGGCTTCGAGCGTGGCGACGCCGGCGGAGTCATAGCCGCGATATTCGAGCCGCTTGAGCGCCTCGACGAGCAAGCCCGCGACCGGTTCGCGGCCGAGAATACCTACAATTCCGCACATGCGAGCGGTTCTCTCCTAAGGGCCCAGCATTATACCCCGGCGTGGATTTATCGGCGGTCAAGGCCAAAGTGAAATCAAGCTATCTCTCAATTTCTGACGGTAAGCCTAATTTGCGCGTCGTCCCTACTTTGCCGGCATCCCCTTCTTGCCCAGCGACATGCGTTCGCGCAACCGCCGCGCCCAGCCTTCCTTGACGACCTGGCGTCCGCGCGCGAGCGCGAGCGCAGCAGCCGGGACGTCGTGCGTGATGACAGAGCCCGACCCCACATAAGCGTCGTCTCCGATCTTCACTGGCGCCACCAGCGCCGAATTTGAGCCGATGAACGCGTTCTTGCCGATCTCGGTGCGATGCTTGGCAATGCCGTCGTAATTGCAGGTGATCGTGCCGGCACCGACATTGGCGCCAGCGCCGACGGTTGCATCGCCGATATAGCTCAGATGATTGGCCTTGGCGCCGGCCTCGATCACCGCCTCCTTGACCTCGACGAAATTTCCAACATGAACGCCCTCTTCCAGGCGCGCGCCGGGACGCAGCCGCGCATAGGGTCCGACCGACGCGCCCTTGCCGACATGGGCCCGTTCGAGATGGGAGAAGGAGCGGATCACGGCGTTGTCTTCGACCGTGACCCCGGGTCCGAACACCACGAAGGGCTCCACCACCACCTCGCGACCGAACTTGGTGTCGGAACACAGGAATACCGTTTCCGGCGCGACCAGCGTCACGCCGCCGTCCATTGCCGCGCTGCGCAGGCGCTGCTGCAGCACCGCAGCGGTCTCGGCGAGTTGGGTATTGGTGTTGATCCCGCGCACGTCGTCCTCCTCGGTCTCGATCACGCTCGCCCTGCGTCCCATTGCCCGGGCGATGGCCACGGCGTCGGTCAGGTAATATTCGCCTTTGCGATTATCGTTGCCGATTCGCTCGAGGATCTCGAGCGCGGTCGGGCCGGCGAACGCCATGAGCCCGCCGTTGCACAGCGTGATCGCGCGCTCGGCCGGGCTCGCGTCGACTTCCTCGCGGTTCGCGACAAGCTCGCCGCCCTCGACCACCAGCCGCCCGTAGCCCGCGGGGGCCTGCGGCCG
>Ga0081540_1003321_pt1 | contig 12754 bp, 16 predicted proteins | sample TabmetS2T1R1_FD_71024 | JGI IMG/M metagenome (GOLD analysis project Ga0081540, IMG submission 71024) | Tabebuia heterophylla rhizosphere microbial communities from the University of Puerto Rico - S2T1R1 | ecosystem: Host-associated > Plants > Roots > Rhizosphere ...
GAGCCGCAGCCGCTTCAGGTTGCGGTCGCGGTCCGGATGGTCCTCGCTCGGTAGCGGCAGGGCGAGGTTCACCACGCGATAGCTGTTGCTGAAGGGTGGCAGCGACGGGTCGACGGCGATCCGGGTGTCGGGGTCGACGTGCCGCTCCACCCAGTGCAGCGCGACGACACGGGTGTCGGTGCGCGTGAGCCTCGCGTCGTCGCGAATCGTCCAGGTCAGCGGCACGACGAGCAGTAGCAGCGTCACCGGCGCGAGCGCCCGCATCCTCCCCGCCAGCGCGCCGAGGGCCGGCACCAGCGGCAGCGCGTAGCGGTCGAAGTGCGCGCCGAGCGTGCAGAGGTCGAGGAAGTAGACGATCACGAAGGAGGCGAGGATCAGGTCGTTCCGGCGCCGCCTGGCGAGCGCGACCCCGAGCCCGAGCACACAGACGAGCAGCGCCGGGCCGAGCCCGCCCCAGAGGCGGTCGAGGAAGGCGATCGGCGCGGCGTGGTCGTGCTCGAACCCGAGCCAGCCCTGCCGGGCGAGGCGCTGGACGCGCCGAGCATCGCCGAGCGCGCTCGAGAGGTGGACGACGAAGTACGGGCTCGTGGCGCAGAAGGCCGCCGCCGCGGCGAGAAGGCCGACGGCGAGCCGTCGCCACTCGCGCCAGCCGGCGATCACGAGCGGGACGAGCAGGAAGGCCCCCGGGTACTTGAAGCTCGTCGCGATCCCCGCCGCGAGCCCGGCCAGCTCGATCCGCCCGGAGACCATCAGCGCGAGCGCAACGGCGACGCCGAGGGTGAGCGGGACGTCGGTGACGGCCATCCGCGAGTACGCGACGTGCGTGGTCTCGACCGCGACCGCCGCCGCCGCGACCGCGCCCGCCGGCCTCCCGTAGGCCCGGTCGCCCAGCCACCACGACGCCGCGACCGAGCCGACGGCGAGCACGACCACGACGGCGCGCGCGGCCAGGTACGACGGGTGCGCCTCCCACGCCTGGAACGGCGCGAGCACGTACATCAACAGGGTGGGGTAGTCGAACCAGTGCGGGTCGAGGCCGCCCCCGTGGGCCATGTGCCACGCCCGCGGGACGATGCTCTGCTCGTCGGGGCTGAAGAGCGCGAACGGGTGCGCGTAGGTGATGCCGACGGTCCGCAGCACCGCCGCGAGCGCGACGATCGCCGCCAGGGCGACCTTCGGGCCGCCCCAGATCGCCTCCGCCCGCCTGCGCGGCGGCGGAGCCTCAGACCTCGGGGTGGTTTCCGCCGACGAGCTCGGCAACGTTCCCGCCGGGCACGATCACGGCGTCCATCCCCGCCCGCTCGAGCTCCGCCACCTCGTCTCGGCCGCTGACCGGCAGCTCGGCGATCGCGAGCTTCCCGGCCGGCACGTCCTGGAGCAGGTCGAGCACGCGCTCGAGCGGCCCCTCGTCACCGCCCTGGCCGGCGGCGAGCAGGAAGATCTCGGGATCGACGCGCTCGAGGGCCGCTTCGAGCTCCTCCTCGTCGCGCACCTCGACCGCGCACTCGAGCCCGAGCTCGAGCGCGGCGCGGTACGAACGCTCCAGCTCGCCGTTCTCGTCGGCGAGCTCGGCGTAGGTGATCACGCAGGCGTCGGCCTCCGCGGCCCTCGCCTGGTCGTGCGAGCCGTGCGGCCGCCAGAGGACGGGCAGGCTCGTCGCCTCGTGGACGGACTCGACGTGCCGGTCCAGCGCCAGCGCCTCGGCGCCCTGCTCCTCGGCCGCCCGCGCCGACTCGGGATCGTCGACCGGGACGACGATCGAGATCCCGTCGCCTTCGGAGATTGCCTGGCTGAAGCGCCGTGCCCCGGTCACGTCCGGGGATTGTGGCGCAAAGCCCGGCGGGCCGCCTAAGCAGCCAGCGGGCGGTACTCGCGCGCGTACGGGTGCCAGAAGGCCTCGAGCACCTGGTCGTCCTGCACCCCGAAGGCGAAGTCCGGGAACTCGCCCGAGTGCCAGAAGACGTGGATCGTGACCTGCTGCCGCGCCGCCGGGCCGTGGTAGACGAGCTCCACGCGATGATCGGTGTCCTCGCGCTCCATCAGGGTGACCGGGTACTCCACGAGCCTCAACTCCTTTGCTGGACCGTCACCCATTGAGACGTCGACTTCGACGCGCGCGGCCTGACCCATTCGGAGCAAATGTCGGCGGAACCTCCGCGCGCGCTGCGGTGTAGCGGAGGCGATGCGCAAGTGGATCGCGCTCTCGGCAGCCTGCTTCGTGCTGGCCGGCGCCCTGCCGGCCGCCGCGAAGTCGCCGCCGGGCAAGGAGGTCGTGCGGCTGCGGCACCAGGTCGCCGCCCTGCAGGCGAAGGTGCGCCGCCTGCGGGCCGAGAACGAGGCCCTCGCCGAGGCGAACGCGGCAGGGCTGCGACGGGAGCTCGCCCTGCAGCGCCACGTCGCCGCCGTCGATCCGTGCCCGGTGACGATCCCCAACGGCAGCCCGCCGCCCGGCCCGACCTTCGGCGCCCAGCACCACGGCAACGGATCGATCTGGGTCGGGACGTGGCATTCGAACGTCGTCGTCTGGCCGGCCGAGCCCGACGGGTCGATCACGACGAAGTTCGGCTGGTGGCGAGGCGTGACCGGGAAGCTGCGCATCGAAGGGCGACGGCTCGACGCGGCTGCCGCGCCGCTGGTCGGGCACGTGCCCGACGGCTACGGCGAGACGGGGTTCCAGTCGAGCGGCATCACCTTCCCGAGCGCCGGCTGCTGGCAGGTGACCGGCCGCGTCGGCGACGCGAGCCTGACCTTCGTCGCGCTCGTCCTCGCCGCGTGAGGGTCAGACGCCGATCGGGTGCCAGACGGTCTTGAGCTCGAGGAAGGGCGAGATCTCCCACGCGCTCTGGTCGTCCGCGGCGCCGCGCACGACGCGCTTGACGTTCTCCGCCGCCAGCCGCTCGAGCTCTGCGACGTCCCCGTTGGCGCCGGTGACGTCGATCGTGTTCACGTCCATGTGACTTGCCAGCCAGGGAGCGAGCTCCTCGTGCAGGCCGGTGACGATGTTGACCACGCCGCCCGGGACGTCGGCGGTCGCGAGCGCCTCGGCGAGCTCGATCGCGGCCAGAGGATGCGTCTCGGACGCGACCGCGACGACCGCGTTGCCGCCCACGAGCGCCGGCGCGACCCGCGACACCAGGCCCGCCAGCGCCGGCTCCTCGGGCGCGAGGATCGCAACCACGCCCTGCGGCTCCGGCACGGTGAAGTTGAAGTACGGGCCGGCGACGGGATTCGACGAACCGAGCACCTGGGCCAGCTTGTCGGCCCAGCCCGCGTACCAGACGAAGCGGTCGATCGAGCGCTCGACCTCCTTCGGCCCGGAGCACAGGTCTGCGAACTCCGAACGGCGCGCCTCGATCATCTCCGCGATCCGGTAGAGCACCTGGCCGCGGTTGTACGCGGTCATCGACGCCCACTTCGGGAACGCTCCCCGCGCGGCGCGGACGGCGTCGCGGATGTCCTTGCGCGAGCCGCGGGCGACGTTCTGCCCCTGCGCCTCGTACGTGCGGCCCGACTCCGAGCGCGGGAACTCGCCGCCGATGAAGAGCTTGTAGGTCTTGCGGACCGGCAGCCTGCTCATTCGGACGCCCCCGCGTAGACGGGCGCGCCGAGCTGCTGCATCAGCCCGAGGTCGTCACGGTGGTTCCAGAGCTCGACGACCTTGCCGTCCTCGAACCGGAAGACGTTGATCCCCGAGAAGCGCATCGAGCGGCCGGTCGGCTCGACTCCCGCCCAGGAGCCCTCGTGCGTCCCCGATGCCGTCCAGCGGCCCGCCACGAAATCGCCGTCGGCGAGGATGAAGTCGACGTCCCACGTGAGGTCCGGAAAGGCGGAGCGAAAGGCCGCCGCGATCTGCTTCTGGCCTTCGGCCCCGGCCTCCGGCTCACCTCCGCGGAGGTCATGGCGGACGTAGTCGTCCGCGAAGAGCTCGTCCGCAACATCCAGGTTTCCCTTCGCCCAGACCTCCTCGTAGAAGCGCCGGACGCGCGCCTTGTTGGCGTCTTCGCTCATTCGAAGTCCAGATAGGGCTCGAGCCCGTGCAGCCCGCCCTCGCGGCCGAAGCCCGACTCCTTGTAGCCGCCGAAGGGCGAGGCCGGGTCGAAGCGGTTGTAGGTGTTCGCCCAGATCACGCCGGCGCGCAGGCGCTGCGCCATCGAGAGGATCCGCGAGCCCTTCTCCGTCCAGACGCCGGCGGAGAGGCCGTAGGGCGTGTTGTTCGCCTTTTCAACCGCCTCGTCCGGCGTGCGGAAGGTGAGCACCGAGAGCACCGGCCCGAAGATCTCCTCCTGCGCGATCCGGTAGCTCTGCGCGACGTTCGTGAAAACGGTCGGCACGAACCAGTAGCCCTTCTCCGGGAGGCGGCACGGCGGCTGGTAGATCTCGGCGCCCTCCTCCTCCCCGCTCGCGACGAGCTCCTGGATCTTCTCGAGCTGCTGGGCCGAGTTGATCGCCCCGACGTCGGTGTTCTTGTCGAGCGGGTCGCCGACGCGCAACGTCGTCAGCCGTCGCTTGAGCTTCTCGATCACGTCCTCGTAGACCGACTCCTGCACCAGCAGGCGCGAGCCCGCGCAGCAGACGTGGCCCTGGTTGAAGTAGATGCCGTTGACGATCCCCTCGACCGCCTGGTCGAGCGCGGCATCGTCGAAGATCACGTTCGCGGCCTTGCCGCCTAGCTCGAGGGTCAGCTTCTTGCCGCCGCCGGCGAGCCGGCGCTGGATCGCCTTGCCGACCTCGGTCGAGCCGGTGAAGGCGATCTTGTCGACCTCGCTCTCGACGAGCGCGGCGCCCGCGCGCCCGTCGCCGGTGACGATGTTCACCACGCCCGGAGGCAGCTCCGCCTGGCGCAGGACGTCGCAGAAGAGCAGCGCCGAGAGCGGCGTCGTCTCGGCCGGCTTGAGCACGACCGTGTTCCCGGCCGCCAGCGCCGGCGCGATCTTCCAGGCCAGCATCAGCAGCGGGAAGTTCCACGGGATGATCTGGCCCGCGACGCCGAGCGGCTTCGGCTTCCGGTTCGGGAAGGCGTACTCGAGCTTGTCGGCCCAGCCCGCGTAGTAGAAGAAGTGCGCCGCCGCGAGCGGCAGGTCGACGTCGCGCGACTCCCTGATCGGCTTGCCGCCGTTCAGCGACTCCAGCACCGCGAACTCGCGCGAGCGCTCCTGCAAGAGGCGCGCGATCCGGAAGAGGTACTTCGCCCGCTCCGAGCCGGCGAGCACCGACCAGCCGTTCGAGAACGCGTCGCGGGCCGCCCCGACCGCAGCCTGCACCTCCTGCTCGGTGGCCTGGCCGATCTCCGCCAGCGGCTCCTCGCTGGCGGGGTCGATCGTCGTGTAGGTCTCCTTCGGCTCGACCCACTCGCCCCCGATGAAGAGCCCGTAGCGCTCCCGGAGCCGGACGATCTCGCGCGACTCGGGCGCGGGCGCGTACGTCCAGTCCGCCGGAATCGGCGCGCGATCCTGCTTTCGCTCGAGCTCGGTCACCTGCGGCCTAGCTTAGCGCCGGGTGGACGCGAGCCAGCCGCGGGACTACCGTTTGCCAGTCACGCCTACCAGGGGAGGGTCAGATGCGGGTCAAGGTGATCTTGGGCATCTTCGCGCTGGTCACGGTGGTCGCCTTCGCGACGGTCGCCGGCGCAGGCAAGGTCGGCAACGGGAGCTCGCTCGGGAGCGCACAGGTCTTCCTGCCGAACCCGGTGCAGAGCCTTGGCATCGAGACGCTCACCGACCAGAAGGACTCCGACGCCGCAGTGCCGGCCGAGGCCTACCACGCCGTCCAGCTGACGAACCTCGACGGCAGCGGCTTCCTCAACGGCGACTACGCGACGATCAAGAGCTCCACCGGCAACCCCGCCTTCTCGCCGACGAACACCTTCGCCTACACGCGCAGCCAGGACGAGTTCGAGCAGGTGATGGCCTACTACTGGATCACCGAGGCCCAGAAGTACGTCCAGAGCCTCGGCTTCAACGGCCGCACGTTCCCCGCGATCGACAATCAGCCGCAGCGCGTCCGGATCAACCAGTTCGGACAGGACAACTCGTTCGAGACCGACCACCCGGTGCTGGAGATCCGCTACGGCAAGGGCGGCGTCGACGACGCGGAGGACGGCGAGGTGATCCTGCACGAGTACGGCCACGCGCTCCACGACTCGCAGAACTTCAGCTTCGCCTCCGAGCAGGCCGGCGCGATCAGCGAGGGCTTCTCCGACTACTGGGCGGTAACGGTCAGCGACGTCGTCGACCGGCGGCTGGGCGTCCCGCAGCTCGAGCCGCTGCCGTGCGTCGCCGACTGGGACTCGGTCTCGTACACGAGCGAGGTGCCTCACTGCCTGCGCCGGATCGACGAGAACCTGCACTACCCGGGCGACCTGATCGGCGAGGTGCACTTCGACGGGCAGATCTGGGCGCGCGCGCTCTGGGACATCCGCCTGAAGCTCGGCAACGTGAAGGCCGACACCTTGATCCTCCGGGGGTCGTTCGACTTCCCCGGGACGACGATGCCGGACCTCGCGAACAGGACCGTCGCGGCGGCGCAGTCGCTCTACGGGATGAACGCGGCGAAGGCGGTGCGGCAGGCGTTCGCCGACCGCGGGATCTTGTAGGGCGCGCGCCTCAGTCGAGCGTGAAGTAGTCCGGGCTCTGGTAGCGCCCGGTCTTCTCCTTGCGCAGCTGCATGAGGATGTCGTTCAGCAGCGAGGAGGCGCCGAAGCGGTAGAGGTCGGGCGTCAGCCAGTCGACGCCGAGCGTCTCGTGGACGAGCACGAGGTGCTGGACGGCCTGCTTGGCGTTCCGGATCCCGCCGGCCGGCTTGAAGCCGACGCGCCGGCCGGTCTCCTCGTAGACGTCGCGGATCGCCTCCAGCATCACGAGCGCGACCGGCAGCGTCGCGGCCGAGGGCAGCTTCCCGGTCGAGGTCTTGATGAAGTCGCCGCCGGCGGCGATCGCGAGCAGCGAGGCGCGGCGCACGTTGTCGTAGGTGCCGAGCTCGCCGGTCTCGAGGATCACCTTCAGGTGCGCCTCCCCGCAGGCTTCCTTCACGCGCACGATCTCGTCGTAGACCTTCGCGTAGCGTCCGGCGAGGAAGGCGCCGCGGTCGATCACCATGTCGACCTCGTCGGCGCCGTGCTCGACCACCCAGCGCACCTCGTCGAGCTTCGCCTCGAGCGGCGACTGGCCCGACGGGAACGCGGTGGCCACCGACGCCACCTTGACGGTGCTGTCGCGCAGGCGCTCGACCGCGGTCGGGACCAGGTTCGGGTAGATGCAGAGCGCGGCGACCGAGGGCACGCTCGCGTCCGAGGGGTCGGGCCGCACCGCCTTCGAGGCGAGCGCCGCGACCTTGCCGGGCGTGTCCGAGCCCTCGAGCGTCGTCAGGTCGGTCATCCGCACCGCGAGCTCGAGCGCGAAGACCTTCGCCTCCTTTTTGATGCTGCGCTTGGCGAGCGTGGCTGCGCGCTCCTCGAGCGCGACCTGGTCGATCGACCCGATCCGCGGCAGCCGGGACTCGAGCGGAAGCTCGAAGCCGGTCGGAAGCGCTGGCGCCTGCGCCATGGGCGGAGTGTAGCCCCGCCGTCGCGGCTAGCCGAGCTGCGCGAGGGCGGCGGCGAGCGTGGTGCTGTGGCCGACCAGGAGCGAGCGGATGCCCGCCTCGCGGGCGCTGCTCCGGTCGACCGCGGTGTCCCCCACCTCGACCGTCGCCTCGCGGGGCCAGTAGCCCGCCCGAGCGCGCGCCAGGGCGATCAGGTCGACGCGCGACTCGCGCTCGCAGCCGAACGCGCCCTGGCCGGGCGGGAAGAACCGCGCGAGGCCGAGCCGCTCGAGGCGCGTGCGGGCCACGGGCTCGGGGTTGCCCGTCAGCAGGGCGAGCCGGTGCCCTGCCGCCGCCAGCCGCTGCAGCGCGGCGTCGGCGCCGGGGGCCGCCGCCCAGCCGCTCGTGTCCGCGACGTGGAGCAGTTCGAGGTAGCGCGCGGCGAGCTCCGCGCACCACGGCTCGAGGCCGGCGTCGATCTCGCCGTCGCCGAGCCCTGCGTCGCGGAGCACGAGCCGCCCGATCCGCAGCGAGGTCTGGCCTTCGTGGTCGACCCGCTCGAGCGCGTTCCGCGGAAGCTCGACGTGGAAGCGCTCGGCGAGCGTCTCGCGCAAGGCGCGGCCGAGCAGCGGATCGTCGGTGAGGAACAGCGTCCCGTCGACGTCGAACAGCAGCAGCTGCGGCTCCACTCAGAGCCCGAGCCGCTCGAGCATCGCCTCGTCGCGGCGCCAGCGCGGCCGGGCCTTGACGTTGAGCTCGAGGAAGACCGGGTGGCCCAGCAGGTGCTCGATCTCGGGCCGCGCGCGCGTGCCGATCTTCTTCACGATCGAGCCGCTCTTGCCGATCACGATCTGCTTCTGCGACTCGGTCTCGACGAAGATCGTCGCCCGCACGACCTTCTCGCCGAGCTCGTCGACCTCGACCGAGATCGCGTGCGGCACCTCCTCGCGCGTCAGGTGGAGCGCCTGCTCGCGGATCAGCTCGGCGACGTGCAGCTGCGGAGTGACGTCGCTGCGCTGGTCGGTCGGGTAGTACGCCGGCCCCTCGGGGAGCAGGCCGACCAGCTCGTCGCGCAGCTCGGCGACCCCGTCGCCCGTGACCGCGCTGACCGGGTGGAGCGACTGGAAATCCCCGAGGCGGGCGGCGTTCTGCATCTGCTCGGCGATGTGTCCCGGCTTGAGCCGGTCGACCTTGTTCAGGGCGATCACGACCGGCACGCCGAGCGCGAAGACCCGCTCGGCGATGTAGCGGTCACCGGCCCCGATCCGCTCGCGGGCCGAGAGGACGAGCAGCACCGCGTCCATCTCCTCGAGAGACTGGTCGACGGTGCGCTGCATCCGCTCGGTGAGCGCGTCACGCGGCCGCTGAAAGCCCGGCAGGTCGGCGAGCACGAGCTGGTAGTCGGGGCCGTTCGCGATCCCCATCACGCGCCGCCGCGTGGTCTGCGGCTTGTCGGAGACGATCGCCACCTTGCCGCCCGCCAGCGCGTTCACGAGCGTGGACTTCCCCACGTTCGGCCGCCCTGCGACGGCGACGAACCCGCTCCTCAAAGACCCGCACCCCCGCCCTTCTGGGTGGGGAAGCATGCCCGCCGCCCTCGGCGGTGACGATAGTCGGTCCGGGCGCACGCGTCTGTCACGGGGTTGTGACGAAGGTGGAACTTCTCGGCGGTCGGCCGGGCCGGGGCGCCGGGGGTCAGTCGAGCTCCCAGGTGTCCGGCAGCAGTTCGCCCGGGGTGTACCTGACGATCTCGCCCTCGCGGTTCTTGAACGTGACCCGGTCGAGCCGGAACTCGTACAGCCACTGGCGGCAGCCGCCGCAGGGCGAGGCTGTGATCCCGATCGCCTCGAGGTCGCCGGGCCGGCAGCCGGCGACGACCGCGCAGGAGATCGCGACCTTCTCGGCGCAGACCCCGAGCGGGTAGGCGGCGTTCTCGACGTTCACGCCCTCGAAGACGCGGCCGTCGCGGGCCCGCACGGCGGCGCCGACGAAGTAGTTCGAGTACGGCGCGTACGCCCGTTCGGCGATCGCGACCGCGCGCTCGTACAGCTCGTCGTTCACGCCGAGTCCTTCCGACCCCAGGGGCAGCGACCGGTCATTGCAGACGGTCGGCCCGGCAGAGCCGGACCGGCCTGGTGGCGCCGTCGCAAGCGCCGGCTCATGCCAAGACCTGGAAGACGACGAGCGTGATCAGGGCCCCGAGCAGGCCGCCGTAGGTGACCTCGAGCGCCGAGTGCACCCCCGTCTCGACCCGTGTCTGCGCCACCAGGAGGGCCATGATGAACGTCAGCGACGAGATCAGGAAGCGGTGCGGGCCGGTGATCACATACGTCGCCGCCATCCAGCCGGCGAAGGCGACCGCGGCGTGGCCCGACGGGAGGCCGCCGCGCAGCGGAGTGCCCCGGCCCGTGTAGGCCTTCGTCCCGATCACGACGATGATCGTCAGCACCAGCGCGACCAGCGTCACCTGCGCGGGCGCGTCGCGCAGCCGGTCGAGCAGTCGCGAGCTGCGGCCGGCGACCTCGCCCGAGAAGACGAGGTAGCCGATCGCGACCGCGTTGATCGTGGCGATCAGCACGGCACCGGCGGCAACGTCCTTGGCGAGCTTCGCCAGCGGGTCGAACGAGGTGGTCGCGACGTCGATCGCCTGCTCGATCGCCGAGTTGATCATCTCGGTGATGAACACGAACGCGATCGCCAGCAGGAGCGCGATCAGCTCCAGCTTCGAGACGCCGATCCAGACCGCGGCGACCAGCACGACGACCGCCACGAGGAAGTGGATCCGCATGTTCCGCTGGGTGCGGAGGACGTGGATGATGCCTTCGAAGGCGAAGTTGAAGCTCTCGAGCAGGTTCTGCGGCCGGCGCTTGGTCACGCGATCCACTGCGCCTCCTTCGACTCCATCTCCGGGCCGTGGTCGTGGCCGAGCAGGTGCAGCAGGCCGTGCACGAGTGGCGTGCGCCACTCCGCGCCGACGACCTGAGGGCAGAGAACGGCGTCGCCGAGCTGGCGGGGTAGGCCCGGCGCGAGCGCATCGCGCGCGTCGATCGGGAACGAGAGCACGTCCGTCACCTCGTCGACGCCGAGGTGCTCACGCTTGAGGGAGCGCATCTCCTCCGGGCCGACGAAGTGCAGCCCGAGCTCGCCGTCCGCGACGCCCTCGCCCACGAGCACGCTGCGCGCGAGCTCGGCTGCGGCCTTCTCCTCGACCTCCACGCCGCTGCGGTTCGACACTTCGACCGAGATCATCGCGCTACCTGCTGCGCTGCGTACCAGTCTCCTCCGCGTGCAGCTTGTAGGCCTCGACGATCCGCTGGACCAGCTTGTGGCGGACGACGTCCTCGTGCCCGAAGCGGATGAAGGCGATGCCTTCGATCGAGCCGAGGATGTCCTGCACCTGGATCAGGCCGGACGCCTGCTCGCGGGGGAGGTCGATCTGGGTGACGTCGCCGGTGACGACGACCTTGGAGCCGAAGCCGAGCCGCGTGAGGAACATCTGCATCTGCTCGGGGCTCGTGTTCTGGGCCTCGTCGAGGATGATGAACGAGTCGTTCAGCGTGCGGCCGCGCATGAAGGCGAGCGGCGCCACCTCGATCGTTCCCTTCTCCATGTAGGCGGCGAGGCGGTCGGGGTCGAGCATGTCGTAGAGGGCGTCGAAGAGCGGGCGCAGGTAGGGGTCGACCTTGGCGAGCATGTCGCCCGGGAGGAAGCCGAGCCGCTCCCCGGCCTCGACCGCGGGGCGGGTGAGGATGATCCGGCCGACCTCACGGTCCGAGAGCGCCGCGACGGCCAGCGCCATGGCGAGGTACGTCTTGCCGGTGCCGGCGGGGCCGATCGAGAAGGTGACCGTGTGCCGGCGGATCGCGTCGACGTAGCGCTTCTGGTTGACGGTCTTCGGCGAGATCTTCTTGCCGCGGTGGCGCCAGACGACGTCCTCGAAGACCTCGCGCAGGTCCTCGGCCTGGTCGAGCGCGGCCAGGACGGCGTCGACGGTGCCGGGGCCGATCTCGTGCCCGCCCTCGACCAGCTCGGCGAGCTCGTCGACGACCGCCCTCGCCTGGAGGACGTTGGGATCGTCGCCCTCGATCGTCAGGCGGTTGCCGCGCAGGAGCAGCGTGATCCGCAGCCGCTCGCGGAGGGCGTCGAGCACGCCGTCGCCGACCGTTGCGAGCTCGGCCGCGACGTCGTTCGAGACTGAGAGAACTTCCTGCACAGCGGCCTCAGTGTAGGCGCTGGGGAGGCTCGCGCCGCCGCCGCGGACGTAGCGGTTTCGGCACGAAATCGGCGCAGACACGTGCGCTTTTCGCGAGTAGGCTCGCAGTGGGGAGGAGGCCGGGCGCGCCTTGGTACGGGACGGTCAGGCTCAGGCGAGCTTCTCGCGCACCAGCTGGCTGACGGCAGAGCCGTCCGCGCGGCCCGCGACCTGCGGCATCACGTCGGCCATCACCCGGCCGATGTCGCGCATGCTCGTGGCGCCGACCTCGGCGATCGCGTCGTCGACGATCTCCTCCAGCTCGTCCTCCGAGAGCGGTTCCGGCATGAACTCCTCGAGCACCGCGAGCTCGCGCTCCTCGCCGTCGGCCTGCTCGTCGCGCCCGCCCTCGCGGAAGGCCTCCGCCGCCTCGGTGCGCTTCTTGCGCTCGCGCTGGAGCACCTGCAGCTCCTCGTCGTCGTGCAGCGGCCGCTGCAGCTCCTTCTCGGCCGATCGCAGGCTCGAGAGGATCAGCCGCAGCGTGTCCCGGCGCTCGGCGTCGCGGGCGGCCATCGCCTCCTTGAGCTCCTGCTCCAGCTGCTCGATCAGGCTCACGCGGGCATCCCTTCGACTCGGCCCCCAAGCACGTGCCAGTGGAGATGGAAGACGGTCTGGCCTGCCCCCTCCCCCACGTTGACGACGACACGATAGTCCTCCAGGCCGGCCTCCTTCGCCGTCTCGGCGACGAAGTCGAGCATCCGCTTCGCCTCCTCCGCCGGGAACTCGGAGATCTCGCGGAACGAAGCCACGTGGCGCTCCGGCAGGACGAGCAGGTGCGTCTCGGCCTTCGGCGCAACGTCCCGAATCGCGACGAAGCCATCGGCCGCGCGCACGTGCTCGCCCTCGCGCACGAGCCGGCAGAAGAGGCAGTCCTCAGGCAGCGCGAATCCCCTCCTCGGTGACCGCCGCGCCGCGAACGCGCACCAGCTGGCCGACGGGCGCCTCCACGAGCCAGGGCGAGTAGTCGTCGCCGTAGCCGCGGCC
>Ga0081540_1003322_pt1 | contig 12752 bp, 11 predicted proteins | sample TabmetS2T1R1_FD_71024 | JGI IMG/M metagenome (GOLD analysis project Ga0081540, IMG submission 71024) | Tabebuia heterophylla rhizosphere microbial communities from the University of Puerto Rico - S2T1R1 | ecosystem: Host-associated > Plants > Roots > Rhizosphere ...
CGGTGCAGCATCTCAACACCATCTTCGAGGTCTGCCATTTCCCGCCGCAGGCCAAGACGGCGTTCCTGCGCGCCTATGCGCGGGCGCATCCGCGCCGGGTCGGCCGGCTGACCGACGGTCCCCACGACCGCGCGCTGACGCTGCATCTGCCCGATCTCGGCAGCGCCAAGAAGAACGCGCAGCTCGACACGCTGTTGCAGGAATTTGCGCGCCGGCTGACCGCGATCATGCGCGACGAAAAATAGCCAAGTCTTGCGGGGAGGGTAAGGTGAAGAAATTCGTCAATTCCGTCGAGTCGATGCTGGCTGAGAGCCTCGATGGCTTTGCCGCCGCGCATGCCGACATCGTCGCGCTCGGAGCGGAGCGCAAATTCGTGATGCGCCGCGCCTTGAACCCGCAGAAGGTGGCGCTGGTGTCCGGCGGCGGCAGCGGCCACGAGCCGCTCCATGCCGGCTTTGTCGGGCGCGGCATGCTCGATGCGGCCTGTCCGGGGCAGGTGTTCACCTCGCCCACGCCGGACCAGATCATGGAGGCCGCAGGGGCGGTCGGCGGCGCGGCGGGGGTGCTGTTCATTGTCAAGAACTATGCCGGCGACCGCATGAATTTCGAGATGGCGGCCGAGCTGTATGAAGGCAAGGCAAAGAGCGTCGTCACCAATGACGACGTTGCGGTCGAAAAATCCACCCACAGCGAAGGCCGCCGCGGCGTTGCCGGCACCCTGGTGGTGGAAAAGATCGTCGGCGCGGCGGCGGAGAAGGGCATGGATTTGCAGCTGTGCGCCGAGCTTGCCGCCGACGTCAACGCGCGGACCCGCTCGATCGGGGTGGCTTTGACGAGCTGCACCGTTCCGGCCGCCGGCACGCCGACCTTTGCGCTTGGCGAAGACGAGATGGAAATGGGCGTCGGCATTCACGGCGAGCCCGGCCGCAGGCGCATGAAGCTTGGCAGCGCCAATGATATCGCCGAGCAGATGGTGGGCGCCATCCTCGCCGATCACGAAGGCGGGGCCTCGGGCCGCGCGCTCTTGCTGGTCAACGGATTCGGCGGCACGCCGTCGCTGGAGCTTTACCTGATGTACAATGCCGCACGTCGGATTCTGCAACAGCGCGGCCTCACCATCGCGCGTTCGATGGTCGGCTCCTATGTGACATCGCTCGAGATGGCCGGGTGCTCGATCACCCTGACCATGCTGGATGACAATCTGACTGCGCTCTGGGACGAGCCGGTGCACACGGCTGCTTTGAGGTGGTAAACGGCGAGCGGCCGTTTCCGCCCGCGATGGATTTCGGCGGCTTCCGGGGGATCGAGGATAGCAAGGAGCGCCGGATCGCTTGCGTATCCAGGACAAAAGGTCTTTGGGCTATTGCTCAACCATTGGGCATATGATCTCATGGAATGATGCATCAAGAAGGCCCGCGTCTGCTCGACCTGATCATCTTCGACTGTGACGGCGTCCTCGTGGACAGCGAGGTGCTGAGCTGCCGGTGTCTTTCCGAACAGCTTGCAATGTGCGGCATAAGGCTCGAGCTCGACGAGGCGCTTGAGCTGTTTCTGGGGCGCAGCACTGCTGCGGTGTTGCAGCACTACGGTGCGCAAGGACGAACACTCCCCGACAGCTTTCTGACCGATTTGAGGTGGCGGGTGCGCCAGATGTTCCAGTCCTCGCTTCGACCGATTCCAGGGGTCAATTCGCTGCTCTCCGGTTTGCAAACACCGCATTGCGTGGCTTCCTCCAGTGATCTGGAGCGGGTGTCTTTCTCGCTCGCGCGGACGGGCCTCGCATCGTATTTCGGCGATCGGCTCTACACCTCCCAGATGGTCGCGCATGGCAAACCGGCGCCCGATCTTTTTCTTTACGCCGCTGCTAGAATGCAGGCGATGCCGGCGAGGACCCTGGTCGTTGAAGACAGCGCCAGCGGCGTTGCCGCAGCCAGGGCGGCCGGCATGACGGTTTGGGGATTTGTCGGCGGCAGCCATTACGAATCACGGGACGGGCGCGCAAGACTGTTCGACGCGGGCGCTGATCGGGTATTTGACCGGATGGCGGATTTCTGGACGGAGGACGGCACAGCTGATGGCTTCGACCGAGGGCGAAAAATCGCGCCTGGATGATGCGGCCCGTGCGGGCTGGCTCTATTTCATTGCCGGCCACACGCAGGATGAGATCGCCAAGATGTTGCAGGTGTCGCGCGCTTCGGCGCAGCGTCTGGTCTCGCTTTGTTTGGCCGAGAGGCTGATCACCTTTCGGCTTGTGCATCCCATTGCGGCATGCATGGAATTGGCCGCCCGGCTGAAGGCGCGCTTTCATCTTGCGCATTGCGAGGTCGTGCCGACAGATCCCGCCGCTCCGCTTTCGACGGCAGGAATTGCGGAGCGTTGCGCGAATGTTTTGGAGGCCACGTTGCGCTCCGAGACGCCGGTCATCGTGGCGCTTGGAACAGGCCGTGCGGTGCGCGCCGCGGTCGAGCGCGTCTCCCCGATCGATCGGCCCAATCACCAGATCGTCTCGCTGGTCGGCAATATCTCGGCCGACGGCTCGGCCAGTTTTTTCGATACCGTCGGGCGGCTGGCCGACCGTACGGGCGCTCGCCATTATCCGATGCCGCTGCCGTTCCTGATGTCGTCGGAGGACGAGCGCAACCGCATGGTCCGGATCGAGCCGATCGCGAAAGTGAAGGCGGTCGCGGCGAAAGCCGATCTCAGGCTGATCGGGATCGGTCAAATGGACCAGAGGGCGCAGGTGCATGTCGACGGTTTCGTCACCCGCGAGGAACTGTTCGAGATGATGCGGCTTGGTGCGGTCGGGGAGATCACCGGATGGGCTTATGATGCCAAAGGCCGGCTCATCAAGGGCGGCACTAACCGACGGCTCACCAGCATTCCGCCGCAAGCGCCGGCTGAAACGACCACGATTGCTGCCGCAATCGGATCGGCCAAGGTCCCCGCCATCAAGGCGGCGTTGGTCGGACGGCTGATCAACGGGCTCATCACCGACGAAGCCACCGCGCGCGCCGTTCTCGACTGACACTCCTCCGAGAGCGGATCCGGACTCTCCAAGCTTTCGAACGTTCTCCCGTACAGCTTGCGGGAGGGAAATCGCGCGCGTCCGCTTGACAACCGCCCATGGCCGGTGTGAACATAAGCCCAACGTGTGGGCATATGCTCAACACGGCAAAATGGGAGGTTACCGTGAGAAACGTCCTTGGCGTCCTCTTGGGCGCGGCTGCGCTGCTGGTTTCGGCCCCCTCGAATGCAGAAACGACGCTGACGATCGCCACCGTCAATAACGGTGACATGATCCGCATGCAGGGACTGACCAGCGACTTCACCGCGAAGAATCCCGACATCACGGTCAAGTGGGTCACGCTCGAGGAGAACGTGCTGCGCCAGCGCGTCACCACCGACATCGCCACCAAGGGCGGCCAGTTCGACGTCCTGACCATCGGCACCTATGAGATACCGATCTGGGCGAAGAAGAACTGGCTGGTGCCGCTTGACAAGCTTCCAGCCGACTATGACGTCGCCGACCTGCTTCCCAAGATTCGCGACGCGGTCTCGGTCAACGACAAACTCTATGCCGCGCCGTTCTACGGCGAGAGCTCGATGGTGATGTACCGCACCGACCTGTTCCAGAAGGCGGGCCTCACCATGCCGGAGAAGCCGACATGGGATTTCATCATCGATTCCGCCAAGAAGCTGACCGACAAATCGACTGGCGTGTTCGGCATCTGCCTGCGCGGCAAGGCCGGCTGGGGCGAGAACATGGCGTTCCTGACCGCGATGGCCAATTCTTACGGCGCGCGCTGGTTCGACGAGAAGTGGGAGCCGCAGTTCAACTCGCCGGAATGGAAGAAGACGCTCACGACCTATGTCGACCTGATGAAACAGGCCGGCCCTCCCGGTGCGAGCTCCAACGGCTTCAATGAAAACCTCGCGCTGTTCAATGCGGGCAAATGCGCCATGTGGATCGATGCGACGGTGGCGGCTTCCTTCGTGACCAACCCGAAGGATTCCAGGGTCGCCGACAACGTCGGCTTTGCGCTCGCGCCGAACACCGGACTCGGCAAGAACGCGAACTGGCTGTGGGCGTGGAATCTGGCAATTCCCGCCGGCTCGAAGAAGGTCGAGGCGGCGGAGAAGTTCATCATCTGGGCGACCAGCAAGGATTACACCAAGCTTGTGGCGTCAAAGGAAGGCTGGGCCAACGTGCCGCCGGGTACGCGGACCTCGCTGTACCAGAACCCCGATTATCTGAAGGTTGCGCCCTTTGCCAAGCCGACGCTGGCCTCGATCGACTCGGCCGATCCGAACAAGCCGACGGTGAAGCCCGTTCCCTATGTCGGCGTGCAATATGCCGCGATCCCGGAATTCCAGGGTATCGGCACCTCCGTCGGCCAGCAGTTCTCCGCGGCGCTGTCGGGCTCGACCACGGTCGATCAGGCGCTCTCGGCGGCGCAGGCCTCGACCGAGCGAGAGATGAAGCGCGCCGGCTATCTCAAATAGTCGCGCGCCACGTCGTCAGCTTACTCTCCCGAGCTGAACACACTGGCGACCATCCCTGATCCTCTTCAAGTGGATGGTCGTCCTTTCTCCCACTGGATGGAGGCGGGGATGGCGACCCGACAGACGCAATTGCTGGCGCGCACCCTTTTGACGCCCGCGGTCGCGTTGCTGTTCATCTGGATGATCGTGCCGCTGGCGCTCACGATCTACTTCTCGACGCTGCATTACAACCTGCTCGATCCTGGATCGGAGAAGTTCGTTGGCCTGGAGAACTTCCGCTACTTTCTGACCGATCCGGCCTTCCTCGCCTCGCTGCAGAATACGCTGGTGCTGGTCGGCTCGGTGCTGGCACTGACCATCCTGATCGGAATCCCGTTGGCGCTGTTGCTGGACCAGCCGGTGGTTGGCCGCAACTTCGTGCGGCTGATGGTGATCGCGCCATTCTTCGTGATGCCTACCGTCAGCGCGTTGGTCTGGAAGAATCTCCTGATGCATCCGGTGTCCGGCCTGTTCGCCTGGATCGCAACATTGTTCGGTGCCACGCCAATCGACTGGTTCAACGATGCGCCGCTGCTTGCCGTCATCCTGATCATCGCCTGGCAATGGTTGCCGTTTGCGACCCTCATCCTGCTCACTGCGCTGCAATCGCTCGACGAGGAGCAGAAGGAAGCGGCCGAAATGGATGGCGCCAGGGCGACCTCGACGTTCATCTACATTACGCTGCCCCATCTGGCGCGGCCGATCACGGTGGTGATCCTGATCGAGACGATCTTTCTCCTGACCGTGTTTGCCGAGATCTTCGTCACCACCGGTGGCGGTCCGGGATTGCAGACCACGAACATCGCCTTCCTGATCTACGCGCAGGCGCTGATTCAATATGACGTCGGCAGCGCGTCCGCGGGTGGCCTGGTTGCCGTCGTCATCGCCAACATCGTGGCCTTCTTCCTGGTCAGGATCGTCGGCCGGAACCTGGAGGCGTAAGCGATGGCGCGTATGGTGACGACGAAGCGTGTCGCGATCTCGACGATCGGCGCGTGGCTTGCCGGTTTCCTGATCTTCTTTCCGATCCTCTGGATGGTGCTCGCGAGCTTCAAGACCGAGCTCGAAGCCTTTGCCGTCCCGCCGTCGTTTCTGTTCTTTCACTGGACCACGGAAAACTACGCCACCGTTCAGGAACGCAGCGATTATTTCCACCACGCGCTCAATTCGATCATCGTGGCCGGCGGCTCGACTTTGATCGCGATGGCGATCGCGATTCCCGCGGCGTGGTCGATGGCGTTCTCGCCGACCAAGCGGACCAAGGACCTGCTGTTATGGATGCTGTCGACCAAGATGATGCCGCCGGTCGGCGTGCTGGTGCCGATCTACCTGATTTATCGCGATTTCGGCCTGCTCGACACGCTGGCCGGGCTCACCTTCATCCTCTGCCTTGGCAATCTGCCGATCGTGGTTTGGATGCTGTTCACTTACTTCAAGGAAATCCCGAAGGACATTCTGGAAGCTGCGCGCATGGACGGCGCGACCATCGGGAGAGAGCTGGTCTATGTCCTGACGCCAATGGCTGTGCCGGGACTCGCCTCCACGCTATTGCTTAATTTGATCCTGGCCTGGAACGAGGCCTTCTGGACGCTGAACCTGTCGACCTTGAAGGCGGCGCCACTCACTGTTTTCATCGCCTCCTATTCGAGCCCGGAAGGCCTGTTCTGGGCAAAGCTCTCGGCGGCCTCGACCATGGCGATCGCTCCAATTCTCGTCCTTGGCTGGTTCAGCCAGCGTCAGCTTGTCCGCGGCCTGACCTTCGGCGCCGTGAAATAGAGGGAAGGCGACACATCATGGGTCAGATCACGCTTCAGGGTGTCCAGAAATCGTTCGGACCGGTGCACATCATCAAGGGCGCCGATCTCGACATCGCCGACGGCTCCTTCGTCGTCTTCGTCGGACCGTCCGGCTGCGGCAAGACGACGTTGCTGCGCCTGATCGCGGGGCTCGAGGACGTCACCGGCGGCAGTATCCTGATCGACGGCAAGAATGTCGTCGACGTGCCGCCGGCCAAGCGCGGATTGTCGATGGTGTTCCAATCCTATGCGCTCTATCCGCATATGAGCGTGCGCGGCAATATCGCCTTCGGCCTGAAGATGGCGGGCCTGCCAAAACCGGAGATCAACCGCAAGGTCGAGGCCGCGGCGGCGACCCTCAACCTCACGCCCTATCTCGACCGCAAACCGCGCGAGCTCTCCGGCGGCCAGCGCCAGCGCGTAGCGATCGGGCGCGCCATCGTGCGCGAGCCGAAGGCGTTCCTGTTCGATGAGCCGCTGTCGAATCTCGACGCCGCGCTTCGCGTCCAGATGCGGCAGGAAGTGACGCGGCTGCAAAAGCAACTCGCTACCACCGCCATCTATGTCACGCACGATCAGGTCGAGGCGATGACCATGGCCGACAAGATCGTGGTGCTCAATGCCGGCAAGATCGAGCAATATGGCTCGCCGCTCGAGCTGTACGAACGGCCGGCAAATCTGTTTGTCGCGGGCTTCATCGGCTCGCCCAAGATGAACTTCATCTCGGGCGAGGCGGCGCACCATCGTGGCGGGGAGACCATCGGCGTGCGGCCGGAGCATCTCAAGGTCGAGCGCGCCGGCCAGGGCTGGCAGGGCACGGTGAGCGCCGCCGAGCATCTCGGCAGCGACACCTTCCTCTATGTCGACGCCGGACCGGTCGGGCAGCTCACGGCGCGCTATGTCGGCGAACTCGACCTGAAGACCGGCGACAAGGTTTCGCTGTCGCCGGAGCCTTCGCGCATCCATCGTTTCGACGGCAGCGGCAACGCCCTGCGGGCCTAGGCCGCCAACTGACAAAACTCCGGCTAGTCGGCAACGGAGAGGATCAATGTACCTTGAGAAATTCAGGCTGGGCGGCAAGACCGCTGTCATCACTGGGGGCGCGCAGGGGATCGGCCTTGCCTGCGTCGAAGCCTTGGCGGAGGCGGGGGCCAGGGTGGTCATCGCCGACCGCGACGCAAAACTCGCCGAAGCGGCCAAGGCCGATCTGAAGAAGAAGGGCTACGACATCGAAGTCGTCGACATGGACGTGACCGACTCGGCGCGAGTGACCGAGGTCGCCGACCAACTGGCGTCCAGGTATGGCAAGGTCGACATCCTCGTCAACAATGCCGGCATAGCGCGCAGCGAGACGCCGGCCGAATCCGTCGCCGACGAACACTGGCTGAATGTCATCGACGTCAACCTCAACGGCACTTTCTGGTGCTGCCGCGCCTTCGGCAAGCATATGCTGCAGAACAGGAGCGGAGCCATCGTCAATGTCGGATCGATGTCGGGCTTCATTGTCAACAAGCCGCAGGAGCAGTGCTACTACAATGCGTCGAAGGCAGCGGTGCACCATCTGACCAGGTCGCTGGCGGCCGAATGGGGCACGCGGGGCGTACGGGTCAACGCCGTCGCTCCCACCTATATCGAAACGCCGCTGAACGCCTTCGTGAAGAGCAATCCGCGGATGTATGACGCCTGGATCGGCGGCACGCCGATGGCAAGGCTGGGACAGGTCGAGGAGATCGCCTCCGTGGTATTGTTCCTGGCCTCCGAAGCCGCGAGCCTGATGACGGGCAGCATCGTTGTTGTCGATGGCGGATACACATGCTGGTAAGCTTGCGCCTGCACTAGTGGTAGTCGGGACACTGGCGGGGAGGGCGCATGCGAGAGGCCTATATCGGCGTCGATGTTGGAACTTCCTCAACACGTGCGGGCGTCTTCGACGAGACGGGAAAGCTGCTCGGGACCGCAAAACACCCGATCACGACCTGGCACGAGGCGGGCGACATTGTCGAACAATCGTCCCCGGACATCTGGGGAGCCTGCGCGGCCGCAGTGCGCGCCGCGATGGTGGAGGCAACGGTCAAGCCGAACGCGGTGAAGGGCATCGGATTTGACGCCACCTGCTCGCTGGTGGCGCTTAAGCCTGACGGCGCGCCTGTCAGCGTCAGCAGTTCCGGCGACGACAGGCGCAACATCATCGTCTGGATGGATCACCGCGCCGTCGGCGAGGCGCGGGAGATCAACGACACGCAGGACGCCGTGCTGCGATATGTCGGCGGCTCGATCTCGCCGGAGATGGAAATCCCGAAGCTGAAATGGCTGAAGCGTCATCGGCGCGCGAGTTTCGACGCGGCCGGGCATTTCTTCGATCTCGCCGATTTTCTCTCCTGGCGCGCCACTGGCTCGCTGGCGCGCTCGATGTGCACCGTGACCTGCAAGTGGAATTATCTCGCGCACGAGCAGCGTTGGAGCGCGCCTTACTTCGCCCGCGCAGGCCTCGACGAATTCGTTGCCGAAAACTACGCCCGCATCGGCACCGAGATCGTCGCGCCGGGCTCGCCGCTCGGCTCGGGGCTGACGCAGGCGGCGGCGAGCGAGTTGGGCCTGCAGCCGGGAACGCCCGTCGGGGCCTCCCTGATCGACGCGCATGCCGGAGGTATCGGCGCGATCGGCGGCCGCCTCGCCGAAGGCACGCCCGTCAATGTGTGCGACCGCCTCGCCTACATCATGGGGACGTCGGCCTGCATCATGGCAACGACATTGGAGCCCTGCTTCGTGCCCGGCGTCTGGGGGCCCTACTACTCGGGCATGGTGCCCGGGTTCTGGCTGAACGAGGGCGGGCAGTCGGCCGCGGGTGCGGCCGTCGATCATCTGCTGCGCTCGCACCCGGCGCATGCCGAGGCAGGTGCCGCCGCGCGCAGCGAAGGCCTCGAACTCATCGAATTTCTCGAGCGGAGGATACTGTCGCGCGCTGGCAGTGCCGGCCAGGCGGCGGCGCTCGCGCGCGACGTCCATGTGCTGCCCGAATTTCTCGGCAATCGTTCGCCTTACGCTGATCCCAATTCGCGCGCAGTGATTGCAGGCCTCGACCTCGACGTCGATATCGGCTCGATGGAACGGCTGTTTATCGCAGGACTATGCGGACTGGCCTACGGTCTCGCCGACGTCATCGACGCCTTTGCCGCGCACAAGGTCGAAAGCAATGTCATCGTTATGGGCGGCGGCGCAGGCCGCAGTCCGCTGGTCCGGCAGATCATGGCCGACACGACGGGACTCACGGTGGCGCTACCGCTGACCCAGGAGCCGGTTCTGCTTGGTGCAGCGATGCTGGGCGCGGTCGCGGCCGGTGCCTACCGATCGATCGGCGAGACGATGGCATCCATGTCGGTGCTGGGCCGCCTGAGCGAGCCGACCGTACCGGGGATGGCGGAGTTCCATCGCACCAAGCGCGGCGTTCACAACATGCTGCGCACGCTGGACCGAGAGAGCCGCGACGTCATGCTTCGGCTTGGGGCAGTGAGCCGCTGATGAAGGAAGGTAATGATACTCTGTTGTGGTGATGCGCTGATCGACTTCGTACCGACAACGGCCGCGGACGGCAGCGAAGCAATTCGGCCCGCGGTCGGCGGATCCTGTCTAAATATCGCGGTCGGACTGGCGCGGCTGGGCGCGCCAGTCGGCTTTGTTGGCGGCATCTCGACGGATCTGTTTGGCCGCATGATCTCTGATCATGCTTCCGCCTCAGGTGTCGACCTTCGTCATGCTACTCGGAGCGAACGCCAGACAACGCTCGCATTCGTGCGGATCATCGCGGGTGAGACGCAATACGCATTCTATGATGTTGAGACCGCCTCGGCCAATTGGGCCTATCGATCCGGTGCAATTCCGCTCGATGCGATCGAGGCCGTTCATATCGGGTCCACGACGCTGGTCCATGATCGCGGAGCTGCAGAAGCTGGCGCCCTGATCACGGATGCACGACCGACGGCTACGATATCATTCGATCCGAACTGCAGGCCCAGTCTTGTTCGGGACCAGGAGGCCTATCGCGCGCGAATGAGCATGTTTGCCGATAGTGCCGATATTGTCCGGATGTCGGACGTCGATTTTAGCTATCTCCACGGCGACGAGGCCTATGCCGTCCGGGCCGAGGCTCTGCTGTCGGGCGAGACCAGCCTGTTTGTCGTTACCCGCGGCAGCAGCGGCGCACAGGCTTGGCATCGCAAGGCGGGCTCGATTGAAGTCCACTCGCCGGCGGTCGAGGTCGTCGATACGATCGGTGCGGGCGACAGTTTTCAGGCAGCGCTTCTGTCTGCGCTGTATGAGCAGGGTCGGCTTGGCAGGGGCCGGCTGAAGGACATCAGCGCGAACGAACTCCGCTGCGCGCTTGCCTTTGCGTGCGACTGCGCCGCCTTGACCTGCACGCGGGCAGGCGCAGATCCGCCCCGCAGCCGCGAAGTTGTGCGGAAACCTGGTTGGTCGGCCAAGCCGTGAAGTCGCGCCCGGAGTGGCCTTGCAACGATCTCCTTCATGCCCCGATTGATGGGCGATTTGTGTGTTCAGGGGCTGGCTTTCGAGCCTTGACAGCCTTCATCCGCTGCACGCAGGAGTGAACTGTGCCGGCTTGCCGAGCCGAAGGCCGCGAAGCGAGCGAAGGCGGTGGGCCCGGCAGGACTCGAACCTGCAACCAGACCGTTATGAGCGGCCGGCTCTAACCATTGAGCTACAGGCCCCGCCGCAGGCGGCCGCATCGGAATCGGGCGGCCGGCAACGGTGCGGACCCCGTTTACAGTGTGCGTGATGGTCCCGCAATGGCACCTTTAATCCACCGAAACCCCGGCGAATTCGACCACCTTGCGCCACTTCTCGGTTTCGTCGGCGACCAGCTTGCCGAATTCGGCAGGCGTCATTGGCTTGGGAATGCCGCCGACCTCGGCGAGCCGGGCGATCAGCTTCGGGTCCTTCAGCGCTTCGCCAACGGCCTTGTTAAGGATGTCGATGATCTCCGGCGGCGTGCCCTTGGGCGCGGAGATGCCGTAGAAGCCGACCGACTCGAAGCCAGGAACGGTCTCGGCAATCGCCGGAACGTCCGGCACGCTGGGCCAGCGCTGCGGCGAGGTGACGCCGAGCGCGCGAACGCTGCCGCCGCGCGCCTGCTCGAGTGCGGATGGGAGGTTGTCGAAGATCAGCTGCACCTTGTTGGAGATGATGTCGGGAAAGGCGATCGCCGAGCCGCGATAGGGCACGTGCAGCATGTCGCATTTGGTCATTGCCTTGAACAATTCAGCCGACATGTGCACGGAGGTGCCGTTGCCCGAGGAGGCGTAGGAGATCTTGCCCGGGTTGGCCTTGCAGTAGTCGATGAATTCCTGGACGGTCTTCACCGGCATGTCGTTGGAGACCACCAGCATGTTGGTGAGCTGCATGATGCTCGCCACCGGCGTGGTGTCGCGCAGGAAATCATAAGGCAGCTTCTTGTAGAGCGAGGTCGAGATCGCGTTATTGGGCGCGACGAACAGCAGCGTGTAGCCATCGGCCGGCGAGGCGATCGCAGCCGCGGCGGCGATGTTGCCGCCGGAGCCGGTGCGGTTCTCGACGACGAATTGCTGGCCCAACCGATCGGACAGCCACTGGCTCATGATGCGCGCGACGATGTCCACCGGCCCTCCGGCGGCAAAGCCGATCAGCCATTTGACGGGTCGGTTGGGGTAGTCGGCGGCGGAGGCGGGAGAGGGAGTGAAAATCGAGCTGGAGAGGCAAACCAAGGCAAGAAATGCTGCACGTGCAAAATTCATCATGTGTTCCCGGCGTCTTCTTTTCGTTGTCATTGCCGGCATGCTTCCATAAAACCTTGGCCTTGCCTACCGCCTCGGCTGCGCGTTGATTAGTCACTTTGGCGCATCGGTCGCGCCTTGAGGAGTTGCAAATGAAGCTCGCTTATGTGCTTTGTCTCGGTGCCATGCTGCTGGCCACCCAGGCCGCGGCGCAGGAGGGAGGCAAGGCCATTTCAAAGACGGCGATCAGTTTCGGGACGGCAACGCCTGGTGGCGGCTTCCCGCTCTATGGCGATGCACTTGCCGAGGTGATGAACGCGGCAGACCCGCAGCTTGCGATCACGACGCGCAACACCAAGGGCAGCAATGAGAACATTCCGCTGATGGAGAAGGGCGAGCTCGACATTGCAACGGTGGCGGGCGAGCCGGCCTATGAGGCCTTCATGGGTATCGGCCGGCCGGCGACGCCGCTGAAAATTCTCACCGCGATGTATTCGAGCCCCGGCATGTTCGTGGTCAAGGCCGACAGCCCCTACAAGACGATCCGCGATCTCGTCGGCCAGCCGGTGGCGTTCGGCGCCAAGGGCTCGGGCCTGCCGATCCTGTCGCGCTACATTCTCGACGGCATCGGACTGAAGCAGGACGAGGA
>Ga0081540_1003323_pt1 | contig 12751 bp, 11 predicted proteins | sample TabmetS2T1R1_FD_71024 | JGI IMG/M metagenome (GOLD analysis project Ga0081540, IMG submission 71024) | Tabebuia heterophylla rhizosphere microbial communities from the University of Puerto Rico - S2T1R1 | ecosystem: Host-associated > Plants > Roots > Rhizosphere ...
ATGTAAGCGAAGACGACTCCGGTGACGATGAGACCGAAAAGAATTCCAACGACGCGATCGCGGACGTTATCGAGATCTGTGTCGGGCGCAAAACCCTGGAAGACACTGTAGAAGAAAGCGAACGCGATCTGTAAACCCGCGTAGGAAATGAGCTCTGATCCGGTGGCGACCCAGCCTGCGATGGCAGAGACGCAGGCAACCACCACAATCAGCGATGCAATCGTTTCCATGTGCGGCATCAAAAAGACGATGGTTAAGAGCGCCAGGGCTCCGCCGATCACGCAGCCGCCTATCCTTAGGACGCCCTTGTGCAGGGTTGCACCTGTGGTTTCCAGAGCAATGAAAGTGCAGGTGATCAATGCGGTATGGATTCCGGACCAGTCGATCGCCTCATAAACGATGTAACAAAACATCGCTGCGAAGGTCACCTTGAGCGCGAAGTGCACATGCGCCGGATTGGTAAACGCGTCGTAGGCGAAAAGGCTCTTCGATTTTGGCGATTGTGAAGACTCGCTAGGCGCGTCGGGCAGAAACAGGAGGTTCAGCGCGACGGTGAGTCCGACGCCGTAAGCGAGCGCGACCCATAGCCAAAGAAGTCCCCTAACTAACAGTTCAGGTGAAGGGACCGCTTCTCCAACAGACTGGCACACAGTGACAATAAAGCCGATCAGAAATCCGAGTGGCCCGATTACAAAAACACGGGACAACCACATTCCCAGAAAAAGCGCGATTGCCATTCCGGGGATGCGCAGTTCGGGATGGCCATAGGTGAATTTGTAAAGTAGGAGACTAATAACAATGCCGATCGTCAGGCCGATAAACCCGATAATTCCGAGTAGCATCGTCTTAGCCTTGGTCGCCTGTGAAATGAAGAAAGGCATGTAAGCGGTGACATCCAACGCCGGCACTTGGAGCGTCATCGAAATGATCACGCATAACACCGCGGCACCGACCATGATCGCTGTCCTGCGAGCGCGCTCTGGTGTCGGTGCCAACTGGCGCCTGAACCAGGCGAAAGAAGCAAACCGTAGTATGGCCGGTTCGACTGTGCTTGCGCTAATCGAGCTCATCTAACGAGGTCGACCGTCGATGATAGCGACAGCTGATGCGCCCATGCGAAACAGGTTGGGATCGGGATTTTCCACTTCGATACGAACGGGAAACCGTTGCGCGACACGCACCCAGTTCAGTTCACGCTTTACGTAAGGCACACCCGAGGCAGGCAAGTCGATCTCACCCTCGGGCTTAACTGCCCATCCGATTCCCTGGACTTTTCCACGGAAGCGCTGGTTCGGCGCAGACGAAAGATAAACAATCGCTTCCGTGCCCGGAGCCATATGTCGAATCTCCGCTTCGCGGAAATTCGCAATGACGTACCATTTGCTCGTGTCCAGCAACGAGAAAACGGGAACCCCGGCGGTGACGTGGGCACCGGCCGAAATGTTGAGATTGATGACACGTCCGTCGAAAGGTGCGATGACCTTGCAGTAGGAGAGATGGAGTTCATCGAGATTAATGGACGCGATCGCACCTTCGCGCTGAGCTTGTAGGGTTGTCACTGCCGTTCGAGCTTTGTCGACCGAGTCGGCGGTTGCAAAGCCATGGGGTAGGAGTGGTTCCAGACGGTGCAACGTGTCCTCGGCTTGTGCGAGCTGTCGATCCACAGTAGCCAACTCAGCCTTAGCCTTTTCCAAAACGAGTCTGTAATCCTCCGGGTCGATTTCGAAAAGCACGTCGCCTTTCTTCACTGCCTGGTTGTCCTGCACATTCAGCTTGATGGTTTGACCACTCACGCGCGGCGCAATGCCCACGACGTTGGCCCGCGCAGTCGCATCGTCAGTCCGCGGGTGTCGTTCGGTAATTCCCCAGACGTACAACGTGATCAGCACCGCGCCAGCGACGACGATTAGGGCGACAATCTTGCGAATGAACTTGCGCGCTGCGGTGTCGTTAGCCGTTGAAGCCGTTACGCTTCTCTTGCCATCTAAAGGTTTCGCGGCTTCGTGCATATCAGTTTCGGTAGAACAGAATCCACGTGGCGAACGTGAAGATGATCATCAGAGACGAATAGATAAGCGGTGCCGGACCGACATATGATTTTAGATTCCCGACCTGAATAATCCAATGCGTAACGAGTGTCAGCGTCAGGCCGCTGACAATGCAGACCATCCAGGCCGGAAAATACGAGCCGAGAATATCAATCGTAAGTGAGTGGTGGTGGCTAAAGAGTGCTGCCACGATGAAGAAAAGAACCACCAGCACCAGCGCAGCGACTACGAGCATCAACAGCGCGTGAATGGCTTTCATCTTCGTGGCTGCCTAACGGGTCGGGCCGCTGGACGGGCAAGATCACCGACGCTCAGTGCCAGCGCTGCCTGGCTGGTGTAAATTGCCGCCTGGGTGTCGTGACTCGTCGCAAGCGCGGAGGTGAGGTTGCGCTCCGCGCTGACGACCTCGGGATACGTGCTCAGCCCTCGTTTGTAAGATTCGAGCACTGCGTCAAATGCACTCTTGGACGCCGTCAGTAACTTTTCGGCCGCGTCCTGTTTCTTGAGCGCGGTCTTGTAATCGGTGTACGCCTTCCAAACTTCACGCGCAGCCGAGTCGCGCGCCCCAGCAAGTTCATTCTCTGCCTGGTGCAGGTCGGCTTCGGCCATGTCGAGTTTGTGCCGGCGTGCGAACCCGTCGAAAATCGGCACCTCCATAGTGAGAAATGCGCCCAAAGTATAATCGGCGCCGCCGAAGTAATCCGAATTTTTGACGCTGACTTGCAGCTCGGTTTCGGAAACATGGGCGTCCAGCATGACCTTTGGATAATACTCCGAGCGGACCTTGCGGATCTCCTGCTCTTTGGAACGAACGTTGGCAAGCTTCGCGACCAGGTCTGGCCGTTGAGACAAGGCCTTTGTGATCAGTTCCCCAACCGAATCTCCTGTTCCAGCATCCACATTACTCTTCGCCGGCAGGTCCGCCACCTTGAGTGTCACCATCGGCAAAAGGCCGATGCTTTCTATTAGAGCGACCCGCGCGTCGCTCTCCGCACCGAGGCTCGCTTGAAGGTCAAAATTAGATTGCGCGCTCTGCTGTTGGGCCTGGAGCAATTCAGGTTTGGTGGCGAGCCCGTTGCTGAACCGGGCCTGCGCCGCCTGTTCCACGGTTTTCGCTGCGTCCAGTGCGCTTTGAGTTACCATCACCTTTTGCCGCGCAGTGCCGAGCTGATAAAACCGGTCGGTCACATCAAACACAACTTTTTGGTGCGTTCCGTTGAAACCGACATTCGCCATCATCAACTTCTCCCGTGCTGCTTCTCTGGTCGCTTTTCGTCCGCCGAAGTCGAGCAGCAACCATTTCGCGGTTAACTCGCCGCGGGCCAGCAGCGATTCGGTGACCAAATTACCGCCGCCGACAATCTCGACGTTCGGCAGGTTGCCATTTGTTGGCGGCGGTTGTGGCGGAGCGCGCAACGTTGGGAATGGAATGAAGGCCCGGTCGTATCCCCCGGCTGCGGCCGCCACAACGTACGGATAATAGGCACTCGCGGCCAGACCGACGGCAGCCGCTGCATGCCGGGCGCGTTCCCATGCAACACGTGTTTCCGGGTTGCTGCGCTCGGCGATGTCGATCAGCTCCGCCAGATTGTAAGTCTTGCGTGGATCGATTGCCGGCAAATAGCGGCGTTCGGCGTCAGTGGGTTGGTATTGGCGAAGTTCTCCTTCGTATCTTGGAAGCGCCGGTGGTGCCCACGGCCTTACCGACGATGGAGGAGGATCATCGCGGGCAAGCGCGATCCCGATCGTCGCAAACAATTGTGTCGCTCCGATTAAAGAGATCTTCACGACAAGCCCTCGCAGCCCGCGGCAGCGTTTCATCCACATTCATTATGGCTCATCGTGACCTGAATTGGCCAGCACAGAAGTGGCGCTCGTTGAGCTTGCTTGCTTTGCTCGCGCGCGAATTCGCTCCAGTTGACCGATGCGCGCTTCGAGATCACGGACGGTGATCATCTGCTCGATCTCTTGGCCGAAGAAAAGATCAAGTGTCCAACTCACCATGACTCGCAGCTTCTTAGCCAAGCCTGGATGCTTCATTAGATACACCGATCGCCAGAACGACCAGGCGATAAAACCGGAAAACTTGATCCCAAACACCATCGCCACACCGGTATGATGACCAATGGCCGCCAACTGTCCCAGCATTTTAAAACGGAACGGGTTGAGCGGCCTACCGAGGATCGCAGCTTCGATGTTCTTCGCAACCGTCACTCCTTCCCGTAAGCCGTGCTGTGCTGTCGGCGGATAAAACTTGCCCCTGCCACTCCTCATGTCGGGAATTGCTGCGCAATCGCCAGCCGCCCACAATCCGGAAACTCCGGGAACGCTCATCTCTTCGTTCACCAGGAGGCGCCCTCGTTCTTTCTGGCACGGCAAGGACTCAATGACCGGGCTGGGTTTTACACCTGCGGTCCAGATCAGCGTCGCGGCAGGTATCGATATGCCATCGCTTAACGTGACCACCATTCCATCGTAATTCGCCACACGCGGGCCTTTCATCACCTCCACTTTTCGCTCGCGCAATTTCCGCTCGGCATAGCGCCCCAGTTCTTCACCTAATTCGGGCAGAATGAAATTTCCCGGATGAACCACCACAACTCGAATCAATTCTTCGCGCAACTGCGGATAATAGCGCACGGTTTCCCGCACGAAATCGTTAACGGCCCCGGTTGTTTCGATGCCCGAGAAACCTCCGCCAGCAATGACGAACGTGAGTAAACGCCGGCGCGCCGCCTCATCGGTCTGCAAAGAGGCTTCTTCTAAAAGCGTCACCATGCGATTGTGTAGCAACGCCGCGTCACTGAAGCTTTTCATGGTCACCGACCAGTCACGGACGCCATCCATATTGAAGAAGTTTGTTTCCGAGCCGAGCGCCAGAAGCAGATGATCAAACTCGAAATTGAGCTCGCGATCGGCTATGCCAGCTTTGCAGCCGACTGTTCGGCCAGGCAGATCAACCGCGCATACTTCGGCTTCCACAACCTTCACGTGGCGAAGAATGCGGCGGAGCGGATTCACGATGTCAGCCGGATAAAGATCTCCCGCTGCGACTTCGTGCAGCATAGGCGTAAACAAAATGAAATTCTCGCGGCTGATCAGTGTCACTTCCACATCCGCTCGACGCGCGAGCCGTTTGTCCAAGTGTATTGCCGCGTAAAGCCCGGCAAACCCACCGCCGGCAATGACTATTTTAGTCGTTTTCATGCCATTAACGCGACCCGCGCGATCACGATACTATTTACGGCTGCAATAACTCAGCCTTTTTTCCATCTTTTCTGCGGTCCTGGAAATCTCACTAAATTTCGCGTGCCCACCAGCGATCACGGCGTCCTGGCGAGGCTGTTATTCTATGCCGATCATTAGCCTTTTCTGATCGCTTCTTTCATCATTTGCCGTGCTTGTCCCGACAATGGTCCCATGCCGCTTCCGGAGAGGTACCACAGGCCCTTGTCTATGTCGCGGGAGTAAAGAAACATGACGCCTTGACCCGCGTCCGCGTGGTAAAACGTCCCGCCGGGATTTTCCGCGATCAATTCAAGCAAAGTTTGTCGCCAGGGATCGTCGGGAGAATGAAAAATTTCATCGGCGAGCTTCCTGAGTTCTTCAACGTTGATTGTTCGAATCGACTTCATGACACTGTTACGTCGGTCGTCGTCGATTTTGTCGATGTCTACGAATTTATCGAATGGCATGGGATTTACTCCTTTGGATGTGGTTCGTTAGGCTGTAAAGGGGAGGCATTGCGCTCCCGCTGAAAATGGTCGATGACGTCGGCGACAGTTGTGAAGCGGTTTACGCCGCCCAATTTGCTGTCGATGCCTTCATGGCGGAGCCGATCGCGCACTGAGGAACGCGCTTCAACCGCATGGAATTCGATGCGCTCGGCGATGAACTCCTCAGCCATGCCGACGAGTGTATGCGCACTTTGCATGTCCACCAGCGGTGCGGCGGAAAGATCGAGCACCACGAGCGTCGGCAGTTTGGGCGCGGCGCGGACGCGGGTTAGGATCGCATCGCAAACATTATCCACGTTAAAGTAGATGAGGGCCGATTCGGGCCGGAAAATCATTACATTAGGGATAATTTCGTTATCTGAATGCCGATCGGAGTCAGAGAAACGGCGCGTGCCGGGAATTCGTCCCAGCAGAGCAACGTGCGGGCGGGAGGAAGCACGGACCAGCTGCACAAGCGATATTACGGCCCCGATCATTACGCCGAGGAGCAAACCAAACGTGAGTACGCCTATAAAAGCCGTTACCGCGACAACAAACTCCGGACGATCGGTCTGCCAGAGCCGCTTCAGGGTTGAAAGTTGAAGCAACCCCCCCACCGCCACTAACACTACAGCGGCGAGCACCGGCTGCGGCAACACGCTCAGGAGATGGGAGAAAAAGAGCACAACGATGAGAATGAAAACTGCCGCCAGGGCCGTGGACAGCGGTGTTTGCGCCCCGCCCTCTTCATTAACGAGCGACTGCGACGTGCCCCCGCTGACGGGGAAACCGCTACCGAGTCCGGCAGCGAGGTTCGACGCTGCGAGCGCCAGATTTTCTTGATTGGCATCGAACCTTCCGCCGTGCTTGGCGACCAACATTCGTCCAATCGCAGCTGTTTCGACGGCGCCGAGAAGAAAACAAGCAAAGGCAAGCGGAAGCAGCTGGTTCAGATCTTGCCAGTAAACGGCAGGCAACCTGAAAGGCGGAATTCCCTGCGGCACGGCGCCGATCAACTTTACTCCGTGTGTCTCGAGCGAAAACACCGACGCGGCAACAATCCCTCCGATCACGACGAAAAGCGCAACCGGTTTGTGCTTGAGAGCAATTTTTCCAAGGATCAGGAACCCCAGCGCGATTCCTCCAACAATAAGTGATATCGAGTTTGTTTCGCTCAGGTGCTTGAAAAAGAAACCTGTATTCTGCCAGAAGCTTCCGTGAGCGCTATGAAAACCGAAAAGCTTGGGCAATTGCGTGCTGGCAAGAAAAAGCGCCACCCCGCATTTGAAACCGGTCATGACACTCTCTGAGATGAAATGTACCATGACTCCGGCTTTCACTAGCCACGCGATGAATGCGATGAGCGAGACCAGCAAGGCCGTGCCAGCCGCCAGCGCGCCAAAGCGCGCAGTATTACCACCCGTCATTTCGGCAAGCGATGAGCCAATCACAAGCGAAATGGCGGAAGTCACCGAAGCGACGGTGTAGCGCGAACCGCAAAAGATCCAGAACACGAGACCGCCGAACAAACAGGCATAAAGGCCGACTTCTGGAGGCAAATTGGCTAGAGATGCGTCACCCAGTGCGGCCGGAAGCAAGTACGCGGCAAGGGTAACACCGGCGAGAACGTCGCCGCGCAGCCAGCTCCGATCGTATGCGCGCACCCAGGTGAAAGCGGGAATCCAACGGAGGCGAGGCGATGAACTGATCACGGCAATTTTTTCACAAATGCTCTGAACAGCCAATTGCGTTCATGGGTTTTTGAAAGTGGAAATTCGTGAGATTTGGGTGGGTATATGAATTCAAATGCTTACGCAGCAACTGGCTATAAAGACTGACGTGAATTTGACTCAATGATTGCCAGTTTAAAGACAGATTTGACGGGTGCCGAACTACTTCTCAAGCGTCTGGCGCCGGACATTTCAGCAAAATTTCGGCTTTGTCCAACGGGTTCTAAAAATAACTCAAGAGGGAGTCGGTTGTCAGCTGTTGTGTGGTAAATGCTTTTCTCTCCTCGGCGGTGCATTGCCACGAAAATCATTTGAACAAAATAGTTGACTGGTCGGTCTATTTAAACTAAAAGATAACCATGCCAAGAGTTAGTGACATGAAAGAGCGGCTCACGGATGCCGCGATGGACCTGATGTGGCAGAACAGCTACAGCGCCGCGTCCGTGGATGCGATCTGCGAACGTGCCGGAGCGAAAAAGGGGAGCTTTTACTATTTCTTCAAGTCTAAGTCCGAGCTAGCCGCCGCCGCTTTAGAGGCGGATTGGAACAAAAAGAGAGCCGAAATGGACTCCATTTTTTCACCGACGGTCTCGCCACTCGAGCGCTTCGATCGCTACTTCGATCTTGTTTACGGACGGCTGGCAGAAGTTCAGAAAAAATGTGGCTCGATTCTGGGATGCCCATTCGTCAGCGTGGGCAGCGAGGTGAGTACCCAAGATCAAATTGTGCGCGAAACGATCGATCGAATTATGGATCGGAAGCTTAAGTATTTCGTTTCAGCGGTTCGCGACGCGGCTGCGCAGGGGATAATCGACGCCCCAGATCCAGAGGCAAAGAGCCGCGCGCTTTTCGCTTGTTATCAAGGCACAGTGGCCCAGGCACGAATACAAAATGACGTCGAGTTGCTTCGCGAATTTAAGCATGTGGCGAAGGACGTTTTGGGCGTGAAACGCGCCGAATCGATCGCCACATAAAGTCTCTTTTTTTGTCAGTTGTATAGACGACCAGTCAAATATAAGTCCATAAAAACTAAAAAATCAGCCCTATGAAAACTGAACAGCCAAACCAATCAGTAGCAGTTTTCCTCCAGACAGTTTCAGTCGCCGTTGCGCAGCTGAAACAGCGATTGCAGCAAGACTACCAACGGGCTTATCCGGAACTACGCGAAATCATTAACGTGGTTTTAGACGAGGAAGAATCGCGAGCGTGGCGGTTAACACCGTTTCCGCACCTGCTGTTTCCCGATTTAGTTGAGGCGCACATTGCCAATCTCATTCTGCGATCCCGCGCGTCAAAGCACAAAAAGCCCTTCGCGACGCATCGTTATCGCGAAATCGAACTCTACCAGCCGATTCACGCTCCATGTGGATAGTCAAACTGGCGCTGCGGCCGCTATGCACGTTCGTTGTAATGGCGTTGCTCATTTTGTTGTTCGATGAATCACACGTGGCAAATCCAACCGACGCATTGCGCGAAGGGACAGAAGTCAAAGCACAGTTCTCAAAAGCTGATGCAGCGAAGTTCACGACCGGCACTTCACTGGTTGTCGATGGAGGGTTCATAGCAGGATAGGGTAGGCTAGTCTAACGCGAAAGGGATTAACTGCCGTGCTCACAATCGTAACTTTATGTGCACTGATTATCTCACTTTTCGGCGGCTACCTGGAGCCGCCGAACAAGCAACGTCTTGCTTCAATAACCAAAGCTATCTTTGAGTATTTAAAAGAAAACTCGCGATGAAAATGAATACAGCGCAAAAACACCAAAAAAAACTTATCCGCGCAGTCTACCCAAATGGGAGCGAAAAACGCGGCTATCACGTCATCTTGACCATGCAGAATGCGAAGCCATTGGCGGTTCCGCACTGGCTAACAAAATGGACTGCCAATGTTACGCCTCAGACATTCGCCTCTTGTTAGAAGGATGAAACCAATAAACGTAACAAGTAACGGGGAAAATAAGCTCGGCGGCAGCTTCACGCTTCCTGGTAATTCGCTGACTGTGCACCGCATGGGCTACGGTGCTATGCAACTGGCTGGTCCCGGCGTGTGGGGACCACCGCGCGATCCCGACGCTGCCATGGCCGTGCTGCGTGAAGCGGTAGCCGCCGGTGTGAATCATATCGACACGAGCGATTTCTATGGACCGCATGTTACCAATCAGATCATTCATCGGGCGTTGCACCCCTATCCTGCGGAATTGGTGATTGTCACAAAGGTGGGCGCTCGTCGCGGCGCAGACAAATCATGGCTTCCTGCTCTTTCCCGTCAGGAACTAATCGATGCGGTTCACGATAACTTGAGAAATCTCGGTCTTCAGAGCCTCGACATTGTCAATCTCCGGGTGGGAGGAGTCGCGGAACCGTCGGACGGATCGATTGAAGAACCGCTGGCTGTGCTCGTCGAGCTCAAGCGCCAGGGACTGATTCGCCATATTGGTCTGAGCAATGTCACGCGAAAGCAGTTGGCCCAGGCACAAAGCGCGACGGAGATCGTGTGCGTGCAGAATCTCTACAATGTTGCGTACCGAAACGACGATGCCTTGATCGACGAACTGGCGCGGCGAGGTATAGCCTACGTACCTTTCTTTCCGCTCGGCGGTTTCAACCCGTTGCAATCGGCTGCGCTTGACGCGACTGCAGCATCGCTCAGGGCTACACCAATGCAGGTCGCGCTGGCGTGGCTGCTTCACCGTTCGCCCAACATGCTGCTGATCCCAGGCACGTCATCAGTGCAGCACCTGCGCGAAAACCTCCGGGCTGCGGAATTGACGTTACCAGCGGACGTCCTCGCCAGACTGAACGCCATGGCCTGGCAAAAGGAGTAGCTGCGTTTAATTGCTACGAACGCTTCGACCAGCTGCTCGGCCTTGCTGGCCCAGTCACATGTGGGCTGCTTTATTCGTTAGGCGCTGACGCCAGCTTATGAAATACGGAAAGGTTTGAGATCGCGAGGCGGTTCAACCACTCGTAAACTGGCCTCGGCGGTGACCGGCGAGACCTGCGCGCTCATTTCACAAAACGTGAAATTTCTCTTTGCCACCGCTATGGCCGCCGGCCACTACGATTACCGATGGATCTGAGGGTTTTCGTAAACCAGCGCTGTTAAGATCATCCTGGCTAGAGTGACTCGAATCGATATTTTTGCCTAGAGGATATAATCACCCCAGTAACGTTGGATCTGCGGGTCGGCTATTAGCGGGCGCAGTTTGTTGAGCGCATCTGCAACGACCCGGTAGCGAGCAACAATATCCAGCGTCAGCAAAGGCACGTTTACTGGATCGCTGATCAATATCTTTTCATCGCGAATTTCTCGAATCGCTTCATCCACTTCACGTAATGCGCGATCTGGAGTTGGCAAGTCGCGCCGGCCGGAATTGCTTGCGACGCAGTCTGCAAAGCCATCCAGAAGCTCAACTAGGTTGTTCTTTAGCCGTTGTAACGGCACACGGAGAAATGGTTCTGCAGCTTTAGGCAGCTCGCCGTGCAGCGAAACCAAATGAATCATTCGCGGACCCAGTGCCAATAGCTCCGTGGTCAGGATGTCCAACTTACTTTCTTTCTTCGCACGCCAACCGTTCGAGACTGGAATGTGCCGGACTATCTGATGGGTTTCCACCGAGCGAATCGCCAATCGAATTCGGACTGATTCTGGATGTGGGTCCCCGCTCAACAGCGCCTTCAAATCGGCCAGAACATCAAGCAAGTTCTGCCGAAGCACCGTCTGCGGTAACACGGGCCAGAGGAGCCTTCCGACGGCTGTCCCGATGAACAGACCGATGCCCAGCCCCATAAACGTATCAATGATGGTCTGTGATGAGACAGGCTGTTGCGGATTCAGGCCGACAAACGAGCTGATAGTGAGAAAGCCAAGTTGCATGCCGAAGTTAATCCCGGAAATCTTCGCGTACGCGAACCCAAAACCAAATAAGACGAAAAATAGCACCAGATTCATTGTGAGGTAATTGGCCAGAAGCGGTGTCAGAGCCAGAAGCACGACTGTGCAGCCAGCAAATACCAGGCAACCGAGAATCGCGTTCTTAAATCCGCGACAATCCCCGGTGCCCCCAACTCGGAGGTAACCCCGACCATTGATTGCCTGGAGCCATGCCATCAGCGGTATCGCCCCTGCACCCGGCGGGTGTATCCACATCAGGAGCGTGATGGCAATAGCCGCCGCAAGCCCTCCCTTGACGCCGATCCTCACCCAAAACCAGTCGATTGCGGGCTGACCATCCGAGCTGAGTATCGGTTTCGGCTGTAGCTGCCCCACCCGCGGTAACCGCTCGGTAATGCTGCGCAAATTATTCAGCTCATCACGAAGGGAGCGGAGAGCCGCAAAACTAGAGCCGAACGTGACGCTGAGTGCGATTGGCTGGGCTAGCAAAACACCTTCCGCTCGGAGTTTCTCCACCTTTTGGTCAATTTCCGCGAATGCAGCATTCAAAGAACTGACTGGAAGTCGCTCGCCAGCCAGGCCCGATGCTGACAAAATGCGAATCTCGTCTGCTAATCCGCGATAAACTTGTTTCAATTCATTGCGAAGCTGGTCAAAGATGGAACCGGTCAGGGGCCATTCGGCGAGATAAAGAGCCGCGTCAAAAACGCCGATAAGCGATACCAGATAGGCATCATAATTCGGTAACTGCGCAGAAAAGATACTGCTCTCCCGAGCTCCCGCATAACGCAGGTTGATTAAGGCCGTAAGTTTTTGCGCGAGCGTCGCACGAATCTCACGCAGGTTCGCAGTCGTCAGGTCCTCAGCGCGCGTTTTATTTTGGCCCAGTAAGACTGGTTCAATGCTGCGCAGCGCCTCGCGTGCAGTTGTGACAAATTCCTCTCGTGCATAACGAGGCCAGAGAATACTCGAGACTAAAAGTGCACTGATGACGCCCGCCAGGATCTCCTCGGTGCGATACAATCCGAGCTGCCAGGCCTTATCAGGGGTTGCGATGCCGTCCGTCGCGATGACCAGGGTAGTAAGGCCAAGGAGAAAATAGGTGTACGGAAACTGGCGCAAGCCGAAGTGGCCGAACTGGTAGGTCGCGTGAGCCATCACAACAAAGAGGACCGGCAGGAACACGAGCGGGGTGGAGGTGTAGTTACCCACCAGCCAGACTCCCACGATTGCTCCGGCAATCGTGCCTACGACGCGCGTGATCGCTTTGACTGCAGCCGTGCCCACGTAATCGCCGAGCATTATCACCAGCACTGTTAAAATCGCCCAACTGGCGTGCGGCAGCGGCAGAAGTTGCGTCAG
>Ga0081540_1003324_pt1 | contig 12751 bp, 11 predicted proteins | sample TabmetS2T1R1_FD_71024 | JGI IMG/M metagenome (GOLD analysis project Ga0081540, IMG submission 71024) | Tabebuia heterophylla rhizosphere microbial communities from the University of Puerto Rico - S2T1R1 | ecosystem: Host-associated > Plants > Roots > Rhizosphere ...
GCATCGATGGGTGGAAGAGCTGCTGGTGTCGCTGCCTGGCGGCCAGATCGGCTTTCTCGTCTTTGTCAACGTGTTCGTTTTCCTGCTCGCCTTCTTCCTCGATTTCTTCGAAATCGCTTTCATCGTCATTCCGCTCCTCGGTCCGGCGGCGGAACGGCTGGGCATCGATCTCATCTGGTTCGGCGTGATCCTCGGCGTGAACATGCAAACATCGTTCATGCACCCGCCATTCGGCTTTGCGCTTTTCTATCTGCGCTCGGTGGCGCCGCGTGAGCCCTATCGCGACCGGCTCACGGGCAAGCGCATGGAGCCGGTGACCACCGGCCAGATTTACTGGGGCGCCGTCCCGTTCGTGGTGATCCAGTGCATCATGGTCGGGCTGGTCATCGCCTTCCCGGCCATGGTCATGCACTACAAGAACACCGGAACGAACATCGATCCATCAAAAATCCAGATCGAGATTCCGCAGATCGATCTGCCGCCGCCGCTCGACTTCAGCGAGCCGCCCAAGATTCAATAAGCGTGGCGGCGCCGCGACAACGAGCCCTGGCCCAACGAGGACCAGGGCTTGCAAGTCACTGGGCACGATAACGTTGAATCAGGTGCGGGTACGGACCCGCATCTGGAAGCTGTCGAAGGCCAGCTCCGCCACCTGCATCCAGGCGTAGCTGTCGTTGCGGAACGGCACCAGGCTGTCGTAGAGTTTCTTGAAGTGCGGATTCGTCTTCGACAAATCGGCATAGATCTCGTTGGCCGACTTGTAGCAGGCCTCCATCACGTCCTGGGGAAAGGCGCGAAGCTGAGCGCCGCTTGCGAGCAGCCGTTTCATCGCCACGGGATTGGTGGCATCGTATTTGCCCAGGACCCATTCCCAGGCATCGTATGAGGTGGCGATCACCGCCGCCTGGTAATGCTTGGGAAGCTCGTTCCATTTGGCCAGGTTGACGATGTTGTAGGACTGGCCGCATCCCTCCCACCAGCCCGGATAGTAGTAATAACGGGCGACCTTCACGAAGCCGAGCTTCTCATCGTCATAAGGCCCGACCCATTCGGCCGCGTCGAGGGAGCCTTTCTCCAGGGCCGGATAAATGTCGCCGGCGGCGAGCTGCTGAGGCACGCACCCGACCTTCGCCATGATGGTGCCGCCGAAGCCGCCGATGCGGAACTTGAGACCCTTGAGGTCGTCGACGCTCTTGATCTCCTTGCGGAACCAGCCGCCCATCTGGGCGCCGGTGTTGCCGGCTGCCACGCCGAAGCAATTGTAGGTCTTGAGCAGATCATTCAGCAGCTCTTCGCCACCGCCGAATCGCAGCCACGAAATCATCTGCCGGCTGTTGAGTCCGAACGGCAAGGCGGTGCCGAACGTGAATGCCGGATCCTTGCCCCAATAGTAATAGAGCGCCGTGTTGCCCATCTCGACGGTCCCGTTCTGGACCGCGTCGAGCACCTGCAGGCCGGGAACGATTTCGCCCGACGCGAAGGTCTGCACCTGAAACTTGTTGTCGGTGATCTCCGCAATCCGCTTGGAGAAGTATTCGCAACCGCCGAACAGCGTATCGAGCGACTTGGGCCAGCTCGCCGCCATCCGCCATTTGATCTCGGGCATCGATTGCGCGATTGCCGGCGCGGCAACCGCAGAGGCAGCAACACTCAGCCCCGCAGCCTGCAGGAATTCACGACGTTTCATGGCGTTTCCCCTTGTTCTGTCGAACCGCCCGCGCAAGGGAAACAAGCCGATCGCATCCTCGGCGAACGATCGACAACCGAATGTTACAGGACAATTCTGGGGGCGGGAAAAGAAATAACGGGTGCCGGGCGGGCGCGCCGCGCCGGTGCGTTGGCGAGCCTTCAGCGCCGGGCGACTCCGGCGCTGCCTCAGGTGCGCGTGCGCGTGCGGATCAGGAACGTATCGTAGGTGTATTCGGCGACCTGCCACCACAGATATTCGTCGTTGCGGAACGCCCAGATGTTCTCCCAGATTTTCTTGAAATCCGGGTTGGTGGCGGACACCTCCTGATAGACCTCGTTCGCGGCCTTCAAGCAGGCGTCCAACACCGCCGGTGGGAACGGCTTGAGCTGCGCGCCGCCCGCGACGAGTCGCTTCAACGCCGCCGGATTGGCGGCGTCGTACTTCGCCAACACCCACACATTGGCGCGGTCGCATGCGCTCTGCATGATCGCCTTGTAGGCCGGCGTGAGCTGGTTCCACTTGTCGAGATTGATGAAGGAGTGGATGAGCGTGCCACCCTCCCACCAGCCCGGGTAGTAGTAGTACTGCGCGACCTTGTGGAAGCCGAGCTTCTCGTCGTCATAGGGACCGACCCATTCGGCGCCGTCGATCGTGCCCTTCTCCAGCGCCGGGTAGATGTCGCCGCCGGCGATCTGCTGCGCCACCACGCCGAGCTTCGCCAGCACCCGGCCGGCAAATCCCCCGATGCGGTACTTGAGGCCGTTGAGATCGGAGACCTCCTTGATCTCCTTGCGAAACCAGCCGCCCATCTGGGCGCCGGTATTGCCGGCCGGCAGGGCATAGATGTTGTGCTTGCGGAAGAACTCGTTCATCAGCTCGATGCCGCCGGCGTGATATTGCCAGGCGTTCTGCTGGCGCGCGTTGGGGCCGAACGGCACCGCGCACGGCAGCGCAAAGGTCGGGTCCTTGCCGACATAATAGTATCCGGCCGTATGGCACATCTCGACCGTGCCGGCGGTCACCGCATCGGCGGCTTGCAGGCCGGGAACGATCTCGCCCGCCGCGAATGTCTGGATCTGAAACTTGTTATCGGTCGCCTCGGCAACCGCCTTGGCGATGATGTCGGCGCCGCCGTACAGCGTGTCCAGCGACTTGGGAAAGCTCGACGTCAGCCGCCATTTCGTTTCCGGCATCGATTGCGCAACGGCCGGTGCCGCAACGGCGGATGCCGCCAAGCCGGTGCCGGCGGCTTTCAGAAAATCACGACGCTTCATGACGTCACCTGGTCTGTCGTCCGCATCCCGGCGGACCGGTGCGCCCCCAGCACCCGCATCTTATCGCCAACCGGCCAGCATGAAAACAAACGCCCCGGGCTCCGGGGCGCTCGTTCCTGCGTGGCGCGACAACACTCGAATGTGGCGGATCAGCGCAGGCGACCCGCCACGTCGTTTCGTTGGCAAGAGCCAGGCAACGCCGACCTTTGGCCAGACGCCCGCCCCGCGAGCTACACGACTTTTACGCCCGTGGCCGGCTGCGGATCATGAAAGTATCGTAGGTGTATTCGGCGACCTGCCACCACAGATACTCGTCGTTCCGGAAGGCCACCATGCTGTCGTAGACCTTCTTGAAGTCCGGGTTCTTCGCCGACGTCTCGGTATAAACCTCGTTGGCGGCCTTGAGGCAGGCCTCCATGACCGGCTGGCTGAATGGCCGAAGCTGCGCGCCGGCCGCGATCAGCCGCCTCAGCGCTGCCGGATTGCGCGCGTCGTATTTCGCCTGCTCCTCGTTGTTGGCATAGGCCGCGGCGGCCGCCACGATCGCCTGATAGGTCTTGGGCAGATCGTTCCATTTCTGGCTGTTGACCATCACATGGTTGGCGGTCGCGCCCTCCCACCAGCCCGGGTAGTAGTAATATTGCGCCACCTTGTGGAAGCCGAGCTTCTCGTCGTCGTACGGCCCTACCCATTCGGCCGCATCGATCGTCCCCTTCTCCAGCGCCGGATAGATGTCGCCGCCGGCGATCTGCTGCGGCACCAGGCCGAGCTTGCTGAGCACGTTGCCGGCAAATCCGCCGATGCGCATTTTGAGGCCGTTGAAGTCCGAGACCTCCTTGATCTCCTTGCGGAACCAGCCGCCCATCTGGCAGCCGGTATTGCCGGCGAGATGGTTCACGATGTTGTACTTCTTGGTGAACTCGTTCATCAGCTTCATGCCGTCGCCGTCGTACCACCAGGCCTGCTGCTGACGTGAGTTGAGTCCGAACGGCACGGCGCAGAACAGCGCGAAGGTCGGATCCTTGCCGATGTAATAATAGGAAGCGGTGTGACAGGCCTCGACCGTCCCGTTGCTCACCGCGTCGGCAGCCTGCAGCCCCGGAACGATCTCGCCGGCCGCGAAGGTCTGAACCTGAAACTTGTTGTCGGTCGCTTCGGCGCAAAACCGGGAAAACGTCTCGGCGGCGCCATAGAGCGTGTCGAGGGATTTCGGGAAGCTCGAGGTCAGCCGCCACCGGAGTTCAGGGGCTGACTGAGCGATGGCTGGCGCAGCAACGGCGGAAGCCGTAAGGCCGACGCCGGCGGCCTTGAGGAAGTCACGACGTTTCATGGGCTCTTTCCTGGCTGGAGTACGGGTCAGTGGCGGGCAGTCTGCGCTGCCCTGAGCACGCCCCTGCCGGCACCATAGCAGGATGTCCGGGCGGGAAAAGCGTGGAAGTCGGTCACGTTGCCGCTCAGGTTCGCGTGCGGGAACGGATCATGAAAGTGTCGAAGCTGTATTCGGCGACCTGCCACCACAGGTATTGGTCGGAGCGAAACGCTACGACGGCATCATAGACCTTCTTGAAATCCGGATTGGCGGCGGACGTTTCGCTGTAGAGCTCGCTGGCCGCCCGGAAGCACGCTTCCAGCACCGGCTGCGGAAACGGCCGCAGCTGCGCGCCACTGGCCACCAGCCGCTTGAGCGCCGCCGGATTGGCGGCGTCGTAACGCGCCTGCATGATGGTGTTGGCCACATGCGAGGCCGAGTGCACGATCGACTGGTAGGTCTTGGGCAGCTCGTTCCATTTGCCGATATTGACGAAGTTGTGGATCATCGGGCCGCCTTCCCACCAGCCCGGGTAATAGTAGTACTGCGCGACCTTATAGAAGCCGAGCTTCTCGTCGTCGTAGGGGCCGACCCACTCGGCCGCGTCGATGGTGCCCTTCTCCAGAGCCGGATAGATGTCGCCGCCGGCAAGCTGTTGCGCCACCACGCCGACCTTCGCCAGGATGCGGCCGGCAAAGCCGCCGATGCGCATCTTCAGTCCGTTGAGGTCGGCAACCTCCTTGATCTCCTTGCGGAACCAGCCGCCCATCTGGGCGCCGGTATTGCCGGCGGGAATCCCGTAGATGTTGTACTTCTTATAGAACTCGTTCATCAGCTCGGCGCCGCCGCCGGAGAACATCCAGGCGTCGATCATCCGTTGGTTCAGCCCGAACGGAAGCGAGGTGCCGAACGTGAAGGTCGGGTCCTTGCCAACATAGTAGTAGGACGAGGTGTGACACATCTCGACGGTGCCGTTGGTCACCGCGTCGGCGGCCTGCAGGCCGGGCACCAGCTCGCCGGCGGCAAACACCTGGATCTGGAACTTGTTGTCGGTCGCCTCGGCGACGGCTTTCGAGAAGACCTCGGCGCCGCCGTAAATAGTATCCAGCGACTTGGGGAAGCTCGACGTCAGCCGCCACTTGATCTCCGGCATCGACTGGGCGACAGCCGGCTTGGCAATGGCGGCGGCGCCGATCCCAGTGCCGGCTGCGCGCAAAAAGTCACGGCGCTTCATTGATTCCTCCCCTGAAGCATTTTCCGGAAAAGTGGACACCGGTTTTCCGTAAGAAAATGCGACTGAACATGAACCCCAGACCGCTTTCCGATTTCAACCCAATCGGAAAGCGGGTCTGGTGGCAACGGCAATCATGGCGCACGGGCCGTCCCGGCGGCAAGGCTTCGGGGATCAGTTTGCGGACTTCAAACTGAGCCGCGACCGGTCAGGGGCCGATGTCGACGGTCAATTCCATCTTGGGATGGATGCCGCAGAACACCAGGAACGACCCGCTGGTCGGGAACGTGATCTCGACCGTCTCGCCGGGCTCCTGCGCGCCGGAATCGAAATCCAGGGCCGGGTCGAACACGCGAATATTGTGCGTGCGGGTATCGTTGTTGAGAAACCACAGGCGCTGTCCCGGCTCGAGCACGACGTGGGTGGGATGAAAGCTCTTTTCCGACTGCGTCACCGTGCGGACGCGCTCTGCCGGCGCGGTCTGCCGCAGGGTTTCGGCGACGATGGGGGACGGCGGGATCGGCTCGTCGCGGCTGGTCAGCGTGCCGAGGAACGACACGAGCTCCTGGCGCTCGCGTGTGCTGAGCGTGAGCCCGCGCGGCAGGTCGGATGACAGGGTCGACCGTACGACGATGCCGCTCTCGTAATGGCGCACCACCTCGTTGAGGCTCGCCAGCGATCCGTCATGCATGTACGGCGCCGAGCGGCCGATCTCGCGCAGGCTCGGCGTCTTGAACGCGTGCTCGGCGGCCGGCAGGCGCAGGACGGCGCCGCGGCCGCGATCGTCACCGGGCAGGCCGATATCGTGGAATGCGTAGTCGGTGAACGCCCAGCCGCTGTGGCAATTGCTGCACTGGGCTTTTCCGGTGAACAGGCGGAAGCCGGCAATCTCGGCGGCGCTCAGTGCCTTGTCGTCGCCTTCGATCCAGCGGTCGAATCGCGTCGGCGGCGCGACCAGCGTGCGCTCGTAGGTGGCGACCGCCTTGGCGAGATTCTCCGGCGTCACACGCGGATCGTCGGGAAAGGCGGCGCGGAACGCGTCCGCGTAGGAACGGTCCGTCGCGAGCTTCTCCGCCACCGCGGTGATCGGTTGCGCCATCTCGTCGGGTGCCTCGATGGGGCCGGCAACCTGCTCCTCGAGGCTGCGAGCGCGGCCGTCCCAGAATACCGGGACCGCCCAGGCGAGATTCCACAAGACGGGGGTGTGCCGCTTGAGCAGCACGCCGGACACGCCACGCCCGTGACGCAGCCCATCGGCAAAACCCTTGGCGCGCGTGTGACAGGTGGCGCAGGCAATCTTGCCGTTGCCCGAAACCTGCTTCTCGTGGAACAGGCGTTCGCCGAGCGCGCGCTTTTCTTCCGAGAACGGATTGGATGCCGGAAACGGGATTGCGGCCGGGCGCCGGAACGCCGCTTTCAGGCCGGCAAGATCACCATGCGCTGCGGCCGGTGCGCCGAACGCGTGAGCCTGCACCCAAAGCGCCACCGCCGTCCCGGCGACGGCGCCCGTAACGGCTCCCGCGACGACACGGCCTGCTGATCCGCCCCATGCAACGGGGAAAAAGCTCACATCAATCTGCCGGCGGCAAGCTCGATGCGCGATACGTCGCCCAGAACCGCGCCGTAATCCTTGGCCGGGGTCGACGGCGGCATCGCCGCCGGCCACGCCTTCTTCAGATCCGTGAAAGTGTCACGGACCTGCTTCAACGCGTCGGCGTCTTTTTTCTCCAGCGCCGGCGCGACACTGGTGATCATGCGCTCCGCCTGCCAGACGAAGCCGCGTGCATCCTGATATTCAACCGGCTTGGCGATGCGGCCCTTCACGATCGCCTGCTGGTATTCGCCGGTCGCCGATTTCAACGTCTCCAGCGCGGTCTCGACAGTGAAGCCGTCCTGGTTGGCCTGCTTGCCCTTCACCGCCTGCTCGGCCGCATCGAGCGCGTCGGTGACCGCCTTGAAGGCCTTGTCATAGTCGTCGCCGCCCTTCTTTGACTTGACGACATTGGCGAGGTTTCTCAGTGCGGCTTCGAACGGCGGCACCTTGTAATCCTTCAGCCGCGCGCGAATGGGACCGTAGAGCTCCTCGGTCGGATGACGGAAATGCGGATACGCCGCATTCCATTGCTTCTCCTTGACCAGCTCGTCGCCCACCAGCAGATGGCCGCGCACCTGTGCGATCTTCAGCGCGAAGTCGAGATCGGGCGGAAGGTTGGACGATCCGCCTTTCTCGCCGCCCTCGCCTTCCCCGCCTTCGCCCTCACCGCCTTGGTTTTTGGCAGCCTTGGACTTCGTTTTCTTGCTGCTGCGCTCGCCACCTTCGCCGCCGGACCGCTTCGCCTTCGTGGCGCGCTCGCCGCCTTCGCCGCCATGACTGTGCTGGGCGAGCATGAAGCTGCCATTGTGTGCGCTGCGCGCGTGCACGCCGTGATCGGCACGTAGCTGCGTGAGCGCGCTGGTGTCGAGAAGGCTCGCATCCGCTTCCGCGCGAGCGCTCGTGTTCACGGCGGCGCTGCCGGCTACCACGAAGGCACCGACGCCGAGCCAGATTTTGGTCGTCCGTTTCATGATCATCCTGTCGACGCTGCGCCGCCGTGCCGACGCCAGCACTGTCGAACGGCGATGCGATTGGATCGCCCGACGACAGGGCACATCGCCGTCCCAAAGTCCAGCAGAATTCAAATTTCTTGAATTATTCCAATGAAGAAGAACGATGCCGTACCGTTGTTGCTGGACGGCATGCTTCGACTTACCACACGGAATGTTCGGTACGGTGGGGAAATCGACATGCAGATCATCATCGGCAACGTGCTGACGCCGGACGATCTCCAATCCGTGCAAGCGGCGCTCGCGCGCGCGCAGTTCGTCGACGGCCGCGAAACCGCGGGCTTTGCCGCACGCCTGGTGAAGAACAATCGCCAGGCCAGCGATCGCCGTGTCGACACGGTGCGCAAGCTCGTCGCCGAGCGCATTCTCGGCAACGAGCTGTTCAGCCTGGCCGTGCGGCCCAAGGCGCTCACGCCGATCATGTTCTCACGCTACGACCCGGGCATGCAGTACGGCAGCCATGTGGACGATGCGCTCATGGACGACATGCGCACCGATGTCTCGTTCACGCTATTCCTGAGCGAGCCGGAGAGCTACAACGGCGGCGAGCTGGTGATCGAATCGGCGGCCGGCGAAGATGCCGTCAAGCTTGCGGCCGGATCGCTCGTCGCCTATCCGTCGACGAGCCTGCACCATGTGGCGGCGGTGACGCGCGGCGCGCGCTACGCCGCCGTCGGCTGGGCGCGCAGCTTCATTCGCGATGCGGCGCGACGCGAGCTCCTGTTCGATCTCGACACGGCGCGGCGCCAATTGTTCGCGCGCGACGGCAAGACCGCCGAGTTCGACCTCATCGCCAAATCCACCGCCAACCTGCTGCGCATGTGGGTGGAGGATTGATGCATCATGCTGCGCGTTTGACTCCGGAGTCATCACCGGGCTTGACCCGGTGATCCCGCTTAGATGGGTAACGCCCTGCATTCCCAAGCGAGATGGCCGGGACGAGCCCGGCCATGACGAGATGGTCCTCGAGTTTACGCGGCGCTACGCCTCGATCACGATCTTCGGCGCCGCCCGGCCGGCGGTGCGCCCGCCGCGCAGCTGATCGCGAATCTTCGTCGCGATGGCGCGATAGGCGGCGGCGTGCGCGCCGTCCGGATCGGTCGCCACCACCGGGCGGCCGGAGTCGGAGGTCTCGCGGATCGCCATGTCGAGCGGCACCTCGCCGAGGAACGGAACGCCGAGCCGCTCGGCCTCGTGGCGCGCGCCGCCATGGCCGAACACGTCGGAACGGCCGCCGCAGTGCGGGCACAGGAAATAGCTCATGTTCTCGACGATGCCGAGCACCGGCACGTCGACGCGGCGGAACATGGCGATGCCGCGCCGTGCATCGATCAGCGCGAGATCCTGCGGCGTCGACACGATCACGGCGCCGGCAAGCGGCACCTGCTGCGCCATGGTGAGCTGCGCGTCGCCGGTGCCGGGCGGCATGTCGACCACCATCACGTCGAGAGCGCCCCATTCGACCTCGCGCAGCATTTGCGTGAGTGCCGACATCACCATGGGACCGCGCCAGATCATCGGCGTTTCCTCTTCCACCAGGAAGCCGATCGACATGACTTTCAGCCCGTAGCCGTCCATCGGCAGCAGCCGGGTGCCGCCGAGGGTCTGCGGCTTGCCGCGAATGGCGAGGAGCTTCGGCACCGATGGGCCGTAGATATCGGCGTCGAGCATGCCGACCTTGAGGCCGATGTCGCGCAAGCCCAGCGCCAGATTGACGGCGGTCGTGGACTTGCCGACGCCACCCTTGCCGGACGCCACCGCGATGATGGCCTTCACGCCGTCCGGCGCCTGGGCGGAGCTCGGGCCGCCGCGCGCACCGGGGGCGGCAGCCGGCGGCGGACGTTGCGCGCTTCCCGGCGCGCGTTGCGCGTTGGGCGCGCTTGCCGCGCCGGGCGCCCGCTCTGCCGTGAGCGCCACCATGGCCGACTGGACTCCCGGCACCGCGCGCACCGCCGTCTCGGCAGCCTTGCGCACCGGCTCCCAGCGCGGGACCGCCGCGGCGTCCACGTTGATGGAGAAAAACACCTTGCCGTCGGTCGTCACCACATCGGAGAGGACGCCGGCCTGCGTGAGCGGCCGACCGTCCGGCGCCGGCACCTTGTTCAGCGCCTCGACCACCTGTTCTTTCGTCACCGCCATGCTGCCTGTCCTCCGGCACCCCGGACGTCCCGACCCTTGAGGACTACATATGGGATCGCGTCGCGCGGTCAACGCCGGACCGGGAAGACGGTTGACGCGGACGCCCAACCCGGCACATTGCGCATCCCAAGCGCGTGAGCGCCGGAGGGTGACGGAGGACAACGATGGCGAAGGTGGCGTTTCTCGGCCTGGGCGTCATGGGCTACCCCATGGCGGGACATCTGAAGAACAAAGGCGGCCATGACGTCACCGTCTACAACCGCACGTCCGCCAAATCCGAGCAGTGGGCGAAGGAATATGGCGGCCGGGCCGCCGCGACCCCGAAGGAAGCGGCATCGGGGCAGGATTTGGTGATGATGTGCGTCGGCAACGACAACGACGTTCGCCACGTGACGCTCGGCGCCGACGGTGCGTTCGACGGCATGAAAAAGGGCGCGGTGTTCGTCGACCACACGACGGCATCGGCCGAGGTCGCGCGCGAGCTTCACGCCGAAGCCAAGAAGCGCGGCTTCGATTTCGTCGACGCGCCGGTGTCGGGCGGCCAGGCCGGAGCCCAGAACGGCGTGCTCACCGTGATGTGCGGCGGCGATTCCGGCCCCTATTCCAAGGCGGAGCCGGTGATCGCCGCCTATGCGCGCATGTGCAAGCTCATCGGTGGCCCCGGCGCCGGCCAGCTCACCAAGATGGTCAACCAGATCTGCATCGCGGGTCTCGTCGAGGGACTGGCGGAAGCCCTGCACTTCGCCAAGAAGGCCGGGCTTGACGTCGAGAGCGTGATCCAGACCATCTCCAAGGGCGCGGCGCAGTCGTGGCAGATGGAGAACCGCTACAAGACCATGAACGATGGCAAGTTCGATTTCGGCTTTGCCGTGGACTGGATGCGCAAGGACATGTCGATCTGCCTCGCCGAGGCGCGGCGCAATGGCGCGAACCTGCCGGTCACGGCGCTGGTGGACCAGTTCTATTCCGAGATTCAGAAGATGGGCGGCGCGCGCTGGGATACGTCGAGCCTGATCGCGCGCCTGGAACGGTGAGCGCCGGGCATCAGTGCGAGGTGGTGCATTCGCGCAGCCGGCGGCTGGTGAGATCGATGCGATAATCGGTCCTGATGTCGACGAAATCGATCTGGCACTCGCTGCCGTCCGCATCCACCATCATGATCTGGTAGGCGCCCGGCGTCACGTTGGCGATGGTGTATGTCTCGCCCAGCGCGATCACGCTCGGCCGTTTTTGGCGCAGCCGATCAGGCCCCCATGAGCGATCGCCCGACGTCGCGAGATAGAACTCGTGGATCGCCTTGCCGGATGTGTTGACGATCTGCAGCTCGGCGGCGCTGGCCCAAGAAATACTCACCAAGGCCCTGACCACGATCACGGCAATCAACAGAAAACGCGAGCCTGCCACCACCCTTATCTCCTCTACTTGTTGCGAAGCATCAACGTCCCTGAAAGCGCGGCGGCCGCTTCTCGCGGAAGGCCGCAACCCCTTCGGAAAAATCCGCGCTCGCCCCCGCCTTGCGCTGCAGGTCGCGCTCGAGGTCGAGCTGCGCCTTGAGCTCGTTGCCGCCGCTGGCGCGAACCGCTTCCTTGATCAGGCGGAAGGTGTGGCTCGGCCCTTGGGCGAGCCGCTTCGCCAGCGCCGCAACCTCGCCGCCGAAGGTGATGTCGTCGTAGACCTGGTAGACGAGCCCCATGCGCTGTGCGTCGGCGGCGGGAATCTGATCGGCCGTGAGCATGAGCGCCAGCGCCAGCTTCGGTCCGACGATGCGCGGCAGGATCCAGGTGCCACCGGCATCGGGCACGAGCGCAATCTTGGCAAAAGCCTCCTGGATGTACGCCGAGCGCGCCGCCACCACGATGTCGCAGGCAAGCGCGATATTGGCGGCGGCGCCCACGGCGGGTCCGTTGAGCGCCGCAATCGTCACCTTGGGAAAGGTGGCAAGCCGCAGGACGAGCGGGTTGTAGTCGCGGTCGAGCCGGCCGCCGAAATCGATCTTGCCGTCGGGACCGGGCAGCCGTTCCTCGGTCAGGTCCTGGCCGGACGAGAAGGCGCGGCCTTCTCCGGTGATGACCAGGCAGCGCAGGGCCGCGTCTGCTTCCGCCGCCGCAAGAACGCTGCGCAGGTCGGCATGCATCGCTGCCGTGATGGCATTGAGCTTCTCCGGTCGCGCCAGGGTCACGGTCGCGACGCCATCGGACGCCGTGTATCGGAGGGTCGTGCAGGTCATGAGAAGAGTCGACCTTCGGGGGAGGCTGGCGGAAGACGGTGCGGCATCAGTGGCATCGCTCGACGCCATTAACCACCCGGCAACGCGGCGTCACCGGTGCCGCCTGCGGCACGGGTCGCGGCGGGTTCGGCACGACGGCGGGACGCTGAACGACCGGCGGCACCGGCCGCACGATCGTGGCGGCAGGGGGTGGCGGCGCAACGCGCGGCACCGTCACGAACGGCTGTTGCGGCGGGACCGAGACGCCGGGCGGGGGCCGCCGGGTCCCCGCCGCGGC
>Ga0081540_1003325_pt1 | contig 12747 bp, 10 predicted proteins | sample TabmetS2T1R1_FD_71024 | JGI IMG/M metagenome (GOLD analysis project Ga0081540, IMG submission 71024) | Tabebuia heterophylla rhizosphere microbial communities from the University of Puerto Rico - S2T1R1 | ecosystem: Host-associated > Plants > Roots > Rhizosphere ...
CCACCCGGAGGAGCTCCGGGAGATCGTCCTGGTCGGCGGCATGGCCCGGATGCCCGCCGTGCAGAAGGCGGTCCGGCGCCAGTTCCAGCGCGAGCCCTCGAAGGGCGTGCACCCGGAGGAGGTGGTGGCCCTCGGCGCCGCCCTCCAGGCCGACGCGCTGATGCAGCCCTCCAGCCAGGTGCTGCTCCTGGACGTCACCCCGCAGAGCCTCGGGGTGGCCATCGCCGGCGGCTACAACCGGGTCCTCATCCCGAAGAACACCACCGTCCCCACCTCGACGACCGAGCTCTTCCACACCAGCCGCGACGGGCAGACCACGGTGAAGATCATGGTCCTGCAGGGGGAGAGCGAGCTGGCCCACCAGAACGAGCTGCTGGGCGAGTTCATCCTCTCCGGGCTTCGCCTGGCGCCCCGGGGCGAGGTGGAGATCGAGGTCACCTTCGAGATCAACTCCGAGGGCATCGTCTCCGTCTCCGCGCGGGACAAGGAGACGGGCCTCGAGCAGTCGATCACCGTCACCGCCTCGGGCGGCCTCACTCCTGACGAGCTGAAGAACATCCTCGAGCAGCAGGCGGACACCATGCTCGAGGCGCGCATCTCCTCCGAGGTGGAGCAGAAGCGCAGCGCGCTCACCAGCGTGGCCGCGGAGGTCTCGGCGCTCATTCCCCGGGTCCGGCAGCTCACCGGCAGCAGCGAGTTCGGACGCGAGGCGCTCCGTCGGGCCGAGGAGGTCATCGCCTCGGCCCGGACCGCGGCCGAGGGTGAGGACCTGGCCGCGCTCACCGACTGGGTGGATCAGCTGGAGCGGACGCGGGTGCTCTTCGTGGGCGTGCTCGAGCGGCTGGGAGCGAGGCCGCAGTGACTGCCCGGGCGAACCAGCTCCTCGAGGCCGGGTTGTGGCTGAAGATGAGCGGCGACCTCGACGGTGCGCGCCGCCTCTTCGAGCAGGCGCTGAAGCTGGACCCGGACAGCATCCGGGCCCGCGAGCTGCTGGGCCATTCGATGCCCGAGGCGGAAGCGGTGCCGCAGGAGCTCCGCGACGTCCCGGTGGACCGGACCGACCTCTTCTCCGTTCCGCTTCCCCGCCTGTTCCAGGACGAGGCGCCGGCGGCGGCCTCGATGCCCGACGAGTGGTGGAACGCCCCGCCCTCGGACGGGATGGGCGGCAACACCTCGCGCTTCTTCGTCCGCCCGGCCGCGAGCGGAGCGCCGCCCGACGGCCCCACGCACACGATTCCCTGGGGCCCTTCTCCGCTCGCTCCGCGTGCACCGCCGGACGCGCCTTCCTCGTCGGCCACGGACGACCTCGACGTGGAGTTCGGCGGCGACGACATGGGCGAGAGCGGGGACGACTTCGGGCTCGAGCTGTCGGAGGGGACGCCGCCGGCCCTGCGCCGCTCGGGTCCCAGGCCGATCCCGCTGCTCTCCCAGGCCGAGCCGCTCTCGCCCGAGGCCGCCGGGGTCTCGCGCACGACGGGGGCCATCCCGCTGCCGCCTCTCTTCGGGCCGGGCAGCCGGAGCCCGGTCCCCGCGCCGTCGCCCGGTGGCCTGCCGGAGCCCACCTTCATCGCCGGGGCCGGACCGTCGAGGACCACCGGGGCGATTCCTCTTCCTCCCGCCGGCACCCCCGCGCCGATGCCACCGTCGCTGTCCGCGGCGCCGCCTCCGCTCCCACGCGCCGAGCCCGGGAGGACGTCCGGACCGGTCCCGCTCCCGCCGTCGGTCGCGCCGCTCCGGACGCCGCCGGGCACGCCGTCCTCGTGGCAGCCCCCGGCGGGGCCACCACTCCGGCCCACGCCGACGCTGGAGAGCCACGTCATCGTCCCACTCCCGCCGGGAGCGGAGCCCTCCCCGGCGCTGGAGCCGGTGCCGTGGTCCATGCCGCCCAGCGCGCCGACGCCTGCTGCGCCACCGCCGAGAGTGGCGCAGGGAGCCGTCCCGCTCCCGCCCTCCATCGCGCCCGCGTGGTCGCCGCCGCGGGGCTCTCCGGCCGTGTCCGAGACTCCGTCGGGGAACATCGAGCTGACGAGCGATGCCTGGGGCTCCGAGGGCGACGGACCGACGCTCCTCGCTCCGGAGGGCCCGGCTGCCGCGCTCGAGCTGCTCGCCGAGCCCCGGACGATCTCCGGGCTCACCCCGCTGCCCGCACCGAAGGACCCGCGCTCCGAGGCGTCGCGGAAGCTGGAGCGGGCGCGCGAGCTGCAGAACCTGGACGACCACAGCGGCGCGCGCGAGCTGCTCCTCCAGGCGCAGGCGCTCTACCCGGACCTCACCGGCCTGACCGAGGCGCTCGCCCGCAGCGAGACCAAGCTCCAGACCATCTACGAGTCGAAGATCGGCAAGCTCAGCGCCGTCCCCAGGGTGCGGCTCAAGGAGGACGAGGTCATCTGGCTGAACCTCGACCACCGGGCGGGTTTCATGCTCGCGCAGATCGACGGAACGCTGAGCTTCGAGGATCTCTTCTCCGTGTCCGGGATGTCGCGGCTGGACACGGCGCGCATCCTGGCCCAGCTGCTGGATCAGAGAGTCATCGTCAGCTGACCACCGCGACCCCTCAGGGTGAGGGCGGCGTCGGGCCTGGGACTGAACGCGAGGAGGCGGCGAATTCGACCCGGGGATCTGCCCGAGCCCCGCTCCCGTTCCTGGAAGGCGTCGGGGGCGGCCGCCTCACCACGGGGATGGCGGGAGCGGTCCGGGGCCGGGGCGCTCAGCCGCGGACGAACGCGGTGAAGCGCCCGCGCACGGCGAGCCGCCCGTGCTGGTTCACCGAGTCGGTGCGGATGACGAAGAGCTCGTTGTTCCCCCGCACCGTGTGCGACTCGAGCGTCCCGGTCGTCAGCAGCACGTCGCCTGGCCGGAGCACCTCGCGAAACTCGAACTCCTGCTCACCGTGCAGCACGCGGAAGACGTCCACCTCCATCGCCGGGTCGAGCAGCGCCGCCTGCGCCGGGGCGATGGAGAAGAGCACCGCGAACATGGGGAAGGCGATCAGCGACCCCCAGGGGGAGCGTTCCGCCGCGGCCTCGTCGTGCAGGACGGGATGCAGGTCCTCGGGGAGGCCGGTGGAGATGTACGAGGGCACGCCCCCCGAGATGGCGACGGCGTACTCGCGCATCTTCTCGGCGCCCATCACGTAGCGGAACGGCCCCCAGCTCTGGCCGAGCAGGGTGCGGCCCGGTCCCTTCCCCGTCGACGCGGGGACCGTGCCCGGTGGCTGCCCCGAGGCGGGCGGCAACCGCGCCTCCTCGAGCAGCTCGTCGCGCGACAGCCGCAGCACCTCCGCGGCCTGGGCCACCCCGGCGGTCATTCCCGGAACGGCCCCCGCAGCCCCCCGCGGCTCCGGTGCGCGGGCGCGGCCCTCCACGACGACGTTCTTCAGCACCTCGTCGCCGGCCTGGTTCCGCGCCACGACGCTCGCCTTCACAACGCCGCCCGAGACCTCGGTCACGGCGCCCTCGAAGCGCACCGTGTCCTCCGGCCGCACCGGTTTGCTGAAGCGGGCCTTCACCCCCGTCACCAGGCCCGGGTCGCCGAGGAAGCGCGCGAACGCGTCCACGCCCCAGGCCAGGGTGCAGAGTCCCTGGAGGATGACGCCGCCGAGGCCCGCGGCCTGGCCGACCTCGACGTCGATGTGGATGGGATTGAAGTCGCCGCTCGCGCCCGCGTAGTAGAGCGAGCGGTAGCGGTCGCACTCCCTCGCCAAGGAGAAGGTCTGTCCGGGGCCGATGCTCACGCGTTCGCCTTCGCGCCCTCGTCCAGCGGATCCTCGACCAGCGTCTCGGCCTGGGCCGCCTGCCGCCGGGCATAGTCGTCGCGCACGTAGGCGATGAGCGTGTCCAGGTACGTCGACAGCGGGGGGCAGTGGATGTCCGTGCCTTCCAGCAGCTCGAGGGTGCTGGAGCTGGTGAACCAGGCCAGCTGGTTGATGTACCCGAGCGCCGCGCGCTGAGGCCGGGTGACTCGCTCCAGGAGCGGGAGCCGGAGCACCGCCTCCGCGGCCCGCGCGGGGAAGGTCAGCTTGGGGAGGCGGCGGTGGGCCCGCTCGGCGATGAGCTCGTAGACCCGGGCGACGCTCATCGGATTCGGGTCGACGAGGTGGAAGGTCCCTCCCTTCGCCCGGGGGTCGGAGCCGAGGCGGACCGCGGCCCGCACCACGAAGTCCACCGGCACCACGTTGAGAGGGGCGATGCCGTTGCCGGGGAGGGGAAGGGGAACGACCAGCGGGCTCGCCACCAGGAGGATGCCGAGCGCGTACGGCCCCTCGAAGCGGTCGATCTCCCCGGTGCGGGAGTCGCCCACCACGGTGGAGGGGCGGACGATGGTGACCGGGAGCGTGTCGGCGGCGCGGACCACCGCCTTCTCCGCGTGGAACTTGGTCTCCTCCCAGGCGTTGCGGAACTCCTGGCCCCGGTCCAGCTCGTCCTCGGCGATGACGCCCTCGCGGGCGCCGGCGACGTGGCAGGTGCTGAAGTGGACCAGCCGCTCCAGCCTCCGGCACTCCCGGGCGAGCTCCAGCACGTTGCGCGTCCCGTCGACGTTGGTGCGCCAGGCGAGCTCGCGGGACACGGTGAGCTGGTTGAGGGCCGCGAGGTGGAAGATGCGAGTCACGCTCCCCGCGACGCGCTCCACCTCCTCGCCGGACAGCCCGAGGTGCAGGTCGGTCACGTCTCCGGCGAGCACCTCCACCGGCGTCCCCGACACGCGCGAGGCCAGGCCGCGCGCCTCGTCGAGGAGCCGGGGCTGCACCAGGGCGTAGATGCGGCCCGTGCCCTCCTGGGCGAGGTGCTCGACGAGCCGCTTTCCGATGAAGCCGGGATAGCCGGTGACCAGCGTGGCGCCGTCGCTCGGGGACATGAGGGAGGGGAACTTACCCGCTCTGCTGGATCTCCTCCCAGATCCGCTGGACCTGGGCGCGCGTTTCGTCCATCGAGCCACCGTTGTCCACCACCCAGGTGGCGTGCGCCCGCTTGTCGGCCAGGGGCAGCTGGGCCCCAAGGCGCGCGGTGACCGCCGCCTCGTCCAGGCCGTCCCGGGCGGCGAGCCGCGCGCGCTGGAGCGACTCCGGCGCCCAGACGACGATGACCCCGTCCATGCCCTTCTGCAGCCCGTTCTCGATGAGGAGGGCGGCGTCGTAGAGGGCGACCTTCGCCCCGGCCCGGGCGAGGGCCTCGAGCCTCCGCTCCACCTCCTCGCGAATGCGGGGGTGGACGATCGCTTCCAGGGCGCGCCGCTCGGCGGGATTGCCGAAGACCCGCCGTCCGAGCTCGGTCCGGTCCAGCCGCCCGGAGGCATCGACCACGCCGGGGAATCGGCGGGCGACCTCCTCCACCCCCGGGGTGCCCGGCTCGACCACGTCGCGGGCCACCTGGTCGGCGTCGATGACCTGCGCGCCCAGCTCCCGGAACATGGCGGTGACGGTGCTCTTGCCCGAGGCGATGCCCCCGGTGAGGCCCACCACCCGCATCAGCGTGGAGTCGGCTGAGGCGCCGGAGCGGAGGCCGCTGCCGGAGCCGGCGTGGGCTTGGGCGCGGTGTAGACGAACGACTGGACCCGGTCCTCGTTCTCCTCGAAGAACACGGCGAGGCCGATGCGCGAGTAGAGGTAGTAGGTGCGGAAGTCGTCGGTGAGCTTCTTCTGGAAGCAGGCCGCCGGCTGGGAGGCGCCGGTCTTGGGGCAGGCCGGGCCGAAGGTGGCCTCGACTGTCTCGTGGTCCACCACCGTCGAGGGGAAGACGTCGATCCGCTCCACCACTCCGGAGGCGGGATCCACCCGGAACTGGGCCTGTGAGGTCCCCTTCGGAGCCGAGGACTCGGTGTAGGCGAGGACCTCCTTGCCCGAGACGGTGAGGGTCTTGCTCGGCTGCCCGAGGCGCTTCACCACCTCGTCGCGTCGCGAGACCCCGGGTTCGATTCCGTTCCAGGCCTTGGCGTGGGCCACGGCCGCGAGCAGGAGCAGCGGGACCAGCAGGGCGCGCATCGACGAGGTCTATCCTGGCGCTTGCCAGAGGGGAGGGCAATCCCGTATCTGCCCGGTGCTCGATGACCCTCCGACGCGCGACCCGCTGGGCGCTGGCGCTCGCCGTGCTGTGCTCGGCCGTGGCCGCCGGCGCGGACTTCCTCGGCTCCGAGAGCTGCAAGGGGTGTCATCCCGACGCCTACGCGGCGTGGAGGTCGTCGAAGCACGCCCGGTCGATGGAGTCACTCACCGCCGAGCAGCAGAAGGAAGCCCGCTGCACCACCTGCCACGCGCCCAACCTGACCGACCAGGGCATGGCCGGAATCGGCTGCGAGACCTGCCACGGCGGGGCCCAGTACTACGCGCCGGCCTACGTGATGAAGGACCCGGAGCTGGCGCGGCTGGTGGGGCTGCAGGACCCGTCGGAGAAGTCGTGCCGGAGCTGCCACGAGCCGAGCTCGCCCTCGCTCCGCCCCTTCCAGTTCACCGAGAAGCTGAAGTCGATCGACCACTGGAGCGCGGAGCGGCAGAAGCGCGGCTCGCCGCCTCCCCGCGCCGAGAAGTGATCCGGGTCCTCGACGCGCGCTTCCTCACCACGGCGGTGGAGGAGGCCGGCTGGCCCCCGCCCGACGCCCCGGAGATCGCCTTCGTGGGGCGGAGCAACGTGGGCAAGTCGTCGATGATCAACGCGCTCACCGGCCGCCGGAAGCTGGTCCGCGTGTCGAATACCCCGGGCCGGACCCGGACCTTGAACTTCTTCGACGTGGTGCTGGAGCGCCGCACCGAGCGCCGCGCGGTCCGCCTCGCCGACCTCCCCGGCTACGGCTTCGCCAAGGTTTCGAAGGAGGAGCGCGGGCGCTGGGAGGGGATGATCACCCGGTACATCGAGCGGCGGAGCGCTCTGCGCGGGGTGGTGGCCATCGTCGACGCGGAGATCGGCGCCACCGAGGACGATGTCCGCACACTGGCCTACCTCGTCTCCTCGGGCCGGCGCGTCCTTGTCGCAGCAACGAAGCTCGATCGCGTCGGCAAGGCACAGCGGAAGCCGCGCCTGACGGCCGTTGCCGAGCGGCTGTCTGTCCCCCGTGACACGGTCCTGGGCTTCTCGGCCACGGAAAAGCTAGGGGTTTCTGAAGTGTGGGAGTCCCTCTGGGGGGTCACCTCCTGAGCCGCTCGAGTGTTGACCGACCGAGGTGCCCGCCCGATGATTCCTCGTCTGAAGACCCGTCGGGTGCCCACCGGGGGCTCTGGGCCGGTCCGCCTCTCGTGGAGACAGCCTCGATGACCCGCCGGGCGTTGCCATTTCTGCTGGTCGCCGCCGCCGCGATCACCGCCGCCTCCGGGTGCACCTGCAGCGGTGACGTCTCGCGGTTCCCGGTGGTGGTCACACCTCCCGGCGATGGCGGCAACAACGGCAACGGAGACGGGGGCGGCGGCTCGGACGGCGGCGGGAACAACGTCGACATCTGCAAGATCATCGTCTGCCCGCCACCGGTGGACGGCGGCTTCAGCGGCACCATCGACTTCCCGCCGGACGGGGGCTTCAGCCTCGATGGCGGCGTGGGCACCACCGGCGATGGCGTGACCGTCGACCCGCTCGGGCGCATCACGCTCAACAGCCAGGACATCGAGATCAACTACGCCTGGATCGCCAACTGGAAGATGGGAACGGTGTCCAAGTTCGACACCAAGAACCTGCTCCCCGACGGCGGCATCCACGAGGTCGGCCGGTACATCAGCGTCTTCCCGCTCGATGGGCGGGGCCGGCGGAACAACAGCTCGGCGGCGAGCGTCTACGACCCGAGCCGCACCGCGATCGACGTGAACGGCGACATGTGGGTCGCCAACTTCGCCTCGCACGCCAACCAGTACTTCAGCGTCACCAAGGTCGCGGGCAGCCTGTTCAACTGCGTCGACCGCAACGGCAACGGGAAGATCGACACCAGCTTCGACGACCCGGCCGACGTCCCCAACTACGGGGTCATCCAGCCGAACGAGTACCTGAACCCGAGCGACCCCAACAATCCGCTGCTCTACGACGAGTGCGTGCTCTTCACCCAGGAGCTCGGGAACATCAACCCGAACGGCGCCTTCGGCGAGGGCTCGATCTCCATCGCCGCGGCGCCGGAGGGCGGACCCGGGGACGTGTGGGTCGGCACCTGGATCGATCGGCGGATGTGGCGGCTGGATCCCTTCACCGGCGTGCCGAAGGCGATCCCTGCGGGGACCAACGTCGGCTCGTTGCCGGACGGCGGCGGCCAGTACATCGGCGTGCCGTCCATCGAGCCGTATGGCTCGGCGGTCGACAGCAAGAACCGCCTCTGGGTCGTGCACCGGACGCAGAACACCGTGGCGGTCATCGACGCCAACACGGCCACGCTGCTCGCCAACGCCATCTCGCCGCCCTCGGGCATCCCCCGCGGGGGCTACGGCATCGCGGTGGACAAGCTGGGCCGGGTGTGGGTGCCGAACTGGGGCTCCGGCCCGACAGCCACCCGCTACACCCCGCCGGCGAGCGGTCCCATCGACGCCGGGACCTGGACCGTCTTCGACTACTCGACGCTCAGCTCTCCGAGCGGCACGAAGGTGGGCCAGGGCCGCGGGGTGACGGTCGACGACGACGGCTTCGTCTGGTTCAGCGGAGACCGGAACAACCTCGGCTCGGCGGCGCTGGTCTGGGGCGCGAGCGTCGACGACGGCGGAGTGCGGGTCTTCGACGGTGGCACGCCCACCGGTCTCGTCGACGCGACCTCGACCTTCAGCAAGACCAGCATCGGCATCGGCCTCGACCAGAACAAGAACCTGTGGGTCAACAACTCGACCGGCAACGTGATGCGGATCGACCGGAACACCGGAGGGGTGACGACCTCCGCGAACCAGGCCGGCGCGCTCTACACGTACTCGGACTTCACCGGCTACCAGCTCCGGCACATCACCCAGAGCCAGGGCGTCTTCCGGCAGACCGTCGCCGGCTGCTCGCGCTACGCCGAATGGGACACCGTCACCTGGAACGCGATCACCCCGCCGAACACCGCGGTGGTGCTCTACGTCCGCGGCTCGAACAACACCGACTTCAGCGTGTCGCAGCGGTACGGGCCGTTCACCAGCACGCCGGCGAACCTCCAGGGACCTCCGGGCCCGGTTCCGCAGTTCAAGTACCTGTCGCTCGAGTTCCAGATGACGTCGCTGGACGGGACGGCCCAGCCGTACCTCCTGAGCTTCAACGTCCAGTCGAAGTGCCTCTCCCCGCTGCAGTAGGGGGACGGGCGACGTCGGGGTTGCGCGCGTCCGGCCGCCGTGCGAGGCACGGTGGACCGTGGCCTCTTCTGGAAACGGACGGGACGTGGCCTCCGAGCGCGCAGCTTCGCTCCAGCGCATCTCCGCGCTGCCGGCCCGCGCGCGGGTGGACGCGCTGCTCGCCTCGAAGGACGCCGCCGGGCTGGTGCGGTCGCTCCCCGCCGAGCAGCTCTACGCCACCATCGCGGAGGTGGGGCTCGCGGACGCGAGCGAGCTCGTCCAGCTCGCCTCCCCGGAGCAGTTCCAGTCGCTGGTGGACCTCGGCGCCTGGGCCCGTGACACGCTCGACCCGCACCGTCTCCTCGAGTGGCTGCGGGCCGCGCGCGGCGACGATGCGGAGGACCTGCTCGGGAAGCTGCACGGCATCGACCTGGAGCTCGTCGAGTCGATGCTCCGCGCGTTCACCGTGGTGCACGACCTGGAGGACAACCCGGACCCTCCGGTGGAGGGCGTCACCCTCGACTCGGCCGATGGGCACTACCGCATCGAGCTGAAAGTGGAGGGGCCGGAGCAGGCCGCGCTGCGGGCGCTGCTCCTCGACCTGATGGCGGAGGACCCCTTCGCCTTCAGCCGGCTCATGGAGGCCGTGCGCTGGGAGGTGCCGACCGAGCTGGAGGAGGCGGCGCTGCGCTTCCGCTGGGCGCGTCTGGCCGACCTCGGCTTTCCGGACCCCGAGGCCGCGGCCGGTCTCTACGCGTCGGTGCGACTGCCTCCACCGCCGCCGCCCGTGGACACGTCCGAGCTCGTGCGCACCGGCGGGGGGAGGGGGGACGTGCTCCAGGCTGCGCTCGCGGGCCTCGACCCGGTGGAGGCGGAGAACGCCGGAGAGGAGCTGCGCGGCGTGTTCAACGCGGCGCTGGTGGCGGACGGCGCCGACCCGGGCGACCTGGACGCGTTCCGTGCCTCGGCCGAACGCGCACGCGACACGCTCGGCCTCGGCCTCGAGTACCTCACCGGCGGTGACCCCCGGCGTGCGACGGCGGTGGTGCGCGAGACGTCGTTGCGGACGGTGTTCCAGACCGGGTTCGCGCTCGGGCTCCGGCTGCGTCACCGCGCCGAGCGGCTCGCCTCGCGCCCGCTGGCCCGGGTCGACGGGCAGTGGATGCTCTGGCCCGAGCAGGCGGCGGCGGTGACCGCGCTCCGCCGCGCGCGGCCGATGCGGGCGCTCCCGGTGGAGGGCGCCGAGCCGGTCCCCTTCCGCACGCTCGGGGAGATCCACCACGCGGAGCGCGAGCTCGGCCGGGCCGAGCAGCAGCAGGCGCTGCTCGCGGCGTTGCTCGGCGGGAGCGAGGAGCGGGCCCGCGCGGCGCTGGACGGGCTCGGCGTGGCCTGGCCTGCCGGCGGAACTCCGGCGGTGCTGGGGGCGGCCGTGGCCCACGCCCTCCTCGATGGGCAGGCCCGGGTGGCTCCGGTCCCGGCCGGCCGCACCCGCGAGCTCGGTCAGGCCTTCGTCGTGCCGGGGCCGCCTCCGGGTGTTCGACCCGAGGCGGTGAAGGCCGCCGGAGCGACGCTGGCCGCGGTGGCGCCCGGGGACGAGGCGCCTCGGCTCGCTCGCCTGGTCCTCGAGCGACTGGCTGACCAGCTCGGTGAGGCGCTCCTGCTCGGGCCGCTCCCGGTCGAGGTCCAGACGACGTTGCCCTGGTCCGCCGGGCTGTAGAAACGACAGCACCGGCCGGCTGGTTCCGGAGCGCGCGAGGAATTCCGCGGTGCTGGGCGTGGCACGTCGGCTGCTCCCCGCCGCCGGAGCCATGCGGACCCGAGCGCCGGAGGGGGAGGGGGAGTCCCGGGCGTGGGGGCTGGCGGAGCGACGTGACCGCTGGGCGTTCCTGCTCCTGGCGGCGTTCTGCGTGCAGATCTACGCCGCGCCGGCGGAGTGGATTCCGGCCTTCGTGCCGCTGCGGCTCGCGCTCTCCCTGAGCTTCGGGGCCCTCGGGCTGCTGCTCCTCGAGCACCTGGGACGCCGGATTCCGCTTCACTGGGACGGGGTGCGCGGGGGCGCGCTGGTCGCCCTCCTGGTCTGGGCCGCGGCCTCTCACCTCTGGAGCCTGGACCCGGCGGCCACCGACACCTGGCTGGTGCTGGTGGTGAAGGTCGCGGTGGCCTGGTTCCTGGTGGTGAACCTCGCGACCACGCCGCGGCGGCTGGCCATCCTCTGCCTCTGCCTGGTGGCAGGCGCGATCGTCACCGCGGGCGGCGGCATCCTCCGCTACGTCTCGGGCGACGAGCTCAGCCAGGGATTCCGGACGCTGTGGCTCGGCGCGTACGGCGACCCGAACTACCTCGCCGAGTACCTCGCCCTGACCGTCCCGCTGGCGGTGGCCTTCATCGCCCGGCCGGGGATGCGCTGGTCGATCCGCCTGCTCTGCGTGGTGTCGGTGCTCCTGACCGTCACCTGCATCGTCCTGACCTTCTCCCGCGGCGGCTTCGTCGGGCTCGTGTTCGGCGGCCTGGTGTGGGCGGTGCGCGAGCGGGCGCAGCGCACCAAGGCGCTGGTGCTCTCCGCATTGCTCGCAGTGGGCGTGGCCATCTTCGCCCCGGCGACCTACTGGGAGCGGAACGACACCCTCGAGGAGTTCCAGGAGGACCAGTCGGCGCAGGGACGCGTCCATGCCTGGCAGGTGGCCTCGTCGGCCAACCTCGAGCACCCGCTCCGTGGCGTCGGCGGAGGCGCGTTCCGCGAGGCCTGGGCGCTCTATGCCCCGCCCGAGGTCCGCGAGCATCCGCTGGTGGCCCACAACATCTTCCTCGACACGCTGGCCGAGCTGGGCTGGGTGGGCTTCTTCCTCTTCCTGACCTTCGCCGGGAGCGCGACCGGGGCGGTGTTCCGGGCAGGCCGGGATCCGGAGATCGGCTGGCTCGCGCGCGGCATCGGGGCGAGCGTCGCCGGCTACCTCCTCTGCAACTGCTTCTCGGGATCGCTGGCGGCCCCGCATCTCTTCGTCCTGTTCGGGCTGGCCGGAGCGACGGAGCGGGTGGCGGAGCGTGAGGACTTGCTCGAGGCCGGGGAGGACCGGCCGGTCATGGCGCCTTCATGGGGTGGGTGATGGAGATCGATCGGCGGTGGAAGGAGTGGGGAGAGACGCTCGTGCCTGCGGCGCTGGCCGGGCTGGCGCTGGCGCTCGACCTGTCGGAGGACGGAGAGTCCTTCGCCCATGCGGCGGCGGTGGGGCTGGTGGCGCTGGCGGCGGCAGTGAGCGGGGCGGCGGCGGTGGTGAGCCTCGGGAGGTTCGGGCCGTCGCGGCTCGCGCGGCGGTTCTCGATCTGGCGGGCCTGCGGCCTCTTTGCGGCGGCGGCGTGCCTCTCCTTCGAGGTGGTGCGGCGCTTCGCGGCGCCACGCCACGCGGCCGACGCGACGATCCAGCTCACCGTCCTGGGGGCGGCCTGGGCGCTCCTCACCGGCTGGGTCTGGGGTCGCCGGAGCTGGGATCGGCTGGCGGCAGGCCCGGCGGCCCAGGCCCAGGGGCGGGGGGGGGGGCAGGGGGGGGCGGCGCGCGG
>Ga0081540_1003326_pt1 | contig 12747 bp, 15 predicted proteins | sample TabmetS2T1R1_FD_71024 | JGI IMG/M metagenome (GOLD analysis project Ga0081540, IMG submission 71024) | Tabebuia heterophylla rhizosphere microbial communities from the University of Puerto Rico - S2T1R1 | ecosystem: Host-associated > Plants > Roots > Rhizosphere ...
GCTCCCGTCCGCCATCAACTGCTATGGGCGAACGCTGATCCATGCGAAAGGCGGGCTTGCGCATCTCTTTCAGCCGCCGCGGCCTGCCGATCAGGCCGAAGACCCTCCGGCGCCACAGCCATGGCGCTGCATGGATGTCGGTGCCGCGGTTGCTGAAGTGCTGGCCGCGTCGCCGTACCGCGCCGCTCTGATCGCGTCGTCAAGCTGGTCGCATTCCTTCCTTTCGCCCAAGAACGGATATTTATGGCCGGATCACGAGGGTGACCGCCTGCTGTTTGACGCCTTGCGCCGCGCCGATTACGGCATCTGGCGAAAGCGCACCCTGGCGGAGATGGAGTTTTCGGGACAGCACGAGATGTTGAACTGGATGACATTGATTGGCGCTATGGAAGCGCTCGATCGTCGACCGGTAATCCAGGACTACATGGAAACCCACATCCTGGCTTCGGATAAATGCTTTCTGTCGTTCCCTCCCTGATGGCAGGGCTACCCAGTTACGGCAGCCCAAGTCTCTGATATTCGGCCGACGCGCCGCCCGAACCGGCGGCCGCGTGGCCGGCAGCGCCATAATGGTCTAATGCAGACCGCCGGGGTTCAATGCGGCGACATTGCGGCGCCACTGTCCGATCCGCCCATCGGCAACTGGACCCGCGCGAAAAACCACTGCCATTGAACCAAAATCCCGTCAAATCCGACTAGAAAAGCCTAGCGGACAGCATTTTGACGTGCAATAGACGAAACGCTGACTAAACGTGGTTAAGTTCAGCGCCGTCTGGTGGACGTCAGATGCCAATGGCAAGCACTTTTCACCAGCTCACGGTTCCGGATGACCACGATGGGAGGGGCTGGTGAAGCGCCACTTTATACCGGAGCACGCCGGGTCGGTCAATGACCGCTGGTCGCCATATTGGCGGGAGCGAACCGACAAGGCCCAGTATAGAACCAATTTTACACCAACGACGAGAACGCCGCAGTCGATGCCTCTACTGCCGTCGCTCGCAATCCGTATTGCACTGTAGGTTACTGCCGGGTCAATGGCTCTGCCTGGCTTCGGTGATCACTGATCACTGAACTCGCCAGCAGACGGACATCTCCAAACAAGGGTTAACCGGGGCGGAAAGCGGATAGCCGACAGCAGCTTGCCCCATGTTGTCAGGGAGAGAATGGTGCAGATAATCTCTCACTATGATCACGAAGCAGTCATCGCCGAGTTCATACGTACCAAAGGAGTAACGCGCTGCCCGACTGCATGTGCGGTGCCGACCCAGGGTTCGGTTGACCGAGCTGATCGTGCAGCGCTCGAAGAATACGCAGTGTCACGCGATCGCCAGCGCCGCGAAAAGGCCGCGGCGCGCGCACGGTTGTTCTGGGCTAGCGAAATTCCGGCTCCGCCAAGCGGCGCGTAGTATATTGCAGCGTTACTGGGCTGCCATTACGTCGAGCGCGTGATTAGCGGCTGCGAGATAGACGGGTGACGGGTCGAGGGCGCGCCGGCGCAGGCAGGCTTCGGTAAATTTGATAACGTGCTCGTCGCCATTGGCGACAGCCTGATCGATCAATTGGTCGGCGGAGCGCTGGCGCGGTTCGACGTCCTCCGGCAGCTGTGGCATTCCACCGCCGAAGCAGGCATAGAGGGCACACCCCGACTGCCACGCAAAGCGCAGCGCCGAGCGCGCGGTGCCCTCGCTCGTATGCGGGCAGATAGCGCCGAGTGCGGCAAGGCTCGTGACGCCGTGAATGAAGACGATCGTCGTCAGGCGGTCGCGAGCGTTTGCGAGGTAGACCCCGGCGAATACTTCCGTGAGCTCCGCGACGAGCTCGTCGAGATCGCCCTCGGCATCGATCAGGTCGATGACCGGGGCGAATGCCGGGAACTCATCAAGCATGGCCAACGACGCTGTGATGTTTCCCTGCTTGCGTCGCTCAGGAGGAATGACAGGAACCTTCATGATCGCTTGGCGCGGCGGCAATTTGGGGCTGACCGCGGCGGAAGCGACAGGAAGCTCGCGGTAGGTTGCTGTCCAGCTGGCGAGCGCATCGGCGAGCTCTCGCCGCCGCCAAGGTGTTGCGGCGATCGTTAGGCTGCGTACGGCGTGACCGACCCGGATAGCTCCGTGCGTCGCGGCTGCACAAAATCCGGGCGCCAAGCGAGCCACCCAGCGATCGAGCACCTCTCGCCAAGGGGCCTGTTCCAGCTCCTCGTAAAAGAACTCTGCCCAATCGGTAAAACGCAAGCGTGTCCCGAGAGCTCTGCGCCAATCCTCAGAACGGATTGCGCCGTTGGCCGGCGGCCTGGACAGCATCCGCGGGCGGTAACGCGCGATCCACGGCGCCACCGCCTCGGGGCGGCGCAACGCGCACAGCGCCTCGACGACCATTGGGGCGTGATTGCTGTTGCCGTTATTCAGCTCAATGCCGTAGCCGGCCAGCAATTCGAGCGTTTCGTCCAGCGGTGCGTAGGAGGAAGCGTGCATCAACCCGGCTACAACGGCGTCGAGAGCAGACTGGGGATGGCGAAGCTGTCGAGCAGGATCAACTTGTCGCGGATCTTGCAGCCTTTTGCGTTGTGTTCCAGCCGGTCGCAATAAAGCCCGGTTGCGAACAGGCGGGTCTCGCCTTCCTGATCGGTCTGATAGATGGCGAACGGCGCCTCGATCATGCCGTCATCGAAGATCCGCGGCAGGCCGATCACATGACGATCGGTGTGGATGTTGTACTTGTTGGCCTCGCGCAGAGCGCGGATTCGGTCTTCGAGCATCGCACGGCTGTCGCACAAGATCAGCGCCGCTGGCAATCCGCGATCGAAGTTCTCCCGCGGCACCACCTGATAGCGGCACTCGGCGGAAAAGAGGCCGAGCCATTCGTCGAACTTTGCCGCATCGATGAGGCCGCCATATTCGGCGAGCAGGTCACAGACGGCGAGGCGATCGGGCCTCATCGTACCGCGCCATCAGGCTCGATGCCCAAGAGTTCCGCATAATACGACCAGAACCCACGCAACGGCACGTCGGTCACCCGGTAATCGCGGTCGGAGATGACGCCCCCGCCGCCGAGCTCGATGACCGTAGCACGGTCGAGATCGGGTTTGGAGGCGCGGTGGGCGATCTCGATCGCCTCGCCATCCTCCATCGAGACGAGGCCAGCCGGACCGACCAAGTTGGCTTGGCGCAGCCGATGCTGGGTCATCTCAGGAGTGTCGTCCTCATAGCCGAGCATTGTCTGAAAGATCTCGACCTCGTCGACGCCGCGCGGCCGGATCTGGCGCACCGCCAGGCTGTTGCTGATCTGCACGAACACCGCCGACGGGAACACCGAGGTGATCGCGATATTCAGCTTGTCTTCGCGCTCACGCCGGAATGCGACAAGCGCCGGTTCCTGCAACGACAGAAAATCATTTCGCACGCCCGCACCGGCATATGCCTGATGCGCGAACTCGTCGTTGTCGCTGTCGGCCTCTGCCCAGGTGATGTTATGACGGTGGCGCTGGTCCATCTTGACCCCGCCCACCTGCGTCGACCGGTCGAGCCCGAAGGTCACAAGAAACTCGTGCAGCAGGCTGGCGTGATAATTGTCGCGGGTGTTTTCAGCGTAGAGCTTCCAGTTGCCGCGGATCCGTTGCCGGTTGTAACCGAGCACCCGCACCGGCCGGTCGAGGAGCCGGTCGAGCTGAGCCAGGATCGGCGCACCGAGATAATCCTCCAACGGCTCTGCGTCCGACGCCAGAGTGCCGAACAGCGCCCCATTGATGCGGCCGACGCGCAACGGCCGCAGGCTGTGCGCCCGCATGTCAAAGCCGGCATCGAGCCCGCCCTGGCCGCGGATGCCCCGGCGAAACGGGATCGCCCGAAGCCCGCCGTCGAGCCCGTAGCACCATTGGTGGTAGATACAGATATGCTGCTCGGCGTTGCCGGAAATCTCGCGACGCACCAGCGCGCCGCGATGGGCGCAGCGGTTGACGAACGCTTTGACGGCGCCTTCCCTGTCGCGATTAAAGACGACCGGCGTGTCGCCGACATAGCTTGCCCGGAAGTCTCCGGGGTTGGGAATTTCACAGTCGAGGCCGAGAAAACTCCAGACCGGCCCGCGAAAGATCTGCTCCTGCTCGCGGGCATAAAGATCGGCATCGTGATAAAAACTATAGGGTACCCGGCTGTAGTCGAGCGCAGGCCAAATCGCAGCGGTCACCACAGCCATTTGAGAGCCCACCCCGCTAGCGGCATGTATTGCCCGATGGTAACGCAGTGGGGCGGGTGGGACAACACGCCCTGCCGGTTGATCGTCACGCCACGGGGTGAGGCGCGCAGAAGGATTTGGTGGCTTCAGCGGGTCCGCTTGTACTCGTAATCTTCTCGCTCGCCGCTGCCTGCACGCAACTCCGGGCGCATTGCCGGTCGGGTCGCGTTCAGCTTGGCGTGGGCGTCGAGGGCTGCCTGATCCGACCAGCGTTCCAGTAATGCCAGCTTGTCGGGATTGAGCACGCTCTGGAAAACCTCGAATTGCTCGCAGCCGGGCTCGCTCATGCATTCCTCGCAGCGCGCCTTGTAGGCCCGCGCGAGCTCGCCGCCCTTTCCCGGTGCAGCCGTAATCGTCACCACGAGTCGGACTGCCATATCGTCTCCTTTCGTTGGGAGTCTGGGAAAGCCGGGTCCGGCCCAGCAGTAACGACACGCCTCGATCCGCGTCAAGGACCTACCCGTGGGACAGGTGGATTTTTGCCCCGCTTGTTTCCGCGGAGATGTTCAGGTTTAATTCTGCCCGACGCCTGGGGTGGGCTTCAAAAGCTATGAGGGCATTCCGGCCAACGAGCGTGCAGCACGACGCAACCGAGCCGGCCAAGCTGTCGGCTTCGCAAGCACCAAATATTGGGCGCTACGAGGTCGAGGCGCGCCGCATTGGCATGCAACTGCGCCAACGCTCATTGCAGCGACCCGCCGGCGGACGGACATTCGGAAGCAGGATCGAGCGTAATTCTCGTCAAGGGCGTCACGCCCGCCGCCGGTTCCGCCACGCAGCCCGCAGGAACCTCCGTTGACCAAGACGGTAATCGATTTGGCGGCGGTGCATCTGAAGCGTCAGTTCCTGTATCAGACGCAGCGGGGGCGGTTTGGCGGCGTTGACGCGCTGGCCGAATTGGCGGTATCCGCGAGGGCGTGTCTCGCCTCTTCGATGTCCTCGGGTCGCATAACGGTCGCCTTTGTGCTTGAGAGAGTCCTCGATCAGTGCGCCGAAAATCTCGACGGCCGGCCGGTGCCGATTTCCGAAACCGCGGAGCTGGCCGACCGTTTTCATCAACCCATTGCGCGCGCCGTTGAATACCTGACCGGAAGCAACGACGACCCGATCGGCGTTGCCGCGGGGCTTATCAAAGCTCTCGCGGCCGCGCGTCGGTAGGCCGATCGAGCGTCATTTCAAATTTTCTCGCAACAAGAAGGCGAGCCGCACCCCCGCCTTCGCCAACTGCTCTTTGATGGTCGCTACCGCACGGCTTTGGTAACTGGCATCCACTTTATGGACGCCGACCATATCGCACGAAATCCTCTCGCCTTTCTGTTCAGGGAAGCGAAACTTGCCGCTTGCCGGTGGGAGATTATAGACGATGGTTTTCGCCAGGCTGTAGGATTCCTGCGCCCATTGCTCTGGTGTGCTGCCGGACCACTTCTCGATCTCGCCGGTCGAAAGCTGAGCGGCGATCTGCCCGGCTGCCTTCACCGGATCCTTGCCTTCGGCCTCCGCAACCAGGGTATCATCCCAATAGACGCTGAGCCGCACCGGAGACTTGGCGCCTGGCGGCAGCACCGCAGTACACCGCCCACTCTGGTCGTTATGCTCGATCGTGTAGAGCGGGTCATGGATGTCGCCGACCAGATTGAGCAAAAATTGCAGCGCCATAAGCCGCTCGCTGTCATAGGTTTCAGGGTCGCGCAGCTCTCTTGCAAATTGCAATATCTTGTCGATCGCACAGTTGTCCGGCGTCGCGTGGCTTGCCGGCCTCATCGCCGGCAAGCCGGGTCTTCCAAAACAAGCTTTTTGCAGATCCGGCTTGTCGGCATCGAGCTTTACATAATGCCATTTTGAAGTAGCGGCGCGTCCTTCCGTACTGTTCTCGCGCAACGCGTCCGCCCACGTCGCCTCACTTGCGAAGTCGGTCTTTGTCCAAGAATTGGATTTATCATTAGCAAGAATTTCCTGCACTCTCTTTTGAGCCGACGGATACTGAGCCTGCAGTATCCTCTCCGCGACCAGCGCAATGATCCGGTGTCCCTCGCCGCCCCACGCCCAGCCCGGCGTCGGGAAGAGCAGGGCGGTCGACATCACAAGCATGATATGGCAAGAGCGGGTGAAGACCATTGGATCTCCAGTGGCGGTCGCAGGTTCGCGGGCCAAAAAGCTATGATAGCATCGTTGCTGACGACACGCCCGTTCTCTCCTCCCGAAAGGGCGGCGGCATATCCGGAGAGATGAGGGCCGCCCGGTTTCTTGCCAGCCCGTTATTGTGGGTCGGGCTATTGTTTGTCGCGCTGCTGCTGCACATGAACGAATTGCGGCCGGTCATGCGCTGGGCCTTTCCGGGCATCGAACCGGTCATCTATCAACGCAGCAGCTTTCCTGCCTTGTTCCTGTCGCATCTGGGGCTTGTCGCGGCGGCGAGCGGCGCGGCGATCGTGGTTGGTGTTTCACTGGCCTACTTTGTGACGCGACCGGCCGGGCGCGATTTTCGGGCAATGGTCGATGCCATTGCCACAGTGGGGCAAACCTTTCCGCCCGCTGCGGTTTTGGCAATCGCGGTTCCGATCGTCGGCTTCGGGCCGCGCCCGACGGTGATCGCGTTGTTCCTCTACGGTCTCTTGCCGGTTGTCGAGAACGCGATCGCCGGCCTGGAGGGGGTGTCGCGCGGGGTGCTCGAAGCTGCGGACGGGCTCGGTCTTTCAGCTTGGCAAAAGCTCCGCGATGTCGAATTGCCGCTCGCCGCGCCGGTCATGCTCTCGGGCATACGCGTCTCGGTGACAATCTCTATCGGGACGGCGACGATCGGCTCCACGGTCGGCGCCTTGACGCTCGGCACGCCGATCTTTAATGGGCTCGTCGCGAACAAGCTGCCCTTCGTTCTCGAAGGAGCCGTTCTCGTCGCACTCTTTGCTATCCTCACCGATATGCTGTTCGCCCGCCTTGAGCGATGGCTACGGCGAGATGCAAGCGACGCTATCAGCGGAAGAAATCAACGAGAATCCCGAAGATGAAGACAGTCACCCCCGTCCACAGCAGTAGCGCGAGCGCGGTATGAGCCCGCGGTGACCCCGATACCGTCCGATAAAGATGGGCTGCTCGAAGCATACGCATGTGCGCCGCTCCTCTGTCACCTCGGGGATTAAGCATAATGGCGGCACCACGTCGATGTCGAACGAATTTGCTCGCGCGAAGCGCTCGGGAGGAGAAATGAAAGGGTTTTTGGCCGCTGCGCTGACAGCTTGCGTTGCCGCCGGCGCGCGCGCCGAACCGCAGACATTTCTGATTTACGATTTCGCATTCGAGAACGGAGCGGTGCTGCCCGAGCTAAGGGTCGCTTATGAAGCACGGGGAAAGCTCAGCGCGAGGCGTGACAATGCAATCCTGCTGGTACACGGCACAAGCGGCGACCGGCACGCCTTTGATCCGCTAATCGGCCCCGGCAAGACCTTCGATACCGACAAGAATTTCGTCATTACCGTCGACGCCATCGGCGGCGGCGATTCATCATCGCCCAAGGACGCGCTGGGCCAGGATTTCCCGCGCTACACGATCCGCGACATGATGGCGGCGCAACATACGTTCATCACCCGTGGGCTCGAGCTGTCGACATTGCGGGCCGTCGGCGGCAGCTCGATGGGGTCGTTCGTCAGCCTCGAATGGGGCATTCACCACCCCGAGATGGTGCGCAGCCTGATCCTTCTGGTGCCGAGCCCAAAGGCCGAGCCAAACTTCCAGATGACTATCGATTTGATGACTTCGGTCATTGCGCTCGACTCGGAGTGGCAAGGTGGCCGATATGCCCACAACCCGGTCGAGGGGCTCCGACTTGCCGGCATGCTCTATTACCCATGGGTCGTAACGGCCCCGTATCTCGACCGACTTCCGCCGAAACGGCTGGCCAAAGACATCGAGGAGAGCGCCCGCTCGTTCGCCAATTGGGACGCGAACTCATTGGTGTTGCGGTATGCGGCGAGCCGGGCGCACGACGTCTCCACTCCCTTTGGGGGCGACATGAAAACCGCGCTGGCGCAAATTACCGCACCGACCCTCGTCCTGCCCAGCGCGACGGATCGGCTTCTCGGGCTCGACGGCGCCCGCCGCATCCGCGACGGGGTCAAACAGGCCAGCTATGCCGAAATACCATCGGACCTCGGCCATCGTGCCGCGCGTCCTATTCCCGGCTCGCCCGAGACCGACTTCATCGATCAACAGATTCGAACTTTTTTGGCGAGGATCGAGTAGTTCTGACGTGTCCGAGCTTCGGGCGTCTCAGGACGGGCTTCGGCTCGCCAGCATCCAACCCTTGCCGATTTGGCTGAGAATGGGCTGACAGGCTTCCGTTGCCAACCTCAGGCTGAGCTCTGAAAGCTTGGCAGAGCTGCCGACCAGTCTTTCCAGACTGCCGTACGTAAATCCGGCATTGACCGCGACCGCGTCGGACAGCGTCTTGGCCGAGAGCATCTGCGTAGCGGTTCGCCTGACAGAATCGATCTCCGAAAGCGCCAAATTCGCCATTTCGGCGCTCAGGGCCTCAAGCCCTCGCGACAGCGCAGCCTGCGATTGGGCAAGTGCGGCGAGGGTATCACGGCTGAAATGCGAGGCCTCGTTGGCCGTCATACGCGGCGCTATGGGGGCGGGCGGGGCTACCCTCGCTGGCGGCGCCGCATCGGCAACGGCGCTCGCGGCATCGAGCGCTATCTCTGCCGGCTCGGCCGTCGTAGTTGAGACTTGATCGGGCCCGGACGGTTCGCTCAAAGGCTCGGCCGGACCCTCAGCGATAGGGGCGCTCATCAACGGCTCACCTTGTTCGGCCGGAGCTGTGGTCGGTCTGGCCACGCGCGGAGCGCGTCTGCCTTTGCTATCCATCATCTGACCCTCGTTGTACCTGCGGCATATCTGCTGCGTCGCACAAGTCGTAAAGTAGACAAACCAGCATCGTCTCTCAACAATTATTGTGCGTCGCACAAACAATCAGGCCGGCTCGACGCGCAGCAGGGTATTGTCGGACCCGGTTACCCGCACATGCGTTCCGGCGGGAAGATCCGGCCCGGCGATGAGCCAAACGGTATCGTCAATTTTGAGCCGCCCACGGCCATTGACGATTGCGTCATCCAATGTGAACAGCCGGCCGACATGATACTCCGCCCGCCGGTTGAGGCGTCTCTCCGATGGCGGCGATCGCCTCGGGTCGAATATCATTCGACCGAAAATCACGCTGGCCACGGCGAGCGCCGCAAAGATCAACGCTTGATGCTCCCAGCCGAGGCTGGGCGCAAGCCAGGCGATCGCCGCCACCCCGAGCGCAGCAGCAGCCAACCAAATACACACCATGGCCGGTGCGGCGACTTCGACGACGCCAAACACGGCAGCCAGGACCAGCCAATGCCAGAAGGGCATCAGCGTTGCTCTGCCGGTCCGGCTACAGCGGGGTTGGGCGCGGTCCGCGCCGCGCCGAAGCTCTCGCGCGCGAGCTCGGCTATGCCCGCCAGGGATCCGATCATCGATGCGCTTTCGAGCGGCATCAGGATCACCTTTTGGTTCGGCGTGCCTGCAAGCCGTCCGATCGCGTCGATGTAACGTTGGGCCACAAAATAGTTGATCGCCTGGATGCTGCCGCGGCCGATCGCCTCCGATACGGACTCTGTCGCCTTGGCCTCCGCCTCGGCCTGCCGCTCACGCGCTTCCGCGGCGCGAAAGGCGGCCTCTCGTTGTGCTTCGGCGGCGAGGATAACGGCTTGCTTCTCGCCTTCTGCCTTGAGCACGGCCGCCTGCTTGAAACCCTCGGCCTCGAGCACATTGGCGCGCTTTTCGCGTTCCGCCTTCATCTGTCGCGCCATCGCTGCGACCAGTTCCGGCGGCGGTGCAATGTCCTTGATCTCCACCCGCTGCACCTTCACCCCCCACGGCGTGGTGGCAGCATCCACCACCGCGAGCAGCTGGGTGTTGATGCGATCGCGTTCGGACAACAACTCGTCCAAATTCATCGATCCCATGACGGTCCGGATATTGGTCATCACCAGGTTGAGGATCGCCAGCTGCAGATTGGTGACTTCATAGGCCGCTTTTGCTGCATCCAGCACCTGGTAAAAGACGATGGCATCGACTGTCGCAGCTGCATTGTCGCGGGTGATGACACTCTGCGACGGCACGTCGAGCACGGTCTCCATCATGCTGATGCGCATCCCGATGCGATCGACAACCGGGACAATCAAGGCAAGACCAGGTTCAAGGGTGCGGACGTAGCGGCCGAAACGTTCGACCGTCCACTCATTTCCCTGCGGGACCGATTTGACTGCCAACCCGACAAAAATCAGCGCGAACAATACGACGACAAGGACGAAGACGGAGAAGGCGCTGACCATGGCTCGTTCCACCAACCGTTGCGTTCTGCATAAGGTCTTATCACATCCCGCAACGGCGTGATCAGTCCGCCTTGCGTCACTTTCAGTGGAATCCCCCATCTAATTTGCGGCATTTGATGCTTTTGCAGCCGGCAGCGTGGACAGTAATAAATTACTTCTATAATCTACATTGCGATGATTGCACGGCATCGGTGATGCCATGCGGTCTCACGGGGGAATAGGGGGTGGAAGTGATGGTTTTCAGGAACACGGCGCCCGGCGAGCCTGGCGACGCCGCCAATCCGTTGCGAGTGCTGGCCGGTGCTGCCGCCGGCTTTGCCGCGTTTCTGCTGGCTCTCGGGGCGGGGCCTGCCGAGGCGCGGCATTCCGTGCGCTATCATGCGCATGTCCGGCATGGGGCGCCGATCGACCCGGGCCGGGAAAATGAATCGATCGTAATTGATGCCGATACCGGCCGCGTCCTCAGCGAGATGAATGCCGACGCGATCACCTATCCGGCCTCGCTGACCAAAATGATGACGCTTTATCTGACCTTCGAGGCGCTGAACGCCGGGAGACTCAGGCTTGATCAATATCTCCCGGTATCGACCGAAGCAGCGAGCAAGAGCCCAACAAAGCTGCGTCTCGTCCCCGGCGATTCTGTCCAAGTGCAGGATCTGATCCTCGGGGTCGTCACCAAATCGGCGAATGACGCCGCCGCGGTGCTCGCCGAGGGGATGGCGGGCAGCGAAGCGGCTTTCGCCGAGCGGATGACTCGCAAGTCTCGTCAGCTCGGGATGACCAATACCGTCTACCGAAACGCATCGGGGCTGCCCGATCCCGAACAGCGGACCACAGCGCGCGACGTGGCGCAGCTGGCGCTTGCCCTACACCACGATTTTCCGCGCGAATATCGCTATTTTTCAACGCGACAGTTCTACTTTCGCGGTAGGTTAATCGCTACGCACAATCATCTGTTGGAATGGTACGAAGGCGCCGATGGGATCAAGACCGGCTACATTCGCGATTCTGGCTTCAACATCGTCACTTCGATGCGACGCGCCAATCGCCACCTGATCGCCGTTGTTTTCGGCGGCCGCTCTGCCAATGCGCGGGACGCGCGGGTACGAAGCCTGATTGAAAACAACGTCAACATCGCCTCCGTTAAGCGCACTGCCCCACCCCTCGTCGAGGGATGGGACGTCGCGCAGGCGCGAAAGGACGGTAAGGATAAGGATAGTGAGGACCGCACAGGCTCGGCACCGGTTCGTGTTGCTTCGATGTCGTCCGTCGCAGTCGATGCGCCAGCGCCGGGTTCAACGGAACCGATCAAACCAAACAGTGTAAAAACCGTCGTTGTGCATCCGGGGACTGCATACGCGCCCTCGCTGTCACCGCTGCCCTCGGACAGTCGTCAACTCGCCCCGGTCACGGCAACCAATGCCAGCAACATTACGACCATCGCTACGGTCAGGAGCGATCCCCCGCCGGCTGCGCCACCTGTCGGCACGCAATCTGCTGAGCCCCCATCTCCGACATCGGCAGCCGCGCCTGCGGCGCCAAAACAGGAAACGCCGCCGGTCAAATTCGCAACAGCCGCAATTCAAACATCGCCGCCTGCACGCGACGAACAGCCCGCTGTCCGCTCGCGTGGCGGCTGGCTTATTCAGGTCGGCGCCTTGCCGGACGAAAAGGAAGCGAGACAACGCCTCGAAGAAGCGCAAAGCAAGGCCAGGAATATGCTGAGCAAAGCTGACCCATTTACCGAGCGTCTTGAAAAAGGGGACAAGGTGCTGTTCCGTGCACGGTTCGCGGGATTGGACAAGGGTCGGGCAGAAGCCGCCTGCAAATACCTCAAGCGCAGCGACATCCCATGCATGCTGCTGAAAAACTGAAAAACAGGGAATAACCGGGACGTGCTACTGGCCAGGAGCCGCTGATGGTCGAGTTTGTGGAGTACTTCAGCGATGTCGGCGAAGAAGGATTTCCTTGGCTTCATTGATGCGAGCCGCGAGATACGTCGAGCCCCCCTGGTCGGGATGCAGTTTCTTCATCAGCGTGCGATGCGCGCGGCTGATGTCCTCGGCGCTCGCGCCGGGCTGCAAGCCAAGGATCTGATAGGCCTCCTTTTCCGACATTTTTCCGCTGCTCGAAGCATGCCGCCCCGCTGCCGTGTCCG
>Ga0081540_1003327_pt1 | contig 12746 bp, 11 predicted proteins | sample TabmetS2T1R1_FD_71024 | JGI IMG/M metagenome (GOLD analysis project Ga0081540, IMG submission 71024) | Tabebuia heterophylla rhizosphere microbial communities from the University of Puerto Rico - S2T1R1 | ecosystem: Host-associated > Plants > Roots > Rhizosphere ...
CGCAAGCACGCTGCCGAAACTACCAGTCGACCCGATCGACCGACTGTAAATCTGCTTTCGGTCAATTCGCGGACAAGTGAATCACATTCCATGATGCCGGCTTCAGCGTCGCCCGCATCCGCGTGCCATTCATGGTGACGCCCTTCAACGGCTCCGGCTTCACCCGCCCCATCGCATCCCCAGTATTGGTCGCCTGGAGATCATCGTGGCGCAATTCCAGCGCCTCGCTCACGGCGAGCCGGCCAAAGCTCCGCGCCTCGAGGTTCACCTCCATCTCCTGCGTCAAATCGCGGTTGAGCATGAAGAGCGAAAGGCCGCCGGCTTCTCCCGCAACGGCCGCGATCTTGAGATACGGCACGTTCGGCACCGGAAAGGTGAAGTCGTGGACGCCGCGGGGATCGTAATAGGATGAATCGTAGGCATCCGACTCGACCTGGGTGCGCAGAACCTTGCCACGACCAAGACGGCTCATATGCGCGAACGGAAAGAAGATGGTCTGGCGCCAGGCGGCGCCGCCCGTCTCGGTCATGATCGGCGCGATCGCGTTCACGAGCTGCGCAAGACAGGCCGTTCTGACCCGATCGGCGTGATTGAGCAGCGAAATGCAGGCGCCGCCGAAGGCGAGCGCGTCCTCCATGGTGTAGATTTCCTCCAAGATCGGCGGCGCCACCGGCCACCCTTCTTTGACCCGGTCGGCCCGGTTGCGACGGGTTCGATACCAGACATTCCATTCATCGAAGCTCAGCATCATGCGCTTGGTGGAGCGGCGCTTCGCCGCCACCGCGTCTGCGAGGGCGACCACCTCGTCGATGAAGCTGTCCATCAGGTCGGGGCTGGCGAGGAAAGACGCCGTGTCCTGCCTGTAGTTGTTGAGATAGGTATGGAGCGAAATATACTCGGCATGGTCGAAGGTGTGCTCGATCACGATGTCTTCCCACTGGCCGAATGTCGTCATGTTTCGCCCGGACGAACCGCACGCCGCAAGCTCAATGGTTGGATCCACCCACCGCATCATCTTGGCGGCTTCGCGCGCCACCGCGCCATAGGCGACCGCGCTCTTGTGCTCCATCTGCCATGGGCCGTCCATTTCGTTACCCAGGCACCAGAACCTGACGTTGTGCGGCTTCTCCCAGCCGTGAGCGCGGCGCAGATCCGACCACGCCGATCCGCCAGGATGATTGCAATATTCAACCAGGTTGCGCGCGGCGTCCCCGCCCCGTGTGCCGAGGTTGACCGCCATCATCGGCTCGACCTCGGCGGCCTTGCACCAGTCCATGAATTCATTGGTGCCGAAGCTGTTGGGCTCGGTGCTGAACCACGCGAGGTCGAGCCGCGCCGGACGCTTGGCGACAGGGCCAACGCCGTCCTCCCAATTATACCCGGAAACGAAATTGCCGCCGGGATATCGGATGATGGTCGGGCCGAGCTCTTTGACCAGCGCCAGTACATCGCCGCGAAAGCCGTTTTTGTCCGCGGTTGGATGACCGGGTTCGTAGATGCCGCCATAGACGCAGCGTCCAAGGTGCTCGACGAAGGCGCCGAACAAACGCGGGTCGGTGTGACCGATGGCAAAATCGCGGTCCATCAGAACGTTCGCTTTTCTCATGTTCACCTCTCGGATGCCCTTGGGCTGGTGAGGTGCGTCATACTGACAGAAAGGTCTGTCGCGGCTTCGGGCAATAGCGCGGCTTCGCGCAACTGACGGGAATAGGGATGCTGCGGCGCCTTCAATACCGTTCTTGCATCGCCGCTTTCGACGACGTTGCCCTTCTGCATGATCATGATGCGGTCGCTGATGTAATAGGCGGTTGCCAGATCATGGGTGACATAGATGATGGAGATGCCGAGATCGTCACGCAGCGTCTTGAACAGGTTGACGATGGATATGCGCAAGGACGCATCGATCATGGACACCGGCTCGTCGGCCACGATCAGCTTCGGGTTGGCAAGCAGCGCACGGGCGATCGCGACCCGCTGAAGCTGTCCGCCGGAGAGCTCGTGCGGGTATCGACGGCTCACTTCCTTCAGCGACAGTCCGACCTTGTGCAGGGCCGCGTCAACGGCCATCTCGGGTGTGACCCGCTGGTCGGCCGCGATGAAGCGGCGCTGCGTCATGAACAAATAGCGCTCGAGCCGCCTCAACGGGTTGAAGGATTCGAACGGATTCTGAAAGATCGGCTGCACCTTCTGCATAAAGGACATTCGGCTGGCGCTGGTCCGGATCGCGGCAAGATCAGTACCATCGAACAATAACTTGCCGCTGCTGGGCGTTTCAACGTTCAAGATCATTCGGGAAAGCGTGGTCTTGCCGCTGCCGGATTCGCCGATGATCGCAAATATCTCCGGTCGCCGCGCATCGAGCTGAAAGCTCACGTCGTCGACGGCGACAATACGCTGCCGCGACAATAGACCTCCACGGGTGAAGGTCTTGCTGACCTGGGAAACATCGAGCAACAGCTCGCTCATGGCTGAGCGCTCCGGTTGACGGCAAAGCAGGCGACACGATGCGCCGGCGCCGTCTCCAGCGTGGCGGGGACCTGGCACCTGCAAATCTCCATCGCCAGCGGGCAGCGCGGATGAAAGCGGCAGCCCGGAGGCGGATCGGCGAGGTTTGGCGGGGCGCCTTCCAGTCCCTGGCGGGGGACGTCATCACCGATGCGAGGCAGGCTGGAAATGAGATGCCTTGTGTAAGGGTGCAGCGGATTGCGGAAAATCTCCGCCGTGGCGGCCTCCTCAATCAGGCGGCCCGCATACATGATGCCGAGGCGGCCGGTCACATGCGCGTGGACGCCCAAATCATGGGTGACCAACAAGACCGACGAGCCGATCTCGCGCTGAATGCCGCTGATCATGCCGAGCACCTCCTTCTGTACCACGACGTCGAGCGCGTTCGTCGGTTCGTCGGCGAGGATGAGATCAGGGCGGCAGATGGTGGCGAGCGCAATCGTAGCGCGTTGACGCATGCCACCGGACAGCTCATGCGGGTAGGCCGCCAGCACCGACGGGTCAAGCCTGAGACGCGCGAGATGGGCGACCACCTCCTGCTCGAATTGCTTGCGACTCCCCCCGATATGCGGATACGCGAAGTCGACGAAGGACGCCCAAAGCCGACGCAGCGGGTTCAGCACGTTCATCGAGCCTTGCATGATGTAGGACAAATGCCGCCAGCGGATCCGCGCCACCTCCGCCGCCGGCGCGCGATGCAGTCCGCCATAGCTTGGCAGGAAAGCGAAATCCACGCGGCCGCCGACCACCTCCAACGGCGGCCTGACCGCACCCGCGATCGTCTTGATCAGCGTGGTCTTGCCGGAGCTGGATTCGCCGGCGAGCCCGTAGATTTCGCCGCGGCGGACCGCGAAGCTGATGCCATCGACCGCCTTGACGTCGCGCTTGACGCCGAAGCGATCGGTCCGGAAATGGGCCTGCAGGTCGTGCACCGACAGGATCGGCAGCGCCTCGTCGGGCAGGTAGCCCTGCGTCGTCTCGGCCAGCATCACGACGCTCCTCCGAAGCTGTGGAGGCGGCTGCGCGGATCGATATAGTCATTCATCGACACTGCCAGCAGGAACAGCCCGATGAAGGTCATGATCACCGCGATCGTCGGAAAGGCGATCCACCACCAGACTCCCGCCACCATCGCGGTGTGCTGGTTGGCCCAGTAGATCATGCCGCCGATCGTCGGCGTGTTGATGTCGGTGAAGCCGAGCACCGCCAGGGTCACCTCCAGCCCGATTGACCATACCATGTTGTTCATGCTCGTCGAGAAGACGATCGGCATGACATAGGGCAAGTGCTCCTGAACCAGGATCTCGCGCGTGCTCATGCCGGAGAACAGGCTGCTCTGGGTGAATTCGCGGGCCTTCAGGCTCATTGCCACCGAGCGGATCAGCCGCGCGTCATAGGCCCAGCCGAGGCAGGCCATGATCGACGCCAGCAGCAGCCAGGACATGCGGTCGCGCATCACGAAGTAGAACAGCACCAGAATCGGAAGCAGAGGGATGACGATGAAGGTGTCGTTCACCGACATCAGCGCCCGATCGATCCAGCCGCCCCTGTAGCCGCTGAGTAGCCCGATCACGAGCGCCAGGAGACGGCTGATCAACGCCACGGTGCATCCGAACAGCAGTGTATTGCGGATGGCAAAACTCAACTGCCAGAACACATCCTGGCCGCGCGAGGTGGTCCCGAACCAGTAGGTCAGCGACGGCGGAACATCAGGCGGCACCACAAAGACATCCTGCGGCGGATAGGGCGAGAAACTCGCCATGGCCGACAGCAGCAGCACGATTCCAACCAGTACGGCGCCGGTCCGGAATTCAGTGTTGTGGCGCAGCAGGTCGCGAAGGATGGCGGTCATCAGCTGACCTTTACTCTAGGATCGAGCAGCGGATACAGAAGATCGATTACGAGCACGCCCACCGAGACGCCGAGGATGGAGACGGTGGTTACGCCCAGCACGAGCCCGTAGTCTCCGGCATAGACGGCGTCGACCAGGAGAGAGCCGACGCCGGGATAGCCGAACACCTTTTCGGTGACCACCGCGCCGTTGAAGATTCCACCCAGCGAAATGGCGAGACCGGTCAGCTGTGGCGCCAGAGCGTTGCGCATCACGTAAAATGACAGGACTCGCCAGGGTCTGACGCCTGCCAGTTCGGCATACACGACAAAGTCCTCGTTCACGAGATTGGACACCAGCGAGCGCATCCCAAGGAACCAGCTGCCCACGCCGATCAGGATCAGCGAAAGCGCGGGCAGGATGGCGTGCTGCAACACGCTGGTGACGAAATCGAACGTCAATGTCTGCGGCAGGTTCATCGCCGATCCGCCGGTGATCGGAAGCACCGGCCAGAGGAAGCCGAACACGATCATCAGAACGAGCGCCAGAATGTAGTAAGGGATCGGGTGCAGCACCATGGCGATCACGCCCATCAGCTTCAGCCCGCGACTTTTCTGGTAGTATCCGGCAAGTCCGCCGAGCAGGCTGCCGAGCCCCCAGGCGACGATTGTCGAGACCGCGAGCAGTCCGGCAGTCCAAGGCAGCGCACGGCCAATCAGCGTGGTGACAGGCGTTGGAAACGCCGACATCGAGGGACCGAAATCGGCGCGCAGGATCCGTTTCCAGAACGCCAGATATTGCTCGATGGGCGAGCCGCCCAGTCCGTAGAGATCGCGCAGCGCGGTGCGCATCTGCTCGATCGCATCGGGAGCAGTATTGCCAAAGGATGTGACGACCGAGATCGACTGCTCGACGGGATCAATCGGTGAGGCGTGGGTGATGACATAGGTGAGGTTGATGCCGATGAAGACCACGAGGACGAATTGCGCGAGCCGCCGGCCCACATACGCGAGGTATCCGCTCACGGGCGTGCCCAGAATTCCCGTCCATGAAGTTCGGACAGGCATGATTGGCTGTCCGAGATCTGCCATCGCCTGTTCCTCACCACGTCCTAGTTGACCGGCTTCAGCTTGACGAACATGTAGCGGGAGTTACCCCAGTTCGGCACCGGATTGGCGTAAGGATTTTCCGCCGTCGGAAATCCTGTCCAGTAGGTCTGATCCATGGCGGTGAAGACATTGTACGACATCAGCGGGATGGTCGGCATCTCCTTCACCGTGAGCTTGATATAGTCCTTGCCGAGCTCTATCGCCTTCGGATCATCAAAGCCGATCGTGCGGACCTGTTCGATGATCTTGTCGAGCGCTGGGCTCGACCAGCGTTGCCAGTTGCGCAGCGGCTGGGATTTGCCGGCTTCTGCAACGAATTGCGAATGCCAGCTATCCAGGAAGTAGGATAGGTCCTGGTGTCCGCCCCAAGTCTCGACACTCCAGCCGATGAAGGTATCGAAATCGCCGCCGGCCCGCCGCGTCGGCAGCGTACCCTGCGCCACATCGATACGGGCATCGATGCCCGCCTGCTTCCATTGCTGCACGATCATCGTGCCGGCGCGGGTCATCACGGGCCGCAAGTCGCCTTCGACCATGACGCGGACGGTGAACGGCTTTCCGTCCGGAGTGATCCAGGCTTCGCCTCGCTTGGTGAAGCCGGCTTTCTCCAGGAGTTCCTGCGCCGCCTGCCGATCGGTCTTCCACCAGCCCATTCCGAAGGCCCGGGCGATCTCCTTGGGATCGGACGGGATCTGTTCGCCCATGGAGGACCGCATCATGTCAGCGATCTGCTTACCCACCGTGGGATCGTACGGCTTGATCTTGCGCTTGCCACTATCGATCTCGAAGCCCTCAAGCCACTCTTCCATCGGCCGGTGATAGGCCGCCGGATGAGTTCCAGTCGGCGGTACGCCGATCGCCGATATGGTGGCGGCGCCGCGGTAGGCCGCCATGGACACCGCCTTGATGTCGATCAACAGCGCCAACGCCCATCGCACATCCGGGCTTTTGAACAGATCATTTTGGGTGTTGAAGATCACCGCCGGTAGCGTCGGATCAGGATGGCCATAAGGAAAAGCCTTGAACCAAGTCCGTGTCGACTTGCTTTGCTTGGCGAGAGCGAACATGCCCTCAGGCGCGACGTCGTGGATCACATCGAGCTCGCGATTAAGCCGCGCAATGACCCGCTTCTCCGGCGGGCCAGGATCGACATAGGCGAGATATTTCGGCCCCGGCTTGCCGAAGCGTCCAAGCGTGGTGCGCTGCCAATCGTCGCGAAGCTGCCAGATGTACCACTTGCCATCGGGATCGTAGCTGTTGAGCACGTAGGCGCCGAGAGAGATTGGCTTGTTGAAATCGAACTTGGCCGGATCGTCCACCTTCTCGAAAACATGCTTGGGCAGGATCCACACCGCACCCCAGCGCACCGTGAAGTTGGCGTGAAAGCGTGAATTGGGTCTCTTGAGCTTGAACACCACCGTGTAGGGATCCGGCGCATCAATGGACTGAACGTTGCTTGTGAGCACCGCGCTGAAGCGCATCCTCGGATTCTTGATCTGCGTCATCACTGTCGCAGCGACATCGTCCGCGGTGAACTCGACACCGTCGCTCCAGAAGATACCCTTGCGGAGCTTGACAGTCATCTCGGTGAAATCGGCATTGTATTGCGGCTTGTCGGCTGCCAGCGAGTTATCCCAGACTCCGTCGAGACCGCTTTCGGGATCGATGTACCAAAGCGTATCGAGGGCGACCTGCTGCAGTCCATTCGACTGCGATCCGGCATTGATCGCCCAGATGTTGAACCACCCCGCATTTTTGATGGTCCCTTCCGGGTTTTCCAGGATCAGCAATTCCTTTCTCGGAATGTTTTGCGGGATCCCTTGCGCGTGGCTCGACGTCGCCCACAGGGAAAGCTGCGGCACGAGCGCGCACGCAACCAGCAGCAAGGTACGAATGCCGCCCATCGCCATCTCCCTGATCGTGTAGTTTTTTCACCACACTTACTGCCGACGAATGGTAGAGGTGCCAAGATCAATGAACAACAGAAATCTTGATCTTGATCCGAGTCGGATAGTGGTTATCCGGATCATGGACGAGCAGTACATCAACGCGGTCGAGCCCGAGACGGACGAGGCTTTCCTCAACCGAGCGCATCACGCCGTCGTAGCTGAAGTCGAATAGCGGCCGCTCGGCGGGCGAGCTCTTATAGTGATCGTCTTCCGGAGCCGCACGGCAAAATATCGAAAACAACCCCATGCAAAGTAGCTTTGCATCAGGCTGGCCGGCATGTCGAATTCCGCCCGTCTTGCCAACACTGCATCATGACCCAGCGATGAAACCCAATGCGGCCTCGATTTCCATCAGTGCGGTCCAATCGGCGAAAAGTCGTTCGACGTGGACTTTGAGGAACCCCACCCGCTCTTGAGTTCGCGTCAGGCGCTGACTAGGCCGCCTTGGCGAGACCGACTTCCGTCCAGATCTCGGCCAGCGCTTGAACCAGATGCTCGATGTCAGCGTCGGTGTGATGCGGCGATGGGGTGATGCGCAGCCGCTCGGTGCCGCGTGGCACCGTCGGATAGTTGATCGGCTGAACATAGATGCCGTAGCGGTCGATCAGCACATCACTGATCTGCTTGCACAGCACCGGATCGCATACCATGACGGGTACGATATGGCTGGGGTTGTCGAGATGTGCCACGCCCGCCTGATCGAGCCGCAAACGCAACCGCGCCACGCGTTCCTGATGCCGCTCGCGTTCGTCCGCGCTCGATTTCAGATGGCGAATGCTGGTCAGCGCGCCTGCGGCCACCGCGGGCGGCAGCGACGTGGTGAAAATGAAGCCGGAGGCAAAACTGCGAATGAAGTCGCAGATCGTCGACGAGGCGGCCACATAGCCGCCGATCACACCGAATGCCTTCGCCAGCGTGCCTTCGATCACGGTCAAACGATGGCTCAATCCTTCGCGGTCGGCGATGCCCCCGCCCCTCGGCCCATAAAGGCCGACGCCGTGCACTTCGTCGAGATAGGTCATGGCATTGTTGGCGTCCGCGACATCGCACAGCTCCGCGATCGGCGCGATATCGCCATCCATCGAATAGACCGATTCGAACGCGACCAATTTCGGCGCATGCGGATCGAGATCGCTTAGCTTGCGTTCGAGATCACGTGGATCGTTATGGGCGAAGATCCGCGTTCCACTGCGGCTGTGCCGAATGCCCTCGATCATCGACGCGTGGTTCAACTCGTCCGACAGGATCGTGCATCCAGGCATCCGCGACGCCAGCGTGCTGATCGCCGCCATGTTCGAGACATAGCCCGACGTGAAAAGAAGTGCGGCTTCCTTGCCGTGCAGATCGGCCAGTTCACGCTCCAGCAACACGTGATAGTGATTGGTGCCCGCGATATTGCGTGTCCCGCCCGCGCCGGCACCGCAGCTATCGAGCGCCTCATGCATCGCCGCAAGCACCTTGGGATGCTGGCCCATGCCGAGGTAATCATTGGAGCACCACACCGTTACTTCGCCGGCGCCGCCCTTGTGATGGTGCCTGGCGCGAGGGAAGGCGCCCGCCTTACGCTCCAGATCTGCAAATATGCGATACCGGCCCTCGCGATGAAGGCCTTCCAGTTGCCGGCGGAAATGAGCGTCGTAGTTCATGACGTCCTCCTGTTGAGCGTTTCCACCGGAGGGCGACGTGATCCCCGAGCGGAACACGAATCTTATTTTCCACGAGTCCGGTCGACCGACCGGCGAAGCGCCGGCCGTCACCGCTCGCACAAGCTGTCATGGTCGCCTCGCGTCGGCGCCATCACTACTGATGTCGGCTGCCGTGCCCGTCCCGCCCTCCTGGCCATCCGATCCCAGCGATACGATTTCGTAAGGGCCGCGCTCGGCGGGAGCGCGGTAAAGGTAGACGTGTCCCCACGGATCGGTTGGCACGGAGCCGGTCTTGAGATAGGGCCCGTTCCAAATCCCGGTATTGCCGGGTCGCTGCGCCAGCGCCGCAAGGCCTTCGCTGCCGGTCGGATACCGGCCGACATCGAGATAAAACAGGTCAAGCGAGCTTGAGAAGCTCTCAATCTGGAGCTTGGCCGCCTTGACCTTGGACTCTCCAAGAGAGTTAAGCACGCGAGGACCCACCAAGCCCATGATCAACCCGATGATCGCGATGACGACCAGCATCTCGACCAGGGTAAAGCCCGCCTCAGCCCGCCGATCGAGGCGACGGTCTCTGGATATTGCGAACAACCTCATCGCTCTCTCCCACCTCCGCGATTACCAAATCGCGCGCCGTCGATCAGCGCGCGGATGTCACACGCAAGACTTCGGACGCCGCGGTCATCCCGATCCGACATTTTTCGATGGCATCGTCCAACATTGTCGTCATGCCGGCACGAATGGCGGCGCGGTCAATGACCGTTGCGTCGGCTTCGGCGCCGACGAAGGGACGGACCTCATCGGTCAGTTCCAGCAGCTCAAAAATCCCGGCACGCCCGCGATAGCCGGTGCCACCGCAACTTTCGCAACCGACCGGACGATAGATCGTCTCGCCGGCCGCAAAGCCCAGAAGCCGATGACGAGGATCGGCGACGAGGTCTTGCTCGGTAAGTTCATGCCTGTCCTTGCAGCCGTTGCAGAGGACGCGAACCAGCCGCTGGGCAATGACAGCGCGCAAGGTCGATCGCAGCAGAAATCCCTCGACACCGAGGTCCAGAAGCCGCGGCACGGCAGCGGCGGCGGTCTCGGTGTGAAGCGTTGACAGCACGAGATGGCCGGTCAATGCCGCGTGGATCGCGATGTTCGCCGTTTCGCCGTCGCGGATTTCACCAACCATGATGACATCGGGATCCTGGCGGACAAAGGCGCGCATCGCGGTAGCGAAGGTCAGGCCGATCGCCGGCTTGACCTGCGATTGGTTGACGCCTGAGATTTCATATTCGACGGGGTCCTCGATGGTGAGAATCTTCCGCGTCGGCTCGTTCAGAATAGACAGCATGGTCGCGAGCGTCGTTGTCTTCCCGCTTCCGGTCGGGCCGGTGATCAGGATCAGTCCATGCGGCAGCGCCAGCAGACGGCGCAAGGTGGATTCGTCGCGGCCGACCAATCCGATCTTGCTCAATTCGAGCAAGCCGCGATCGCGCGGCAGCAGACGGATCACCACGCTCTCGCCGTGCTGCGTCGGCATGGTAGCGATGCGGATATCGATCTCGGCCCGACCGACCCGCGCCCGCGCGGCACCGTCTTGAGGCAGCCGGCGTTCGGCGATGTTGAGGCCAGCCAGGATCTTGATGCGCGATACGACAGCCTGCGGCGGCGCGTCGGCCGAAAACGGCACGGCGCGGAGAATCCCGTCAACCCGCATTCGCACCACAAGTCCGGTCCGGAATGGCTCAATATGGATGTCGCTGGCCCGCAATTCCAGGGCGCGCTCGAGCACATCATTGACGGCCCGAACCACGGGAGCCCCGCTCGCGAGATCGCGGAGGCTGTCGATGTCGTCGTCGCCGGAGCGGCGCTCGGGCTCCGCGACATCCACGGCGTCTGCCGTTCGCTCATCGAGCCGCCGCTCCAGAACCGTCGCGATGTCATCGAAGGAAGCGACAGCGATCGTGACGGGCCCGCCGCAGACGATCTCCGCGGCTCTGATCGCGGCGCCGTCGGCTGGATCCGATACCGCCAGGCCGAAGCCGTCGTCCCCGACCCGAAACGGAAAAACCGACGATTCGCGCAAAAAACGTGCTGAGAATTGCTCAACCGCACCGGCGACATCAAACAGTTCCTGCAGGCTGAGCCGCGGCAACTTCCAGAAGCCCGCCACCTCGTCGGCGAACTTTCCACCCGGCAGATCAGATTTTTCCCAAAGTTCTCGAAGTCCGTTGCCAGTCGTTGCAGTGACGGGATTGACGCTCTGCAATTTCGCCCGTGCGGCATCCGGTATACGTCCGAGCAAATGCACACGAAACTGCTCTAACGAACGCTTTGGCCCCGCTGTCGTCGCGCCCTCCACCGCCGGTAACCTTCCACGGCCTGGCATCGACTTCGACATGCTCTGCTCCGCGGTTTCACATATTTGTCGGTTTGAGATTGAACATCACGCCGGTCTCGACCTCGACCGGATGTCCCTGCTTGACATAGGGCTTGAATTTCCACTGCCGCACGGCTTCCTCGATGTTTCGCCGTTGTGCCGCGGAAGCACGTATCACGTGAACGTGCTTCACGCTGCCGTCCGCCGCCACGATCATGCGCACTGGAATCGATGCGTTCCTCGCACCGACGCCCTCGGGCTCCACGCGGCGCACAATATTCTCGGAAACGTAGTCTTTGAGACATTCCGGAACGGGATTGGACATCACCTCCTTCCGAACCGAATCGAGATTGTCCAGCGACCGCGCCAGACGCGCCAGCGATTCGGGATCCCGGCTGGTTAGATTGAACGTCACGACGTGGCAGCGGATCTCGATCGCGAACATCGAGCGAAAAAGGCCGACGCCACTGAAATCAATGCGGTAGCCAGGATGCCCTCCGACGCTCACCGGCGCGGGCTCACGGTCGATCGTCATGCCGTCGACCGCCGACATGACCTGACGAAATTCGGCGACAGCGTTCTTCACGTCATCGGAGGGGTCCGGCGCGAAAAACACGTCCTGCGCTACAACCAGAATCGTTCCGGCGAAATCGCGTTTCGGAGCCCACGTTCCGAGCACATAGTAGCCGGATTGAGAGGGAGGCGGCCCCGCCAATCCTTCGGTCCACCCGTCAGGCAACCGGTAGGAAAGATTGAAATAGTCGCTGACAAAAACCCCGTCGATGACTTTCACATCCTGCGGATTTGCCGATTGCGCAATTTTGGCATCCCGGGATGAGGGCATGGCGCCATGAAGCACCGCCCCGATCCCGGCGAGACATACCGCTATGCTCAGATACAGCCAGACACGCATTGTCGCACGACGCCCTTCAGAGCGAGCGCAGATAGTTTATGAGCGCCTGCTTGTCGTCGCGCGACAGCAGGTTGTAGTTGTTGATGACAGCATTGGCTTCCGATCCACGGCTGGCGTGCTGCTGGATTGCTTCGTGCAGATCCTTGGTCCGGCCATCATGAAGGAAAAAGATCCGCTGGCCGACGCCCCACAGCGGAGCCGTCCGGAATTCGTTGCCATTGGCGCTCCCTTGCGACACGCCGTCTGCTAGGCCGGTTCCCATTTCGTGCACAGCAAAATCGCTGAAAGGCTGGAGCGTCACGTTGCTTTGCCCCGTCAGCGGCGATTTCTCAGTCGTGAAGGTCTTGGTGTGACACGCTTGGCAGCCGACATTGGAAAACACCTGGTTCCCACGGGCGACGGAAGCACCTGACGAAGCGGATGAC
>Ga0081540_1003328_pt1 | contig 12745 bp, 10 predicted proteins | sample TabmetS2T1R1_FD_71024 | JGI IMG/M metagenome (GOLD analysis project Ga0081540, IMG submission 71024) | Tabebuia heterophylla rhizosphere microbial communities from the University of Puerto Rico - S2T1R1 | ecosystem: Host-associated > Plants > Roots > Rhizosphere ...
TGGCCCTGATACAGGGCGTCGATATCGTCGCGCCATTGCTGTAGCGCGGCCAGCCGCTCGGGCCGCGGCCCGTCGGAATCGGCGATGTCGTCGACCTGCCGGCAGAAGCTGTAGATCTGGAACATCGCCTCGCGCTGGCTGCGCGGCAGGATGCGCATCGCGGCGTAGAACGAACTGCCGGATGCGGTCGTGTCGTAATCTGCGTTGGCCGCCGCCGTCTGCACCGTCATGCGCCGGCCGCCGGTTTTGTCAGGGGATGACGTCCCGCCGCACGCCTGATCATTTCGGCTGCGATGGCGCCGATGCTCTGCCCGAGCAACTCGGGCTTGCTGAGATGGACACGCTCGCTGAGCGGATCGCGCACTTTGAGCATGCCGACGATCTTGTCGGCGAAGGCCTGAATCACTGATATCTCGAGCCCGAGCCGGAAATCCCTCACCTCGGCGCTCAGCGATTTGCTTTCATTGAGCAGGGTTTCAGTCCTGACCGCGAGCGCCTGCAGGCATTGCAGCAGCGCCGGCTGTGATTTCGCCTCACCCAGCATTTCCACCGACGCGCCCGAAGCGGCCAGCGCATCGCGCGGCAGATAGACGCGGTTGAGATTTTTGTAATCCTTGGCGCAGTCCTGCAGATGGTTGTTGATCTGCAGACCCGCGCACAGCGCGTCGGATGCGGCCCAGGTCGAGGTGCTCTCGCCGTGGACGTCGAGCATGAAGCGGCCGACCGGCATGGCCGAATAACGGCAATAATGAATGACGTCGTCCCAGTTCTCGTAGCGCAGCTTGGTGACGTCCATGCGGAACGCCACCAGCACGTCGAGTGCATGGCGCGGCGCCATCGCGCGCTCGGCCAGGGCCTGGCGCAAGCTGACCGCTTCCTTCTGCGTGTCGCCCTTGCCGAGCAGTTCCGTCTCGAGCAGGTCGAGATATCGCAGCTTTTCGTCAGCGCTGAGGGTGGCGTGATCGGCGATGTCGTCGGCGGTCCGCACGAAATTGTAGAAGGACAGGATCAGCGCCCGGTGACGCGGATGAATGATCCACGACGCGACGGGAAAATTCTCGTCGCGGTGGGTCTTTCCGGATCGCAGGTCGCTCGCACTGGTCATCAGGAACTGGCTACATCAATCGGGATTGGCGGCATGCGCCGATGCTTCAGCGCATGCTGAGGTGATTGCGGCCCCATATAGGGGAATCCGCAGCCAAAACCAATGCTATATGGGCCGATTAGCCCCGCCCGTGACGCGTGTCATAAGGCCGAAAATGGCTCTTCCGCGAGGGTTAACGGACGCTGGACCGGCTCATTGGCCGTTGTTCTTGAGAACCTGGTTGCAGGCCGCGCTGATCTTGGAGCGATTTTCCTTGAGACACGCCAGGACGGTGAAATCGCCCTGATCGAGTACCGTACGGCAGAACTTCTGCGCGTCACGGGTGCAGGCCTTCTGTTCTTCCGCCGTTCCGCCGCGCTGTTGCTGAGCGAAGACAGCGGTCGACGAAACCGAGATCGACAAAAGGGTAAGGGCCAGGAGAGATTTACGCATCGTATTCCTTCATTTCGGCAGCAAAATCCTGTTCCCCGATTTGCGCCGGAACGGATTTGTTGGGATGGACAGGCGCGCGCCGCGTAATGCAGCAACGAATGGACGACAAGCATGGCAAATACGGTCAAATTTGCGGCGGCACCTACCGCGATCCAAGCACCTTAAATAACCGACTGATATTTAACGTGTATTTCCGCAACACTTTCCCGCCAATCGGCTGTTGCAGAGAATGCGGTGCAAAGCTAGATGCTGCGCCGACGGAGTTGGTCGAAGCTTTGATTCCGCTCGGCCGATTGAGCGCTTTTTGCTGCCGCGGCCTTTCGGAAACAACACTCCGTCATTTGAACCTAAGATACTGCGGGAACACTAAATCTTCGATGCGGCGAGACGTATCTTGCAAGAGAAGCGTCTATTTCATGGGAAAACTCACGATGAAACTGTTTCGTTCCAGCTTGTTCGGTCAGGGTCTCGCAGCGGCCGGCGTCGGCGCCGCGCTCATGTTGTCGGTCACCGCAAGTCATGCCCAGGCGGGAGGCCCGTTTGCCGGTTTTGACGGAAACTGGAGCGGCACGGGCACGGTCGCGCTTTCGAACGGCACCACCGAGAACATCCGCTGCAAGGCCGACTACAAGGTCAACGCCAGCGGGCTCGGCCTGAAGCAAAACCTGCATTGCGCCAGTGACAGCTACAAGTTCGACCTGTCGAGCGACGTTACCAGCCAGGGTGATCGCATCTCCGGCAACTGGAGCGAAAAGAGCCGGAATATCTTCGGCAATCTGCAGGGCACCGCCGGCGGCGGCCAGATCGAGGTGTTCGTCGAAGCGTCCGGCTTTGCCGCCAACCTGAATTTGCGCACCACCGGCAACAAGCAGGTCGTACAGATCGACTCCAAGGGCGAAATCCGCGGCGTCAAGATCACGATGACGAAGACCTGATACGGTCATCGAGGCAATTCGAAATGGCGGCGTCCCACGCCGCCATTTTCATTTGTGCCATAACTGGGCGCGATCAGAAGAATTTCTACGGCCAGCAGAGTCGCCACGGTCGCGGCGTTACGTCGGCTATCCACGCGCCGCTTCACTTCGACGCCCGCTCTCCCGACCGTTCCACCAGTTCGGCCCATTTGCTCGCCTCGGCGGCAATGAAGGCGGAAAAGGACTCAGGCGCCAAAGGCATCGGCTCGACGCCGAGCTTGGCCAACGTATCGCGCAGCTCGGCTGAGTTCAGCGCCTCGTTGATCTCGCGGTTTAGCCTGCGGACGAGTTCGTCCGGCGTACCGGCCGGCGCTAGCACACCGGCCCACACGCTGACCTCGACCTCGGGCATGCCGAGCTCCGCCATCGTCGGTACGTCAGGCGCCTGCGGAATCCTCGTCCTATGCATGGCAGCAAGCGGCTTGGCCTGTCCCGCCTGGATCTGGGGAAGGACGACCGTCGTTGCCTCGCATACCAGATGCACCTCGCCGGCAAGCAAATCGGTGACTACTTGCGGGCCGCGCGCAGCCAGACGGTGAATGTCGATCTTTGCGGCATGCCTGAACAGTTCGCAGGCCAAATGCGGGGGAGAGCCGGTCGCAGCGCTATAGCTGAGCTTGCCGGGATTGGCCCTGGCATAGGCGATCGTTTCATCAGCGGTAGAGACCGGCGCCCCCCTACCGGCCACCAGCATGAACGGCGCGCTCGACACCATCGCCACCGGCGTAAAGCTCTTGACCGCGTCATAGCCGGCGTTCGGAAAGAATGCCGGCCCGATACCGAGCGAGCCCGTCGTGCCGAGCACGAGCGTATATCCGTCGGGAACTGCCAGCGATGCCGCCTTCGTTCCGGTGGTCCCGCCGGCGCCCGGCCGGTTCTGGACCACAGTGGTGCCGACCCGCGACGACAAATGTTGCGCCACAAACCGGGCGATGGTGTCCGGCTGCGAGCCGGCCGGAAACGGCACGATCAGCGTGATCGCCCTGGCCGGAAAGCTTTGCGCATTCGCCACAACCGGAAAAACAAGGCCGATCGCACATGTCAGCGCCAGCAGGCCGCTCGTAACACGGTAAGTCATCGGACCTCCTGCGCGATGCCGCCCTGCCCGGCCTAAAGCTAGCGGTTTATGTCATAAGCGGATAATCGTATGTTCGCATGAGCACATAAGCAGACCGTATGAGGGTCAGATGTTGCTCGAAGAACGGATGCTGCAACGGATCAAGCTGCGAGACCTTCGCATCCTGTCGTCGGTGGTTCAACACGGCAGCATGGGCAAGGCCGCACGCGCGCTGGCGATCTCCCAGCCCGCCGTGTCCATGGCAATCTCCGACATCGAGCAAACCCTGGGCGTTCGTCTGCTCGATCGCACGCCGCAAGGCGTCGAGGCCACGGCCTCTGGCCATATCGTCGTGAAGTGGAGTTTTGCCATCTTCGACGATTTGCGCCAGGCGGCCCGCGAGATCGACCTCGTCGGCGACCCGACCGCCGGCGAGGTGCGGATCGGAAGCACGGAGCCCATGACGGCGGGGCTTGTCGCGGCGGTGATCGATCGGCTGACGCGAAGGTACCCGCGTTTGAATTTGCAGGTGGCTCAGGCCCCCACGCTGCTTGCGCAATACCAGGATTTGCGCGAGCGAAATGTCGACCTCATCCTCGGACGCATGGTACCGGCCGAAGTCGACAGCGATCTGCAATCGGAAATTCTATTCGACGATCCGCTGTTCATCGTCGCCGGAACGAACAACAAGTGGATCAGGCGGCGCAAGGTCGATCCATCCGAGCTTCTTGAAGAGCCATGGGCGCTGCCGTCCTATAGCGACGCATTTGCGGGCAACCGCATCGCCGAGGCTTTCAGGGCCTGCGGCCTCGAACCGCCGCGCCGAACCGTCTCATCGTCATCGATCCAGTTGTTCGTCGCATTGATGGCGACGGGCCGATTTCTCAGCCTGCTCTCGGGATCGACCTTGCGGTTCAGCGGCAAGCGACTTGGCATCGCCGCCGTCCCGGCCGCGCTTCCGATCAGGTCCGGCCCGGTCGGTATCCTGACGTTGCAGAACCGGACGCTCAGCGGCGCCGCACAGCTTTTTGTCGCCTGCGCGCGCGAGGTGGCGCGTCCGTTGCGGGCCGTAACCTAGCGGAATTGCCACGCCCAATGCGCGTCGCCGCGGTCGCGGCGTTCGGTGACGTCGACGCGCATGAAGCGGTCATGCGCCAGCGCAGCTCCGACCCACAATTCGTTCCAGGCATCGAACACGGCGGGCGACAGCGCTTCGCGCTCCGCCATCAGCCGCCACGAAGTCTGGCGCACGGTGGCATGCGCGCCTTCCAGCTTCAGTTCGGCATCGTCATCCTGCGCGCGCGACAGCCGCGCGAAGGCCGTTGCGAAACCCGCCGCGCCCGCCTCGACCCCGCCCAGCATCGCGGCGACGTCGTCGAAGGTGTGCATCCCGACGAGCCGGGCAGCGGCCCCGGCGAGATGGCCGCCTTCCTCCGGGCCGAGCACGGCGATCGTTTCCGGCACGATCGAGGTGATGTACTCCATCGCATAATTGCGCAGCACCTTCTGCAGCCGTTCCTCCGGCCAGGTGTTCGCGGGCAGGCGCGGCGCGAGATCGGCGCGGAACGGCGGACAGCGCTCGCCCGGCGAAAACTGCAGACGTTCTTCTGGCGCGAGCTCGTGATCCCACTCCTTGTAGTACCCCTCCAATCCCGGCTGACCATCGACGGTCTGACCCGTGCAGACGAAGCCGAGCCTCGGGTTGCCGAGCACGACGCCGTTGTTGGCGTGCCATCCGCGCAGCATCGCCCGCGATACTTCCGACGGGATGCCGCAGATCGCCGTGCCGGACCAGATCCAGCGCGGCGGCGGATAGCGCACCCAGGCCTTGGTGTCGCTCTCGTAGACGTACTCGACCTTCACGCCGCCGACCTGGTTCGAGAGATAATGATACTGGGCGCACGCGACCGCGTGCGGAAGCTGGTCGAGGCCGAGCTTCTTCAATCCGGGAAGGAAGCGCGCCAGTTGCTGCCGCCGGAAGGTGCGGAACACCACTTCGGCCGCACGCGGCGCGCCGGCCCGCGAGGCCAGCATCAGGATCAATCCGGTGAGATAGGAATGATAGATGTGCTCGACCGCACGATAGGCGGCAGCATCGGCCGCAGGGCGAGCCGCTGGCGCTGCAGACGTCATTCCTCAGCCTCTCTTCGGCAAGCCGTTGGCCGGCAGCCCTTTTATGGTAGCCGCCTGCTGTTAGCCGGCAGACTTGTTCTCCGCCGGCTTGGTGTGATCGATTCCGCGAATCTTTTCCGACAGGCTGATCAGGAACATCGAGGTCGGCCGCAGGATGAAGAGGTCCGCAACCAGCGCTGCGATCATCGAGAACGCGCTGAGCCAGCCGAACAGCCGCAGCGACGGCAGGTCCGAGAACACGGTGACGACGAGGCCGCAGGCCAGCACCACGGTGGTCAGGATCAGCGCGGGGCCGACCAGCACGGTGGCACGCTCGACTGCCAAGCCCGGACCGACGCCCGGCTTGCTCTCCAGCCGCAACCGGTTGAGGAAGTGGATGGTGGCGCTTAGCCCCAGGCCGAACGACACGGTAAGCGCGACCACGCTGGCGAATTGCAGCCCCTCGCCCAATATCCACAGCACCGTGCCCGATGCTACGACCGGGAAAATGCCGGGCAGGATGCATGAGAACATCACGACGACCGAGCGGAATGCGAGGCCAATGAAGATCGCGACCAGCAGGAACTCGATCGTCAGGCCGTGATTGAGCTTCGAGATCATGTTGGCGCTGTTGCGCGCGGCGATCGCCGACAGGCCGGTGACTGCGATCTCATAGCCCGGATGCTCGGCACGCACCTTGTCGAGCGCCTTGTCGAGCTTGTCGACCACGGGAAGGATTTCGCTCGAATCGAGATCGGGCACGCGTCCCGACACCACCACCGCATCCTGATCGGCCGAGATGAAGCGGCGGACCAGATGCTCGGGGATCACGCTGACATATTGCTTCAGCGTTTCAACGTCGCTGCTGCCGGCCTTCTCGGCGAGCCAGCGGCGCAGGGTTTCGAGCGACCAGACGTTACCGACGCCGGCCGATTTCTCGACCATCGCGTGAACTTCGGCGATCGTCTTCAGCGTATCCGGCGCATAGAGCGAGGCCCCCTTCGGGAATTCGATCAGCACGTCGATCGGATTGGCGCCGGTGAGCTTGGCGTCGAGCCGGCTCGATGCCTCCACCGCCTGCCGTTTGTCCGGCACCTGGTCGGCGAGCCGGTAGCGCGGCTCAAGCGTGGCGTAGATGATGCCGAGACCGGCGACGAGTGCCAACGCCAGCAGGCTGAACAACCCGGGGCGGCCAACCATGCGCACCGCGATCCAGTAGCAGAAATTGCGCAGCGCCTGCACGCCGGCGTCGGCACTCTGGAACTTGACCGCGAAGATCTTTTCGTTGCGGACGAACAGCACGCCGAATACCGGCACCAGCGACAGCACGGCGACCAGCGCGATGATGGTGGCGGCAAGGCCGGCCTCGCCGAATTTCCGGATCAGTTCGGAATCGGAGAACTGCAGGGCGATGAAGGATATGCCGGCGGTGCCGTGGGTCAGCACGCAGGCCGGGCCGACCACCCGCACGGCGTTGGTGAAGGCGGTGATCTTGTCCTGGCCCGCGATCAGGCGGTCGCGCGCCGCGAACGTCAGCTGCATCGAGTCCGAGAAGCTGATCACCATGATGAGCGGCGTCATCACGTTCAGGAACATGTTGAGATTGAAACCGGCCCAGCCGAGGCCGCCGAGCGCCAGCAGGATCGCGATGATCGGCGGGAAGGCCGCGACCACCATGAACGATATCTTGCGGAAGAAGATGATGGCGATGATGCAGCCGGCCACAATGCCAAGAATGTTATAGGTCAATCCGTCGCGCTTGACCGCGTTGCGGATCTCGAGCTGCATGACCGGAACGCCCGAGAGCTGGGCGTTCAGCCCGCTGCCGGCGAGATCCTCGGCCATGATCTTCCTGATCTCGCCGACCACCTTGCCGAGTTCGTTGGAGGAAACGATTTTCGGCTCGAGCGACAGCACGATCAGCGCCAGCGTGCCGTCCTCCGACAACAGCTTGCCGCGAATGATCTCGTTGGCTTTGACGGTTTCGGCGAACTTGTCGTAGGCGGCGCCCTGCGGCAGTTCGGGCGGGAACAGCGCGGCCGGCAGCTTGCCGGGTTCCGGCGCCTGGCGCGCCGAAAACAGCGAGACCAGACCGCGTACGCCCTCGACCAGTTGCAGGTCGGTGACCATGTCGCGGATCTTTTCGAGGTTCTCGCGCGCCAGCAGCGTCTTGCCCTCGACCACGACCAGCACGTCGAATTCGGTCGCGGGGAAGCGCTTGGTCACGGCCTCATATTGCTTGTAGTCCTTGGAGTCGGAACGGAACAACTGGCTCAGCGAGTCGTCGATCTTGATCCGCTCGATGCCGAACAGCGCAGCCACGATCAGCACGGCGAGAATGATCATGGACAGGATCGGCGCCTTGACCGCGATCAGGCCCATGCGCTCCAGCCCGAAGGCGATGCTCTTGCCCGGCGGCGGCTCCTCGATGGCTTCGACGTGGACGTGACTTTCGGAGTTCTTGTCGAGCATACCCTGTCCAGTTCTCACGTCGGCCTAATCTGTGCAGCTTGGCTTTTTATGCAGCTTGTTGGCGCGAATGCGGCTTTGACGCCCTATTCGATCGGGGCGCTAGCCCTTGAAATCACGCGGTAAATTAACGGGCGCCGTTTTACAGGGCCGGACCCCATCCGGCAAGCATGCGCGGGCCGGCAAATCGGCACCAAGATGTCGAAAATGCGCGTTAAGTCTCTGATTTGCCACACCCGCCCGGCCAACCTTCCGGCCCGTTCCCACGGTTAACGGCCATGCCGGTGGCGATGCGGCGCGACCGGCTCTGGTCAATTTTTCGGGAAGCGGCTCGCGCAGCGAGATTCGCAGTCGAAGCTTGCGCGCCCTCAATCCTTTTTCCGCTCCACTTCCGTCCCGGCCGAGAGCGCCGCCCTGAATGCCGCGTCGAAGACGCCGCGGTACTGGCTCGCATTGACGTTGGAAATGTGCGCGGTGTCGCGGAAATTGGCCTGCCCGTTGCGGACCAGATAGCAATATCCGTGCTCGCAGACGACCGACGACGGGTCCACCATCACGAGGTGCGGATTATCCCGGTACCGGTCGAGAACGCGCGCAATCTCATTCCGGAAGGCGCTCATCATCAGGCCAGGACCAGCCTCGACCTTCCATTCGTCGATCGCGCGGCCGGCGCGGATCTGGTTTTCGATCCATCGCTGCGGCAGGTCGAAGCCGATGTTCAGGAGCGGCATGATCAGCACGACCGTCTTGCCCGCCGAAAGCAGCCTGTCCGCCAGGACGGAGATTTCGGCCGCCTTGTCCCAGTTGCTGCCGAGCACGACGATGCTCGGCTCCGCCTGCGCCAGCACGAAGTCGAGCGTAGAGCGATTGAACTGCCGGCACGGCGGCTGATCGCCGGCGTTGCCCGCGGCATCGTCGACGAAAGCCCTGCACGCGCTCTGCGTCGCGATCAGTCCGTGGATTCCGTTGGCGAGCGCCGCCGACGAAACCGGTTCGAGATACTGGTTGGCAAAGGAATCGCCCCACAGGATCGCGGTCGGCCTGCCCGCGGCCGGCGCACTGCCGAAGCTGCAATAGGCCTCGGTTGTCTGCTTGGTGGAGTTTGCGTTCCGGAAGCACTCGTCACGTGGCGTGTTGGTCCTTCGCGCGAGTTCGGCCTGCAGCAGATATTCCGGCAGCCTGCCCGGAAAACCGTGGTTCAGGAAAGCCAGTGACACGAAGCAGGACAGCACGGCGAACGAGATGCCTGAACCTGCCAGCAGCCGGCGTGGCGTCCAGAAGTCGCGCTGCATTCGGACCGGTTGCTCGACGTAGCGGTAAGAGAGCGCGCCGAGTACCAGCGAGGCCAGCACCAGCGTCATTTTTTGCGCGCTGCCGACGTCATAGCCGCGTACCGCGAGCCAACTCAGGGCGAATACCCAGATCGGCCAGTGCCACAGATAGATCGAATAGGACCAGTCGCCGATGCGCTGGACTGGCGGCAGGCCGAGCAGGCTCCCCTCGCCCGCTCCCTGCCGCGCCGCGACGATCATCGAAGCACCCAGGATCGGCAGGATGGTGAGTATTTCGGGCCATCGCGCTTCGGGCAGCGGATAGACGGTGCAGCCTGCCACCAGCACCCAGCCGGCGAGCGCAAGAATCGGCTGCTCCAGCCAGGAATTCTTCACGCCTTCCGATCGGCGCCGGATCTCCGCGGCGGCGATCAATCCTCCCGCCAGCGGCTCCCAGGCCCGCGCCCGCAACGAGAAGAACGACGATCCCATCGCATCGTGCTGGCTCGCCCACAAACACCAGGCCAGCGACAGCGCGGCGAAGACCTGCAACGCAAGCGTCACGGCGCCGAAGGATGATTTGGTGCGGGAAGCCAGCCGCCAGACCAGCCACGCAATGAACGGCATCCAGATGTAGAACTGCCACTCCAGCGAAAGCGACCAGGTGTGCAGCAGCGGCTTGGTCTGCGCGGCCATGGCGAAATAGCCGTTGTCGCTGTTGAAGGCGAAGTTCGACACGAAGACCAGCGCCGACAGCGCCTGCAACAGGTGTTTGAGATATTCGCCCGGCAAGGTCACGAACCAGCCGACGACGACGGAGGCTGCGACCGCAACCGCCAGCGCCGGATAAATCCGGCGCATCCGCATCATGGCGAAGCCCCACAGCGAGAAGCGACCGAGCTTCAGGTCGTTCAGAACCTTGGTCGTCATGAGATAGCCGGTGATCACCAGGAAGACGTCGACGCCGACGAACCCGCCGGCGAATCCCGGGATCTGGAAGTGGAAGCCGACAACGGCAATCACCGACAGCGCACGGAGCGCATTGATGTCCAGCCGGAACCCGTCCGGGCTCGCACGCCTGCCTGCCGTCCCCGCTGTCTCCATCGCCTGTCCTGCCCGCTCCTTGCCCGCTTATATCAGGCGCGAGTTGGCTCACAACGGCAGCGCGGCCACAGGTCGAAACGTTTTCGGGTTCAATCGCGAGGTTTGGCGGCGATCAGCGCGGTTCCACTTTCGTCCTTCAGCGCCACGCCGGTGATCTGGCGCACGATGGCTTCACGCACCAGCCAGGCGATCTTGAAGGCGGCCTCATCGTAGCTGAGGCCCGCGCCGTGGATGTTGGACACGCAGTTGCGCCTCTCATCGGTGAGGCCGATGCGCGGCGCAAAGGTCAGGTAGGCCCCGAGGCTGTCGGGCGCCGACAGGCCGGGCCGCTCGCCGATCAGCATCACCACCATCCGCGCGCCAAGCACGGCGCCGATCTCGTCGCCCAGCGCCACGCGCGCGCCCGATGCGACCACGACATCGCCGAACGGAATCCCCGCCTCCGTCAGGCGCGGCACAAGATGACGAACCAGTTCGGCGGCGTGGACATTGACGGCGGCCGGCGACAGCCCGTCGCCGATCACGATCACAATCTCGCTCGCGCCGCTTCGCTTCTCCAGCGCGCGCCGCGAGTCCGGGTCCAACATGCGCCCGAGATCGGGACGGCGCAGATAGTCGCGCCGGTTACTCGCCTGACTGGAGACCTCGCTCACCCGCAGGCCGAGGCCGGTCAATTCGGCAACCAGGTGCGGAGCATCGAAGGCGGTGTGAACGGCATCGCGCGCACGGGCGTGGTCGAGCGTGAAGGCGAGAAGCGCGTCGGTCGGCAGGCTCGCGCCGGAGCGGCCGAGCCCGACGCGCGCCGGCGTCAACTCCCGCAAGGCTTCGAGTGGGCGGGACGGCGGCGCCGGCGTTTTCATCGCGTGCTACTCGGCCGGGACCGAGGCCTCGCGCAGCCGGATCGAATAGTTCGACGCGTTCTGCTGACCGCCGGATGCCGCACGCGCGAACATGATCAGATGATGTCCGATCATCGAGGAGGCAATCAGCCCCTCGATATCGCCACGCCGCAGCCGCCCCAGCGCAAACTTCCAGAACACTTTTCTGTAGTCGCCGAGCACGCCGACCTTCCAGAAGATGTTCCGCAGCATGATAAGGGCGCGCTTGATGTTGGCCCAGCTCTTCTGCTCCGCCGCCACCGGCACCTTGATCCGCTGCGAATAGGTGTAGTCGCATTGATGCTGGTAGCGCGCGAACAGCTTTGCCGGCTCGTAGGCGACTTCCATGCATTTGCGCCAGGATTCGACGACCTGATCGTAGGGCAGCAGGAACTCGACATTGGAGTCGCGGCCGTCGTCGTCATTGACGAGCCTGCCTTCCTTCTCCAGCCGGTCCCACAGCGGCGTCTTCGGCAGCGCCTGCAGCAGATTGATCGTGAGCAGCGGAATCCGCGACTCCTCGACGAACCGCAGCAGCGCGTCGCCGGTTTCCGGCTTGTCGGTGTCCAGCCCCATGATGATGCCGGAGACGACTTCCATGCCGTAGGAATTGATGGTGCGAACGCCTTCCAGGATCGGGACCATCATGTTGTGGTCCTTGTGCATCGCCTTCAGCGCGTCGGGATCGGGCGTCTCGATGCCACAGAACACGGTGACGAAGAATGCCTCGCGCATCTTCTCCAGAATCTCCGGCCGCTTGGCGATGTTCAGCGTCGCTTCGCAGGCGAGCCGCATCACATAGCCGGTTCGCTTCTGCCACTCGACCAGATGCGGCAGCAGATCCAGCGCGGCCTTGCGGTTGCCGATGAAATTGTCGTCGACGAAATAGACCGAACCCGTGACGCCGCATTCGCGGAGTTTGTCGAGCTCGGCGATGATCTGCTGCGGCGTCTTCAGGCGCGGGTTGCGGCCGTAGAGGCCGGGGATGTCGCAGAACTCGCATTGATAGGGGCAGCCGCTCGAATACTGGATGCTGCCGAGAAAATACTTTTTGATCTCGGCCAGCTCATAAGCCGGAATCGGAAACTCGGTCATCGCCAGGCGGTCTTTGGTCGTCAGCACCACCTGCTGCCCGGGACGCGAGGGATCGCTGGCCAGCCGCGCGATCAACTCATTGGTGGCGTCGCCGAGTTCGCCGACATGCAGATAGTCGAACGAGGGATAGTAATCAGGGCAGGCGCTCACCGAGGGTCCGCCGATCGCCACCGCGAGGTCGAAGGCGTGCGCGCGGCGGCAGATGTCGTTCATCTGTTGGCGCTGAATGTGCATGCCGCTGACGAACA
>Ga0081540_1003330_pt1 | contig 12743 bp, 10 predicted proteins | sample TabmetS2T1R1_FD_71024 | JGI IMG/M metagenome (GOLD analysis project Ga0081540, IMG submission 71024) | Tabebuia heterophylla rhizosphere microbial communities from the University of Puerto Rico - S2T1R1 | ecosystem: Host-associated > Plants > Roots > Rhizosphere ...
CCCCGATGACAATTGGTCGAGGGTGCGACGATGGGTTTCCGCCATCCGCTCCATCGCGTCGTGCAATGCGGTCGCCTCGCTGGCGTCGATGGCGATGCCGGCGCTGCCGCCGCCGAGCCTGAGCGCCTGAACATCATAGATGCGCCGCTCGCCGCCGACCACGATCGGCAGCCGTGCGCTGAAGGTGGCATTGTCGTTCAGCACCCGGCCCATCTCGGCGCGCTGGTCGTTCTCCAGCAGTTCGAGGCTGCGGTGGATCGTATCCGCGACGCTTGCGCCCTCGGTGGCCCGCACATAGGCCGCATTGGCGTAACGCAGATTGCCCTCGACGCTCTTGGCCCAGATCGGCCAGGGCGCCGCGGCGGCGAAGTCGCGCAGCAGCTCGGTCTCTTCGACAAACGTCCGATAACGGAGATTGGATTCGGCGAGTTCCCGGCGCAATCCGCCGAGTTCGCGAATCCGCACAATGGCTTGCCCCCCGACGGCGCGGCCCATCGCTTCGATGGCGCGGCCGTTCGAGGTGGAGAGATTGAGCAGAAAGCCTTCGCCAGCCTCGCGCAACGCGTCGACCGCATGGTCCATCTGCAGCGCCGGTTCCGGTGGCAGCCAGGTTCCGAAGGCGAGGATGCGTTGCGGTGAATTGGACAGCGCGTCCTGCGAGATCAGAAGCGAGGTGTCGCCGCTGATTTGGGGCCGGTTGTCGCCCGCCGCCCAGGCGATCAGGATTTGGGGTTCGGCGAACAGGAGCGCGCGCAGACGGTCGGCCTGCACTTGCAGGTCGGCGATGTCGGAGCGCAGGTTGAGTTCCATCCGGCTGGCCCGAATGCGCGTGCGCATCAGCAGGATCGCAGCCACCACGGTAAAGCCGAGCAGCGACAGCGCTGTCGTCAGTGCGGCAAATTCCTGGTGATTGAGGTCGAGCAGGGCGGAAATCGCCTGTGGGATGGTCAGGTCCGCGGCCAGCGCGGGTTCCGGCAAGGCGGGGAGGGCGGTGGCGAGCGCAATCACGCCGTGGCGCGCCAGTGAGGTGCACGACAGCAGGGTTCGACGCATTGCCGCGACTACGCCCGACATTATTTGCCCCAAAAACGCACGACTGCAGGCCCGGCGCTACCCCCGCCGGACACGAATCGGGTCGAGAGTATCCCCTTCGGGACTCGGCCGGTAAGAGTCCAGACCGTGAACGCGAATTCGGCTGTGAAGAATTCAGCCAGTTACCGTTGAGAGTCGTCTTTACTAGACGATTCAGCGTCCAGTCGAGCCGAAACCGCCACTGCCGCGATCGGTTGTTGAAAGCGACACCACCGGAACCAGTTGCGCCTGCACGACCGGCGCAATCACCATCTGCGCGATGCGCTCGCCGCGCCGGATCAGGAACGGCGTATCACCATGATTGATCAGGAGGACGTTGATCTCGCCGCGATAATCCGCATCCACCGTGCCCGGCGAATTCAAGACGGTGACGCCATGCTTGGCGGCAAGCCCGGAACGCGGCCGCACCTGCGCCTCAAAGCCGGGAGGCAGTGCGATCGTGAGCGCAGTCGGCACCATCGCGTATTTTCCCGGAGACAGGATCAGCGGCGTGTCCGCGGGAACTGCGGCCAGCAGGTCGAGCCCGGCGGCATCTGCGCTCTGATAGGCTGGCAACGCGAGACCTTCGCCGTGCGGCAATTGGCGGATATCGACCTTCACTGTCGCGCTCACGAATTCTTCTCCACGGTTTTCGCAATCTTCGCCACCAGTTCGGCTGCGACCTGCTCCTTGGTCATGACCGGCCAGGACTCCACCTTGATGGTGTCGGCGTTGGTCTCCTTGCCGTCGCGCGTCAGCAGGTGAACGGTGTTGCGGTCGCCGCCCATCACGCCGGTTGCGGGCGAAACGTCGTTGGCGACGATCCAGTCGCAGCCCTTGCGCGCGATCTTGGCCTTGGCGTTGTCGATCAGATGCTCGGTCTCGGCGGCAAACCCGATCACCAGCGGCGGGCGCCTGTCTGTCAGTTTCGAGATCGTGGCGAGAATGTCGGGGTTTTCGACCAGTGCGAGCTGCGGCATCCCGGCCGCGGTCTTTTTCAGCTTCTGCTCGCCCTCGTTGGCGACGCGCCAGTCGGCCACGGCGGCTGCGAAGATCGCGATATCGGCCGGCAAGGCCGCCTCCACCCGATGCAGCATGTCGCGTGCTGATTCTACCCGGATCACCGTGACGCCCGCCGGATCGCGCAATTCGACCGGACCGGAGACCAGCGTGACATCGGCGCCTGCGGCCTGCGCGGCGGCGGCGATGGCAAAACCCTGCTTGCCGGAGGAACGGTTGGCGATATAGCGCACGGGATCGATCGCCTCATGCGTCGGCCCCGCCGTGATTAGCACGCGCTTGCCCGCGAGCGGACGCGGTCGCGGCGGGCGCAGGATATCGACGGCGGCGGCCGCAATTTCGATCGCCTCCGACATGCGCCCGACGCCGGCCTCATTGGACTCGGCCATTTCGCCGGCGTTGGGGCCGATCATGAGGATGCCGTCGCGCCGAAGCTGCAGCACGTTGCGGCGGGTGGCGGCGTTGTTCCACATCAAGGGATTCATCGCAGGCGCCAGCAGGATCGGCCGGTCGGCCGCCAGCAGGATCGCGCTGGCGAGATCGTCGGCATGGCCCTGCGCCATCTTCGCCATCAGGTCGGCGGTTGCCGGCGCCACCACGATCAGATCGCATTCGCGGGCGAGGCGGATATGGCCGGCGTCGAATTCGCTGCCGGGGTCGAACAGATCCGTATAGACGCGCTCATGCGACAGCGCGCTGGCGGAAAGCGGCGTGACGAATTGCTGCGCGGCCTTGGTCAGCACGCAGCGGACGTCAATGTGCCGTTCCTTCAGCCGCCGGATCAGTTCGAGCGACTTGAAGGCGGCGATGCCGCCACCGATGATCAGGGTGACGCTGGCTTGGCCGGCCGCCTGGGCGTGCGTGGGAGGGCGAGCGGAGCCCTCTGCAGGCGGTGATAAGGCGGCGGATGATGAAGCAGGGGATTCGGGGTGGCCCTGAATGAGGTCACCCAGAATGACCCGTACTTCTTCTTCCACGGAGCGGCCGTTGCCGGCCGATCGCAGCCGCAAATAGGTCTTTACGGCGTCGTCGAGCTTTCGGATGGTGAGGCTGGCCATGGCAGCGGTCCCAGACAGGCTATGATAGCAATGCTATCATATAACGATTGCAATGCAATCACATCTGCCGGATAGTGATCAAAATTCCGATAGAGGCCGCCGCGATGATCCAGAGGGCAACGGTCTGCCACCGGGCCTTGCGGCCCTCGGCGCGGCCCATGGCCTCGATCGTCTCCGGCGATAGCATGTGGCCGTCCCGGGTCATGGTCTCCAACTGCTCGAGCACCGTCACGGCTCGGCTGGCGATCGCCGGCAGGCCGGCCAGCACGCGGCCGAGTTCGCCCGCGCCTGACATCGCGCCCTGAATCCGCCCGAGCGGACCGAGATTGCGCTCGATCCATTCGCGCACCACGGGATCGGCGACCTTCCAGATGTCGAGCTTCGGATCGAACCCTCGCGCGACTCCCTCGACCACCACCATGGTCTTCTGCAGCAGGATCAGCTCGGGCCGGGTCTGCATGTCAAACAGCCCGGTGACTTCGAGCAGCAGCGTCAACAGCTTCGCCATCGAGATTTCTTCGGCGGTGCGGTTGTGGATCGGCTCGCCGATGGCGCGGATCGCTTGTGCGAAATTCTCGACCGAGTGATGGCCCGGCACATAGCCGGCCTCGAAATGCACCTCGGCTACCCGGCGATAGTCGCGGGTGATGAAACCCAGCAGAATCTCCGCCAGGAAACGTCGTTCCTTCAGCCCGAGCCGGCCCATGATGCCGAAATCGACGGCGACAAGGCGCCCGGCATCGTCGAGAAACAGATTGCCGGGATGCATGTCGGCATGAAAGAAGCCGTCGCGCAGCGCGTGACGGAGAAAACTCTGGATCACCTTGCGGCCGAGGTCGGGCAGGTCGACCTGCGCGGCTGCGAGGCGCGCATGGTCGTTCAGCGCGATGCCGTCGATCCATTCCATCGTCAGCACGTTGTGGGTGGTGCGGTCCCAGTCGACGACGGGGACGCGGAAATCCGGATCGTCGCGCGTGTTCTCGGCCATCTCGGACAAGGCGGCCGCTTCGAGCCGCAGGTCCATCTCCATCGCGACCGAGCGCGACATCGTGTTGATGACCTCGATCAGCCGCAGCCGGCGCGCTTCGGCCGAATGCGCTTCGGCATTGTGCGCGACAAAGAAGAAATCGCCGAGGTCGCGGCGGAAACGCGAGGCTACATTGGGCCGGAGCACCTTGACGGCGACCGGCCGGCGTACGCCATCGTGCTCCACCTCGCCGCGATGTACCTGGGCGATCGAGGCGGCGGCGACCGGCGGGCCGAGGCTGACAAACGCCTTAGCCAGAGGGCGTTCCAGCGACGCGGCGATCACGGCCTCCGCTTCGGCTTGCGAAAACGGCGGCAGGCGGTCCTGCAGGGCTTCCAGATCGCGCGCCATCGCGACGCCGACCACGTCGGGCCGCGTCGCCAGAAACTGGCCGAGCTTGAGGTAGGCGGGGCCGAGCCGTGTCAGCGCGCGCGACAAACGCGGGCCGGATTTGGCGCCGGGCCGTTCGATCAGCCGTGCCAGCCGCAGCGCAAGCTGTCCGGGGGGCGGCACGAGGCTTGGGTCGACGACGCCGAACACGCCTTCGCGCGCGAACACGTAAGCGGCGCGGACGAGCCGCGCGATGTGGGGAGCTGCAGAAATCACAAACGCCAGCCCGAATGCAACGCCACGATGCCGCCGGAAAGGCTTTCCCACTTCACCCGCGAAAAGCCTGCGGCGCGGATCATCTCGGCAAATGCATTGGGCCGGGGGAATTTCCGGATCGATTCAACGAGGTACTGATAGGATTCCGCATCGCCCGTCACGGCGCGGCCGAGCGGCGGAATCACCTTGAACGAGAAGAAGTCGTAGAGCCTGTCCAGTCCGGGCACGTCGACGGCGGAGAACTCCAGGCACAGGAATCGGCTGCCAGGCCGCAGCACGCGGTAGGCTTCGCGCAGCGCGGCGTCGATCCGCGGCACATTGCGAATGCCGAACGCGATGGTGTAGCCATCGAAGGAACGATCCGGAAACGCCAGCGCCTCGGCATTGCCCTCGACAAAGGATACCTGCTGGTCGAGATGCTGCGCCAGGGCGCGGTTGCGACCAACGTCGAGCATGTCAGTATTGATGTCGCAGACGGTAGCGTGGAAGCCCAGGCCGGCCTCCTTGGCCGCGCGGAAGGCGATATCGCCGGTGCCGCCGGCGACGTCGAGCAGCGCAAACGGCGCATCGTTCTTCGGCGGATTGAGCGCCGTGATCATGATGTTCTTCCAGGCCCGGTGCAGGCCCCCCGACATCAGATCGTTCATCAGGTCGTAGCGGGACGCCACGCTGTGAAACACGTCGTTCACCAGCGTCTGCTTGTCCCCCAGGGGCACGTCCCTGAAGCCAAAATGGGTGGTTTGGTCCGGCCGATCCATTAGATTTACTCCATTACCGGACCATAGCGCGCCCGCCGCAATGGCGCTATCACGTCACCTCCATAAGGTGAATGCCTGTATGCCTGAATTGCCTGAAGTTGAGACCGTCCGCCGCGGCCTGCAGCCCGCCATGGAGGGGTCGAAAATCCTCAAAGCCGAAGCCCGGCGCAAGGATTTGCGGTTTCCCTTTCAAAAAGATTTTATCGACCGGCTGGAAGGCCAGACCGTGACCGGTCTCGGCCGCCGCGCCAAATATTTGATGGCGGATCTCACCTCCGGTGACGTGCTCTTGATGCATCTGGGCATGTCGGGCTCGTTCCGGGTGCTCGAAGGCGAAAGCAACAACACGCCGGGCCAATTCCACCATCCGCGCGGCGAGGACCGCGCGCACGACCATGTCGTATTTCACATGTCATCGGGCGCTTCCATTGTGTTCAACGACCCGCGCCGCTTCGGTTACATGAAGATCATCGCCCGCAATGCACTGGAGGACGAGCCGCTGTTGAAGGACCTCGGCCCGGAGCCGCTCGGCAACGAGTTCGATGCCGCCATGCTGGCGCGTTCATGCTTCAACAAGAAGACCAGCCTGAAGGCCGCGCTGCTCGACCAGCGCGTGGTCGCAGGTCTCGGCAATATCTATGTCTGCGAGGCGCTGTACCGCTCGCACCTGTCGCCGCGCCGATTGGCGGCGACGCTGGCGACGAAGAAGTCCGAGCCGACCGAGCACGCCGGGCGACTGGTGAATGCGATTCATTCGGTGCTCAATCAGGCGATCAAGGCCGGCGGCTCTTCGATCAGCGATCATCGGCTGACTTCGGGCGAGCTCGGCTATTTCCAGCATTCCTTTCAGGTCTATGACCGGGAAGGCGAGAAATGCCAGACCAAGGACTGCGGCGGCATTGTGCGGCGCTTCGTTCAAAACGGCCGATCGACCTTCTGGTGTCCGAAATGTCAGAAATAACCATTACGCCGACGCTCCAGACGGAGCGACTGATCTTGCGGCCGCTCGCGCCATCAGACGCGCCGGCGATCCAGCGCCATTTCAACAACTGGAACATCATCCAGCATCTCGCATCGGCTGTGCCCTGGCCGTATCCGGAGGATGGCGCGGAGACTTTCATCGCAAGGGAGCTGGAGAAGGTCGCCGCGGGCGAAGAGATCTATAATTGGATGCTGGTGCTGCGCCGCGGTGATGGCGAGGCGATCGGGAATATTCGCTTTCGCCCGAGGTCGGACGATGCGAAGGGCAACCGCGGTTTCTGGCTTGCGGAGCGCTACTGGAATCAGGGCCTGATGAGCGAAGCGGTCTCGGCGGTGAACGATTTTGTCTTCCGCACGCTCGGGATCGAGAGCTTCCACGCCTGCAATGCGGCGACCAACGTGGCGTCACGCCGGGTCAAGCAAAAGACCGGCGCCGAACTTGTCGGCTACATCGAGCTTGCCCATCACAGTGGCCAGACGCTCACGGAAAAATGGCGCGTGACGCGGGAAAGCTGGCTGCGCCGGCATCAATAAACGGAGCGAAGCAATCCCGCGGGGCTGGCAGGCGGGATTGCTTCCGCTTTCGCTTCGCGCAACGACGCTTTCGCGAAGCGGGATGTCAGGTTCGAGCCGGCGCTCTCAGGAACTGAGCGCTGTCGTTCGCGAAAAAAGACGGGAGCGCAGTCATGGCGGGAACAATCACGGGCGTTTCCACCAATTCCTTGATGATCGGCTCGTCGATGACCGGCTCATCGCAAGCTGCCGCCACGTTGCCCAACCTCGTTTCAAGCCACTGCCAGAGGCTGCGGATTTCCTCGGCCGATTTGCCGCATGGAGCGTATTCGCAGACCGCAAGGCCGGCGGTCAGTGCGTCCTGGTAATCGTTGCGCATCACGATGAATGGTCTGGCGACGATATCGGCGACGTCGAGCGCCGCCTCATCGCTCAGCGCATTTTCCGCGCCGGCGAGGCGCGCCGCGCCCCGGATCGGGGTCTGGTTCAGGACGTAGGCGAACGGCTTGTGCCAGGCCCTGATGACGCCAAGCGTTACGGCCGTCGCCTCGATGTCGGCGATGCTCGGGCGCGTGGGAATCAGGCAGAAGTCGGCATAACGAATGGCTGAATTGGTCGCGGCGTTGATCCCGCCGGCGGTATCGACGATCGCTACCGTCACGCCCTCGCGGTCGAGCGATTGCAGGCGTTTTTCGAGCTCCCTGGCGGCGTAGACCGGCTCGACGATCGGCTGGGCGTATTGGCGCCGGCGCCGCCAGTTCGAAACGGTGCCCTGCGAATCCGCATCGATCAGGCGGACGGTGTGCCCGGCCCGGATGGCGGCAAGTGCAAGGCTGATGGCGAGCGTGCTTTTCCCCGAGCCGCCCTTCTGGGTGGCCAATACGATCGTCTGCATTTCAGGTCCTTTGGATGGCTTTCTGGCATTTGGATTACGCCACACGAGCCGCGCCGCATTCTGCGACGCCGAGTTACGCGCTCGTTCAGACGTGCCCAGCCCGATCCAAAGGTCAGGGGATCGCGGTAGTCCGAATCAGTCTGCTTGCAATGATGCCTGATTCTGGAATTGTGGTCATCCGGGCAAATACTGCCGGGCGGTGCATTTGCGCCCGATGAAACCACAACAAGAAGCGGGAAAACAGCATGACGGGTCAATGGCGGGATCGCGCAGCCACCGGTTTTGAATGCCAGAAGCGGCCGGCGACCGGCAGCCGCGGCATGGTGGTCAGCAACCATCCATTGGCATCGAGCGCGGGCGCGGAGATGCTGGCGGCTGGCGGCAACGCCATCGATGCGGCGATCGCGACGCTGTTTGCGCTGACGGTGGTCGAGCCGATGATGGTCGGCATCATCGGCGGCGGCATGGCCCATATCAGGCTCGCCGACGGCAGCCATCGCTTCATCGACGGCCAGAGCACGGTCCCATTGGCGGTCCGGCCCGATACATACACCTCGAAACCCGGCTCGGTGCACGACGTGTTCGATACCGTCGGCGATGAAAACCTCAACGGCCCGAAAGCAGTCGCGGTGCCGGGCTCGCTCAAGGCCTGGTGCGAGACGCTGCAACGATTCGGCACCATGAGTCTCGCTGACGTCATGCAACCCGCCATCAAGCACGCCTCGCGCGGCTATGCGGCGACGCCGTATCTGCACGAATGCATCGTCGACAGCGCCGGGGAGATGCTGAAGGACAAGGAGATTTCGGCGATCTATTTGCCGAAGGGCATGCCGCTGAAGCCCGGTGAGCGCGTGGTGCAGTCGGAATATGCGGAAACGCTGACCTACATCTCCCAGCGTGGCGAGGCGGCGCTGTATCAGGGCCCGCTCGGCGACATCCTTGTCGACTATATGAAAAAGAATGGCGGCTTCATCACCCGCAAGGATCTTACGAGCTACAGGACCGTCGAGCGCCAGCCGATCCGCGCCGATTATCGCGGCTGGGAAATACTGGGCCCGCCGCCACCTGCGGCTTCCGGCGTGCACATCGCACAGATGCTCAACATTCTTGAAGGCTATGACATCACGAAGCTTGGGTTTGGCTCCGCGGCGACGATCCACTACCTCGCTGAGGCGCTCAAGATCGCCTTCGCCGACCGCGCCGCCGCAAGCGGCGACCCTGATTTCATCAACGTGCCGGTCGAGCGGCTGACCTCGAAGGCCTATGCCGACGAGCGCCGCGGCGCGATCGATCCGGCCCGTGCGCTAGCCTGGGGCGCCGGCGTGGCGCAGCTCGAAAGCGCTGACACCACGCACATGACGGCGGCGGACGCCTTCGGCAACGTGGTCGCGACCACGCAGACCATCAACAATCTGTTCGGCGCAAAAATTCTGATCCCCGGCCTCGGCGCCATCCCGAACAATTACATGAATCTCTACGATCCCAGGCCCGGCCATGCGCTGTCGCTGGCGCCGGGCAAGCGCGTCACCACTTCGATGTCGCCGATGATGGCGCTGCGCGACGGCAAGCTGACTTACGCGCTCGGCCTGCCCGGCGGAAAACGGATCTTTCCGAGTGCGATGCAGGCGCTGATCAATCTGATCGACCACGGCATGAGCTTGCAGGAGGCGGTCGAGGCGCCGCGGGTCTGGACCGAGGGCAACGCGCTCGAAGTCGAAAAGGCGGTGCCGGACAGCGTTCGCGCCAAACTCGTCTCGATGGGCCACAAGGTGCTGCCGGTGCCGACGGTCGCCGGCGGCATGAACGCGATCCAGTTCCACGAGGACGGAACGATGTCGGGCGCGGCCTGCTGGCGCGCGGACGGCACGCCGATCGGCATCGCCGGTGGTCTTGCGCGGGCCGGCGTGAGGTTTGGGCTGGCGTAAAGATCGCGACGAAGTGGTCGCCTAGAGCATGATCCGGAAAAGTGGGAACCGGTTTTCCCTCGCGACAAACGCGAACGCGTTTGCGCGGAGATCATGCTCAAATCAAAGAGATAGAGCGGGATGACGATTCGAAGAAGCGTCATCCCGCTCTAAAAGTCCGTGAATCGGTATGGCAAGGTCGTCCTGCCAGTCGACGCCGCGCCTTGGATTCTTTGCCCGGTCGTAGTCTTGATCGCCGCTCTGGCGCTGACTCGTACACCCCTGTTGAGCTTGTTCGCCACCCACTGCCAAAGTCTGCGAATTTCGTCTGCCGATTTTTCCGCCGGCGCGTATTCAGTGACGGCCAGACCCTTGCGAAACGCATCCTGGTGCTGCAAGCGCATGCCGATATAGGGTTGCGCGACAACGTCCCCCAGATCCGGCGCTGCCTCATCGCCGAGCCCCGCCGCCGCATCGTCGACGCGCCGGCCGTGATGCGGTGCCTGGTTGAGGACGAAGGCGAAAGGTCTTTCGTTGGCGCGGACCGTCCCGAGCGTCGGCGCCACGGCCTCGATATCGACGATGCTCGGGCGCACCGGAATGAGGCACAGGTCCGCGCGACGAATGGCTGCGTTGGTCAGCGCGCTAACCCCAGGGGCCGTATCGACGATCGTCACCGCCACGTCCTGGCGGCTGAAGATCCATAACCGCTGCTCGAGCTGGACCACGTCGCAGATGACGTCGACGCCGGGGACGGAGCTTGCGCGCCGCTGCTGCCAATTCCAGAGGGTGCCTTGCGGATCGGTTTCGATCAGGCGGATCGAGCGTCCCTCCTGCATGGCCGCAACAGCCAGGCTGACGGCAAGCGTGCTTTTTCCGCAGCCGCCCTTTTGAGTGGCCAATACGATGGTGTTCATGCCGCATATTCCTGGGAACGCCGGCCTGGGAAGGGTGGGAGCGCCGTACTGCCGCCCCGCCGTTTGACGGTAACGGGCGTCACTTCCCAAGACGCATCCGGGCCAATCGCTCCTGATCACCTAACTCGCCGCCAGATGCGCGAATCAGCTTCGATGACAGAATAATGACAGAAGATTCGGTGCGAACACTACCCAGGGAATACCGGGCGAGCGCTTTATCGCCGGGGGCGTGCCAATATCACAACAGCCTACTTCCTGACGCAGATCACGCGAACAACGGACGCCTTCGCATCCGTCGATCCGGCTGCGTTGACACCATGGGCCTTGAGAAAATCCCGCAGCGTGTCGGCGGTTACCAGCACCGCCTGCACCGCGGGCGCGTCGTTCGCCGGCCCGGCGATTTGAACCGGCTTCAAAAGGGCGATGCCGGCAAACTTTCCGTCGCCGTCCTGCGCGGGTGCGCCGGAAAGACCGATCGCCGGCGCAGGTGACAGCGCGATGTCGCTGTTGCCGCCGAGCTGGGCCACTGAAGCCTTGACGCGGCTCACTGCGGCGCCGCCGCCCTGGTTCTGCGGATCGGCAATGCCGGTGAGGTCGAGCGCCGTCTTTGTGGCGGCACCGGCGAGATCGAGCGCCTTCAGCCCGCGTGCGCCGTAGATGCGCAGCAGCGCCAGATCGTGCTCCTTGTCCTCGGCGACGCGATCGGCATTGCCGAAGCCCGCGATCGCAACCGTGAGGCAGCCATCGGTGATCTGGCGGTCGGCAACGATCGCGCCGTCGTCACTGACGACGACGCCGGTGCCGTATTCGACGGTCTTGCGCGGCGGCGGCCCCGCGATTTGCGCCGCCGCCGGAAACGCGTTGAACGCGCTCGACATCGCGATCACGACCGGCTCCACCGTATTCTCGGTCGCCTGGTCGTACATGATCGTGAGGATGCGGACTTCATCGCCCTTGAATGTGCCGCGGATATAGAACTTCTTCAGGCCCTGCAGGCCGGACAGCACGAAGAAGTCAGGCTTGACCACGGTGTAGTCGACGTTGCGCCCCGGCTCTTTCTTCTCGCGCTCGGCGAGCTTTGCCGTGGTGGGACCGGCTTCCTTGCGCCGCACCAGTTGAACCTGGATCGTGCCGGTGGGCGACGTCCATTTGGTTCCGTTGGCGTCGCTGGCCTGCTGCGGCACCAGTTTGGTCGGAATGCCGAGCCGCACGCCGGTGCCGGGATCGGTAGCGATCTTCCAGCCGACGCTTTCCTGCTTTTTCCTGGCGGTGTCCGCCAGCACGCCGCGCTCCTGCGGGTTGAGCACGCCGGTCTGCTTGCCGCCGCGCGATTTCTGGAATTCCTTGATCGCATTGACCATGCGCTCGCTGACGTCGCCGGTGATCGCGCCGTTATATTGCCCGACCCAGGCGAGGTCCGATTGCAGCGCCAGCCGCTCGGCCTGCCCCAATGCGTTGGCCGTGTCCTCCGGCTTCTGCAGCGCAGGGCGGATCGGCACCGTCGTTACGGGCTTCGGCTTGGCGCCGACCGTGGACGGCGGCGTCATTTGCGCCTGCGCGTGCGAGGCCGCAAAAACCGAGGCCGCCATCATCAATGTTGCCGAAAGCACCGATCTCATGACAAATCCAGGAGAATGACGGAGTGGAATAGGGGAGCGCGTCATTGACGTTCCGCCAATTAAGCACATCTGCTTAGTCGGCAACAACCGCGCCCTGGTTCAGGGGCCTGCCTCTCATCCTGAGGAGCGGCGCAAGCCGCGTCTCGAAGGATGAAGGCCCGATTGGGACCGCATGGTTCGAGACGCGCGTTCCGCGCTCCTCACCATGAGGGTTTGCCCGAAGGAAGGACAGCACACGACCATGCTGACGGCTGACGAACTCGAACGCTACGCCCGCCATATCGTGCTGCGCGATGTTGGCGGCCCGGGGCAGGCGGCGCTGAAGGAGGCGTCCGTGCTGGTGATCGGCGCTGGCGGACTCGGCGCGCCGGTGC
>Ga0081540_1003331_pt1 | contig 12741 bp, 12 predicted proteins | sample TabmetS2T1R1_FD_71024 | JGI IMG/M metagenome (GOLD analysis project Ga0081540, IMG submission 71024) | Tabebuia heterophylla rhizosphere microbial communities from the University of Puerto Rico - S2T1R1 | ecosystem: Host-associated > Plants > Roots > Rhizosphere ...
CGGACAGCCCGCAGCAGAAGCTGCACTGGCTCGCGGAGCAGGCGCTGAATTGGTCCGGAGTGCCCGTCGTGCATGTCCGTCCGACCTCATTCCTGGATACCTTCTTCCTCAGCTTGTCGGCGAATTCAATCCGCGAGCATCAGCAAATTCGATTGCCCTTCGGGAATGGAAAGACCTCGCCGATCGCGAGCGAAGATGTTGCGCGGGTGGTCGCCGCAATCATCGAAGACCCGGACCGGCACATCGGCAGGATATATCAACTGACCGGCCCGCGGTCTCAGGATATGAACGGGGTTGCTGAAGAGTTCTCCAGGGCTCTCGGACGTCCGATCACTTACGTGAACGTGCCTTGGGAACCCTGGCGCAAGCAGCTGGAGGATAGCGGCAGGTTGTCGCCGCATGTGCTCGCTCATCTCGCAACAATGGCTCTTCTTAAACAGCAGAATCGATATAATCGCTTGACGTCGGATGTAGAGGAGGTCACTGGCATACCGCCGCTCAGCGTTTACGACTTTGTCTTGCGCCACGCCAAAGTGTATACGGCGGCAGATCAGAATTCCTGCAATAAAGCGCGCCACGTGGTTGCTGAGCCTGATCATGCTGACGACATCCGGACCGGCGCGTGATGATAAACGCTACCCAATTCGCCGATGAGAGAATGGCTCGAGACCTACCACAGAGAAGTGGGGGCATGCTGCTCGGACGCGATGGATACTTCTTTGCCGACGTCGACCGGCGAATGGGCCTTCCGGTTCTTGAGTGGACCACTGTGCCGCGCGTCGAAAGAATCCCCTCGGTGCAACCGACCTGCTCATGAGATTGGCCTTGACGTTCTGCATGATGACCAGCATGCTCAATTCTAGATGATAAATGTCATGCAGAATGGCGCTTGAGGCATGTAACTGCGGTACCCAACATTGCCCATTTGTCATGGAGCAGATGTGCCGCTGCGTTCCGGGGGTCGGCGATGATGGCTGAGGTCTTGACGGAAACTTCCGCAGATAACGCTTGTCTGAACCTCGTGGGTGCTACCGGATATGGTAGCCGTCAGGTCCAGCCGTCGTCGCGGAAGGGACGAATGACGGAAGCAAATTGGGATCTCTTCCGATTATTCGTTTCCGTCGCCAGGATCGGCAGTCTCAATCGCGCCGCTCGCGAATTGGGTATGAGCCAGCCGACACTTGGTCGGCGGTTGAAGGAGTTGGAACGCTATATCGGGGCTCCGCTCTTCTTTCGAGTGTCGTCGGGTGTCAAGCTCACACAGGAAGGCGAACAACTCCGTCAGTCGGCAGCTGACGTGGCACGTTCGTTCGAGTTGTTTCAACGCGACCTGTCATCGCGTGTCGGCGACAGATCCTCCTCCGTCAAGATATCTGCTACGGAAGGGCTAACCAAGCACTGGCTGTTGCCTCGAGTTAAGAAGCTGCGCGCGCTGAACGACCAGATCCGGCTCGAGATAAACTCTACCGTTCTGCAGCAGAACCTTGCTGCAAGCGACCTCGATTTCGTTCTCAGGATGGGACATCCCGGCGACAACGAGCTGATCGGGCGGCGGGTAGCGACAGTCGCATTCGGCTTGTTCGCATCCGAAGCCTATCTGGCCGAGCATCCGGCGCCACGATCTGTCGCGGATCTCGACAAGCATGAGATTATCGGGAGTCCGGCTGATTTTGCCGATCTTCACGGCGAACGTACCGGACAAATGGCTCTACTCACGCGCTTCAAGGCTGCCGGGGAGGCCCGCGGCGCATTGAGGGTGATGCCGATTGCAAATCATTTTTCGGCTGCTGCCGCTGGATTGGGGTTGGCATTTCTGGCGGTCCCGTTCGCCATGGCAGAGGGTTTGGTGCGAGTTCTCCCGCACGAATCGTCATCAATGAATCTCTGGCTGTTGCGCCGACGCGAGAGCGATCTGCGCAAGCTGACGCGGCAGGTCCGCCGGTGTCTCGAAACAGAATTTGCGGAGTCTCGTGCATGGTTTCTGGGGCAGGGCCCCCGAAGGCCTCTGCAACGCATTGCGTGATGGTCTTGAGCTGTCTTTAGCAGATCGCTGAGGCTCCGCGACCAACAGAACTCTCGGTTGGCTCGGGTGCAATCAGTTCCTTGCCAAGGACATGCGGATGGGCCCGGTTACGCTCGGGAAGTGCGGCGCAGTTCCGCGTAGTCGAGGATTGACCTCCGTGCGGCCAGCAAAATCCTCTTGGAGGCTTCCTTGTCACTGGCTACGCGAGAAAGCGTCAGGGCCCCAACGATCGTGCACATCACTGAAATGGCTAACTCGGTCGCGTCCTCGTCCTCAATAAGCGCAGCAATGTTGTCGAAGGATTTCTCGAGATACGCCGTCATGATGTCCCGCGTCCGCGGATCAGCCCGCGCGACGTCACTGGCCAGAGCAGCAACGGCGCAGCCGGTTGTCGGATCATCGCGATGTGCCTTGCTAAGATAGGCGTTCAGGAAGGATTTGAGCGTGCGGGGCCCCTTGACGCTTCCGGCGCGGATTGCCGATGCGTCGCCCTCGGCGAGAGCCCGATCGAGCGCCTGAGCGATCAGATCATCGCGCGACTCGAAATGTCCGTAGAAGCCGCCATGGGTTAGTCTGGCGGACTTCATGAGTTCGCCAATGCTGATGCCCGCTAGTCCCAGCTCCCTGAGTTGCAGGGCTGCGGCATTCAGAATCCGCTCCCGGCTTCTTGCCTTCTCCGCCTGTGAGTGTCCCACCTGTCGCTCCAAGAAAATTGCACTTGACGATCTGGCCGTCGGCCGCCATCGTGAATCTGGATGATAACCGTCATTTAGAAGAATGTCGCGATGATAAGCAGCGTCAGAGTGAATTTCCACATGTCTCGGCGCGTGCAACTGAAAGCAACAATGCAAAGCTGTCGAGTGAACAGGTGGCTGAATACAGCTCGACCGTACGAACGTTAAGGCAAGCCATATAGGTTAGAGTATGTCAGCAATCGCAATGAACGAATACGCCGCGCTTGCCGGAACGGAAGTCGGCGTGTCTCGCTGGTTCGAGATCGATCAGACCCGGATCAACAGTTTCGCAGAGGTGACCGAGGATTGGCAATTCATCCATGTCGACCCGGCAAAGGCCGCCAAGACGGCGTTCGGTGGCACCGTGGCACACGGCTTTCTCACCCTGTCCATGCTGGTCGCCATGGCCTACGATGGCTTGCCCGACATCAAGGGACGGGTGATGGGCGTCAATTACGGTTTTGACAAGATTCGCTTCGTGACGCCGGTGCGTTCGGGAAGCCGCGTACGGGCGAGATTCAAGCTGGTGGAGGTGACCGCCCGCGGCGCAATGGAATTCATGACAAGGTCGGAGGTCGTCGTCGAGATCGAGGGCTCCGACAGGCCTGCCTTGGTCGCAGAGTGGCTTGGCGTCTCCTATTTGGCAGAGCCTATCGCCGTCTAATATTTCACGGCCTCCAGGTATGCCTGACCTGGATTGGTTGCTAGAGCTTGGTTTCGATCAAAGAGCTCCGGGATCAAAGCATTGCCATTGATGCCGGAGAAAATGCCGACAACTCTTTGAATTGCCGGTCGCGAACTTTCGATGTCCAATATGGATCGGCGATCAGCGCCCGGCCGACCGCGACAAGATCGAACTCGCCGCGTCCGAGGCGGGCTTCGAGATCGTGCAGCTCCCCGACTTCGGCGCCCTTGCCCTTGTAGGAATCGATAAAATCGGCACCTTTGAGGCCAACCGATCCAACCGTGATCGACGGTTTCCCGGTGAGCTTTTTGCTCCATCCAGAGAGATTGAGATCAGAACCGGAGAACTCGGGCTCCCAAAACCGTCGCGTTGAACCGTGGAATATGTCGACGCCGGCGTCGACCAGCGGAGTCAGAAGAGCGGCGAGCTCGTCAGGCGTATGCGCAAGGCGGGCGCCATAGTCTTGTTGTTTCCACTGGGAAAAGCGGTGAATGATGACGAACTCCGGTCCGACGCGCATTCGAATCGCCTTGATGATCTCGGCGGCGAACCGGGTCCGCTGCACCAGGTTTCCGCCGTAAGCATCATTCCGTTTGTTGGTCTGCGCCCAGAAGAACTGGTCCACCAGATATCCATGCGCCCCATGTAACTCGACAGCGTCGAAGCCGATCTCTTTCGCAACCAGTGCCGCTCTTGCAAATGCGTCGATCGTGTCGGCGATATCCGAATCGGTCATCGGTTCGGCGACTTGCTTCCCAGAACCCGATAGTCCGGAGGGCCCGTCCGACTTGCCCACTGGCCGGGGACCAGTGCCCGCTCTGCGCACCATGCCCTGATGCCAGATCTGCGGTGCGATCTTCGCGCCGGCGGCATGCACCGCGGCGACGACCTTGCGCCAGCCGTCAATGCTCTGGGGTGAATACAGATTCGGTATGTTGGAATCGTTGGAGCTGCCGGCGCGGTCGATAGTCGTGCCTTCGGTGATGATCAGCCCGACTCCGCCTTCCGCCCGCCTTCGGTAGTACAAGGCAACATCGTCTCCGGGCGTCTCGTCGGGGCTCTTGGAGCGGGTCATGGGCGCCATAACCACACGATTGCGAATTTCAAGCGATTTCAGTTTGAACGGTTCGAACAGTGGACTGGTCGTCATGATGCGCCTCTGCGGTAGATATCGGGTTGGCAGCGCCGCCACCGGCTTCTAGCGCCGGGAGAGTAAACAAGCAGCCTGGCATCGCGAAATTCATTCCTGAACAAGCCAGGCACAAGAATGTTGTAGCCGGGGTTGGGCACAAATTGTCATGTGATCCAATCGGGCGCACCGCCGCGGGCTGCTATCTCCTCAGGTGTCAGGCGCTGCATGGAGGGAGCAAATGAGCGAGCAGAAGCCCCCGCTGGGTCAGATCCGCACTGAAGTTCATGGGCGGGTGCTGAAAATCATCATCGACAATCCGACGAAGAAGAATTCGTTCAACCCGCAGATGATGGTGCAGATCTCCGATGCGATGACCTTGCTGGATCGCAATGACGATTATTGGGCCGGCGTGGTCTGCGCCGAGGGCAGCGACTTTACCTCCGGCCTTGACATGCCCAAATTCTTCGGCCCGAAGGCCGAAAGGATCGATGCACCGGCCGCGAACATCGACGTGTTCGCCCTCAAGGCGCGTTGCCGCAAACCGGTTATCACCGCGGTGCAGGGCATCGTTTACACCATCGGCATCGAAATGATGCTCGCCGGAGACATTGTCGTCGCTGCCTCAAATAGTCGGTTCTGCCAAATGGAATCGAAGAGGGGCATTGCACCCCTCGGCGGTGCACACTTCCGCTTTCTGACCCGAGCCGGTTGGGGGGATGCAATGTATCATCTGTTCCTGTGCGACGAGTTCGATGCCGCGCAGGCCCATAGGATCGGCCTCGTGCAGGAAGTGGTCGATCCCGGAAAGCAAATTGAGCGTGCGATGGAGCTTGCGCAAGCCATTGCCAAGAACGCGCCCATCGGAATCCAGGTAACCAAAGCAGCTGCGTTGAAGTACATCGAGGCGGCTGAACGAACTGCGATCGACTACATCCCCAAGATCAAGGATCGTGTCTTCAACAGCCAGGACATGATGGAAGGCATCCAGTCCTTCGTCGAACGCCGTGCCGCTGTCTTCAAGGGACGTTAGCCGCCTGCGCCTGCGACCAGTTCGGCAGTGAAAAGGAATTGGCTAAGAGGCATTCGATCGCGCTCGTAGAAGTGTTGGATTGCCGCCAAATGGCCAGAGCGTCGCGCAAGCGAGACGCCGAGGTGATGAGCCGTCGCGGAACAGGTATCTCGAGCAGAAACCAAAGGAGCTATGACTTGCCATGATTGCCGCGGGCGAGACCTTTGGCGGAACTTGGCCCTTCAAACCACGCTTTTTTGAGGGAGCCGGCTTTCGGATGCATTACGTCGACCAGGGGACCGGCGATCCGATCGTTTGCTTGCATGGTGAGCCCACTTGGGGCTACCTCTATCGACGTTTCATCCCGCCGCTTTCCACCACGCACCGAGTCGTCGTCCCCGACCACATGGGCTTTGGCAAGAGCGAAACTCCCCGGGATCGGGAGTATTCACTCAGAGCTCATGTCGACAACTTGACCAGGTTGATCGAAGCGCTCGATCTCACCAACATTACGCTTGTTCTGCAGGATTGGGGTGGGCTGATCGGCTCGGCGTTCGCGCTGCGACATCCGGACCGGATCAGGCGCCTGTTTCTCCTCAACACATTGACCGGCTATGGCAAGACCTCCGCGGGATCGACCCCTTGGTTCCAGCTCATCCTCAGGCATCACAAAGCGGGTACGCTCGGTGAGCTGTTGGGACACCTCAATGTAAACATCCTCAGCATTATGAAGACGCAGGGCTTGGAGAACTTGTCCGTCGTGGATTCCGATTGGCTCGCAGCCTTTGGTTCGGCCTTTCCAACCAAAGAGGATTGCGTCGGTGCAATTGAGTTCCCACTCGACGCCTTGCTCGGCCGGATCGTTCCCTTCCTTGAGGAGGGCATTCCGCTTCTCGAAAACCTGAAATCGAAGCCTGCGATGCTTGCGGTCGGCATGAAGGATCGCGCGATCGCGCCCGAGAACCAGATCTCTGACTTCAAAGCAATATGGCCAGAGGCGCCGGTCATTAAGCTTCCGAATGCCGGACACTTCAGTCAGGAAGACGCACCAGACACTGTCATTTCGTTAGTGGAAATGTTTGTCCAAAGCGCGAAATGATTGCGCGGGCGAGACCTGACTAATTCTCCGGTAAGCGCAGTGCGCTTCTAGCCATAAGGGACCAACAAAATGAATGGGAAAAGCTCATGGGCAGCGTGAAGAAGGCGTTGGATCTTTCGGGCAAGATCGCACTCGTGACGGGCGGTTCACGTGGATTAGGTCTGCAAATTGCCGAGGCTTTGGGAGAGCAGGGCGCCAAGTTGATCTTGTCGTCGCGGAAGGCCGCCGATCTGGAGCAAGCGTGCGCGCACCTGTCAAAGCTTGGATATCAGGCGGACGCGATCGCGGCCGACAATTCCAAGGACGATGACATTGTGCGTCTGGTGGATGAAGTGTTGGGCAAGTGCGGCAGGATCGATATTCTTTTCAACAATGCCGGCGCTACCTGGGGAGCCCCGACAGAAGATCATCCCATCGAAGCATGGGACAAGGTGATGAATCTCAACATACGCTCCCTGTTCGTGTTGAGCCAGCAGGTCGCGAAGCGATCGATGATTCCGAACAAGTACGGGCGCATCATCAACATGGCCTCGATTGCCGGATTGCGTGGTCATGTTGGCGAGCCACAGATGATTGCCTACAACACGAGTAAGGGCGCAGTTGTGAATTTCACTCGCGCGTTGGCGGGCAGTTGGGGTCAGTACGGCATTACGGTCAATGCGCTCGCCCCCGGCTTCTTCCCCTCCAAAATGACGGCCGGAACGATTAAAGCGGTCGGGCTCGACAAGATGGCTGAGGGTGTTCCACTGCGCCGCATTGGCGATGGAGATGACCTTAAGGGGGCGGCTGTCCTGTTCGCCAGCGACGCCGGCAAGCACATTACCGGTCAGATACTCGCAGTGGACGGCGGCATCATGGCTGTCTGATGCGACTGCTTAGGAGAGATCACGTCTACTCCTGAAGCTCGATGAATCCGCCGAGGTCCCCGATCGTCAACCGGGACCTTTTCGATCAGGAGTATCGGGACATTAGCTCGCCCTCGGCGCTTGCTGGCGCGCACTTAATTCAATGTTGAATAGCCGCTCGCCAGATGCGCTGTGGCCAGCACTGACCAAGCCGAATTACCAAGCTGCCAACCAGCCGTGCAAGCCGTTTGCGGATCCGAGCGCACCGCACTTCCTAAAGGAGAAAGCCGATGACAAGGCCTGTTAGTATCGAGAAACACGGCAATGTGGCCGTTCTTCTGGTCGACAACCCGCCAGTGAACGCACTCGGTTCGGCGGTGCGCCAAGGTCTGCGCGACGCCATGCGAGAGGTGCTGGACGATCCGCAGTATGCGGCCGTCGTGCTTGCCTGTGCCGGCCGCACGTTCATTAGTGGGGCCGACATTCGCGAGTTCGACCAGAAGATCGAAGGACCTAGTCTCGACGAAATCAATCGCCTGTTCGAGAACCGGTCCAAACCTGTCGTCGCCGCAATTCATGGCGTCGCGTTCGGCGGCGGGCTCGAAGTCGCGATGGGCTGCCATTTCCGCATCGCGGCGAGCGATGCCAAGCTCGGGCAACCGGAAGTCAAACTGGGATTGATCCCGGGTGGTGGCGGTACGCAACGTCTGCCGCGTGCCATCGGACCGGCGAGAGCTGTACAAATGATCATGACCGGCGATCCGATCGGCGCGGGAGAGGCGCTGCAGCTTGGGCTGGTCCACCAAGTATTCGAAGGGGAACCGGTCGCGGCAGGTGTTGCCTTTGCGCAGAAAGTTCTGTCCGAAGGCCGTCCTGCGCGTTCCCTGCGCGATGACGATTCGAAGCTGGAACCGGCGCGCGCTGACAGAAGCATACTGACGAAAGCGGCAGCTGAAGCGATGAAGCGCAATCGCGGGCTGGAAGCTCCGGCGGCTTGCGTGGAAGCTGTTGCCTGGTGCCTGGACGTACCATTCGATGAAGCGATCCGGCGGGAATGGGAGCTGTTCACGCGATTGCGAGGTGGCGCTCAGTCAAGAGCGTTGCGTCACGTGTTCTTCGCGGAACGCAGCAACAACAAGATCGCCGGTGTCGAGGCGGGCACGCACCCGCGCAAGATCGAGTCGGTTGCGATCATCGGCGCAGGCACCATGGGTGGCGGCATCGCCATGTCCTTTGCGAACGCCGGCATCTCGGTGAAGCTGATCGAGATTGCAAAGGAGGCGCTCGATCGCGGACTTGCCACTATACGGAAGAATTACGAGGCGACCGCAGCGCGCTCGGGGATGTCTTCTGACACCGTCGCCAAGCGCATGGCGCTGATTGCGGGTGCCGTGGGCCTGGAGCATGCTGCGGAAGCCGACCTCGTCATCGAGGCTGCTTTTGAGACCATGCAGATAAAGAAGGACATTTTCTCCAAGCTCGACACAGTTGCCAAGCCGGGCGCGATTCTCGCAACCAATACTTCCTTTCTCGACATCAACGCGATCGCGGCCGTCACGAAGCGGCCCGAGGATGTTCTGGGGATGCATTTCTTCAGCCCAGCGAATGTCATGAAGCTGTGCGAGATCGTGCGTGGCGATAATTCGGCGCCGGATGTGCTGGCTACCGCCGCCGCAGTTGCACGTCGCATCGGCAAGGTTCCCGTCGTCGTGGGCGTTTGCCACGGCTTTGTCGGCAATCGAATGCTCGTCGTCCGCCTGCTACAGGCTCGCAAGATGTTGCTTGACGGGGCGCTGCCGCAGCAGGTGGACGCCGTCGCGACGCGGTTCGGAATGATGGGGCCCTTTGCGATGGGGGATATGGCGGGTCTCGATATCGGCTGGCGATCGCGCAAGGATAGCGGCGAGAAGTCGCCGATCGAGGACGCGCTGTGCGAAGCTGGGCGCTTCGGTCAGAAGAACGGAGCTGGATACTACCGGTACGATGCGGGATCCAGAACGCCGATTCCGGATGCCGATGTGGATGCCTTGATCGTGAAGACCAGTCGCAAGCTGGGTATCACTCGACGCGAGATCAGCGACAGCGAAATTCATGAGCGCCTGATCTATCCGATGATCAACGAGGGGGCGCGAATTCTCGGGGAGGGGATCGCGGAACGGGCGAGCGACATCGATCTGGTATGGCTCTATGGATATGGCTGGCCGCGCCAGACTGGCGGTCCGATGTTCCTTGCAGACCAGGTAGGGCTGCCCGTCGTGGCTGAGCGGCTGGCTTATATGGCCGCACTGGACAAGGACGAAACAGTCCGGCCGGCGCCGCTGTTACATCGCCTTGCCATGGCCGGCGGGACGCTTGGAGCTTCAAAGTAGACACACAAGGCGCGACACGTCGGGGAAAGGCTCGGGACAAGATGGTCTATGTGATTGCTACGCTCACGGTGAAGCCGGAAATGAAGGCGGATTTGTTCTCTGCCGCGAAGGAATGCATCGCCGCCACCCGCCAGGAAGACGGATGCATTTCCTATGAGCTGTTCGAAAGTACGACCGATCCGAACAAGCTCGTGTTCGTCGAACAGTGGCAATCGGCGGAGTGCCTTCCTCTGCATTCAAAGAGCGACCACATGAAGGCGTTTGGCCGTGTCGCGATCAAGTGTTTTGCGGCGCCCGTGCAGGTCCAGATCATCACGCCGGAAAAGGTCGAGAAGCGGTAGGTCTATCGTCGAGAAGTCAGGGAGGTCGTGCGGGCCCACGAAGTCGTGCTCGTCGCTGCGAACAGCGCGAGCACCGCCATCCGGGAAAATTTGCCAAGGAGATCGCATGCCGTGGCGTCCAGCACCAAGTTCTCACCTAAAGGTTAGTCCCTTATAGGAATTGAGACTGCCCCAAGCTCCAAAGATCCATTGCTACCCGTCACATCCTGCTGAGCATTCAAGGCTTTACACTGGATCCGGCGGCGTCAGGACTGGATCGGCGCAAAACGCCAGATTTTAGCGAATGCATCAAACATAGAACACGGGCGGTCGGCTTCCGGAAATGGCAATTCTTGCGTGCCGTAGCTTGGCTGCAAGAAACCGGCCCCAAGGCAGCTTGACTAGTTCTAAAAAAGAACGATACGGTAAAGGTAAGACGGCTGAACAACGGCCGCGGATTGCACGATTGCGCCCGTCCGGGGTGCCCCGTCAGCTGCTCACAAGGGAGGACGCCATGCTCAAATGTTTCAGGCCAGCCGTTGCGCTGATGATTCTGACGCTGGGATCGTCTGCATTTGCTGCGGATGCGCCGGGCATAACTCAGTCTGAGATCAAGGTGGGCGGAGTCTTCCCTTTTAGCGGACCCGCTTCATCGATCGGCCTCGTCGGCCGGGGGGTACTCGCTTACGTCCAGTCGATCAACGACCGCGGCGGCATCAACGGACGAAAGATCAACTACATCGCCTATGATGATGCCTACAGCCCGCCCAAAGCGGTCGAGCACGTCCGCAAGCTCGTCGAAAGCGACGAGATTGCCTTCATGTTCAGTCAGCTCGGCACGCCTGCCAATACGGCAGTGGCAAAATATCTGATGTCGAAGAGCGTTCCGACCATCGGTATCGTTTCGGGATCGAACAAATTCACAAACGTGGCGGATTTTCCGCTGACGACGACGAGCCTGGTCAGCTTCGACACCGAGGGAAAGATCTACGCCAAATTCCTGACGAAGACGTTTCCGAATGGAAAGTACGCCATCCTTTATCAGAACGATGATCTCGGAAAAGATTATGTAAACGCTTTCAGGGCGATTCTGAAAGGCGATTTCGACAAAAGGGTCACTGCCATCTCTTATGAGATCAGCGACCCGACGGTCGATTCTCAGGTCGTGAATTTGAAGAGCTCAGGTGCGCAAGCGTTGCTGGTTGCTGGAACGCCAAAATTCGCGGCGCAGGCAATACGAAAGGCCGCCGAGATCGACTGGAAGCCAACGATCCTGCTGAACTACCCATCCGCTTCGGTTGGCGCAACGCTGAAGCCGGCGGGACTTGAACGGTCGGTGGGGGTGATAGTCGGGACCATCATAATGGATGCGACCGACCCGCAATGGGATACTACCGAGGGCATGAAGAACTTTCGGACTTTCATCGACAAGTACATGCCGGGCGTCGATATCGCCGACAGCAATTACCTGTTCGGTTACACGCAAGCCATGCTGCTCGAACAGCTGATCAAGCAATGCGGCAACGACCTGTCCCGCGAGAACATCATCAAGCAGGCGAAGAGCCTTAAAAACGTGGCTTTGCCGACGTTGTTGCCTGGAATCACTGTCAACACGAGCGACAAGATCAACATGAACTACACGCAGATGAGACTGCAGCGCTGGACCGGCACACGCTGGGACCTTTTTACCGAAGTGATCGATGCCTCCTCGGAGTGAAGCGAGTACCCGCTACAACGAAACAGGACCACGTACCCGGAAGGGTTAAGCGTTTGGAGGAAGAACAATGTGGTTGAAATGGAAGGCCGTGGCGGCCCTGGCCCTAATTTTGAGCGGACCGGCATTCGCGGCTGAAGAGCCCGGGGTTTCAGCGACCGAGATCAAGATTGGCGGCGTTTTTCCCTTCAGCGGACCGGCGTCTTCGATTGGTCTCGTGGGCAGAGGACTAATGGCCTACATCCAGTCGATGAACGACCGTGGTGGCATCAACGGCCGCAAAGTCAACTACATCGCGTACGACGATGCGTACAGCCCGCCTAAAGCGGTGGAGCACGTCCGCAAACTCGTCGAGAGCGATGAAGTGTCATTCATGTTCGGTCAGCTTGGCACTCCCGGCCTATCGGCCACGGCAAAGTACCTGAGGTCCAAGGGGGTACCCAGCATCGCAATCGTGAGTGGCTCATCCAAGTTCACGGAGGTCGCCAATTATCCGCTGACCACGACAGGTCTTGTCAGCTACGACACCGAGGGAAAAATCTACGCCAAGTATCTGACGAGGGCGTTGCCTAACGGCAAGTACGCCATTCTTTATCAGAACGACGACCTGGGCAAAGACTATGTGAGCGCCTTCAAGGCGTTTCTCGGCAAGGATTTCGACCGAAAGGTCATGACCGCGTCCTATGAGGTCACTGAACCGACGGTTGATTCACAGGTGGTCAGCCTGAAGAGCTCCGGCGCTGACGCTCTCGTGATCGCCGGGACGCCGAAGTTCGCGGCGCAAGCCATCCGGCAAGCTTCAGTGATTGGC
>Ga0081540_1003332_pt1 | contig 12739 bp, 8 predicted proteins | sample TabmetS2T1R1_FD_71024 | JGI IMG/M metagenome (GOLD analysis project Ga0081540, IMG submission 71024) | Tabebuia heterophylla rhizosphere microbial communities from the University of Puerto Rico - S2T1R1 | ecosystem: Host-associated > Plants > Roots > Rhizosphere ...
CATCGAAGCCGTTTCGAATGAGATTGATCAGCACTTGCTGAATTTGGACGCGATCGAACGCGACCAGCGGAAGGTTGCTTTCAACATCAATGTCCATACGAACGCGGCGCCGTGCGGCCTCCTCGGCCATGAGGCCGCGCGCTTCGGTAATTGCGCCCGAGAGCGGCGCCCTACTTCTCTGTCCAACAGATTGTCTGAACAGCGCGCGGATGCGGCTCACGACATCGGCCGCGGAATTGGCGTCCCGGATAATGCGCTCGGCCGTGATCTTCGCGCGTTCGACGTTGGGAGGAACAGCCGACAGCCAACGATGGCAAGCGTGAGAGTTGGCGACGATCGCAGCCAGCGGCTGATTCACCTCGTGTGCGATCGAAGCCGAAAGCTCTGCGAGGCCGGCAGCCTGCGCCGCCTGGGCGAGCTTGGCGTGGGCTTGCCGCAACGCCTCCTGCGCATGGATCTCTTCGTCGACGTCACTGAGAACGCCAAACCACTCGAGGATGCGTCCGCCTTCATCGCGGATTGGTCCGACGCGACCCTCCATCCAGCGATACACGCCGTCCGCACGGCGCAGACGATACTTTGAGTGGAAGTTTCCACCGGTCGCGAGGGAATGTTTGGATTCTTCCAATACCCTCACGGCATCATCGGGATGGACAAGCGTCTGGACGGAGGCCGCCAGCCGGCTCAGCCCCGGCTTGTCCGTGTCGGCTACGTCCAGGCCGAGAAAGTCGATCAGGCGCTTGTTGTAGAACGTCGCCTCGCCTTCGGCCGTCACGCGCCAGAGGAGGATCGGCCCCATGTTGACGATCTGGGAAAGCTCCCGCTCCCGGTCGCGTAATGCCGCTTCTGCACGCTTGCGTTCGGTCAAATCGAGAATGTAGGCGACCCCTTGCGTGGACTGCCCTTCAAAGCAGGCAGCCCCGATCAGTACAGGCACCCGGCTGCCATCTTTCCTGAAGTATTCCTTCTCGCGGGCTTGCATCTTGCCCGTCCTCGCGAGCTCTTCGGCCTCTTCGCGGGCATGCACCTCCTGCCACTCCGGAGGCGTCATATCAAACCACCTAAGCCCCGCCTGCAAATCCTCGCGCTCGTACTGCACCATGCGGAGAAACGCGTCATTGGCGTCGATAAGCGTTCCGTCCAAGTCCCAGATCACGATCCCGATGATATCTGAATCGACCAGCCGCCGAATCCTGGCTTCTCGTTCCTCAATGTCGCTATAAAGGCGCATCTGATCGTCTACGTCGAGAGCGAGGCCATACCACTGCAGAATGCGCCCGTCCTCACCTCGCATTGGCTCCACCCGCCCGTCCACCCAGCGATACACTCCGTCTGAACGGCGCACGCGATACCTCATGGCGAAACGCTCGCCGGCGGCGAAGCAGCGGTTGAACTCCTCCCCAAAGCTTACCTGATCGTCGGGATGGACAACCTCGTGGATCGCGACCTCCAGCGGACTCTTGCCCGGCTTGTCAAAGTCCGCTACGTCCCGGCCAAAAAAATCGGCCAAGCGCTTGTTGAAGAAGGTAGGCTTGCAATCGGGAGACAGCCGCCAAAGGAAGATCGGAACCATGTTGACGAGCTGCGACAGCTCCCGCTCCCGATCGTGCAACGCCTCGCGCGCACGCACCTCATCTTCGATGTCGAGAGATACTCCGTACCATTGCAAAATCGCTCCGTTCTCATCCCGCATCGGCTCGATGCGGCCCTCCACCCAACGATGTACGCCGTCCGCACGACGCAGGCGATATTTACTGGAAAAGGGCTCGCCGGTGACAAGAGAGTGGTTGAGTGCTTTCGCAAAGCCGGCTGCATCATCGGGATGGAGCGCGGTCGCTATGGCTGCCGCCAGCCGGCTCATGCCCGGCATTTCAAAATTCGTTACGTCCAGTCCGAGAAAATCGATCATGCGCTTGCTAAAGAACGTCGGATCGCCATTGGGTGCCAGGCGCGCGATGGCGACCGGGACCACGTCGACGAGTTCTCGCAATTGCCGCTCGCTCTGCCGTAACGCCTCTTCGGCATGCGTCTGATCCTCGATGTCGTGACAGAGCCCGTACCATTGAACGATGCGCCCGTCCTGATCCCGCATCGGTTCAGCGTTGCTTGACATCCAGCGATAAACGCCGTCGGCGCGGCGCAAGCGATACCGCATGGTGAAGTTCTCGCCAGTGGCGAAGCAACGGCCCAGTGTATCCCTGAAATCGGCTGCGTCGTCCGGATGGACGGTTTGCATCATCGCCTCAAGCCGGCTCAGGCCGGGCTTGTCCATATCCGCGATACCCAGACCGAGGAAATCGGCCATGCGCTTGTTGAAGAAAATTGGTTCGCCATCGGGGGTGAGCCGCCAGATGTGGCTTGGAACCATGTCCACGAGCTGTGAAAGCTCCCGCTCCCGGTCGCGCAATTCCGCCTCGGCGATCCTGTGAGCGTCGAGGTCGATCGTCGAACCATACCATCCCGTGACACGGCCTTGGCAGTCGCGCGTCGGTACTATCGCGGTTCGGGACCAGTCATAGATGCCCGTCGCGCGTCGGATGCGGCGATCTATGTGGAAGGGATCGCCGGTCTGCAGGCTGCGACGCCATGCGGTGGCGATACGGTCATAGTCGTCTGGATGAGTCGTGCGCTTGAAAAAGGTATGACCCTCATCCACCGCAGTCTGAAATTCTTCCATCGTCATCCCGACGAAAATCTGGGCCAGTGGGGTCAGGTAGGTTGGCCTCCCGAGAGCATCAAACGCCCATGCGTTGCCGAGCAGGTTTTCAACCATCTTTGCCGCCCAAACTGCGTCATCGTCGCTTGGCGGGTTGAACGCTATCTTCGTTGGCGGCGCCTGTGCCGGCCTTTGGTCATCAATATCGGCGGTCGCGCTGCTCCACAGTCGGATGCCGCTGGGCTCGCGCAGCGGCTCTGACCGGCTCTCAACCCAGCGATAGCTACCGTCGGGCTGGAGTCGCCAGTACCTGATGTGGACCGGGACACCTCCCCAGAATGAGACGGCGACCAGCCGCGCTTCCGAGGACTTGTCGTCCTGAGCGGAGATACCTACGAACGGCGAGTGGCGAGGCGTGGATTTTTCATGGAGAGTAGGACCGATTATCGTATGGTGCGGCGCTTCTTTACGCGTCGTCCTCGCGATCGCCGCCACCATGGCTTCAGCGCTGGGTGATACGGCCGTGCTGGTGGCGACGATTGCTCCGATGCAAAGCGCGACAGCAAAGAACGCCGCCCATGTCACGGCGAGGTCGTGCGCCGCCCCCCCGTGAATTGCAGCGACGAATAGTGTGCCGGCCAATCCGATCACCGAAGCCGCATGAAGCGGCAATACGGCGCGGCCACGAGCAAGGAGGAAGAGAGCAGCCATCGGAGCCAACAGGCCAAACGGAGTCCCCGCCAGCCAGGACACGGCAATCCCGATCGCACATGCTCCAAGCGGGATCGCGAGACGTTGTTGAGACAGTATGGCTTCCATGATCGGCAGCTCCTGCCGTGGCGTGTGCCTGCCGCCGCGGTCTGGGGGCTAGCCTAGCACTCCTGCCCAAACTCCGGATTTACTAAATCATTCCGCAAACTATCGCCGCCTCACCCCGGCCGGCACCCTATGGAAATCCATACATGGCCTTTGCGCTGGGCAGCGAATAACGGGCCTGAGCTGCCTGTCTACTACCTAAGGTTATCAGCGTCGGCTGTGCTCCTCCGTGGCCTCCGCGAGAGGCAACAGTTCACTCACGCCGGCATTTGCGAAGAGGATGTGGATCGGCTTATGCTGCCGTGGAACGATCTCTTGCAGTCGATGAATATTCGCCAGGCGAGAAATATCTCCCTGAACGGTTGTGACGCCCTGCCAATGGCTTCGGCCGAACAATCCAGATCAAGCGCACCTGTCATTGCGCCGAACGAGACGCGAAACACGAGACTCTTGATAATTTGCCACCTTGGCTGATCGCACTAGTTGATGACAAAGGCGCGTGTGCGTTCCTGGGATCGACATCGCGTCACGAAGGGGGTTCACTATCCGAGAAGAGACCCGCGAGAGATCTTAAATTCAAACAGACACACATCAGGGAGGAACGAAATGATTTTCGTCGCGCGACGATTGGCGGCGTTTTCGACCGCCATGATTTTACTTGCCGCTGGCCAGGGCAGCGCATTCGCCCAGAAAAAATACGATACCGGCGCAAGCGATACCGAGATTAAGATCGGCAACATCATGCCGTACAGCGGGCCTTTGTCGGCTTGGGGAGCGATCGGAAAGACCGAAGCCGCCTATTTTCAAAAGATCAACTCTGAAGGCGGCATCAATGGCCGTAAGATCACCTTCATCTCTTACGACGACGCCTTCAGTCCTCCAAAGACCGTCGAGCAGGCGCGCAAGCTTGTCGAGAGTGACGGGGTGCTGCTGATCTTTCAGTCGCTGGGAGGGCCAACCAATGGGGCGATCCAGAAATACATGAACGCGAGGAAGGTGCCGCAGCTTTTTGTGGCGACCGGTGAGGCGAGATGGAATGACCCGCAGAATTTCCCCTGGACCATGGGCTGGCAGCCCAACCTCCAGAACGAAGCAAGGATCTACGCGAGGTATATTCTCAAGGAAAAACCTGACGCGAGGATCGGGATCCTCTACGAAAACAACGACTTCGGAAAAGACTTTCTCAAAGGCCTGAAGGACGGACTGGGCGACAGGGCTGCATCGCTCATCGTCGCCGAGGACGCCTATGATGTAACCGAGCCGACAATCGACTCACATATCGTCAAGATGAAGACGGTGAATGCCGATGTATTCCTCGATATTACTACGCCGAAATTCGCGGCGCAGGCCATTAGGAAGGCGGCTGAGATCGGCTGGAAGCCACTTCACATCCTCAGCGCCGTCTCCGTTTCGGTTGGCGTCGTTATGAAGCCGGCCGGAATTGAGGCGGCGCAGGGGATCATCTCCTCGGCCTACCTCAAAGACCCGACGGATCCGCAGTGGAAGAACGACCGTGGCATAAAGGCCTGGAATGAGTTCCTGGACAGATACTATCGGGACGCCAACCGCGCGGATGTTTCGGTCATCTACGCCTATGCGGTGGCGCAGACCCTGGAGTATGTTTTGAGGGCCTGCGGCGACGATCTCACGCGCGAGAATGTCATGAAGCAGGCGGCCAACATGAGGGCTCTCGAGCTGGACGGCCTTTTGCCTGGTATCAAGATCAATACCTCTGCGACCGATTTTGCCCCCATTTCCCAGCGGCAGATGATCAGGTTCAAAGGCGAGACGTGGGAGCGATTCGGCGAAATTATCGATGCTGACGCCGGCGGCTGATCCGTGTGACGAGAGGAGCGGCCCGGGCACACCGGGGCGCGTAGACTTTTCGTTGGGATGCGCCTAAGGGCATACATGGATTTCCATAGGATGCCGGGCGAAGCTCGGGGCGCTACGTTACGGAATGATTGGCATACCGGAGCGTGAGCGGGTTCGAATGCAGGGCACCCTTCGCGAAGCACAGGAAAAGCTTGCACGCGCTACGCAGGCAGCCAGCCTCGCCGAGCTCTCGGCCTCCGTTGCGCATGAGGTGAACCAGCCGCTGGCGGCTGTTGTGGCGAATGCCCATGCATGTCAGCGCTGGCTCACGGCGGAACCACCAAACCTCGAGCGAGCGCAGAAGACCGTGGAGCGCATCATTCGTGACGCTAACGCAGCGGCCGACGTCGTCAGCCGTATCCGAGCTCTGTTCAGGCAATCCACAGATGCAAGGGTCTTCGCGGCGCTCGAAGGCGCCATTGCCGAGGTCCGTAACCTTATGGCCGAGGAGGCGTCACGTCATCACGTCCAGATAGACGTCGAAATCGAGAGCGACCTTCCGCCTGTCGCGCTCGATCGTGTCCAGATCCAGCAGGTTCTGATCAATCTCATGCGCAACGGCATGGAGGCGATGGACACTATTGCGGATGATAAGGTTCTCGCCGTACGCGTGCGCCGGATGGCTGATATGATCCAGACGGAGATCAGCGACTGCGGCCCTGGCATCGCGTTCCCCGACCGCATGTTCGAGCCGTTCTACACGACGAAAGAGCAAGGTATGGGCATGGGTTTGGCGATCTGCCGTTCGATCGTCGAATCTCACGGCGGGCGGCTGTGGGCGGAGAAGAACGAACCGCGCGGCGCGGCGTTCATCTTCACGTTGCCAATCGAAATGAGGTCGGCCTCATGACGACGGATGACCATGTTGTCTTCGTCGTCGATGATGACGCGCGCATCCGCGAAGCACTAAGCGAGTTGCTTGAGTCGCATGGAATACGCGCTGTCACCTTTGGCTCGGCCGGCGAGTATGTGCGCGCCGACAAGCCTGACTTGCCTTCGAGCCTCATCCTCGACGTGGAATTGCCTGACATCAACGGCCTCGATCTACAGAAGCAGATCGCCGACGGAGATCATCCGCCAGTTATCTTCATCACCGGTCACGGTGATATCCCATCGTCGGTGCGCGCGATCAAAGACGGCGCGGTTGACTTTCTCACCAAACCATTCAGCGACGATGACCTGATGAGAGCCGTCCGAACTGGCTTGGCTCAAGACCGCGAAGCACGCCTTGAGCGTGCCGAGATGACCGCGCTTCAGGAGCGCTACTCGGTGTTAACGCCCCGAGAGCGGGACGTGTTGCCGCTGGTCGTCAGTGGCCTCCTCAATAAGCAAGCTGCGGCCGAGCTCGGGATCAGTGAGGTAACCCTCCAAATCCATCGGAGAAACGTGCTGCAGAAGATGGGGGCCGCGTCGCTCGCCGATCTCGTGCGCATGGCGGAGAAGCTTCAGATTCCGATCACCCATTCTCGCCGCGCCGGAAAGGGTGAGCCGTGAGCAAAAGAAAAAGTATGATAGCTGTCGTCGATGACGATCCGAGAATCCTGGAGTCGCTCGAAGATTTGTTCGAGTCGGCTGGATATGGGGTTTGTAAATTCTCCTCGGTCAAATCACTGATTGACGCTGGATTGTCCGATGTCGGCTGCCTCATTACCGATATCGGCATGCCCTCCGTGGACGGCTTTGAGCTTCATGATTTCGTGAAGAAAGTGCGGCCGGATCTGCCAGTGTTCTTGATCACCGGCCGCCACGAAATCGGTGATCAGCAACGGGCGAGCGCAACAAGCATCAGTGGCTTCTTCCGCAAGCCATTTGACGGGCCGACCTTGCTGGCGGCTGTGGGCGACGCTTTGCGCGCGCATGGCGGAGACGAAGCGAGGTTCCGCTAACGGGCTTTCTCCTCGGATTATCGAACTCAGGAGGTCGCACATGAACAAGCATGCTGTTGATACAGATCGCGCGCTGGTTCTCGTCGTCGACGACGATGAGCGGGTCCGCTTGTCCATCCAGGAGCTGGTGGAGTCCGTGGGGCTCGACGCCGCTTGTTTCGGTTCCGCAAAAGAGTTGCTCGAATCGGCGCTCTACGAACGACCCGGCTGCTTGATTCTGGACGTGCGTTTGCCCGGACTCAGTGGACTCGATTTTCAACGGAACTTGGCCTCGAGCGGCAACATGAAGCCGGTCGTGTTCCTTACTGGTCATGGCGATATTCCAATGAGCGTTGAGGCCATGAAGGGCGGCGCCGTCGATTTTCTCACGAAGCCGGTCCGCGACCAAAGCTTGCTCGATGCGATCACCACCGGGATCGCACGAGATTTGGCACAGCGCGCAGCTGCGAAGTCCGTCCAGCAGCATATGGAGCGGTTTGAAACTCTCACCGCGCGCGAGCGGCAAATGTTGCGTGAAGTGGCAAAGGGCCGCGTCAACAAACAGATCGCGTTCGACCTCGGCATAAGCGTAGTCACCGTCAAGCTGCACCGAGCCAAGCTCATGCGGAAGATGCATGCTACTTCTGTCGGCGATCTTATCCGCGCTTGGGAAGCTCTCCCCACCAGTGTGCGGGAGCAACACGGTCAGCCCTGAGATGACCTGCGACAATTTCGCACGCGATTTCGGCGAGCGCTTTTTCACGGTTCCGGACTCATCATTGCAGCAAAGAAATTCGATCAACTCGTCGGCCAACGGACTCGGGATTTAGACCTGGTGCTTCGGCGATCCGACGATTGGTTGAGTCCGCAGTCAGGAGAATCTGCCCCTCTATGCTTTGACCGAACCGGCGGTGAGGCCAGCGACGTAGTGCTCGACGAAGAACGAGTAGATCAGCGCAATCGGGATCAAGCCGAGCAAGGCGCTGCCGTCAGCGGCCCCCAGCAGAACACATCGCCGCGGATAAGCTCGGCGATGACGCCAACCGGCACGGTGCGCACCGCCACGATCTTGAGCGCGTCGTCGGGCCGCGGCCGCCCGAGCGCCTCTGCCCATCCAGAGGGGCGCGTAGCCAAATATCATGCCCTTCCGACGTAGCGAGGATCGCTGGCATCGCCGCCGGTTGGACAGGAAACTGACCCCGAGCGATTGGCGGAAGCGCACGCGTTAGCAGCAATCGCTCTACAGGTACGGCAATCGCTCTGGCGCAGCCGCAGCTCCGATCCGCTAATCAATGACGGTGCCCAGCCCGGCGTCCTCGTTTCAGACCCTTCGCGTCATCTATCCGCCGAAGGCCGCGCGTGCCGCAGCGCTCGCCTCCGCCGATCCGGAGCATGTGACTGATGTGAGTGGCTTCTTCTAGAACCTTCAAGCGAAACGGGCCGCGCCGCTGGCCGCGCGGCCTGCTCAATCGAGGCAAGGCCAGCAATCTTACCATGAAGCAGGAGACAAACATGAGCCTAGCAAACATGAACCGAGACTACACCTCGCACACCGGTCGGCCGGGACCCGATGAGCTGGTTCCGTCGCGCTACGCGATGAAGGTCGGCGAGATCGACGTGCTGGTGATCAGCGATGGGGTGCTATTGCTCCCAGGCGCGATGTTGGCCCACAACGCCGAGCCGGCCGTCCGGGCGGCCTGGCTGAAAGACAATTTCCTGCCGCCGGACGCGTTCGATTGGGCGCTGAACGTGGTCGTGGTGCGTAGCGGCGGCCGGACCATACTGGTCGACGCCGGCATGGGGACGGAGTTCCCGGACTTGCCGCGGTCCGGGCAGTTGATCCATCGACTGGAGGCCGCCGGCATCGATCTCGCATCCGTGACCGACGTGGTGCTTACTCACATGCACATGGACCACATTGGTGGGCTGCTCGTCGACGGGGTGAAGCAGCGGTTGCGCCCCGACCTGCAGATCCACGTGGCGGCCGCCGAGGTCAAGTTCTGGGAGGCGCCCGATTTCTCCCGCGTCTCCATGCCCCCGGGGTTCCCGGACGCGCTTCGGAAGACGGCCAAGCGGTTCGTGAACGAGTACCGCAACCAGTTGCGGACGTTCGAGGAGGAGTACGAGGTGGCGCCGGGGGTGGTCGTCGGTCGCACCGGCGGTCATACCCCCGGGCACAGCGTGGTCCGCGTCGTGTCCGGCGGTGAGCGGCTGACGTTCGCCGGCGACCTCGTGTTCACGGTCGGGTTCGAACACCCCGACTGGTACAACGGCTTCGAACACGATCCCGAGGAGGCGGCCCGCGTTCGTATCAGTCTTATGCGGGAGCTGGCGGCGAACGGTGGGCTGCTGGTGGCCACTCATATGCCGTTCCCATCCATCGGTCACGTGGCAGTCGCTGGCAACGCGTTTCGTTTTGTACCGGTCCCCTGGGATTACTGACCGCTTGTCAGGTCAGGCCACGCCAAGCGCTTCATCCGATACGGGCCGCGTTTCCTGCGCCGGAGCGCGGCCCGCTCACTCAGACCCTCTAGCCACGCGTGAATGAAGCATAGGCCTCAGCGGCAACACCCTTGCAGGAGGGCGTCATGGCGCATCTCAACATGAAAAAGATGATCGGCTTGTCGCTATGCCTCGGCGCCGTCGCGGCCGCGGCCGGCGGCTGGGTTTATGCGCGATCGAACGAGACGTTCACCGATAACGCCTATATTCGCGGCGACATGACCTCGCTTGCGCCGAAGATTGCAGGCTATGTCACGACCGTCGAGGTGCAGGATAATCAGACCGTTCGCGCCGGCGACGTTCTGTTCCGCATCGACGATCGGGACTACCGCGCGCGGCTTGCGCAGGCCGAGGCCAATGTGGAAGCTGCCCACGCGCGCCTTACCAATGTCGATGCGGAGACCTCGCTCCAGCACGCCCTGATCCGGCAAGCTGAAGCGCAAAAACTTGCAAGCGTGGCCGAGATGAATTTGGCGCGCAAGGCCTCCGATCGCCGCCGTGAGCTGATCCGCACCAACGCCGTCAGCCAGGCCCAGGTCGACGAAAGCGATGCGGCGCTATCGAAAACCGAGGCCGGCGTGTCGGCGGCGTCGGCAACGGTAGAAGCCCAGCGGCAACGCATCGCCGTCCTGGCCAGTCAGCGCGAGGCTGCTGTTGCCGCGGTCGCGCAGGCACAGGCCGCGTGCGATCTCGCTCAGATCGATCTCGACAACACCGTGGTGCGCGCGCCGATCGATGGCGTCATCGGCAACCGCCAGGTGCGCATCGGCCGGCTTGTCGCGCCGGGCACCTCCTTGCTTGATATCGTTCCGGTCAAGGACGTGTGGGTCGTCGCGAACTTCAAGGAAACCCAGATCGAACACATCCGGCCCGGTCAGCGCGCCCGCATCAAGGTGGACGGATACCCGCACCTGACAATCGAAGGCGTAGTGGACAGTTTTGCGCCCGGCAGCGGGTCCGCGTTCACCCTTCTTCCGACCGACAATGCGACGGGGAACTTTATTCGTGTCGTTCAACGTGTGCCGGTGAAAATCCGGTTCGCCACGAATCCATTGTTCGGCCGGCTCGTGCCCGGCTTGTCTGCGCGTGTCGAAATCGATCGGAGAAGCGGCACATGACCACAATCGCCGGCTACGCACCAAGGCACGACAGGAGCGCGACGGGTGCCCTTCTTGTGGCAGGTATCGTGCTTGCGACCGTGACGGAGGCGATCGCGGGCACCGTCCTTGCACTCGGGCGCAACCATATCATCGGCGATACCCATGCAACTCCTGACGAATTCGCCTGGCTGGACGTCGGATATATCGCTGCGAAGCTCATCGGATTCATGACTGCCTCCTGGCTCATGACCCGCATGAATCCGCAACGCCTGATCATCAGCTCGACACTGGTCATCGGCACGGCGTGCGGTATCGCCGCGATCACGGATCGGCTCGACCTGCTGATCGTCCTGCGCATCATACAGGGATTCTCCGGCGCGACCTTGCTGGTCGCAGGACAGGCAACCATCTTTCTCGCCTACCCGCGATCCCGCCAGCCGATCCTTCAGGCCCTGTTCGCGATTGGATCCGTCGTCGCTCCTGCGACCATTGCTCCGGCCTTCCACGGATGGTTGATCGACAGCATGTCCTGGGCATGGATTTTCTTCGGCGTTGTTCCGGTGGCCCTCGCCGCTGCCGGACTGATGTTGATCGCGGACAACCCGAGACATTTTACGACAAATCGCGTTCCATTCGACTGGATCGGCTTCTCGCTGATGTCGGCCGCGTGCTTCTGCTTCACTTACGTGTTCAACCAGGGCAGCCGATGGCGCTGGTTCGAGGAAACACACGTCGTGTCCCTGACGGTGATTGGAGCAGCCGCCCTGCTGGCGTTTCTCGGCCAACAGGCAACAGCCAGGAAGCAACGCTTGCTCGATTTCTCCGTTTTCCGATCGAGCGATTTTTCCTTTGCCTTCATTGTCAGCTTCGTCGCGGGTGCTGCATTGTTCGGAAGCTCGTTCCTGATCCCGGCCTTTGCCGTGTCCGTCCTCGCGTTCACGCCTTCCGATGCCGGCCAGCTCCTGTTGCCAAGCGGCGCGCTTTTCGTCGGCGCGCTCCTCGTGGCCGCTTTCCTCATGCAGATCCGCGGCACCCCGCCCATCGCCACAGTCCCGTTTGGCATCCTGATGATCATGGCGGCGATGTGGATGCTGTCCGGTTCGACCAGCGAGAGCGGCGCCGACGACATGATGGCAGCCATCCTGTTGCGCGGCTTTGGACTTGGCTTCCTCTTCCTGTCGATCACCCTCATCGCTTTCAGCGATCTCAACAACCGCAACCGCACGGCCGGCATAGGTCTCTTCAATGCGGGTCGTCAGCTCGGCGGCCTCATGGGGGTAGCCGGCCTCCAGACCATTATCGACCACAATGTCACCGCCAATGCCACGGTGCTTGGCGCCAGTGTCACCGCGGGCACTCCTGCAGTCAGCGAGCGGATAACGACGATGAGCGCCATGCTCGCTGCAAAAGGGATGGACGGCGTGGTCGCCGGCCGGGCGGCGATGGGCCTGCTGGGCCGCGCCATGACCGGCCAGTCCACCGTGATCGCCTTCGACACGGCGTTCGCCGCTATCGCCCTTCTTTTCGTCATCGCCGCACCCGTGCTGGTCAGCATCAAGATCGCCTTCGCCCTGCACGCGAAGATGCGCGTGGCGCAACTACCTCCAACTGAGGAGCCGTACATGATCCATCCCGCGCCGAAGGCCGCCCGGCAAGACAATGCTGTATCGATGCCAGATAGCTTGGCGAGTTACCAACACTCTCCGAGCTCGATTTGCGCGCTCGCACCACGGTGAAAGTCTTTCTGGAAGGTGCCGAGCCTGACGAGGCGGTAATGATCGCACGACAGAAGGAGATCGAATATGCAGTGAAAAGGCTGTTGTGGAGTGCTCATCGCTGCGGCTCGCCACCATCAAGGTTGGATTCGCCTGGCCCGCGAAAAATAGGCGCTGGGCGCGCTCCTGCATCTGGGTCCGCTCCGCCGG
>Ga0081540_1003333_pt1 | contig 12736 bp, 8 predicted proteins | sample TabmetS2T1R1_FD_71024 | JGI IMG/M metagenome (GOLD analysis project Ga0081540, IMG submission 71024) | Tabebuia heterophylla rhizosphere microbial communities from the University of Puerto Rico - S2T1R1 | ecosystem: Host-associated > Plants > Roots > Rhizosphere ...
CAGTCCGTCATCACCCTGGCCGGCGCTCTGGCCGGAGTACCGGTGCGTCGGCACCGGCGACTCGCCCGATCCCGTAGCCACTGATGGCGAGTGGTCGTCAACCACCTCGGGCGCTCGGTCCGAGCATGCGCCGCGCGGCCGACGGCAGCGCCCGTTTCCGGGCCGGGGGCTGCGTAGTCTTGGGAGCTATGACCCGCCTTGCACCGGTCGGTAGCGGGCGCTGATCGCGTGACCGACCGACTGTCCTCACTAGACGTCTCGTTCCTCTATCTTGAGGGCCGCACGACGCCTATGCATGTCGGTGGTCTCCTGGTCTTCCAACCGCCCGACCAACCGGAATCCGACCAACTGCGCGGTCAACCGGACGGTCGTAGCTCCGTCTTCGACTACGAGCGCTTGGTCGAGTTGATCGAGCAGCGCATCGCGCTCGTTCCGCGGTATCGCCAGAAGATCCGAACAGTCCCGGGTCACCTGGCCAACCCGGTATGGGTGGACGATCCAGAGTTCGACATCTCCTTTCATGTCCGACGCTCGGCCCTGCCCAAGCCGGGATCCGACCAGCAGTTGCGGGAGTTCTGCGCCCGCATCCAGTCACGCCCGCTAGATCGGCACCGGCCGCTGTGGGAGATCTATCTCGTCGAGGGCCTCCGCGACAACCGGATCGCGATAATCACCAAGACACACCACGCGATGGTCGACGGCGTGAGCGCCATCGAAATCGGCCAGGTCATTCTCGATGCGTCTGTGCAAGCCGGTCAGCTGCCCGACGATCTGTGGATGCCCGAGCCTGAGCCCAGCTCGCTGAACCTCCTAAGCGACGCGGTCTGCCAGCTGGTGCACCGGCCGAGTGCTCTTCTCGACACGCTCCGGCTCGGCGCTAACGATTTCCGGGCCACCACCGGACAGGTGCTTCGTGTTGTTGGGGGATTGGCCTCGGCCGCTCGAGTTGCGATTCGTGCCGCTCCTGACACACCGTTGAACGCCCAGATCGGACAGCAACGCCGCTATGGCACAGCCATAACGTCGCTGTCGGATTACAAGCGAGTGCGATCCCAGCAATCAGACACCGGGACGCGGACCACGATCAATGACGTCGTTCTGGCTACCGTGTCCGGCGCGCTGCGGGGCTGGTTGCTCTTTCGCGGCGAGTCGGTGACGCCGTCAACAACGGTGCGAGCGATGGTGCCGGTCAGCGTGCGATCGGACTCCGAGATGGGCGCCCTCGGCAATCGCATCTCCGCGGTGTTTGTGGACCTCCCCGTTGGCGAGCCCAACCCGGTGCTACGGCTGGCACAGATCAGCTATGCCATGCGCGCACACAAGGAGTCTGGCCAATCCGTCGGAGCCGACGCACTTGTGGCGCTGTCCGGGTTCGCCCCGCCTACCCTTCACGCCTTAGGTGCTCGGGCTGCGAACAGCCTGACCCGCCGTCTGTTCAATCTCGTCGTGACCAACGTGCCCGGCCCGCAATATCCCCTGTACGCGGCCGGCGCGCGGCTCCTGGAGATCTATCCGGTCGTTCCGCTGGCCGAAGGGCAGGCGGTGTCGATTGGCCTGACGTCCTACAACGGCGGGGTGTACTACGGCCTGAATGCTGACCATGACGCGATGCCGGACGTCGATGTGCTCGCGGCCCTGATCGACGAGTCGCTCGCTGAACTCGTCGCCGCTAGTGAGATTACGGCCACGCACCGGGAGAACGGCTCCGCGTCGATGTCGCCTGTCGTCCTCGGATCGCGCCGGGACGCCACGTCAACGCGTCGATCGACAGATGCGATCAGCCCACGCGTCACGAGTAAATCCGAGTCGACGCAGCATGAGACGGCTCAGCTCAGCACGCCGCGACCGGACGTTTCGTCCGAGGCCCAACCAAGCCGGCGGGCCACGCCAGACGAGCTCACAGCGCCAAATACGACGTCCACCCGCGGGAGCATGCTGTCTCGATCTCCCAGTGCGGGCCGCGGCGCCGAGTCGGGGCATGGTGATGGTGCGGGGCCAGGGTCGCCGAAGTCGTCGCGAGCCGGGGCAACAGCAGGCACAGCGCGCAAGCGATCGGAAGACCGTCAGACCAGCGGTTCGTCTGGCACCGCAACCGCGTCGGACAGCTCGACCGACCCCGGCACGGCAGCAGAGCTCATGATCGACGCTGGCACCGCGGCGGACCAGGCGGCCAGTGCCGACCCGACGTTGGACGAGTCAACCAGCGCATCCGACTTGTCGGCGAAGGACGATCCATGACGTCGGCTGGCGAGACGGCCGACGCTGGCGACTCACATGACGATGAGGTGGTCGACTGCGACTTAGGTGGGCAGCCCTCCGAGGTCTCGCCGACGTTGGTGACTGCAACCGCTCGTGCGCCAGTGGTGGGTGACCTCAGCACTAGCCCGAGGACCGGCCTAAACGGTGCGTCGTCTGGCCCGCGCCGCGCCCTGGTGCTGGGTGGCGGCGGCATCCTCGGCTTCGCCTGGATTGTGGGAGCCTTGTCGGCGCTGCAGGTCGAGGCTGGGTTCGACGCGCGGGATGTGCAGCTGGTCGTGGGTACTTCAGCTGGCGCGGTCGCCGCGGCGGCTCTCGGGTGCGCTGTGTCCGTCGACGAGATGCGTCGGCATCATCAGGGTATTCCAGCACCTGACGATCCACCGATCGCGTTCCAGTACGACACGACCGGTCGTGGACTTCCGCCGCGGCCAGGATTTGGTTTTGGATCGCCGCGTCTCCTCTTGGGAGGAGTTCGCCATCCACGTCGGTCTCGGACACTGCTGACCCTGACGGGCGCCCTGCCGACTGGGCGCGGCAGCCTCCAGCCCGTTGCCGACATGGTGACGGGTGTCGCCGAGGGCGCTGGGCTGACGGGACGGTGGCCGATCCGCCCTTGTCCGTGGATCGTCGCTGTCGATTACTGGTCCGGGCGGCGAGTGGTGTTCGGCCGAGAACAGGTCGGCCTGGCGGGAGAACCCAACGTTTCGCTCCCTGACGCCGTCGTCGCCTCCTGCTCGATTCCGGCCTGGTATCCGCCGATGCGTATCGGCGGGCACCCATACATCGACGGCGGAGCGGCTTCCAACGCCTCGGCCGACCTTCTTCTCGATCAGCATTTGGACGAGGTTTACGTGCTGGCCCCGATGGCGTCGATCCAGCTCGACCGACCCCGATCTCCGGTCGCGCGGATCGAAAGGTCGATTCGCCGAGCGATAACCCGAGGCATCCTGGCCGACGTTACCCGGCTGCGGGCAAGCGGCAAGCGCGTTCTGCTCGTCAGCCCCGGCCCAGACGACCTGGAGGTCCTAGGCGCGAACCTCATGAATCCCCGACGACGGACGGCTGTTCTGGAAAAGGCAATGGAGACCGCGACCATCGAGCTTCGGGCACAGCTAGTAGGACTGCGCTACGGACAGTCGGCCCGTCGCTCCGGGCAGCCACCGGCGTGAGGGTGTACTTGCCGTCGACGCTGTCCGGGCTGCGTCAGCTCGTCACTGATGGCGCTGTTCATGGCAGTCCGCTCACCGCGTTTGCGGTCACCCCCGGTCTTCGGGATTGGTATCAGGACGATGACATCGAGGAGCTGGAGTACGTGGCAACGATGGAAGCGGCGCGCAGCTCGCTTCGGGCGTTGGATGACGAACCCGCGGTCCCGCGTCGCCGAGTTGTCCTAGCCGCTGACGTTCCCGATTCATCGGTCACGATTCGCGACGATCGGGACCGTGGTGTGGTCGAGATAGGAATCCCGGTGACACTCGATCGCATCGCTGCCGCTCACGTTGATGATCCCGAGGCGGAAGGCATCATCGCAGCTGCCGCGGCTGCCGTCCTGGCTGCGGATCTTGGCGACCCTGATGCGCAAGACCGCGTAGATGACGCGGAGGGTCTCGGGCTGTCGTGGTACGCCAGCCAGGAGCTTCCGATCCTGATTGAGATGATCTGAGCTGCGGGCGAAGACGCCCCGCGAGGTTGCGCTGGGCGCATGTCACTGATGGTGGGACGATCGTCAATGTCCCCGTGGGCACGGGCAACCGGATCCGCCGCCCGGTCCACCCATCTGATCCGGGCGGTGCGTTGCGACCCAATGCCGCCTGGACCGTTTGGCGAAAGGTCGCCCATGGATGCCGTTACCGCTCCTCCGGTACCGACCAACGAGCCAGTTCACACCTATCGGCAGGACGCTCCGGAGCGGACGTCGCTTGAGGCCAAACTTCGGGAGTTCGCCGGTCAGTCCATCGACCTGACGATGACGATCGACGGCCACCAGCGTATGGCGGCCGGTGGTCGGATCAATGTTGTCGCTCCGCATAGTCACTCGACGGTGCTGGGTCACGCTGCTCAGGCGACGACGGACGACGTGGCTGATGCCGTGGAAGCCGCGCTGGGCGCGGCCGCGGCATGGCGCGACCTGCCGTTCGATGAGCGCGCGGCAATTTTCCTTCGCGCGGCGGATCTGTTGTCGACGACATGGCGGGACACGTTGAACGCCGCCACGATGCTGGGCCAGTCGAAATCAGTCCAGCAAGCGGAGATCGATTCCGCGTGTGAGTTGATCGACTTTCTTCGATTCAATGTGCATTTTGCCCGGCAGATCTTGCAGAACCAGCCAGATAGTTCGCGTCTCACCTGGAACCGCATGGACTATCGCCCGCTCGAGGGCTTCGTACTGGCGATCACGCCTTTCAATTTCACTGCGATCGGTGGCAATCTGCCGACGGCGCCGGCGCTGCTCGGCAATGTTGTCGTCTGGAAACCGTCTCCCACTCAGCAGCTGGCTGCGCATTGGACTATGAGGTTGCTGGAAGCGGCGGGACTGCCTCCGGGAGTCGTGAACATGGTGACAGGCGACGGTCAAGCCGTGAGCCAGGTCGCTGTGCCGCATCATGCATTGGCCGGCATACACTTCACCGGCTCGACGCCGACTTTCCAATTGCTGTGGGCGGCTGTCGGCTCATCACTATCTTCCTACGTGTCGTATCCGCGGATTGTCGGCGAGACTGGTGGCAAGGACTTTGTCATCGCGCACCCTTCCGCCGATCCGGCCTCGCTCGTTACCGCGTTGGTGCGCGGCGCCTTCGAGTACCAGGGCCAGAAATGCTCTGCCGCGTCTCGCGCATACATTCCTCAGTCCTTGTGGGACGGCAGTGTGCGTGATGAGCTGGTTGCGATTGCCGAATCGCTGACCTACGGCGATGTCATGGATTTCGCCAACTTCGGTGGCGCGGTGATTGATAGGCGCGCGTTCGACCGGCTGACCGGCGCGATCGATCGGTTGCATGCCGAGCCGTCGGCGTCCGTGCTTGCCGGTGGCAAATCCGATGACAGTACGGGATACTTCGTGCGCCCGACGGTAGCTGTGATCAGTGACCCAACGCACGAGGCGTTCATCCAAGAGTACTTCGGCCCCATTCTGGCCATTCACGTCTACGACGACAAAGCGTGGAGAGAAACCGTTGATCAGCTTGAATCGGTGACGCCTTACGCGCTGACCGGCTCCATCTTCAGTCGCGATCGTGCGGCAATTCTCGACGCTTCCCATGCGCTTCGGTTTGCCGCCGGGAATCTCTACGTCAATGACAAGCCGACCGGTGCGGTCGTAGGCCAGCAGCCCTTCGGCGGCGCTCGTGCGTCGGGGACCAACGACAAGGCCGGATCGATTTGGAACCTCCTGCGCTGGGTATCGCCGCGAGCGATCAAGGAGACGTTCGTGCCTCCCACAGATCATCGTTATCCACACATGGCGTGACACCGACCCGGATCCCCCAGCGCCAGGTCGTTCTCGCGCGTGAGGTGCGCCGTACATGTTCGCCACGACCGCTCGGTCCTCGTGTCTCGCATCACGGCGTGGCCACCTGCACTGGTATTAGGCCACCGGACACGGCCAGGCCAGTGAGGCGTGGCAGATTCCCCACTAGCACGCCACGCCCCGGAAGCACGCTGGTCCGAGAGCGCTTAAGGCGCACACCGAAAACCTCTCCATCGGACGCGGCCGGCTGAAGCAGCAGTCCTGTTCGGCCGCGTTGAGCTTCGAACAGCAGTCCGCGATATGAGACGGCGAGATCGTCGGTTCGTGCCGCGACCACCGCGACTTGGTCGGCATCGGTTCGGCGCACGAAATCCGTCAACGCTGCTCCGACCGCGGTGTCGACGAACATCTCGGCGTCATCGATCAGGATCACTCTTCGTCCACGCGGCGCGACTGTCAAAGAATCCACGCCTGCATCAACGTCCCAGACGGGAACACCAGCCGAGTACGCGAAGCGCGCGAGTTCGGATCGTGTGGGAGCAGCCACGAGAATCTCGATGTTCGCCGATTTCAGCTGTTTGCCGAGAACGGTCAGTGTCGTTGTGCGGCCGGAGCGGGGTGGTCCGGCCACGAGGAACGTTCCGGGACTCGCGAACAGATCTAGGCGTATCGGTTCGGCGCCGTCGCCGCCGACACCCAACATGGGCCGCTCCAAGTCGGCTCGGCCCAATGTGGCAAGTTGTACCCGGCGCGGCAACGGTCGCAAGGTGATCACCGGCGCGATCGTCCTGGGCTTGGTCGCTGCGGCGATCCCGGCGATCGCTCGGCATTGCTCGCCGTAGCTAGGATCGCAGCCGAGCACGGCGAATTGAACCTCCGCGTGATCATCGCTTCTGATCGCTCGTCCAGGCGGCATGCGCAGCGGCACGCGGTGTGGAGGTATTCCGGCCATGGCGAAGTCCGCTCGGTCGGCGAGCCTGAGAACGAACCTACGACTCACGATGCCCGCCAGCCGTGGAGCCAACGTCGTTCTGTCTCCACTGGTCAAGACGGTGATCCCGACCGACGCCGCGTCACGCAGCAGGCCCAGAAGGACATCGACCGTCCGGCCTCCGTCATGTTCGTCGGAGGCCGAAACGAAGCTCTCCCATCCGTCTAGTACCAGCATGAGAAGGTGCTTCGTCGTCTCCGCCGTTACATTTCGCGAGTCGACCGGAGGTCCATTCGCATGGTCGATTCGCCGTTCGGCCGCGATCAGAGTCAGGCGCTCGACGAGCCGCTCGACTGCGTCGAAATCGTCCCTGGAGAGCACTGCGGCGCAGTGAGGCAGCTCGGCAAGCGCCTGCAAACCGCCACCCGCGCAGTCGATGGCGTATATCTGCAGTGACTCGCTAGATAGGCGGCTCGCCGCCGCCGCGACGGCCGTATTGAGAAAGGTGGTCCTTCCGGAGCCGGCTCCGCCGATCACGAGACATGGGCCGGCCCGACTCAAATCAAGCAGCAGTGGCATTTGCTGTTGCGTGTCCGGCAAGTCGACCATTCCGACGGGTACTAGATCGGGGCTGCCCGCGTCTCCGATGGCACCGATGGGCAGTGTGTCCGGCAACGGCGGCAACCACGGTGGGTTAGGTAAACGCGCGTCTGTAATGACCGTCGCTTGTTGTGCTGCGTCCGCTAACAACTGCAGGTCGGTCCGGCCGAGATCGGATGGGGGCGTCGCGATGGGACGGCCCCAGCGATCAAGCGACTCAACGCGTATCCGCTGGGTCGATTGCGCCATGTCGGCAACACGACCGGCTTGCATCTCGATCACCGTTGACCCCGTGCGCACACAAGCGCGACCGGGACGGTTCTTATCTATTGCAGCAGCGGCGGTTGTTCCTACGACATCAGCTGATTCGTTCGGATCGGTGACACGCAGAGCGACACGAAGGGCGGTGTTCGCACGGATCTCGGGGGAAATCACACCACCTGGTCGCTGGGTGGCCAGTATCAGATGTATACCCAGGGATCTACCGCGTTGCGCTATGTCGATCAGACCATCCAAGAAGTCCGGTAGCTCTTCGGCGAGAGCGGCGAACTCGTCGACGATAAGGATGAGGCGGTGTAGCGAAGCGTGAGGTGTAATCGTCCTTCGGTACTCATCGAGGTCACGCGCGCCGATCTGTGCGAACAGGACTTCGCGCCGTCGTAGCTCCGCATCGAGCGAACGCAAGACGCGCCTCGTTAGGTGCCCATCGAGGTCGGTTACCACGCCAACCGTATGTGGCAGTCGACTGCAGTCAGCGAACGTGGCGCCGCCTTTGTAGTCGATAAGCAGAAAAGCGACGTCGCCCGGTCCATTGGCGATTGACAACCCCGCGACCAACGATCGCAAGAACTCCGACTTGCCTGAGCCGGTCGTGCCGGCCACGAGTACGTGCGGCCCGTCGCTGATCAAATCGAGCTCAACGAGTCCCCGTGCGCTAAGCCCGACGGCGGTTTTCGGTCGTCCCATTCCCGAACGCCAACGCTCAACGATCGCCGACGGAAGATTTCCTCGATCGAGCTCGAGCAGGTCGAACAGGAAGCACGTGGCGGGAATTGTCACGGATGTGTCGGCGCCTGCATCCGCGAGCGGGGCTAGCCCTCTCGCCACGCGCTCGGCCCAGTGGGTTGTCACCTGGTCGGCGGACACGCTCGGCACAACGGAACCGTCCGGCTGACGAACAACGAAGCTCGTCCCAGTCCTGTCGTCGACGGTGGCGACAGTTGAGCACGAGGCGGGCAGCCTTCGAATCCGATCGTCCACGCATATCCCGCTGACGCCTACTTGGGTGCCGTCCGCGAGCAACCTGACGATGCCAGGGACGTCAGCGAGATCTCCGCTCGGGTCCACAACGAGCACTGTCCACGGTCCTGACCAGTTCGTCGTTGTCCGTATCCCACGGTCGGTCAGCCGTGTGTCGACGAGACTGCGAAGTGCAGTCGTCGTCGCTGCATGTTCGGGCGGCGACATTGCTACGGACCGGTCGTGCGGCAGCCATCGGGTCCACGTCCAGCCCTCTGCACTGGAGTCACCGACCAGGAAAACGAATCTGAGGTCAGCCGGTGAATGCGCGACCGCCAGTTGACTAATCAGCCAGCGCGCACAAGCTCGGGCAACACTGAGTGGGCCCACTAGCCCAACGGATTCCGCGCGTAGATCCACGGTGACAGGCACTGATCGAACGACTCCGGCTGACACGCGATTCCCATCACGTCGCATTGTTAGGCGCGAGGCTTGGTCGGCGAGCCCTAAGCGAACCGTGCCGAACCCTCGTTGATCGAGACGCCGTTCCCACACTCGGCAATCGGGAATCGATGCCGTTCGCAGGACGGATGCAGCGTCCGGATGGGATCGCCGTCGGCTAAGGGTCTCGGCGATCAACAGCTCAGCGCATCGACGATTCATATCCGCCTGCTGTTGAGCCAGTCGTGCCGTAGCGTGGCGGTGGCCGCGCCACCAGCGCCAACGATCACCGGCCGCCGATCCCATGAGCATCACAGGTGAGAGGAGAGCAAAAGCTAGATACTGCGCAGCGTGGAAGATCACAGCGAGGCCGACGCCGAGGGCGGCTGGCAGCAAAGCGGCTAGCCACGGAATGTGAGGTGGCCGGGGGCGGTCACGGTCGTCGGGGTAGTCGATCTCGCCGACGCTTGCTTCGCCACCCGCGGCCGGGGGCCGGTTTACCAACAGCGTGCCGTCCGTTGCCGGAGTCAACGCAGCCGCGCCCTCGTGCGCGCAAATCACTGCGAGCGTCGAGTCGCCGAGCCGAATGTTGTCGCCGATCGATGCCGCAGACTCGGACGCGTCGATCCAGTGTCCTTCGATTCGGGTGCCGTTCGTCGATCTCAGATCACGTACTCGAATGCCGGACGCGGTCACCGCGAGGGCCAGATGCCGCCGCGATACCTCGGGATCAGACAGAGATAAATCGCAGCTGCTGGCGCGCCCGACCACGGTCTCGCTCCTGGTCAACGGCACGACTTTGCCAGCATCGGGACCACCGACTACAGCTACTTGAAACGGAGCGCTTGGCCAGCCCTGTCTGCTCGGACCGCCGAACCTGAGTATGTCGCCGTTGCGGAGGCCAGGGCCGCCGAGCGGGGCAGTCGATTCGAGACGCAAGCTTCCACTCCATACCGTGGTCGGGCGGACGGCCATCCCCGGCTCATTGGCGAGTACATCGACCAATTCAGCCAGCCGTGTCCCTTCAGGCGCAGTGATCTGCACGTCCCGGAGCGGACGAGGCGGATCACTCATCGACAGGCTGACTCGCACGCGATCGAGTGTCGTCCGCTCCGTCATCGAGTGAAGCGCTCGAATTATGTCTGTGGATAATGCCCGCAGGTATCCACAGGCCGGATCCGATCGTCATCCTCGTCCGCTTCGGATGATTACGTTTGCGATCCATCAACTCATTCAGCTGACGACTCTCACGTCGGCCGGCCAAGCGCTTGGAGGGATCTTCATGCCAACAGCACTCAAGGTCACACCGGAGCAGTTGCGGGCTCTGAGCGGGACAGTTGCTCGAACATCGTCAGACGTGCGTGGTGCGCACCAAAACCTGCGCGGGCAGCTGGGGCCGCTGTTCGGGGCGGATTGGTCTGGTACAGCGGCAACGCAGTTCAACACTCTTTACGATCAGTTCGACCAGCATGCGAGGGGGCTATCGGACGCGCTCGACGGCATCGGTCAGCTCCTTGGTCGCGCTGGGTCAGCCTATGCGGAAGTCGAGGCGCAGATAGCGTCGTCCTTCGGTTGATCCGTGCCACCACCGCATGTCGTGGCCGACGACCGTCGAGTCAAACTGTGGAAACAACGTCGCTCGGGGGTCCTGGGGGAGTCGAGTCCCGCCCGGCAACTAAGAGGTCGGACAGCGCGACGAAACGGAATCCTCGGGTTCTTATGCGGTCGATGAGAGGAGGAAGGACCTCGACGACGACCTCGCAATTCAGAGTTCCGCCGTCGTGGCCGAGGATGATCGAACCTGGGCGCGCTGCGCGCACCATGCGGTCGAGGTTGTCGGCGGCCGACTCCCCATGCTGGTTGAACTCAAAATCCCACAACACGATCGAGTAGCCGAGCCCGGCGGCAACCATGGCCGTTGCTCCCGAGAAGGCGCCGTAGGGAGGCCGAAACGCGATAGGTGGACGGCCGGTTACGGTGGAGATAGCTTTCGCAGCAACGCTGAGCTGAGAGGTCGCGGTAGGCGCGCTGGCCAACGACATGTTGGGGTGCGTCCAGGTATGGTTTCCGATTTCGTGCCGTTCGGCGACACGCTGCGCTAGCGAGGGATATCGGATGACGTGCGCGCCGATGAGGAAGAACGTCGCGGGTATGTTGTGCCGATCGAGGATGTTGAGTATCCGGTTGGTATACCGCTCTGACGGTCCGTCATCGAAGGTGAGGGCGACTATCGGCGCAGTGGTGGGAGCACGATAGGTGATCGTTGTGGACGCCAGGCCAGCGGGCCGGTAGCGACCAACAGCCTGACCTGAGGTGGCGATGTTCTCGCGAAGACGGTATTCCTCGACGCCGGCCGAAGTGGCGGCGCCTGCTAGCCCGCCTCCGACAAGCAGGCCGGCACGCGTAAAAAAGTGCCGCCGATCCACAGGCAAAATCGTAGGTGTTACTCGAATCATGGGCGACGGTTGACGGCTGCGTGCGCCGGCAGCGGTCGAGCTTGCGTCGGAGGATGGTGGAGTGTCGCTCCGCCGTGCGGCGCACGAACGGCGCGGCCAGCGACGTCCACTGAGTCTGAGGTCGCAGGAACACTGACGTGAGCAGAATGCCGAGTAGATAACCAGAGGCCTAGACGATATCCAGCGGGAAGGGCGGGTCGTCATGCCATTCGGACGGTACTTCGAGCAGTTCGAGGTCGACGCAGTCTACAAACACTGGCCGGGCAAGACGGTCACCGAGTACGACGACCACCTCTTCTGCCTCATCACGATGAACCACCACCCGCTGCACATCAACGACGTCTACGCGGCGGAGTCGCAGCAGGGCCGCAACGTGGTCGTGGGGCCGCTCGTCTACTCGCTCGCGCTCGGCATGTCGGTCGCGGACGTCTCCGGCAAGGCGATCGCCAACCTCGCCACCGAGGAGCTCTCGCACCCGGCGCCGGTCTTCCACGGCGACACGCTGTTCGCCGAGTCGGAGGTGCTCGACGTGCGCCCGTCGCAGTCGAAGCCCGATCGCGGGATCGTCAAGGTGCACACGCGCGTCTTCAAGCAGGACGGCACGCTGGTGGCCGAGTTCAAGCGCGCGGTGCTGGTGCCGCGCCGAGCCGACGCGGGCTAGCGAGGTCGGCCCGATGCCCATCCACATGGTGGAGGCGGGCGGGCGGGGCGGCGTCTACCAGCACGCCGTGGCGGCGGCCGAGGCGCTTGCGCGTCAAGGCGAGGACGTCGTTCTCCACACCGCGGACGATGCGGAATTGCTGCCCGGCCCCGCCGTGCGAGTGTGCCAGTGCGTGCGCTGGTATCGCCAGCCAGAGGGGCCGCTGCGGCGCCCGCGGATCCTCGCCAACTGGCTGCTGCGAACCGTGCCGCACCTGGCGCGCGCGGTCCGGCGCGGCGAGGTCTTCCACTTCCAGGGGGAGTTCAAGGCGCCGATCGTCTCGCTGCTGTTGCTCACCCAGAAGCTCGGCCGCAAGCGCGTGGTTCAGAGCCGTCACAACACCTTCTCGCGCGCGAACCGGCGCACGGACGACGCACTGTTCCGGCTCGACATGCGCGTGGTCGATGCCGTCATCGCGTTCTCCGCTCAGGACGCCCGCCGGATCGAGGAGATGGGGGCGCGTGCCTATGTCTCGCCGCTCGCGCAGTACTCACCGCCGGTGGACCCGGACGCTGTCGCGCGCTGGAAGGAGCGCTGGTCGGCGGACGGGCTGCCCGTTGTGTTGTTCGCCGGCCAGATCCGCCCCGACAAGCGGCTCGACCTCGTCATCGAGGCCTCAGCGCCGATCCAGCGCGAGGAACGGC
>Ga0081540_1003334_pt1 | contig 12736 bp, 9 predicted proteins | sample TabmetS2T1R1_FD_71024 | JGI IMG/M metagenome (GOLD analysis project Ga0081540, IMG submission 71024) | Tabebuia heterophylla rhizosphere microbial communities from the University of Puerto Rico - S2T1R1 | ecosystem: Host-associated > Plants > Roots > Rhizosphere ...
CCTATGGCGATGAAACCCAGCGCAAGAAATACCTGCCCAAGCTTGCCACCGGCGAGTGGGTCGGCTGCTTCGGCCTGACCGAGCCGGATGCCGGTTCCGATCCCGGCGGCATGAAGACCCGCGCCGAGAAGGTGTCGGACGGCTACAAGCTGACCGGCAGCAAGATGTGGATCTCCAATGCGCCGATCGCCGATGTCTTCGTGATCTGGGCCAAGTCGGCCGCGCATGACAACCAGATCCGCGGCTTCGTCCTCGAAAAGGGCATGAAGGGCCTGTCCGCGCCGAAGGTCGGCGGCAAGCTGTCGCTTCGCGCCTCCATCACCGGCGAGATCGTGATGGATAACGTTGTGGTGCCGGAAAGCGCGCTGCTGCCCAATGTGTCCGGCCTGAAGGGGCCGTTCGGCTGCCTCAACCGCGCCCGCTACGGCATTTCCTGGGGTGCGATGGGCGCTGCGGAAGACTGCATGCATCGCGCACGGCAATACACCCTGGATCGCAAGCAGTTCGGCAGGCCGCTCGCCGCCACCCAGCTGGTGCAGAAGAAGCTCGCCGACATGGAGACCGAGATCGCGCTCGGGCTTCAGGCCTCCTTGCGCGTTGGCCGGCTGATGGACGAGGGCAAGATGGCCCCGGAGATGATCTCCATCGTCAAGCGCAACAATTGCGGCAAGGCGCTCGACATTGCCCGCATGTCGCGCGACATGCACGGCGGCAACGGCATCCAGATCGAGTATCACGTGATGCGCCACGCCGCGAACCTGGAAACCGTCAACACCTATGAGGGCACCCACGACGTCCACGCCCTGATCCTCGGCCGTGCGATCACCGGCATTCAGGCGTTTTCGTAAGCGGTGTTCCGTCCTTCCTCGTCATGGCCGGGCAAAAGCGCGAAGCGCGTCTTCGCGCAGATGTCCCGGCCATCCACGTCTTGGCAGCATAGAAGAAAGAGCGTGGATGCCCGGGACAAGCCCGGGCATGACGAATGAGAGAGTTGAGCAAGTCATGGCCGACAACGACGATATCCCCTTCAATCGCGACTTTCCCTTAAAGCCCGGCGTGGTGGAGGAAGCGCGCCCCGGCGTCCGGCGCGTGCTCTGCAACAATCCAAGCCCCTTCACCTTCACCGGCACCGTCAGCTACATCGTAGGCCGAGGCAATGTCGCCATCATCGATCCCGGCCCCGATGACGAGGCGCATGCCAAGGCGCTGCTCGATGCCGTCAGAGGCGAGACGGTGACGCATATTCTTGTGACGCACACCCATCGCGACCACTCGCCGAATACGGCGCGGGTCAAGGCCGCGACCGGCGCGCCTGTCTATGCCGAAGGGCCGCATCGGGCCTCGCGGCCGCGTTTCGAGAGCGAGAAGCATAATCCGGAATCCGGCGCCGACCGCGATTTCCGCCCCGACGTGGCCGTGAAGCATGGCGACGTCATCGAGGGGCAGGGCTGGCGGCTGGAGGCTGTCGCTACCCCCGGCCACACCGCCAATCATCTCGCCTTCGCCTGGCCGGAGCGGAAGATCAATTTCGTTGGCGACCACGTGATGGGCTGGTCGACCTCGATCGTGGCGCCCCCTGATGGATCGATGATCGACTACATGGCCTCGCTTGACCGGCTCGCGCGGCGCGACGAAGATTTGTACTTCTCTGGCCACGGCCCGGAAATCCCCGAAGGCGCGCGCTATGTGCGCTTCCTCGAGCGGCACCGCCGCGCCCGCGAAGCCTCGATCCTGCATCGCCTCGCCAAGGGCGACGCGGACATCCCGACCATGGTGCGCGCGATCTATATCGGCATCGACCCGCGGCTGACGGGCGCCGCCGGCTATTCCGTGCTGGCGCATCTGGAAGACCTGGTCGCCCGCGGCATCGTGGCCACCGACGGCGATCCCGTCATCGGCGGCACCTACCGCATGGCGTCGTAATCCTCGTGAACTCCTGGTCGGCTCACTGGCAATACTGCTTTCCGTTGAAGAATTGGCATCTGCCGCCGCTTGTGTCGGCCGGCGCGGATGGTCTGGGCGGGCTTGCCTGAACCGGCGCCCTCTGTTCTTGCCGTGACACCGCCTTTGGTTTTGGCGGGGCTTCATTGCGCCTGCGACAGACGCCTTCGGCGTCCAGCACAAAGTCGCTCTCGCAGACGACCCGGACACAATGGTCACCGCTGACCTTTTGTCCCTTGCCGCAGATTAGCGGGCAGACGCGATCGGACATGCCGCGCACGGCGTCGAGGGCATCGAGACTTGCCATCTTGACGTCGAATTTGGTGCCGGCATGCTTGTTGAAGTCGCCGAGGGCTCGTTGTGACGCGCCGTTCCAGCTGCCATTGGCTTCGCCCGGATCGCAGCCAACCCGCTTTAGATGCGCCTGCAACAGACGCGCGATATCGCCCGGATCCATGACGGGCGCGGCCGGAGGCGGTAGAACTGCGACCTTCGCTGCTTCGGACCGTTGAATTGCGTCCCGCTTGACCGCTTCGATCTGCTGCTGGGCGTCTGCTGCGGCCTGCTTTCGGGCCTGCTCGACCTGGGCAGCGGCTGTATCGGCCTGTTGCCGCGCTTCTGCAAGCTGGCGCCTGGCGTCGTCGAGTTCTCGCTTGGCCTGTTCGGTGATACGCTGGCGTTCCACTTCGAGATCGCGCCTGGCCTGCTCCGTTATCTGAAGTCTGGCCTGTTCAGTTCGCCGTGTTTCCTGCTCCTCAAGCTGCCGCTTAAGGTCGTCGGCTTTCTGGCGAGCCTGCTCTTCCGCCTGGCGCTTGTTGTTGTCGGCTAGTTTACTGGCTTGCTCCGCGGCCTCGAGCTTGTTGAGGGCGGCAAGCGCAAGATCCCTGTAAATGCCGCCGCCGCTGCCGTGAACGGCGAGAAACGAACTCCAGGCCTCCTTGGTGCCGATCTGTGCAGCGAACTCGTAGTCCCGCTGAGCTGCGGCATTCGGGGCGGACGCTAGCACGGGTTGAGGGACCAGGCTCACTGTGTCGCCACCCAGCGACCCATAGACAAAGGGTTCCTGCCGGCGGTTGGTGCTCTTCATGACCTCGTCGCGTACACGGCCGAGCGCGAGGCGCAGATCGAGTCCCGGTGTTGCGATATGATTCAAAAGCGCCGTCGAAAACGGGCTGTGGGTGCCGTCCCCGTCGCTTGCGACGGCGCCGGCCTTGGCGGCGAAAGCGATCAGGGTATCCCGGGTCGTCGGCTCGATCTTCGCGAGACCACGGCCGATCGCGCGCGTGGCGACGCCGCGCTTCATCCTCTCCGAAAACGGACTGTCGCGGCAGGCATCCAGTATCACCAGGCGCAATCGCTTCGCAGGGCTGATTGCCTGCAACACGCGGTCGAGCGGGATCGCTTCGTCCTCCACGTCGAAATCGCTCAGCAGTTTGGCATCGGCAGGAATGAGATAATTGACACCGTCAGCTTCAATTCCATGGCCGGCGTAATAGACAACCGCCATGTCGGCATCCGCCGCCGTCACAGTAAATTCACGCAGAGCCCGCCGCATCTCGACAACACCGAGGTCCCGGTGTAACGCCACAACATCGAAGCCGATCTGCCGCAATAGCTCGCTGATGGAGGTGGCGTCGTTGTCGGGATTGGCCAGTTGCGGCACGTGCTGGTACTTCGAGACGCCCACCACCAGCGCCACACGCTTGTCGGCAAGCGCATTCGTTGCTGCCATCAGTATCAGGAAAAACGACAAAGCCACGCGGCAAGGCAAACGATGCCAAGGCAAGGCAAAATCGAGTAGCTGCAACGCGCCCATGATGCCCGCTTCGCGTGTGCGACGGCAGAATCCCGTATAAACTATGCCAACCCGAACTGGCCGAAATCTGTGATGTCAATCACAATTTGCCGTGCCGAGCGGAGCTCTCCAACGGCTTCAAGTTTATCACGTATATGCCTGCATTCCGCACCTGCAAATCATGCGTCGGACCTTTCTTCAATCATCGACAATGGTTTAATCTTGGACGTCGACGTCCTGAGCAATCTGGTTTCTGAACTTTGCGACACGCAATGTGTGTGAATTCAAACCGGCGCCATTCCAGGTCGGCACGACTTTTCTGAGATCAATAGTTGCAACGGGATTTCAAGATTATGAAGCGCTTCCTCGCCATCCTGCTCTTTGTCGCCGCCGCTTTGACTGTGACCGTATGGCTGCCTTCTCCCAAAAGTGCGATGGCGAGCAAGATGCAACCGGGGCATATGGCCCATGGTCGGGTCGGCTTGAATGCGAACACGGCTTGTCGTCGCCCGCGCTTCAACATTTGCCAAGGCTGCGATGTGAATATCAGGATGCGGGTAGCGGTTGATCGTCAATGTGGATTTGACTTCCAATCTCTCGGACCCTTCGCCGGCCAGGAAGTGAAGGTGAGCCCCAAAAACGGCACATACAGCCTGGTCAACGAAACCAAGGCGCTCTATCGCCCGGCTGCCGGCTACACCGGTACGGACTACTTTGAGGCTCGGCTGTTCTTCGAAGAGGGCAGCGGCAAGCGAACGTTCTTGAACATGAAAGTAAGGGTGCTGGTGGTTCCCAGTCTTTGAGATTGCCTGCGCTTGGAAAAGGGGCAGGCGGCCCATTAACCGGCGCCATGGCACGGCGGCAGACCGCTGCGGTTCTGCTAGAGCATGATCCGGAAAAGTGTGTACGGTCTTCCGAAAAGATCATGCTCAAACAAAAAGATAGAGCGGGATGACGATTCGAAGAAAAGTCATCTCGCTCTAGTCACCCTCGCAGTCGCCGTAGCATGAATCGTTTCCGCCACCCCGAGCGGGCGGCCTGCGTGCGCTCGGCTGAGGGCGCGGTTCTTGTCGCGATACCGCCTTGGGTTTCGATGCGGGGTCCGGGCGCCTGCGGCAGACGCCTTCGGAGTCCAATGCGAAGTTGGTTTCGCAAACGATCTGCACGCAGCGGTCAGCGCTGACCCTTTGTCCTTTGCCGCAGATCAGCGGGCAGACCCGATCGGGTATCGCCCGTACCGCGTCGAGCGCGTCGAGACCTGCCACCTTGATGTCGAATTTGGTTCCGGCATGCTGATTGAAGTTCTCCAGAGCTTTCTGCGATGCGCCATTCCAGCTTCCGCTGGCCTCGCCCGGGTCGCAGCCGACCCGTTTCAGATGTGCCTGTAGCAGCCGCGCGATATCGGCCGGATCCATGCCGGGTGCTGCCGGGGCAGACGGCTGAGGCAAGGCCGCGAGCTTCGTTGCTTCCGCCTGCCGGATCGCTTCACGCTTGGCTGCCTCGATCTGTTGTTGTGCGTCCGCTGCGGCCTTCTTCCTGGCCTGCTCGACCTCTGCGGCCGCGGCGTCGGCCTGTTGCCGTGCCTCCGTAACTTGGCGCCTGGCGTCATCCAGCTCACGTTTGGCCTGCTCGGCGATCCGCAGACGCTGCTGTTCGAGATCCTGTCTCGCCTGCTCCGTGATTTGCTGTCGTGCCTGCTCGGTTCGGCGCCTCGCCTGTTCTTCCAGTTGTTTGTTGAGGTCCTGGGTCTTCTGGCGAGCCTGCTCCTCGGCCTGGCGCTTGTTGGCGTCCGCTTGTTCGCTGGCCCGCTCCGCAGCCTGGAGCTTGCCCAGCGCAGCATGCGCGAAATCTGCATAAATGCCGCTGCCGTGAGCCGCGAGAAATGAATTCCACGCTTCCTTTGTGCCTATCTGCGCGGCGACCTCGTAATCACGGCGGGCCTTCTCCTCCGGATGGGGGGCCGGTTTTGCCGGAGGTACGAGGGCGACCGTTTCGCCGCCGAGCGAGCCGTAGACAAATGGCTCCTGCCGGCCGTAAGTGCTCTTCAAGACCTCATCTCTCACGCGGCCGAGCGCGAGGCGCAGATCAAGCCCCGGCGTTGCGATGTGGTTGAGAAGCGCGGCCGAAAACGGGCTGTGTAGCTTGGCGCCATCGGCGGCGATGGCGCCGGCCCTGGCGGCAAAAGCGATCAATGTGTCAGGTGTTGCCGGCTCTATTTTCGCGAGGCCACGGCCGATCGAGCGCGTGGCGACGCTGCGCTTCATTTTGTCCAGAAACGGACTGTCGCGACAGGCATCGAGGATCACCAAACGCAGGCGTTTCGCGGGAGTGATTGCCTGCAGGACGCGATCGAGCGGAATGACCTCGTCCTCGACGTCGAAGTCGCTGAGCAGTCTGGCGTCGGCCGGAACGAGATAATTGACGCCGTCGACTTCAATTCCGTGTCCGGCGTAATAGACGACGGCCATGTCAGCATCCGCGGCTGTTACGGCAAACTCCCGCATCGCTCGCCGCATCTCGGCCACACCGAGGTCCCGCTGCAACGTAACCACGTCAAAGCCGATCTGCCGGAATACCTCGCTCATGGAGGTGGCGTCATTGTCGGGGTTGGCCAGCTGCGGCACATGCTGGTACTTCGAGACACCGAGCACCAGCGCCACGCGCCTGTCGGCAAGCGCGTTCGCAGCCGTTAGCGATACCAAGAGGAGAGACAGCAGCAGGCAGCGGAGCGATGGCGCTATCGGATATAATCGATGCAATCTAGCCATCTGGAGGCTGCCACGTACCAAAGCCGCGATCGCAGCGGATTCTCGAAATTATTGCCGGGAAGTCAACCACAAGCGCGCGCTCAGGAGGTGATGTAAATCACTCGAACGCGTGCCTTACGTCACTTCTTGGCGTTCTTGGCCTGCGTCTTCGACGGCGGCGGCGTTGTCGGCGCCTTCTTTACCGGCTTGAGCGCCGCGGCCTCGGCCGCGGTGTTGATGTCCTCGATCAACTGGGTCACCCGCTTGGCGTTGCTGCCGAGATCGCTCTCGAAATAACGGGAGGAGGAGCGGATATCGACGCGGGAATCCTCGCCGTCGGCCTTGACGCGGATCGAGACGTCCTCGCGGAATCCCATGATCAGCGTTTGCGCGATCGCCTCGATACGGCCGTCGCGGCGCGGCTGCGGCGGCCGTTCGTCGACTACCTTCCATTTGCGCTTGTTGACCAGCGCCAGCGTCACCTCGTAGGCCCGCTGCGCCGGCAGTTCGAGCTCCACGGTCTCGATATCGGGATAGGCGATGCGCTGCTGCTCGGCCGAATAGAGCCCGGCATAGACCGCGGAGTTGGCGCCTTCGCCGGTGCGCAGCCGCGCCAGGGCCTCGAAGCGTGGCGGGTCGATCGGGTCGGTGGTGATGTCGTGAATCTTCGGCAGCTTGCGGTATTGCAGGCCGAGATAGGCCGGATAGGCCAGCACCATGGCGCTGATCAAGAACGCGAGCAGGATGCGGCCCATGCCGCGCGAGCCGTTATGCCAGATCGAGGCGAATGCGCCGAGCCCGACCAGGATCGAGAGCCCGGCAATGGCAAGCCCGCCGAAGAAGGTCACCATCGCCGGCTTGATCTCGAGGAAATCGGTGTGGACGATGATAACAGCAGCCAGCACGGTGATGACCGCAAACGCCGCCAGATTGCGCGACCATGTCGCGAGCGCGGACACCGGCTCCGTCTGATAGGGGGCGGAAAACCTGCGGGCCATCTGCTTGAAAAGTCTGCCGGTTGGAGCGCTGCCGGCCGCAAATCACGCCGGCCGCTGTCAGGCCCGTTGAGACCACGGACCTGCGGCAAATTCAAGGGAGATTGGTCTGATTCGGTCGGGACCGTGACATTTCGCCGGCAGTACCCGCAATTTCCCGGATCGAGGGCTGGATAACGGCTAGGTCAGAGCGGCCATTCGGCTCGGACGCGAGGCCGTTCACCGCGCCCGCTCAAGGAAGTGCAATGCATCGCTGCTGAACTGCTGCGGGTCCTGCAGGAACGAGAAATGGGACACCTGCGGCTGGATCAACAGTCCCGCGTTCGCAATGCTGGCGGCCATGAACTCGGTGTTTTCGCGCTTGATCGCCTCGTCGCGGTCGCCATCGACGATCCATGTTGGCGTCTTGATCTTTGCAAGGTCGGCAGCCGTCCACTTCGGCTGCGTGTCCCACATCTTCTTGATCTCGTCGACGAAGGCATTGTACTCGCCCGGCGTCGGCGACAGGAGCTTGTATTCCTCACCGGCCCGCGCGATGAAGGCATTGAAGACGTCGCTCCTGGAGATGTCGGCGACACCCGAGGGATCGGAGTTGGCCGCAAAGGCGAACAGTCCTGAAACGCGATCCGGATTCTTCATGGCAATGTCGAGGCCGATGATCGCGCCGTCGCTCCAGCCGATGATCGCGGCCTTGTCGATCCTCAGATAATCCATCAGGGCGATCACGTCAGAAGCCATCAAGTCGTAGCCATAGGGCTGTGCATCGCGGCTGCTGCGGCCGTGGCCGCGGCTGTCCAGCACGATGACGCGATAGCGATCCTGCAACGCCTGGACCTGATGCGCCCAATAGTTGGAATTGGCGAGGCCGCCATGGACCATCACGACCGGTTCGCCACGGCCGAAGGTCGCGTACCAGAGCTTGATGCCGTTGACCGGTGCGAGGCCGCTTTCGGTTGCCTTCGGCAGTGTCGGCGTCGGCGGCAGGGTGAGCCAGCGCTGTTCGGCACTTGCCGATGCGAGACAGGAGAGGAGGGCAAATGCGACAAGGCAATGACGAAGAGCCGACATGATGTTCTCCCGGCTGAACATCAACTTGCTTAGCCCGTCCCGGCGCGACGTCCTGTCAATTCTTGAGCCGATGGGGACACGTTTTGTTCAAGTCGCCGCGCACGGCGGAGCGCATCCACTTGAATGCGCTCCGCCGTATCTTACGCCGCCGCGGTCGGGAAGCTGTAGGTCTTGAACTGGTCGCGCAGCGCCGTCTTCAGGATCTTGCCGGTCGCCGTATGCGGGATGCCTTCGACGAACACCACGTCATCGGGCATCCACCATTTGGCGATCTTTCCGTCCATGTATTTCAGGATGTCCTCACGTGTGGCGCTTGCCCCCTGCTTGAGCTGCACGATCAGGAGCGGACGCTCGTCCCACTTGGGATGGTAGACGCCGATCACGGCGGCTTCCGCCACCGCGGGATGGCCGACCGCGAGGTTCTCCAGGTCAATCGAGGAGATCCACTCGCCGCCCGACTTGATGACGTCCTTGGAGCGGTCGGTGATCCGCATGTAGCCATGCTGGTCGATGGTGGCGACGTCGCCGGTATCGAAGAAGCCGTCCTCGTCGAGAATATTGGTGTCGACCTTGAAATAGGCCTTCGCCACCGCAGGCCCCGAGACCTTGAGCCGGCCGAAGGTCTTGCCGTCCCACGGCAACTCCTTGCCGGCATCGTCGGTGATCTTCATCTGCACGCCATAGGGCGGGAAGCCCTGGGTCTGCAGCACGTCGAGCTGCGCATCCCCGCTCAGTTCAGAGAACGGCGGCTTCAGCGCCGCCAGCGTGCCGAGCGGGCTCATCTCCGTCATGCCCCAGGCGTGGCGCACGGTCACGCCCATGTCGACGAACGCCTTGATCATCGAGCGCGGCATCGCCGAGCCGCCGCAGACCACGAATTCGAGAAGCGGCAGCGTCAGCTTGTTGGCCGCCATGTGCTGCAGCAGCATCAGCCACACGGTCGGCACTCCAGCGGTATGGGTCACCTTCTCGGTATCAAGGAGCTCATAGACCGAAGCGCCGTCGAGCTTCATGCCCGGCATCACCAGCTTGGTGCCCATGGCGGGCGCCGAGAACGCGATGCCCCAGCTGTTGGCGTGGAACAGCGGCACCACCGGCAGCATGACGTCGCTGGCGGACGTGCCGAGCGCATCCTTCGAATTGGCCATGAAGGAGTGGATGACGTTGGAGCGGTGCGAGTAGAGAACGCCCTTGGGGTCGCCCGTGGTGCCCGAGGTGTAACACATCGCGGCCGCGGTATTCTCGTCGAAGTCCTGCCACTCGAACTTGCCGTCGGCCTGTCCGAGCCATTCCTCGTAAGCGACCGCGTTCTTCAGCGTGGTCTGCGGCATGTGCGCCTTGTCGGTCAGCACGATGAAGCGCTCGACGCTGGGCAGCTTGTCGGCAAGCTTCTCCAGGAGCGGCACGAAGGTGAGGTCGGTCATCACCACGCGATCCTCGGCGTGGTTGACGATCCAGGCGATCTGTTCCGGGAACAGGCGCGGATTGACGGTATGGCAGATCGCGCCGATGCCCATGATGCCGTACCAGCATTCGAGATGGCGCGCCGTGTTCCAGGCGATGGTGGCGACCCGATCGCCGAGCTTGATGCCGTCGCGCTGCAGCATCTGCGAGACTTTCAGCGCGCGCTTGTGAATTTCGGCATAGGTGGTGCGGACGATGGGGCCTTCAACCGAGCGGGTGACGACCTCTTGCGTTCCATGATACCTGGCCGCGTGCTCTATGATCCGGTGGCACAGCAACGGCCAATCTTGCATCAAACCACGCATTCGAACGTTCCTCCTGATCGCGATGGACTTCCGCGCTTTCGCCCCAAATGACGGGTTCTTTGGCGGCCGGTTTTGGAATTGTCATGGACTGTAGCGCGGAGAAATCAAGCCGGAAATTGGATATTGGCGGTCTTGACCGCCGAGTGGCGGCAATGGTTACCGCCGCAGCGGTTGTGCTCGCCGCCGCCGGGCCGGCCGTGGCGCGCGAGGTCAGGCTGGCCCCGCCGCTCGAGCTGTTCGCGAAGAAGCCGCCCAAGCTGCGCGGCACCATACATTCGCGCGCGATTCCGTTGCCGCAGCCGCGCCCGGCCGAGGCGCCCAAGGCTGAAACCGATGAGGCTGAATCCGACAAGGCGGACACGGAGGCTGCGGAGAAGCCCGCCGGGCCCGGCAAGAAGGCCGAACCGCCGCCGCCCTCGGCCTGCCGGCTGGCGCTGACGGAGGAGATCGCGATCGCGCCTTCCGTCCCCGACATCAAGGGCCCCGGCGGCTGCGGCGGCGAGGACCTGGTGCGGCTTGAAGCCGTCGTGCTGGCGGACAAGCGCAAGGTCGCAGTGAAGCCGGCGGCGATCCTCCGTTGCAAAATGGCAACCGCCATCGCCGACTGGATCCGCAGCGACATCGTCCCGATCGCCGCGAACCTTGGCAGCCAGCTCAGCGATCTCGATAATTTCGATTCCTACGAGTGCCGCGGCCGCAACCGCATCGCAGGGGCTCTGCTCTCCGAGCACGGCCGCGCCAATGCGCTTGACGTGCGCGCCTTCAAGCTCGCGAACGGCAAATCGATCTTCCTCACCGACCGCACCGTGGCGCGCGAGGTGCGCGAGAGCGTGCTGCATTCGGCCTGCGCGCGCTTCTCGACCGTGCTGGGGCCGGGCTCGGACTGGTACCACGAGGACCACATTCATCTCGACGTCGCCGAGCGGCGCAGCAATTACCGGATCTGCCAGTGGAACGTCTGGGATCCGCTGCCGCAGGTCGCCCCGCTCCTGCCGGCCGAGCGCCCCGAGGAGGCCCCGCCGCGCGAGGTCGCCGCAAAATCGGATGCGCCCGCGAAACCGCAAGCCGAAAAATCCGAGGAGGACGAGCCTGAGGCGGAAGAGAAACCCGCGCCGGCAAAGCCGAAGCCAACAAAAAAGCGCCGGTGAAGACCGGCGCTTTTGATTTCCGTTCTGCGCGAGCGCTTACTGCATCATGGCGTTGCCGCCGCCCTGCAGCGCCATCCGCGAATTGAACGGCGAGTCGCCCTGCTTGGGCTCCAGCACCACCACGACGGTGCCGACGGTGGCGCGGTCGTAGAGGTCGATGACGTCCTCATTGGTCATGCGGATGCAGCCCGAGGAGATCGAGGCGCCGATATATTCGGGCTGGTTGGTGCCGTGGATACGGAACAGCGTGTCCTTGCCGCCCGAGTAGAGATACATCGCGCGCGAGCCCATCGGATTGTCGGGGCCGGGGGCGACATAGGTCGGCACGCCCAGCCGCGAAATCTCGCTCTTGGTCGGATGCCAGGCCGGCCACTCGGTCTTGCTGCCGATCTTGGCGATGCCTGACCAGGCCATGGCCTCTTCGCCGACCGTGATGCCGTAGCGGATCGCCTTGCCGTCCTTCAACACGTAATAGAGGTAGTGATTGTCGGAATCGACCACGATGGAGCCGGGGCTTTCCTTGCGGTGATAGTCGACAATGGCGCGGCGGAAGGGCTCTGCGACCGCCACCTTGGCGTAGGTGGTTTTGGCCAGCATTTCCTTGTCGCGCGGCTTGAAATTGGCGGTGTTGGTCGCCTCCCAGGTCGTGGCTTGCATGCAGCCCGACAACATCAGGCCGGCGGCCAGGATTGCGAATTTTACTTTCAGCGACATTGGCAAAACTTCCAGTTGAAGCTCGCGCCCGGACACACCGTTAGTGCACCGGAACTGCGACGATTCCGCGCATCCATTATGGTCGAAGCGGACCGTAATTCCAGCCTTTAGGTGGCTCGTGTGCACCGCAACGGGTCGGCTGTGGCATTTCTGCCGACAAAGTTCCCTGCTATGGAATGCAGCCCCATCGGCAAAAAAAACGCCGGCAAAACCGGCGCTTTTTCAATTCCGCAGGGGGGTGGATGCCTACTGCATCATGGCGTTGCCGCCGCCCTGCAAGGCCATCTTCGAATTGTAGGGCGAGTCGCCGTGCTTGGGTTCCAGGACGACGACCAGGGTGCCCATCTTGACGCGGCTGTAGAGGTCGATGACGTCCTCGTTGGTCATGCGGATGCAGCCCGAGGAGATCGAGGCGCCGATATATTCGGGCTGGTTGGTGCCGTGGATGCGGAACATGGTGTCGCGGCCGCCCTGATACAGATAGAGCGCGCGGGCGCCGAGCGGATTGTCGACGCCGCCGGGCACCGAGGCGGGCAGGCCTTCGATGCGCTTGTGGATG
>Ga0081540_1003335_pt1 | contig 12734 bp, 10 predicted proteins | sample TabmetS2T1R1_FD_71024 | JGI IMG/M metagenome (GOLD analysis project Ga0081540, IMG submission 71024) | Tabebuia heterophylla rhizosphere microbial communities from the University of Puerto Rico - S2T1R1 | ecosystem: Host-associated > Plants > Roots > Rhizosphere ...
TAGATCCCCTGGCGGTACCGGTCTTCGACCTCATAGGTATGCCGACCCATAAGAATGGCGCCGGTCGTCTCGATCACTTCGCCGGCAGTCTCGTTCGCTTCCTCGGAGAAGTAGTCGAACACCCACTCCATCGCGTCGTCTGGGCCGGCAATGAAGCCGTCGAGCGACATGGTCACGTGCCAAACAACCGCTGCCATGGCTTTCCTTTCGTCGAGGAATCGAGCGTTTCCGAGGCCTCACCGCTGCATCGCCGTTGTGCAGACCGCGAGCGCCCCAGCCGTCGCTGAGCATTCGATCGGCCGCGCGTCCAATCTGCCCACTCACACCGATTACGACTGCGCTCATCGACATCGACACCACTCAGGTGGAACGATTTCGCTTCCCGATCTCTGCCACCAAGCGCGGCCCGACCGTAAGCTGCCCAGATGGCCAGCGTGGCTTCTGACGATGCTGAGCTCGCTCGCCGACTCGCAGACATGCGCGAACAGCAGCGCGCGATCAGCGGCGTTCTCCGGGCCGTCGCCCGCAGCGCAGGTGTGCAACCGGTGCTCGACGAGGTGGTCGAAGCCTGCGAGCGCCTCTGCAGGGCCGATTACGGTGCCCTCTATCTGCTCCAGCACGGACTCCTCCACGTGGTGGCGCACGACACCACCAGCCTTGGTGCGGAGTGGGACAGACAGCATCCGCACGCCCTTGACCGGACGACGGGCGCCGGCCGCGCGGCCGTAGAGCGCAAGCCGATCCACATCCCTGATCTCCAAGCCGACCCGGAGTACACGTACGGCGGTCCGACGGAGTACTACCGATCGCTGATCGCCGTCCCGATCATGGTCGAGGACGACCTGATCGGCGTCGTCGTCCTCGTGCGCCGTGAAGCGCAGCCATTCACCGACGAGCACATCGCGCTCGTCCAGACCTTCGCCGACCAGGCGGCGATCGCGGTCGCGACCGCACGCCTGATCGAGGCGGTAGAGCGGCAGCGCACGGAACTCGCTCGCTTCGTCTCCCCGCAGGTGGCCGAGCTCGTCACGAGCAAGGAGGGGGAGCAGCTGCTGGCCGGGCACCGGGCATACATCTCGTGTCTCTTCTGCGACCTGCGCGGATTTACCGCGTTCGCGGAGATGGCCGCTCCCGAGGAGCTCCTCGACGTCCTGCGCGAGTACCACGCCGCGCTCGGCGACCTCATCCCGGCCCACGAAGGAACGCTGGAACACTTCGCGGGCGACGGGCTGATGGTCTTCTTCAACGATCCGCTCGTCGTCCCAGATCACGAGCTCCAGGCTGTCCGGCTCGCACTCGCCGCACAGGAGCGGTTCGCGCGGCTGGCCGAGATCTGGCGTAAACGTGGAACGCAGCTTGGGCTCGGAATCGGGATCGAAGCCGGCTACGCGACGATTGGGCGGATTGGATTCGAAGGGCGCTACGACTACGGCGTCCTCGGGCCGGTGGCGAACCTGGCCTCGCGACTCAGCACCGAGGCGGCCGCTGAGCAGATCCTGATCGGGCAGCGCTTGTTCGCTGCTGTCGAGCAGACCGTCGAGACGGCGCCGGCCGGCAATCTCGAGCTGAAGGGCTTCGCGCGCCCGGTCCGCGCGTACGAGGTCCGCGGGCTGCGCTAGGGCCGCCACAGGGCTGCTTTTCGCGGCGCGGGGGGCGATGACTGACCCTTGCGTGGAGCTTGGGTAGGGTTCTCTAGACGGGGCTCAGTCATGCCGCGTTGCGCTCGCGGCGCGCCGGTGCGCGGTGTGGTGTCAGGACTTGGCGCGGTGTTGAGACGAGCCGTGCGAGCCAGAGCGCCGTTTGGTCTGCAAGAAGCATCATTTCTCGTAGATCGACTGCGGCATCACGCCATCTACTGGAGAGTGGACTAAGGCGGGCTCGCCGCGCCTCGGGGCGAGCCCCAAAACGTGTCCCTAAACTTTCGCGTCCGAGGGCCTTACGGAGTGGTCGACGCGCGAATCACACCGGCACGTATTCCCACGCCTCGGCAACCGCCTGCTCGAGCGTCAGCCTGCGCGTGCGCAGTGCTCGACCGCGTACGCCGCTTCGAGGCGCGCTCCCGCGCGCTTACCTCAAGGGCCACTCATAGCCGGCCGTTTGCCGGCTTCGCGCAGCCCGGCAAGCCAGCGCCCCACGTAGCCCGCTGTGCACCCGTCTCGCGAGAATCCGCCGCGTCGCCTTCATGCGGCTCGACGCTCCTCGAGCGTCCGGCGCCTACGCGTCGGTTGGCTGAGCGCCGCGGGCGTCCAGGCGTGGTCCGGTTCATAGATGTTCGTCCCCGGTGGAACGAGCTCGTCGATCGCGTCGAGCGTGTCGTCTTCGAGCGCGACCTGCGACCCGTCGATTGTCGAGACCAGTTGATCGAGCGTCCTCGGGCCGAGAATGACGGAGGTCACCGCCGGGTGGACGATCGGAAATGCGACCGCAAGCTGCGGGAGCGTGCACCCGAGGTCGTCGGCGATTTCCACGAAGCGCTCAACGAGATCGAGCTTGGCCGCCACCTCCGGGAGCTCGGGATCGAAGCTCGCCCGCCGCAGCGCGGCCCTGCCCGACTCGAAATCAACTGGTTGACCCTTGCGGTACTTGCCGGTGAGGAAGCCCCAGGCGAGCGGACTCCAGCTGAGAACGCCCATCCCGAGCCGCTCGCAGGTGGGAAGCACCGACCGCTCGATGCCGCGCGTGAGCAGCGAATACGGCGGCTGCTCACTGGCAAAGCGCAGCAGACCACGCTGCTCCGCCACGTAGTACGCCTCGGTGATCACCTCGGCGGGGAATGTCGAGCACCCGAAGGCACGGATCTTGCCCTCCCGTACGAGATCGGTCAGCACACCAAGGGTCTCTTCGATCGCCGTGGCCTCGTCGAGCCGGTGCACGTGGTAGAGGTCGATCCAGTCGGTTTCGAGCCTGCGGAGACTGTCGTCTACGGCCCGGATGAGCCAGCGGCGTGAGCTCCCGCTTCGGTTGCGGCCCTCGCCCATCTGGAAGTAGCCCTTCGTCGAGAGGATGACGTTGTCACGTCGTCCATGCAGCGCCTTCCCCACGATTACCTCCGACTCACCGTCCGAGTACGCGTCGGCTGTGTCGATGAAGTTGATTCCTGCGTCGAGCGCGCGGTGGATGATTTGGGTGCAGGCCGCGTGATCGCCGTTCCCTTCGTATCCGAACATCATCGCTCCGAGGCAGTAAACGCTGACGTCCATCCCCGTCGCGCCGAGCGTGCGATAGCGCATGTCTTCCTCCCACGCGTAGTAGCTGTTCCTCTGCGACCGAGGGTATGAGCTGGCGTCGTCTCCATGACGAGTGCGACCCTTTTTGGAACCAGCACACGGCCGTTACCTTTCCGGAAAGGTGAGTCGAAAGGTCAGGGGTGACGTGGCACAGCGTCATGCGTTCCGGGGCAGCAGCGGCCTCCAGGTGAACATCCGGCGGCCGCTTGTGCTCGGTCTTGCCTGCTTCGCGGTCAGCGGGGGTGTTGCCGCGGCAGCTGTCCTCGCGCCCTGGCAGCGCTGGGCGGGGCCGGCCAAACCGCGGATCCTGGGACCTCGACGCACGACCGACCGCACGCCGACCTTCCGGTTCGTCTCGCATGAAGCCGGCCTCAGCGCGCGAGCGCTCAAGTTCCATTGCGCACTCGACCGGAAGCGGCTGCACCGCTGCCCAAGCCGCTACACGCCCCGGCTTGGTCTCGGCCGGCACACGCTTCGGGTTCGCGCCGTCGACCCGCGAGGGCGGCTGAGCCCGAGGGCTAGCGCCCGCGTGTCCATCGTCCGGCCGCTCCCGCGTGCCGATCAGACGATCCGTGTCGGCACGGACCCGTACAACGTGGCTGAAGGTTATGGAGCGGTGTGGGTCACTGTCTCCGGCGGGCTCGTGCGGCTGGACCCTGCGACCGGGGCAGTGGTGGCGCGCATCGACCTCTCGGGCGGACGGCCTTGGGGCGTCGCAACGGGCGGAGGCGCGGTCTGGATCGCCGGCTACGGCGACGGCACAATCACCCGCGTCGATCCGACCACGAATGCGATTGTTTGGCGAGTACGGGTTGACCAAAGCCCACTTCCCTCCTCGAACCCTGCCGGGGTGGCGTTCGGCGGCGGCGCGGTCTGGGCAGCCGACAAGGCCACGGACAAGATCTGGCGACTGGACCCGGCCACAGGCGAGATCCTCAACGTAGTTCACGTCGGCGACTCTCACGAGTTCATCGGCTTCGGCGAGGGCAGTGCTTGGGTCGCGAGCGAGGATGGGGTCGTGGGCAGGCTCGACCCCGCAAGCGGCAACGTCACGAGGTTGGTCAGCGCGGGCTCCGACGCGGATTTTCTCGGCTTCTCCCCAGGGGCTGTCTGGGTCACGAACTACCGGACCGATCTCTTGTGGCGCCTCGATCCGGTCACCGGCGCCGTGGCGGCGAAGTTCGAGATCGGCACGGGAGCGCAGGGCGTAGCGTTCGACGGCTCGTGGCTCTGGGTCGCGATGTACAAGCTCGGCGAAGTTCTGCGCGTCGACCCGAATACCGGCAAGGTGCAACGCCGCGTCCGCATCGGGGTAAAGCCCCGAGGTGTCGCGGTCGCCGCCGGCAGCGTCTGGGTTGCGAACTCGACGTCCGGCACCGTCTCGCGGATCCGAATCCCCTAGTCGCCGGTCGTGCCGGGCGGCCGTCAGTCGCGAGTCTTCGCCGACTCCTGGGAGCAGGCCAAGGCGCGAGGCGCGGACAGTCAATCGATCAGCTTGCGCTCCATGGCGTGGATCGCGATCCGCCACATGAGGAGCGCGAACAGGACGAGCACCCCGACGCGCAGGAGATCGTTCCACTCGAAGCCGTAGAGCACCGCGGCGCGCACGAGCTCGACGCACTGGTGGAGCGGGTTCAGCTCGGCGAGCACCTGAAGCCACCTGGGCAGGCCGTCGAGCGGGAAGAACGTGCCCGCGAGCAGGAAGAGTGGCGTGAGCACAGCGGAGACGATGTAGTTGAAGTTCTCGATCGCCTTCGCGTAGCCGGCGGTCATGATCCCGAAGTTCGCCCACCCGAGCCCGGTCAGGAAGCCGATGAACGGGACGGTCAGCATCCCCCAGCTCGGGTCGAGCCCGAAGAAGATCGCGACGATCATCGGCACGCAGCCGTAGACGCCGGCGCGCAGGGCGATCCAGATCGACTCGGCGGTGACCAGCTCCTCCGTGTCGACCGGCGCCGCGAGGATCGCGTCGTACGTGCGCTGGAACTGGTACTTGACGAACGTCCCGAACATCGCCGCGAAGGCCGACGAGAAGAGGACGGCCGTCGCCACCGTCCCGGTGCCCACGAACTCGACGTAGCTGTAGCCGTTGATCGTGCTGACGAGCGAGCCGAAGCCGAAGCCGAACGCGAGCAGGTAGATCGTCGGCTCGACCGTCGACGAGAACGTCGCGGCGCGCCAGTACGACGAGAAGTTGACGATCTCGCGGACGAGGACGCCGGTGAGCGCCGGCCGCTCGAGACGTCCGATCTTCGCTGTGCGGGCCGCGGCCGCCATTTACCTACCCGATCTCCTCGCCGGTGAGGAGCACGAACACGTCCTCGAGGTTCGCCTGCCTGCGCTCGCCCTCGAAGTCGAAGCCGTTACGTCCGTCGAGTCCCAGGATCGAGATGCTCGTTCCGGTACGACGCGTCTTCAGCCCGGACGCGCTCGCCTCGGACTCGACCTCCGCGAGCCGCTTGGGCGGCCCGTAGACCTCGAGCACCTCGCGCCCCGCGTGCTCGAGGACGAGGTCGGCAGGCTTGCCGCGGGCGACGCCCTCGCCGTGGGACATGATCAGCACGGTGTCGGCGAGGCGCTGGGCCTCCTCGATGTAGTGCGTCGACATGAGGATGGTCGTCCCTTCGTAACGCAGCCGGTCGATGAGCGCCCACAGCTGCTGGCGCACCTGCGGGTCGAGACCGACTGTCGGCTCGTCCATCAGCACGAGCAGCGGTTGATGCACCAGCGCGCGGGCGATCAGCAGGCGCCTGCGCATTCCGCCGGAGAGCTTGTCGACGCGTGTGTCGCGCCGGTCGACGAGGTTCGCCAGCTCGAGCGAACGCTCAATCGCGGCCTGCCGGTCATGGCGGCCGATCCGGTACAGGTGCGCGAAGACGAGCAGGTTCTGCTCGACGGTCAGCGAGACGTCGAGGTTGTCGAGCTGCGGCACGACGCCGCACTGCGCGCGGGCCTGCTTCGAGTCGCGCGGCAGCTGGAAGCCGAGCACCTCGAGCTCGCCCTCGTCGGCGATCGACTGCGCGGTCAGCATCCGCATCGTGGTCGACTTCCCCGCGCCGTTGGGACCGAGCAGGCCGACACACGTCCCCACGGGGACATCGAGGTCGAGCCCGGCGACGGCCGTGATCTGGCCGTAGCGTTTCACAACTCCGCGCAGGCGGATAGCGAGCTCCCTGCTCATCGCCTCAGCATGCCAGCAGGCGTCGGGTCAGCCGGTCGGCGCCGCGGTCATCGACGGATCCCAGAGCCTGAAGCCGCCGAGGAACGCGTTCTGGTTCGCGCCGAGCCGCGCGTTCGGCGGCACCTCGTCGATCCTTTTCGCGTTGCCCCCGCCGAGCACAACGTAGTCGGCCACGGTGGCCGCGGCGAGCTGCTCGACCGTCTCGGCGACCGCGTGGTGCCACTTCTTCTTGCCGAGCTGCATGCGGCCGCGCTCGCCGACGTAGTCCTCGAACGTCGCCTTGCGGAACGGGAGGTGGGCGAGCTCCAGCGGAACTGCCTTCCCGTCGACGACGAGCGCCGACCCGAGGCCGGTACCGAGCCCGAGGAAGAGCATCGTGCCGCCCTGGTAGTCGCCGAGTGCCTGCATGACCGCGTCGTTCACGAGCTTCGTCGGCTTCCCGAACGCCTGCTCGAAGTCGAACCCGACCCAGCCCTCGCCGAGGTTCACGGGCTCGCGGACGACCTTCCCTTCGCGCACGGGCGCCGGGATGCCGACCGAGACGACGTCGTATTCCCAGTCCGGAGTCAGCTCGCGGACGCCCTCCACCATCTGGGGAGCGGTCAGATCCGGGCCCGACTCGAACCGCCTCCGCTCGCCCCCGCTCGAGCGCAGAGCCTTGACGTGGGAGCCGCCGACGTCGACGGTCAGGATGACGCGCCTTCCGGGCTCCGTGCTCACGCGCGGAGCATGACGAGCTTCAGAGAATGGCGCGAGGGTAGGTCTTCGCCGCGATCACGGCGGTGACCACGAGGAAGCCGGCGACCACCGTGAAGTCCAGCCAGAGCAGGCCGCCGGCCGAGATCCCGAGCAGCAGGTCCCGCATCCCGTGCACCTCGTAGCTGAGCGGGTTCGCGTGCGCTACGACACGTAGCCAGACCGGCATGATCGCGAGCGGGTAGAGCGCGCTCGAGGCGAAGAAGAGCGGCATCACGACCAGCTGGCCGATCCCCATGAAGCGCTCACGCGTCCGCACGAGCGACGCGAGGATCATCGACAGGCACGCAAACGCCATCGTTCCCAGGAGCAGCAGCACGACCGCGCCGACCACGCGCGGAATGCTCCACCTGATCCCGATCCCGGCGACCGCGATCACGCACAGGAGCACCACCGCCTGGGTGAGCGCGCGCACGGCAGCGCCCGCGGCCTTGCCGAGCACGATCCCGAGGCGCGGCATCGGCGTCGCGAGCAGTCGCTGCAGCTGGCCGACGTCGCGCTCCCAGATCACGCCGAGCCCGAAGAAGATCGCCACGAACAGCGCGGCCTGCGCCATCACACCCGGCGCGAGGTAGGCGCGGTAGTCGTCGGAGCCGCCGGCGAGCGCCTGGTTGTGCCGCAGCGCCGTGCCGAAGACGAACAGCCAGAGCAGCGGCTGCACCGAGCGGGTGAAGATGTCCAGGTGGTCGTGCCGGAGCTTGCGCAGCTCGGCCCAGCCCATGGCCACGGTGCCGTCGCGCAGTCGCGCGGCGCGTACCGGGAGCAACTTCAGCGCAGACTCAGGCGAGCCGGCGCGAGCGTCTGCGGCTTGCGCGGACATCCCTGAAGCTCCCCCCTTCCTCGAGCCGACCCCCGGTGACCTTGGTGAAGACGTCCTCGAGCGCCGACACGCCGAACCGCTGCCGCAGCTCGCCGGGCGAGCCGAGCGCGGCAATCGTCCCACGGTCCATGATCGCGATCCGGTCGCACTGCCGCTCCGCCTCCTCCATCTGGTGCGTGGTGACGAAGATCGTCGTCCCGGCCTCTTCACGCAGGAGCTCGAGCCGCTCCCAGACCAGCCGTCGCGCGGTCGGGTCGAGGCCGACCGTCGGCTCGTCGAGGAAGAGGACGGTCGGGTGCTTGAGCAGCGCGGTCGCGATCTCGAGCCGGCGCAGCATCCCGCCGGAGAGCGTCCGGCCGAGCCGGTCGAGGAACGACCCGAGCTGCATCGCCTCGACGGCCTCCTCGATCCGCGACCGCCGCTCGCGCCGCGGGACGCCCGTCGCGCGTCCGTAGAACTCGAGGTTCTCGTAGGCCGTGAGCGCGCCGTCGATCGAGATCGCCTGCGGGATGTAGCCGATCGACTGGCGCACGGCGAGCCCGTCGCGGACCACGTCGTGGCCCGCGACGAGGGCCGTCCCCGCGCCAGGCTTCAAGAGCGTCGTCAGCACGCGAATCGTCGTCGTCTTGCCCGCGCCGTTCGGGCCGAGCAAGCCGAACGCCTCGCCGGCCGCCACGTCGAAGCTGATCCCTGCCACGGCCTCGACCTCGCCGAAGCGGACGGCGAGCCCGTCGACGAGGACGACCTGCTCGGCGCGCTCCTCCGCGCGCGCGAGCGCGGTCACCGCGCGACCAGCTCGTCGGTGCGCGTCCGGAGCACCAGCGCGGCCTTGGCGGTCAGCTGCACGAGCTGCTCGCGTTCCTTCGGCTCGAGCGCCTCGAGCACGTCGCAGAAGAAAAGCAAACGCTGCTCTGCGACGCCGGCCACCAGCTCCTGGCCTTCAGGGGTGAGCTCCACGAGGATCGCGCGCCGGTCGCCCTCCGCGCCGTGCCGCCGGGCCATTCCGATCTCCTCCAGCCGGTCGACCATGCGCGTCGCGGTCGTGTCGTCGACCCCGACGCGGTCGGCGAGCTCGCCGATGCGCAGGCCGCCGCTCTCGCCGATCAGCGCGAGCGCGCGGAGCTTGCTCGGCGTGAGCTTCGAGCCGAGCTCGGGGTGGAGCGACGCGTGCAGCCGCCGGCTGGCCAGGATCGTCCCCAGCTCGCGCCAGCAAGTGGAGAGCTCGGCGGCCAGCGGTCGCAGCTCGCGTCGGGACATACCTGCAAAATACAGAAACTGGCTTCTGCATGGAATCCTTACAAGAGCCTCGCCGTACATCCAGTTCGGGGTCCAGAACGACGCCTACCTCTTGGCGGGCCCGACGCTGCAGGGCCGACTCGACTCGCTCGACCGGCTGGGCGCGAAGCTCGTCTGCTACACGGTCGACTGGCGTCACATCGCGAAACGCAAGCCGAAGCGCGCGGTCAACCCGGGCGACCCCGCCTACGACTGGTCGGACACCGACGCGGTGCTGAATGACCTGCACAAGCGCAAGATCGCCGTGATCGTGACGCTCGCGCGTACGCCTGCGTGGGCGAACGGCGGCCTCGGCGCCAACGGGGTACCGAGGAGCAAGTACTCGCTGTCGGCATTCGCCCTGGCCGTCGCTCGGCGCTATCCGTGGATCCGGCGGTGGGAGATCTGGAACGAGCCGAACCTGCGCCGCTTCCTGAAGCCCAACTCGCCCGCGCTGTACGTCCAGCGGCTGCTCAACCCGACGTACGCCGTGCTGAAGCGAGAGCGCCTCTCGAATCGCATCGCCGGAGGCGCCACCTCGCCGCGACGGACGCCGAGCGGCCTCTCGCCGGTGGCGTTCATGCGCGGGATGCGCGCGGCGCACGCGCACCTCGACGCCTACTCGCACCACCCGTATCCCGTGACGCGGGGCGAGCGGCCGACCGGCTTCGCCCACGGCGTGTGCAAGTACTGCAAGGGCCTGATCACGCTCGCCAACCTGCCCGTGCTGCTGAGGGAGGTTCGGCGGGACTTCGGGCCGAAGCGGATCTGGCTGACCCAGTACGGCTACCAGACGAACCCGCCCGACCGGTTCGGCCAAGTACGTCGCCCAGGGCGCACTGCGGGCGAAGAGCGCACGCTTCGTCGACGTGCTGATCCACTTCATCATCAGGGACGAGCCGCAGCTCTCCGGCTGGCAGAGCGGGCTGTTCTCGGCGGCCTGCGCCCGGGCATCGGACGGCGCTGGTACCGGCTGCAGCGGCTGGCTCGAGGACGCTGGGTGTCGATCGGCCACCCCGCTCGGACCACCGTCTTCGGCTCGTACACGCGCGTGATCCGCGCCCAGAACGGAACGCGCCTGCGCGTGCTCTACCTGCCGGGGGTCCCGCGTCGGCCGAGAAGATCTCGACGCGGCCGATCGTCGTCCACTGAGCTCTCGCCGGGCCCTCGCTCGCTGCGCGGGCGGGGGCCCGGACCTCTTCGATCCGCCAGGAATTCTTACAAGGCCTTTACCGACTCCCTCCTGGCGCATAGCTTCAATGCCAAGGCAGTGAAGCTCGCACTCCTCGCCGCGCTCGCCGCGGCCGCCGTCTCGGCTCTGCTGCCGTCGGCCGCCGCCGCCTCACCCTCGGTCCGCTTCGGGGTCCAGGACGACGCCTACCTCTCGGCGGGCCCGTCACTGGAGCCGAACCTCGCCACCCTCGACGACCTCGGCGCGAAGCTCGTGCGCTACATGGTCAACTGGCGGGCGATCGCGCCGACGAAGCCGCGGCACCCCGCCGAGCCGGACGATCCCGCGTACGACTGGACGAACACCGATGCCGTCCTCGGCGGCCTCCACGCGCACGGGATCACGGTGCTGGTGACCCTGTTCCGGACGCCCGTGTGGGCGAGCGACAGCCGGATCCCGAGGGCGGTGCCGAGGAGTAAGAACTCGCTCGCCGCTTTCGCCGTGGCGGTCGCGAAGCGCTACCCGTGGGTGCGCCTGTGGGAGATCTGGAACGAGCCGAACCTGCGCTCGTTCCTGAGCCCGAACTCGCCGCGCCTGTACGTGCAGCGGCTGCTGAACCCGACGTACGACGCGCTCGTCGCCCGGAACCCGCTGAACCAGGTGGCCGGCGGCGCGACCTCGCCGCGGTCGACCAAGACCGGCCTCTCGCCCGTCAAGTTCATGCGCGGGATGCGAGCGGCGCACCCGCGGCTCGATGCGTACTCGCATCACCCGTACCCGGTCACGCGCGGCGAGCGGCCGTTCGGGTTCGCGAAGGGGGTCTGCCGCTACTGCACCGGCGTGCTGACCATGGCGAACCTGCCGGTGCTGCTGAAGGAGGTGCGGCGCGACTTCGGGCCGAAGCGGATCTGGCTGACCGAGTACGGCTACCAGACGAACGAGCTCGACCCGCTCGGCGTCTCGCCGATCCTGCAGGCGAAGTACGTCGCCGACTCGGCGCTGCGGGTCAGGGGCGCGCCCTTCGTCGACCTCCTGATCCAGTTCCTGGTCCAGGACGAGTCGCGGCACAACGGGTGGCAGAGCGGGCTCGTGTCCCCGTCGGGGATCCCGAAGCCGGCGTTCAACTCGTTCATGCTCCCGATCGCCCAGTCGGGCCGCCGGGGGCAGCGCATCACGATCTGGGGCCAGGTGCGCCCCGGGAAGGGACGGCGGGCGTACCAGCTCCAGCGCCTCGCGCACGGCCGCTGGGCCAACGTCGGCGGACGGGCCCTGACCGACGTCCGCGGCTCCTACAAGCGGGTCGTCGGGTCGCCGGTCGGCGCACGGTTCCGCATTCTCTGGCTCGACACCAGGACCTCGAGCCGGCCGATCGTCATCCGCTAGCCCTGCTGCTCACCAGCCGCGCCGCAGCACGACGAGCGAGCGCGGCTCCACCTCGAAGGGCTCGCGCGCCGCGAACGAGCGCTCCTCCGCGTGCGGCTCGGCGGTCGAGAGGTCGAGCTTCCAGCGCGCGCCGAACCGCCGGGCGGGGAGCTGAAAGGTGACGGGCTCGTGGTGCGCGTTGAAGAGCAGCAGGAAGGACTCGTCGGCCATCGGCTCGCCGCGCGAGGTCGTCTCGTGCAGCTCCTCGCCGTTCAGGAACATCCCGAGCCAGCGCACGCCGCCGTCCTCCCAATCGCGTCTCGTCATGCGCCGACCGTCGGGCCGGAACCACCACACGTCGGGAAGCCCGGAGCCGGTGACGCTCGTGCCCTGGAGGAAGTAGCGCCGGCGGAAGACCGGGTGGTGGCGGCGCATGTAGATCAGCCGGCGAGTGAAGTCGAGCAGCTCGCGCTGGTCGTCGGCGACCTCCCAGTCGAACCACGAGAGCTCGTTGTCCTGGCACCAGGCGTTGTTGTTGCCGTGCTGGGTGCGCGAGAACTCGTCGCCGCCGAGCAGCATCGGCACGCCCTGCGAGAGAAACAGCGTCGCGAGGAAGTTGCGCTGCTGTCTCGCGCGCAGCGCGTTCACCGCGGGGTCGTCGGTGTCGCCCTCGGCGCCGCAGTTCCAGGAGCGGTTGTCGTCGGTGCCGTCACGGCTGTCCTCGAGGTTTGCGGCGTTGTGCTTCTCGTTGTAGGAGACGAGGTCGCGGAGGGTGAAGCCGTCGTGGGCGGTGACGAAGTTGATCGACGCGACCGGGCGCCGCCCGTCCTCGGCGTAGAGGTCGCTCGACCCCGTGAGGCGGGCCGCGAAGTCGCCGACGCCGTTGGTCGCGCCGCGCCAGAAGTCGCGCACGGTGTCGCGGTAGAGCCCGTTCCATTCCGT
>Ga0081540_1003336_pt1 | contig 12734 bp, 11 predicted proteins | sample TabmetS2T1R1_FD_71024 | JGI IMG/M metagenome (GOLD analysis project Ga0081540, IMG submission 71024) | Tabebuia heterophylla rhizosphere microbial communities from the University of Puerto Rico - S2T1R1 | ecosystem: Host-associated > Plants > Roots > Rhizosphere ...
GCCGAAGGGGGACGTGGAGCAGGTCTTCGCCGCGCCAGGGCGGGCGGACGGCCCGCCCACTCTCCACAGCCTGCCGAGGCATCCCGCCGCCGATCTCACGATCGTCCTTGCCTTGGTCGATCCCGACGAGCCCTCGCTCGACGGCGTACAGTCCACCGAGGTGACGGTGCTCGCACTCGCACCGGGAATCAGCAGCCGCGAGCAGCTCGCACAGCTCGCCGTCGCCGTCGACGACGCGGGACGGCGGATCGACGGACTCGTCGTCGCCGACCCCGACCCGGCGGACCGCACGACGGGCAGGCGGACCCTCGACGAACGGGCCCGCCAGGCACCGTTGCCGCTGCGGGTCACCGGGATCGGTCAGGGGCCGGTGGCCGTCAACAAGCGGGGGATCAGCCGATGACGAACTCCGATGGCGGCGGCCGCTCCACGGGGTGGCGGTCAGCGTTCGACAGGCCGGCGTCGCGGCCCCCGGCGCCCAAGCCGTGGGACCAGGCCGCGGCCTGGCACATCCCTGACGTCGCGCCCGAGGACCCGGCGGACCCGCGCGGTCCGCTCGTCGCGCTCGTCAGCATCCACTACCTGCGGAACGCCGTCCGCCGGCGCTGGCTGCGCTTCGTCGTGCCAGCGATGCTGGGCCTGCTCCTCGCCGTGGGATACCTCGCTGCCACGCCGTCCCTGCCCACAGCGTCGACCACCTTCATCCTCACGCACGACGAGAACGTCGATCCCTCCAACGCGATCGCCACGGACATCAGCCTCCTCACGACGCGCACCGTGGCGCAGCGGACGATCGACGCTCTCCGGCTCTCGATGTCGCCGCAGCAGCTCCTCGGCACGGTCACTCCGGTCCCCACCGGCTCGGCGGAGGTTCTCCAGCTGACGATGACCGGCCCCACCGCCGCCGAGGCAGCGCGCCGCCTGGACGCCTTCAGCACGGCCTATCTCAAGTTCCGCGCCGACCAGCTCGGCGCCCAGGCCGACATCCTCATCGCCGGTTATCAGCAGCGCATCGACGATCTCCAGAGCAAGGTCCAGGAGGTGGCGAATCGCATCCAGGCGCTGGCAGCGAGAGGCGAGAGCTCGACGGACACGATCACCGACGCCGTGACCGAGCGGTCCAGGTACAACAGCCAGATCGACGACCTCCAGCAGGACGTTCAGGAGGCCCGGGTCCAGCGCGCGTCCGTCATCGCGGCCAGCAAGGTCATCGACCCGCCTGGCCCGCTTCCGGTGTCGCGGCTCAAGGGACCGGCCCTGGTTCTCGTCTCGGGTCTGGTCGGCGGTTTCGCGCTCGGCCTTGTAGTCGTCGTCCTGCAGGCGATCCTCTCCGACCGGCTCTGGCTGCGGCTCGAGGTGGCTTCCGCGCTCGATGCACGTGTCGCGCTCAGTGTCGGCCGCCTGGCACCCCCGTCGCAGATCTGGGGGCCGCTGGGATTCCTTCCGCCGGTCAAGCGGCTCCGGACAGCTCGCTCGGCCGAGCGGCAACGCGTGGCCGACGCCCTCCAGCAGGCGATCCCCGGGCCCGGACGGCGTGCGGCGTTGGTGCTGCTGTGCCTGGACAACGCGGCAGAGATGCGGTTCGGCGTCCTCGAGGCGGCCAGCGCCATCCAGCGGTCCGGCCTGACCGCGCTCGTCGTCGATCTGACCAACTCCGGGGTCGTCGATCCTGCACTGCGACGGCTGAGGGACGTGCCGGACCGCGAGTCCCCGGACGTGTTCCGGCCGAGCGTCGTGCCGTCGCTCACCCGCGGGCCTGCGGATCTCGAGGCGGCCGACTGGGATGACGTGGCGTTGGCCAAGGCCCGCAACGGCGTCACCCTGGTCCTCGCCGACCTCGACCCGGCCGTGGGCGTGGACCACCTGTCGGCGTGGGCGGACGACGTCGTCGTCGCCGTCACGGCGGGGCGGTCGAGCGTGGAGCTCGTACGCACAGCCGGTGACCTCGTCCGGGCTGCCGGGCTGCGCCTGCGAGGGGCCGTGCTGCTGCGCACGGTCCGCGACGACGTGTCCTCCGGCATCGGCGCCGCCGACGACGCGGTCGACGCCGATCCAGCTGATGACGTGTCGCGCGTCGACAACGGGGGCAAGCGGTCGATCCTGCCATGAGCACTCTGGCCCTCAGGACCAGGTCGACGCCCGGACCGGCCATCGCCGGCCCGTTGCTGCGCGGTCCGTTGCCGGCGTGGGCCGCGCTCTTCCTCAACGTGCTGCCCTTCCAGGGCACGTCCGTGGTGCCCGTCCCGCACTCCCTGGGTCAGGCCCTGGCCCAGGGAGCCGTCCTGCTGGCGCTGGTGCTCGCCCTGCTCGCCAACCCCGGCATGGTGATCCGCCCCAACGTCTTCCTCACCTTGCTGACGCTGATGGCCGTGCTGGCCCTCATGGTGGGCGTGCACAACGAGTTCCCGGTGGGCTCGAGCTACCGCGCTGGGCGGCTCGTTCTGTTCGTCCTCGTCCTTTGGCTGCTCACCCCGTGGTGGGGTCGGCCCGACCTGCCGCTCCTCCGTGCGCACCTGCTCTGCCTGAAGGTCATCCTGGCGTCGGTCTGGTTCGGGGCTGCCGTCGGGCCCGGACCCGCCTTCGCCGCCGAGGGACGGCTCACCGGCGTCGTCTGGCCGATCCCCGCTCCCCAGGTGGCCCACTACTCGTCGATCCTCCTCGGCTGCACCGTGGTGCTCTGGTTCTGCGGTCTCGTCGGCGGACGTGGGACCGCCCTGACCGTGGTCGCCGCGGGTGCCGCCCTGGTCGCCACGCACACCCGGACGGCGTTGCTGGCCTTGACGGTGGCCCTCGTCCTGGCGGCGGCCAGCCTCTTCCTCGGCTCGGCGCGGGTCCGGCGGACCATCGCCGTGGTCGTCCTCGGCGGCCTGACGGTCTGGACAGTGTTCTCGCCGTTCATCGTGTCCTGGCTCGCGCGTGGACAGTCCACGGAGGACCTTGCCCAGCTGACCGGGCGGACGAAGGTGTGGGCGGCCATCGCGGCCCGACAGACGACCCTGCTGCAGGAGCTCTTCGGCACAGGACTCGGGAACAAGTCCTTCGACGGGCTCGCCATCGACAGCAACTGGGTCGCGACGCACGTGGAACTGGGACGCGTGGGCGTCGCCATCGTGGTGGCATTCCTGCTGGTCATCTTCCTGGTGGCGTGGACACGTCCGGCCGGTCCGCGCCGGGCGATCGCGATCTTCATCGTCGCCTACTGCGTGGGGGCCTCGTTCACCGAGACAGGCCTCGGCGACGCCTCGCCATACCTGCTCGACCTCGTCGTCGCGGCGTCTCTCCTGGCCGTTCCCCCGGGGCTGGCGCGTCGGACGTCGTTCGAACGCGCCGTGGTTCGACCCGCGCGCCGCACGGTGATCTAAGCGGTATCGCGGCCCGGCTTCCCGCGCTCTCCTGAAGGACGGGCGAGGCCTCGTCGCAATGGGCGAGTTCTGCCGACCGCCGTCAAGGAGCTGATGCCGTGTGCGTTTCGACTGCGACGTCCGTGCCCGTTGCCGCGGGGTCGGACACCATGCCGGATCAGCTCCCGTCGCTCCCGGCCGAGCCTGGTCGGCCTCGTCCGCGGTTCTTTCCTCGACCGCATCGGCGGCCGGGCAGCCGGCCATGAAGGCCTCGGTGGGCGTCCTGTCCGGCACCCTCGTGTTCGAGCCCTTCCCGCGGCGCGACGAACAGGGCTCGGTCGTCTGCATCTTCGACGCCGAGATCGCCTTTGCCGCAGGGATGGATCTCCGCCAGCTCGTGCAGGAGACGCAGACCCGCACGATGCGCGGCGCGATCCGTGGGCTGCACATCCGCACCGACGGAGGCGTCGGACATCTGGTCCACTGCCCGCACGGCGCCGTCCTGGATGTGGCAGTGGATCTCCGCCCCACATCCCCGACGTACCGGTTGTGGATGACCGTGGTGCTCGATGACGTCGACCACCGGTCGGTCTGGCTCCCGGCCGGCCTCGCCCACGGCTATCAGGCGCTCACGCCGACGGCGGATGTCTGCTGCCGGGTCAACCGGATCGAACGTCCTGAGTACGAGGTGACCATCCGCTACGACGACCCCGATCTGGCCATTCCGTGGCCACTGCCGGTGACCAACGTGAGTGATCGAGACGCCGCCGCCCCGGCGCTCGCCGTCGTCGAGCCGATGCTCGACGACTGGTTCGGGGCCCTGCAATGAGCCGTCGACGTCAGGAGACGTACGTGAACGAGGCCGAGACGAGGTGCCGGCGCAATCCCGGTCCGGGCGGCGATGCCGTCCCCGGGGACGAGCTCGAGCGGGCGGTGGGGGCCCGATGAGCCGGCCGGGTGTGCTTCTGGATCGCGATGGCACGATCATCGCTGACTGCGGCTACGTCGGTTCCGTTGACCGGGTGGAGTTCCTCGACGGCGCGATCGAGGCCATCGCCGCCCTCAACCGCGCTGATCTCCCTGTCGCCGTCGTGACGAACCAGGCCGGGGTGGCGCGCGGGTACTACGGCATCGAGGACGTCGACCAGGTGCACAAGCACATGATCGAGGAAATGGCCCGGCGCGGCGCCCACGTCGACCTGTGGCTGTTCTGCCCCTACCACCCCGATGGCACGGTCGAGTCGTTCGCCAGGGCGAGCGCCGACCGGAAGCCCGGCCCTGGCATGGCCCTCGCGGCCGCCGACGCGCTCGGCCTCGATCTGACGGCGTCCTGGGTGGTCGGCGACAACGCGGTCGACATCGGACTGGCCCGGGCGGTGGGTGCGCGGCCGCTGCACGTCGGACCCGTCGCGTTCCCCGCCGCGGACGTCCAGTCGTTCCCCGACCTCGCCGCGGCGGTCCACCACATCCTGGACGACCAGGCCCGGAGCCTGCCGCGGCCGCGGCCCTCGTTCCCGACTCGGCAGTACCCGGACGGCGCCACGTTCGGCGCGGACTACGCCGGTGAGCTGGCTCGGGCCATGGCCTCGGTGGACATGACGCGGATCGCCGAGGCCGCGGAGCTTCTGAACGAGGCGCACGACCGGAACGCCGCGGTCTACGCGTGCGGCAACGGCGGATCAGCCTCCATCGCCAACCATCTGCAATGTGACCACGTCAAGGGCGTGCGCAACGGGACCGACCTGCGGGCCCGGGTGTTCAGCCTGAGCACGAACGTCGAGCTGTTCAGCGCCATCGCCAACGACCACGGCTACGACACGGTCTTCGAATACCAGCTCCAGTCGCTCGCGAAGGCCGGCGACGTGCTGATCGCGGTCTCGTCCTCGGGCCGCTCGCCGAACATCGTCCGGGCGCTGGAGTGGGCGAGCCGCCACGGGATCCGCACCGTCGCGTTGACCGGATTCTCCGGCGGTGCTGCACGCGAGCTCGCTGACGTCCCCGTCCACGTCCGCTCGGACAACTACGGGGTCATCGAGGACGCGCACCAGGCCTGCATGCATCTGCTCGCCCAGTACGTCAGACAGTCGCGGATGACGCCTGACGCCGTCACGGCGAACACCTTCTGAGGGCATGATGCGCGTCGCGATCAATCTGCTCACGGACGACCCCGACCACCCGTCCGGCGCCCATTGGTTCTGGACCAGGGTCATCCCCGACATGGCCAAGCTGCTCGTCGACGGGGAGGAGTTCCATCTGCTGGTCAGTCCGAGGATCCGCCCGATGCACGCGGGCTACGGCGACAAGGTGGGTTACATCACGTTCCCCTGGTCCAACGAGAGCCCGCCGAAGCGCACGCTCACCGAGCATCTCTACGCGCCGGCGCGCCTCCCGCTGGCGCGGATCGACGTCCTCAGCACGCTGATGGCGCCGATCGTGCGAGCCGCTCCCGGCCTGGTCGTGCACTTCAAGACCATGCACGCCTTCACGCAGCCGGAGGCCATCCGCCCGGCCGCACGCCTGTATCGGCAGCTGAGCTATCCCCGGACGGCGAAGGTCGCCGACGCGATCATCATCAACTCCGAGAGCCTGCGGCACGAGGTGACTCGGTACCTCGATGTCGACCCGGCCAAACTGCACCTCATCCCCGAGGCCGTCGACCATGACCTGTTCCGGCCCGGCGACCGGGACGAGGCGCGGCAGCACGTCTCCGCGCGCTACGGCATCTCCAGGCCGTTCGTGCTCTTCGTGTCCTCGCTCTGGCCGTACAAGAACTGCGAGGGATTGCTGCGCGGTTTCGCCTCCGCCAAGGCCGACCTGGGAGACCGACAGCTCGCGATCGTCGGACCCGGTCGGGACGCCGCCTACGTGGCCGAGCTGCAGGCTCTCGCGGAGCACCTGGGCATCGCGGACGACGTCGTCTGGGTCGGCGGCGTTCCGCTCGAAGAGACCGTGCACTTCTACCGCGGCGCCGACGTCTTCGTGTATCCGTCGTTCAACGAGACATTCGGCCTGCCCATCCTGGAAGCGATGGCCACCGCCTGCCCGGTCGTCACCTCCGACGTCAGCGCGATGCCCGAGACGGCCGGTGGTTGCGCACTGCTGGCCGACCCGAAGGACCCGGAGTCGATCGCGGACGCCATCGTCAAGGCGTGCGGCCCCGAGGGGGAGTGGCTGCGCGCCGCCGGCCCGGCCAGGGCGGCCGAGTTCACCTGGGCCGCGACGGCGGAGCGGACGCTCGCGGTCTACCGCGACGTCCATGCACGCACCGCGCGCGCCTTCCGCAAGGGTGGTCGGCGATGAGGATCCTGGTCACCGGTGGGGCCGGCTTCATCGGGTCCCACACCTGCGATCGGCTCGTCGAGCTCGGGCACGAGGTCGTCGTCCTCGACGCCCTCACCGCCCCCGTGCACCGGAACGGTCGGCCCGGCTACCTGACGTCCGGCGTCGAGCTCTTCGTCGGCGACGTCCGCAACCGCGACCTGCTCGCCAACCTGCTGCGCCGCGTCGACGCCGTGTACCACCTGGCCGCCTACCAGGACTACCTGCCGGACTTCGCCAGGTTCACCGACGTCAACGTCACGTCGACCGCGCTCATCTACGAGATCGCCGTCGCCGAGAGGCTCGACCTGAGCCGCATCGTCGTGGCCTCGTCGCAATCCGCGATGGGCGAGGGGCTGTACGAGTGCGCCGAACACGGCGAGCAGACGCCGGACATCAGACCCGAAGAGGTGCTGCGGGCCGGGCGATGGGACCTCACCTGCCCGGTGTGCGACGGCCCCCTGGAGATGCAGCGCACCCCGGAGCGGATCTCGAACCCGCAGAACCCGTACGGGATGTCCAAGTACGCCGAGGAGATGGTGGCGATCAACCTCGGCAAGCGCTACGGCCTGCCGACGGCTGCGCTGCGGTACAGCATCGTGCAAGGACCTCGGCAGTCCGTCTACAACGCCTACTCGGGCGCCTGCCGCATCTTCAATCTCCACTACCTTCTCGGCGGCGCGCCCACCCTCTACGAGGACGGCCAAGCGATCCGTGACTACGTGAACATCCATGACGTCGTCGACGCCAACGTGCTCGTCCTGACCGACGAGCGGGCCGTGGGCGGGGTCTTCAACGTCGGCGGTGGCACGCCCTACACCACGCAGGAGTTCGCCGACGTCGTCCGGCGCCACTACGGCAGCGAGCAGCCGGCGCGGGTCAGCGGGGAGTACCGGTTCGGCGACACCCGGCACATCTGCTCCGACATCGACGCCCTCAAGCAGCTCGGCTGGGCGCCACTACGGACGCCCGCCGACTCGGTCGCCGAGTACGCCGCGTGGCTGCGCGGCATGCCCGGGCTGGGCGACGTGCTCGCCGAGGCCGACGCGAGGATGCGCGCGCTCGGCGTCGTGCGGAAGGCCGGCGGATGAAGGCGTTCTTGCTGGCGGCGGGCCTCGGAACGCGACTGCGCCCGCTCACCGACGTCGTCCCCAAGTGCCTCGTGGAGGTGGGCGGCAGGCCGATGCTCGACATCTGGCTCGACGCCCTCGCCGACGCGGGCGTGGACGACGTGCTGGTCAACACCCATCACCTCGCGGGTCTCGTCGAGCAGCACGTGGCCGCCCGATCCGGCCGGCCCGTCGTGCACCTCCGGCACGAGCCGGAGCTCCTCGGCAGCGCGGGCACCCTGGTCACGCACCGGGAGTTCGTGGCGGCCGAGGACATGTTCCTGGCGATCAACGCCGACACGCTCACCGACGTCGACCTGCGGCAGCTCGTCGACGTCCACCGCGGCAGCGGCGCCCTGGCGACTCTCACCGTCTTCTCCGCGGCGCGGCCGTCCGAGTGCGGCATCGTCGAGGTCAGCGAGGGTCGGATGGTCGGCTTCGTCGAGAAGCCTGCGCACCCGACGAGCGACCTTGCGAACGCGGGCATCTACGCGTTCAGCCCCGCAGTTCTCGCCGAGATCCCCGAGCCACTGCCTCGCGACATCGGCTTCGACCTGCTGCCACGGCTCGTCGGCAGCGCCGCGGTGTACCCGCTCGGCACCTCGGTCGTCCTCGACATCGGCACCCCCGCGGCGCTCGAGCGCGCCCGCGACGTCTGGAGGAGCAGGGCCACAGCATGATCATCACTCAGACGCCGTTGCGTGTCGGGCTCGTCGGCGGCGGCACGGACCTGCCCGACTACTACCGCGAGCACGGCGGCCGGGTGCTCAACGCCGCGATCGACAAGTACGTGTACGTCGTGGTCAAGCAGCGCTTCGACGACGACATCTACGTCAACTACTCCACCAAGGAGATCGTCTCCCGGGTGGAGGACCTCCAGCACGAGCTCGTCCGCGAGGCCCTGCACATGACGGGGATCCGTGGCGGCCTGGAGATCACCACACTCGCGGACATCCCGTCCGCCGGGTCCGGTCTCGGCTCCTCGTCCGCCGTCACGGTCGGCCTGCTGCAGGCGCTGTTCGCCTATCAGGGGCGGCAGCTCACCGCCGAGGAGTTGGCGGACCGAGCCTGCTCGATCGAGATCGACCGGTGTCGCAAGCCCATCGGCAAGCAGGACCAGTACGCCGCCGCCTACGGCGGAGTCTGCGACATCCGCTTCGGACCCGGTGACCGGGTAGCCGTGGACCAGCTCGGGCTCACCCCGCAGGTCCGCCGCCGGGTGCAGGACGAGCTCCTGCTGTTCTTCACGGGGATCACCCGCAGCGCGAACGTCATCCTCGGGGAGCAGACCGCCAACATCCGGGACCGGCTGCCGCAGCTCGGCCTGCTCCGCGACCTCGCGGCGGAAGCGGCGAACGGTCTGCGCGAGGGCGACGTCGACGCGCTCGGCGTCGCATTGAACAAGAGCTGGGTGGCCAAGCGCGAGCTCGCCTCGGGGGTGTCGAACGCGGCGATCGACGAGGCTGTGGAGACGGCCCTCTCAGCGGGAGCCATCGGCGCCAAGGTGACCGGCGCGGGCGGCGGCGGCTTCCTGCTCATGGTGTGCCCGCTCGAGCGCCAACGCGCTGTCCGGGAGCGCCTGGCCTCCATGCGCGAGCTCCCGATCAAGATAGATCCGTTCGGCTCGCGGGTGATCCTCAACGTCCACCACGACATCTGGAGCTGAGGCGATGCCGTTCGACAACCGACCCGGGCTCGACCCCCGGCGACTCGTCCGCCTGTTGCGAGCGGCGATCGACCGGTGCGACCTGGACCTGACCGGGCTGACCGTCCTCACCGAGGCCGCCAGCGGCGCGTACGTGGTGACCCCGGTCCTGGCGGCGCTGGCAGGTGCCGAGGTCTGCGCGGTGGCGGCAGGGAACGCCTACGCATCGGCGGAGCAGATCCGGGAGCTGACGCTCGGGCTGGCACGGCTCGCCGACGTCGAGGGCCGGATCGAGCTGGTGGATGGCAAGGACCCGGCGATCGTGGGCGCCGCCGACGTCGTGACGAACAGCGGGCAGGTCCGCCCGATCGACGCGGAGACCGTCAGCCAGATGAAGCCCTCCGCGGTCGTCCCGCTCATGTACGAGAGCTGGGAGTACCGGCGGGCCGACGTCGACCTCGACGCCTGCCGGAGCCGAGGGATAGCGGTCGCGGGGACCAACGAGCGGCACCCCGCCGTCGACGTCTTCTCGTTTCTCGGTCAGATGGCCGTCCTGCAGTTGCACGAGGCCGGGATACCGGTGCGGGGGAGCCAGATCCTGGTGCTCTGCGACAACGACTTCGCCCCGTTCATCGTGCGCGACCTCGAGAGCTGCGCGGCGAGAGTCACCGTGGCGCCGAGCCTGTCCTCCGACGTGGTCCCCGCCGACTGCGACGCCGTTCTGCTCGCCGTCCAGCCGGGGGATTCGCCCGCGGTCGGTGCCCGTGAGGCGGACCTGATCGCGCGGAGCGCTCCCGGCGCGGTGGTGGTCCAGTACTGGGGGGACACCGACCGCGCAGCGCTCGCCGCCGCCGGCGTGCCGACCTGGCCGCCGGCGGCTCCCGGGCCCGGTCACATGGGTGTCCTCCCATCCGCCGTCGGTCCCGAGCCGATCGTCCGGCTGCAGGGCGGAGGGCTCAAGGTGGGCCAGGTGCTGGCCCGGGGGGTGACCGAGGCGTCGCCGGAGGACCTCACCTTCGTCCAGATGCTCTGATCGGGTGCTCTGATCAGGGCTCCGCAGCACGTCCCGCCATCCGGGAGACTCGTGGATCGCGTTCTGTTGATCGGGCTCGGGCCGACCGCCCTGACCGCCCTGGAGTCGCTGGCGTCTCGGTTCTGCGTCGCCGGCATCATCCGCGACGCCGGGCCGGACGACGACGTCGTCGCCCGCGCCCGGTCCCTCGGCGTGCCGGTGCTCGCGGACGTCGGGTTGGCCGGTGTCGAGAAGGCGGTGGCCGAGAGCGCCCCCGCGTGCGTGGTGGTGTCCTCCTACGACCGGATCCTGCCGAGCTCGCTGCTGGTCCGGACCCGCTTCGTCAACGTGCACTACGCGCCGCTGCCGGAATACCGGGGGCGGGCGAACGTGAACTGGGCCGTCCTCAACGGCGAGCCCGAGACCGCCGTCACCGTGCACGTGATGGCACCCGGGCTGGACGCGGGCACCATCCTCTATCAGCAGCGCGTGACCATCGGCCCGGACGACACCGTCGGGGATCTCTACGCCAGGCTCAACGCGGTGCAGCGAGACGTTCTCGGCGAGACCGTGGCCCGGCACCTCGCGGGCTACCCGGGCGAACCCCAGGACGAGCGCGGCGCCACCTACGGCTGCACCCGGGTGCCGGCCGACGGGGAGATCGACTGGTCCGCCGCCACCGGGCGCATCCACGCCCTGATCCGCGCCCTCTCCCCGCCGTACCCGGGTGCGCACACCTACCTCGAGGGGCGCCGGATCGGCGTCCTGCGTGCCTCACCCCTGGACGATCCACCTCGCTACGTCGGCCGCATCCCCGGCCGGGTCGTGGGCCGCTCGACCAGGCACGGCTATGCCGACGTGCTCACCGGGGACGGCGTGCTGCGCCTCCACGAGCTCACGGACGGCGACGACGCCCGGCCGGCGTCCGAGGTCCTCGTGTCGACGAGGCAGACGCTGGGGCTGCGCACGGCGGATCTTCTGGGTCGGATCGAGGAGCTGGAGAACCGGCTTCGCTGCCTCACCGAGGGTGACTCCGGAAGCCCGCTGTGACGGTTCCACGCCCCCGCCGCCGTATCATCGCCGACGTCGTCCGGCTCTCCTGTCCGTGATGGGAACAGCCGTGGAACTGGGAACACCACCCGTCGGCCTCGCCGTGATCGGCGCCGGCTACTGGGGGCCGAACCTGGTCCGGAACGCGATGGCCACCCCGGCGATGAACCTGCGGTGGCTGTGCGATCTCAACGAGGATCGGGCCCGCGGCGTGCTCGGACCCTACTCGACGATCTCGACGACCGACTCGTTCGACGCGGTGCTCGAGGACCCGACCGTGCACGCCGTCGCCATCGCCACGCCCGCCGCGTCACACTTCCCGCTCGCCATGGCCGCGCTGGACGCCGGGAAGCACGTCCTGGTCGAGAAGCCCCTGACGTCCACCCTCGCCGACGCCGAGAAGCTCGTCCAGGCGGCCGAGGACCGAGGGCTGATCCTCATGTGCGACCACACGTACTGCTACACCACGGCCGTCCAGGAGCTGCGTCGGCTCGTCCACGGCGGTGCCCTCGGGGAGATCCAGTTCGTCGACTCGGTGCGGATCAACCTGGGCCTCGTCCAGCCGGACGTCGACGTCCTCTGGGACCTCGCCCCCCACGACCTGTCGATCCTCGACTTCCTGTTGCCGCCCGGCGTCCGCGTGGAGGCCGTGTCCGCGCAGGGTTCCGACCCGATCGGGCACGGCATGGCGTGCGTCGGGTACCTGACGCTCCGGCTCTCCACGGGCGTGATGGCGCACGTGCACGTCAACTGGCTGAGCCCGATCAAGATTCGGACCATGGTCATCGGCGGCTCGCAGCGAACCGTGGTCTGGGACGACATGAACCCCAGCCAGCGCCTGTCGGTGTATGACCGCGGCGTCGACCGGAAGGCGCTGGAGGAGCTCGACGCCGACGACCGTCAACAGATCACGATCTCCTACCGCAGCGGCGACATGGTCGCGCCGGCCTTGCGGGAGCAGGAGGCCCTGCGCGTGATGATGGCGGAGTTCGCTGCCGCGATCAGCGAGTCCCGGTCACCGGCGACCGACGGCAGGGCGGGACTGCGCGTGATGACCGTGTTGGAGGCCGCCGCCCGGAGCCTGCTCCTCGACGGGGCCTTCGTTCCCGTGGAGGAGTGGTCGTGAGGGCGGACATCGAGGGCAGCGTCTGCCTGGTGACGGGTGGGGCCGGGACCATCGGCTCGACGATCGTGGACCAGCTCGTCCGCGCCGGCGCGGCAGAGATCCCCGTCCCGGACCAATTCGTTTCCGGGCGCCG
>Ga0081540_1003337_pt1 | contig 12732 bp, 10 predicted proteins | sample TabmetS2T1R1_FD_71024 | JGI IMG/M metagenome (GOLD analysis project Ga0081540, IMG submission 71024) | Tabebuia heterophylla rhizosphere microbial communities from the University of Puerto Rico - S2T1R1 | ecosystem: Host-associated > Plants > Roots > Rhizosphere ...
GCTGGGCAACGTCGACTACGCGCGCTCCTTCCACACGGCCCACCAGGGCGCGGTGTACCTACACGGCGGGCGCACGTTCGAGGTCACCGCGCTCGACCTCGACGCGCGGCGCGCCCTGGTGCAGCCGTTCACCGGCGACTGGTACACGCAGCCGCGGCGCGACACCGACACGGTGATCGAGGCGGTGCTCGAGCGCCGCGAGGCGCTCGGCGTCACGCTGTCGTTCGGCACCGTCGAGGTCTCCGACCACGTGCTCGCCTACCAGCGCAAGCGCCTGGCCGACCACGAGGCGATGGACCTGATCGCGCTCGACCTGCCGCCGACCTCGTTCGTCACCCAGGCGCTCTGGTACGAGCTGCCCCCGCACCTGGCCGATCCCGACGCGCCGATCAGAGAGCTCCTCGGCTCGCTGCACGCGGCCGAGCACTCCCAGATCGCCGTCCTGCCGCTGCTCGCGATGTGCGACCGCTGGGACATCGGCGGGCTCTCGACGAACTACCACCCGCAGACCGGCGTGCCGACGATCTTCATCTACGACGGCCATCCCGGCGGCATCGGGATCACCAAGCGCGGCTTCGAGGCGTTCGCCGCCCTGGTGGGCGACGCGCACCGGCTCGTCGCGGAGTGCCCGTGCGACAGCGGCTGCCCGTCGTGCGTGCAGTCGCCCAAGTGCGGCAACCTCAACGAGCCGCTCTCGAAGGCCGGCTCGCGGGAGCTGATGGCGCGCATGCTCGCGGCGCGCTGATCTCACACTCCGAGCGCGCAACATTTCACTGACCGCTGAGGGCGCGCGCTGGAGGATGGACCCAGCACCAAGGGTCGAGAAACGAGGATCTCATGCACGGACGCGCCATCTGGTGGTCGGTCACGGCCGCGGTCAACGGAGTGCTCTTCGCGTCGGGGATGGGCGCGGTGGAGGCGTCGCTCCTGAACTTCTGCATCGCGATCGCGGCGCGCCACGACGCGCTGGTGCGCGGGGTGTTCACCCTCGGGCGGTCGGTCCGCTCCTACGAGCTGCACCAGCTGACCTACCACCTCGGGCAGCTGCACCGCGCGGCGGCGATCGCCGGGACGGCGTGGTTCGCCGCCGCGCTGACGTCCGTGCTCGGGCTCGCGGTCCTCGCCATCCTCATCGCCATGGCCGCGACCGCGTGCGACGCCGTGCGCCACCGCCGCCACAACCTCTTCGAGGCGGTCCACCGCTACGGCGGCTGGACGGCGCTGGCGCTGCTGTTCGTCCTGATCGCGCGCCAGCCGACGCCCGCGACCGTCGTGCTGCTGGGCGTCCTGATCGCGTTCGTGATCCACCCGTGGCTCGGCGTCCGGCGCGTCGCGGCCGAGTTCCTCACGGTCACCGACCAGCTCGTCGTCGTCGCATTGCCGGGCCGGCGCGCCCCCGGCGAGTTCGTGCGCGTCAGCCGCGACGGCCGCGAGTGGCACTGCTTCGCTGTGGCCACCACCGGCGAGGAGGGGCCGGGGCGCTACTGCCTCGTCATCCGCCGCGCCGGCGACTGGACGGAGCAGCTCGCGCTGCGCCCGCCCGCGCATCTGTACGTACGCCGCATGCGCGGCCGCGGCTTCATGTACCACGCCCGGGCGTACGAGCGGCTGCTGGTGATCGCCACCGGCGTGCTGTTCGGCCTGTGGATGCATGCGGTGCCGGCGGTGGCCTGGACCATCGGCATGCTCTGCGTCCATGTCGTCATCATCAGCAACTGCCTGCGGTTCCTGCGCGAAAAGCCCTCGCTCGCGGCGACACGGAAATGGCGAACGCGGTTCGTGCTGCTCGACCTGCTCTACGGCCTGTGCTGGACGGTGATCCTGCTGCTCCCGGCGGGCCTCGACGTCGTCTCCAACACGATGATGATGTTCCTGATGCTGCTGGTGATCGCGGTCTCCAGCATGCTGGCGGCCACGCTGCCGATTGCGGCGCTGGCGGCAACGGCGCCGGTCACGGCAGCCATCGCGCTCAGTTTCGTGCTCGGCGGCACTTACGACAATTATGCGCTCGCGCTGCTCGCGGTTGCCGCCGAAGGCTATTTCGCCCTCCTCGCCCATCGGCTGCATTCGACGACGCTGGCGACGCTGGAAGCGCGCGCCGAAAAGGACGCGCTGATCGGCGAGCTCGAACAGGCCAAGGCGATCTCCGACGAGGCGCGGCATCGCGCCGAATCCGCCAACGTCGCCAAATCGCGGTTCCTGGCGCAGATGAGCCACGAACTGCGCACGCCGCTGAATGCGATCCTCGGCTTCTCCGAGGTGATGAAGAGCGAAATCTTCGGTGGCCACGCGGTGGCGGTCTACAAGGAATACTCCGCCGACATTCACAATTCGGGCGTTCACCTGCTCAACCTCATCAACGAGATTCTCGACCTGTCGCGCATCGAGGCCGGCCGTTACGAGCTCAACGAGGAAGCGGTGTCGCTGGTGCATGTCGTCGCCGACTGCCACCATCTGTTGAAGCTGCGCGCCAGCAGCCGCGGCATCACCATTCACGAAGTGTTCGAAAAGGGCATGCCGCGGATCTGGGGCGACGAACGCGCCACGCGCCAGGTGGTGCTCAATCTTTTGTCCAACTCGATCAAGTTCACCCCGCCAAGCGGCGATATCTGGCTCAAGGTCGGCTGGACCGCTTCCGGCGGGCAATATCTGAGCGTCAAGGACAACGGCTCCGGCATCGCCGAGGACGAGATCCCGATCGTGCTGGCTTCCTTCGGTCAGGGCTCCAATTCGATCAAGTCGGCCGAACAGGGCGCCGGCCTCGGCCTGCCGATCGCCAAGAGCCTGATCGACATGCATGGCGGAACCTTCACGCTGAAATCGAAGCTGCGGATCGGCACCGAAGTCATCGTCACCTTCCCGCCGGAACGCGTGATGAGCGCGCTCGCGCCGATGGCCGAGGAGGCCCCGCCCCTGCAGCCGGAGCCGGCCACCACCGCGACCGCGGACGACAAACGGCGGGCCCGCCACAAGCCGATCATGAGTGCAGGAACCGGACTATGACCGGGTTGTGACTGGAGCGCTTGCGCAAGCCACCGAAACCATTCCACTATCGCTGAATGAGCAAAGAAACGCCGTGTATCGCAGTCTGTATGATGGACCCCAAGACCAAACTCTGCTTCGGCTGCGGGCGAACGCTGCCGGAGATCGCGCGCTGGCACAAGATGGAGCGCGCCGAGCGATTGGCCGTGATGGAAGGGTTGGCGGCGCGCATGGCGGAAGCCGGCCTCGTTCAGATGACACCGCGCACCGAGCGCTGATCGCTGCACGCATTTGCGGCGGGGACGCGCCATGATCCGCTTCCTGCTCGTTGTCGCGATGCTGTCCGCCACCGCCGGCGCCGTCGTCGCCTATGGCGATCCCGACAAGATCGCGCGCGCCAGCGACTCCGTTGCGAAGATGCTGCGGCAACGCAGCCTGGAGCCGGCGCCCGCCGTGCATATCGCGCGCGGCCAGGCCGGCGAGTTCGCGCTGCACGCCCGGATCAACGGCGTGAAGACGCCGATGGTGATCGATACCGGCGCGACCTCGGTGGTGCTGACCTGGGAGACGGCGAAAGCGATCGGATTGCCGATCGAGATGCTCGAATACAATGTCGATGTCGAAACCGCCGGCGGGCACACCAAGGCGGCGCGGCTGACGCTCGATCGCCTTGCCGTCGGAGGACTGGTCGAGAAATCCGTTCCGGCGCTGGTCGTTCCGCGCGGGCAGATGAAGACCAATCTGCTCGGCATGAGCTTTCTGGACCGGCTGGAAAGCTGGGGCGTGCAGGCCGACAAGCTGATGCTGCACGGCTATCCCGACGTCGCAGGCCGCAGCAAGCGCCGCGCCGCGGTGAATTAGCCGAACCGCGCAATCCGCCTTTTTCGAAATTTTTCCCGATACCATTTTCTCCCGGTCAAGCCCGAGCGCATGCGCGCAACGGGCGGCTACGAACCAGAAGTCATCTATTGCGTCCGACAAATCCTGGCGGCCCGAGATCGAATAAAGCCTGAAGCGGTCGAAGTCGCCACAGGCCCAAAATACCAGCTTGTTGATCATGGTATTCGACGCTACCGTAGTTATAATTTTTAGGGACCTAAATGATTTGCCCGAGGTGCCAATCCGATAACGGCCCGGCGGCGAAGTTCTGCGAACAATGTGCTTCGCCCCTGGCACGCGTTTGCACGAACTGCGGCACTCAAATTTCGTGGTCGGCCAACTTCTGCTCGCATTGCGGACACCCGACCGGCCAGAGCGTCGCGAACTATCTGTCTGCGCGCTCGGATGCGCTGAAACCACAGACGGCCCAGCCCGTCGCCGAGAACGCTCCCACCGCCGAGATTGCCGGCGAGCGAAAGCAGGTGAGCGTGCTGTTCGCGGACATCACGGGCTCACTGGCCCTGATATCCGGCCAGGATCCGGAAAACGCGCAGGCGATCCTCAATCCCGTGCTCGAGCAGATGATCGAGGCCGTTAACCGCTATGAAGGGACCGTCAACAGGATCCTTGGTGACGGCATCATGGCGATCTTTGGCGCGCCGCTCGCGCATGAGGATCACGCCCTGCGCGCATGCTCTGCCGCCATGATGATGCAGGACTCCGTGGCCAAATTGGTGGACCGCACCAATCAGCCCCATCAGGTGCCGCTCAAAATTCGCGTCGGACTCAACTCGGGCGAAGTTGTCATCTGCGCCATCAGCAACGAGCTCGACAGGGAATACACTGTTGTCGGCGAGGCCGTGCACGTGGCCTCTCGCATGGAGCAGATGGCGCAGCCAGGCTCGATCCTGATGACCAAGCGGACCGCCCGATTGGCGGAGGAATACGTCATGGTGCGATCGCTCGGTCCGCTGCCGGTCAAAGGGCTTGCCGAGGCCGAGGAGGTCTATGAGCTCATCGGCGCGGGTCCGGCGCGCACGAGGTTGCAGGTCGCAACGATTCGGGGCCTGACCCAGTTTGTCGGCCGCGAAGCTGAGCTCGAACGGCTGCGCCTCATACAACAACAGGTCGACGCGGGATCGGGCCAATCGGTAGCGATCATCGGAGAGGCCGGCGTCGGCAAGTCACGGCTGGTCTATGAGTTCACGCACACAAGCCGGCTGCCTGGCCTGCTCGGCTGGATCGTGCTTGAGAGCACGTCGCTCTCGCACGGAAGAGCGACCAGCTACTTGCCCGTGATCGAGCTGCTCAAGAGCTACTTTGGAATCCAGGATCGGGACGAGCTTCACGAGATCCGCCGAAAGGTGGTCGAGAAGACCCTCGCGCTCGACGAAAGGCTGAAATCGACGCTTCCCGCGCTGTCGGCCCTGCTCGATATCCCCGTCGATGACCAGAACTGGCATGTGCTCGATCCAGCTCAGCGCCGGCGTCGCAACATCGAAGCCGTAAAGGCCTTGTTGATGCGGGAAGCACGCAAGCAACCGGTCCTCTTGATTTTCGAGGACCTCCATTGGGTGGACAATGAAACGCGGGAATTGCTCGACGCATTGGTAGGCGTCATCGGGTCGGCCTCTCTTATGCTGCTCGTCAGTTACCGCCCCGGCTACCAGCACAACTGGGGCAGCAAGGAGAACTACCATCGGATCCGGCTAAGCGGATTGCCAACGCGCGACACCGCCTACCTGCTGGAGGCGCTGCTTGGCGATGATCGCGAGCTTGCTCCGCTCAAGCAATTTCTGATCGCGCGGGGCGGCAACCCCTTCTACATCGAGGAAACCGTCCGCTCTCTGGTGGAAACCCAATATCTCGCGGGAGAACGCGGTCACTACCGATTGATGAGCCCGACCGGAGCCATTCGGGTTCCGCCAACTGTCCAGGCCATTTTGGCGGCACGCATAGATCGGCTTCTTCCAGGCGACAAGAATCTCCTGCAGATCGCTTCGGTGGCAGGCCGGGAGATTCCGTTGGCCGTACTTCGGGCGATGGCCGACCTGACAGAAGGCGCTCTGGACGATGCGCTCGATCGGCTGCAGGCGGCCGGCTTTGTCTACGAGACCGGCTTTTTTCCCGATGTCGAATACGCCTTCGTACACGCGCTCACCCACGAGGTGACTTACGACGGCTTGCTGCGGACGCGACGCCGCACGCTGCACGCACGGCTGGTCGACACGATCGAGACTTTGTATCGGGACCGGATCGGCGAGCACATAGAGCGTCTCGCGCAACATGCGGTTCGCGGCGAGTTGCCGGACAAGGCCGTTCGATACCTGCGACAGGCCGGGCTGAAAGCGCTCTCGCGGTCGGCGCTCAAGAACGGGCAAGCCTGGTTCGAAGAGGCGCTCGACGTCCTCGAGAAGCTCTCCGAAAGCAAAGAAAATTTCGAACTCGCGATCGATATTCGCTTTGATCTGCGAAACGCCCTTCACCCCCTTGGCCAACTTGAAAAATGCCTGGGTCACCTGCAGAAAGTGCAGGCGCTCGCCAGTCGACTCGCCGACAAACGACGGCTCGGACAAGGTTCGTCATTCCTGTGCCAATACTACCGGCTCATGGGAGAGCTCGACCCCGCCATCGAAGCCGGCGAAAAGGCAATGGCTATTGCGGACGAGTTGAACGACTTGCGCCTCCATATCGTGGCTGCCGGACACCTGGGACCGGCCCTGACTGCAAGAGGAGACCATCATCGCGCATCGCAAATACTGGGTCTGGGCGTTGAACGGCTCCGGGACGATCTCGCGTCGGATACGATGGGCACGACCGGCGTTCTCGGCGTATTCACGCGCGTATATCTGGTGTCCTCGCTGGTCGAGCTCGGCGAGTTTGACCAGGCGCAACGCTTCGCCGAGGAGGCGGTAGGAATTGCCCGAACCGCCAATCACGTTTACAGCCGTGCGTTCTCCTATTACGGACTAGGCACCGTGCTTGCCCTTCGGGGCGAAGTTTCGCAAGGCATCGCGGTCCTCGAGGCGGGCCTCGAGCTTTGCCGCTCGTGGATTCTTCCGCTGATGCTGCCCTTGCTCGGCACCTCGCTTGGATACGCTTACTGCGTCGCCGATCGCGTCGATGAGGCGATCGTCCTGCTGGAGGAAACCGAACGTGAGTCGAGCGCGATGCACCGCCTTGGCGGGCTCGCCATGACGTCGGTCCGGCTGGGCGAAGCTTACCTTCGGAAGCTTCGCACCGCCGACGCCGCGCAATGCGCTTTACGGGCGCTCGGACTTGCGCGCAAACATGGTGAGCGCGGCCACGAAGCCTACGCGCTGCGATTGATTGCCGAACTCGGCGTGACAGACTCGGCGCTGCTCAACGAGAGCGAGACCAATTTTCTCCAAGCGCTGCGACGGGCAGAGGAGCTCGATCTGCGACCGCTGGCGGCGCAGTGTTACCTCGGGCTTGGAAAACGCGACCGGCATATTGGCAGGCAGGCGAGCGCCGAGCAGCACTTCAACGCCGCCGCAGCTCTGTTTCAGCAGCTCGGCCTGCAATTCTCCCTGGAAGATCACGCTGCGTGCAACAACTAGCCCAACCCTCTGAGAAGAAGGTCAGCCGTAGCGGACGATGAAGCGGCGGACTTCGGAGACCGTGAGCTGAAGTGCCGGCTAGCCGCGCTTCGACGTTTCGACCTCGATGCCGCTGACCTCCAGCCCGCAAGAGCGGGCCAGAGATCGCAGCTCGAGTTGAATTGCCTCCAGCTGGTGGCTGTCGAGGTCCCGATCAATCGTCACCGTGGCGACGACCTGGTTCTCAGCTTCACTTCTTCTTTGCAGTCTTCTTTTTTTTCTTCTTTTGGGCTTCTTGATAGGCCTTGGTGGCTTTCCACTTTTTCTCAAAATCCTTCACTCCAGCCTGAAATTCACGGAGTAGCGCGCGCGTCTCTTTGCTCTTGGGTGTGACCGCCACGCGAATTCTGGTTCGGCCTTTGCTTACACTTTTGAAAACTTGAAAATTCGCCATAAGCTTGCCCTTTAAGTTGCTCGCAAGCGGGTCCGGCGAGTGCCTGCCCCTTGCCACGCGTTTACGATGTTATCCGAGAAATCGGACGCGTGGAAGATGCGCGGCGCTCCGTCGACATCTCGCAGCATGTACCAGTCCGGTGCCGCATCGTAACTGTCCTCGATGTCGACCGGCAGATCTTGCGCCAGACGGACGAAGGTTTTCACCATGTTCTGTTTTCCGACCAGATCAAAAATATTGGTCGCCGACGAAAACCGGCCCGCGTTGATTTCCGTAATGCAGGGAATGCCGCGCGCATTTTCTTTGAGGTCGATGCTGAATACGCCGGATGCTTTTGCATCGAGCGACCTGATGGCCCGCACGCAGGTGTCGACGACCTTCGGTTCGTAGACCGTTTTTGCAAGCGCTGCCACGGAAGAGACTTGCGATGCCTGACTGCCCGTCCCGAGATAGGAAAGCCGTTCATACGTCTTGATCAGCACCAGCTCGCCATCCTTCCAGAGACATTGGCAACCGAAATCGCGGCCAGGCAGGTACTCTGAAAGTACAAACGAATTCACGGGCACGCCGCGCATCTCCTTCCAGTATCGGATCCAGTTGCGTGCATGCTCGGGCGTACGTACCGGCAGGGCGCCAAGCGCGCCGGCGCCGCTTCGAACGCGACACCAGACGGGCCGCTTCCCAAGCTGGCGGAAAATCCCGGTGATCTGTTTCATATCCTTCACCAGGTAGCTCGCCGGCGCGTCAACGCCGTTACTGCGCAGAAGCTCAATGAGGCGATACTTGTCCCGACAGATTTCGACCAGGGACGCACGCGGCAAGAACAGATACTCGCCAAGACGGCTGCGCACGCGCGACAGGTCGTCTACGTCGGTATCGACGGTCGGAATAATGAGATCTAGGGACTCGGTCTCGGCAATCCACCGCAGCGCGTGGACCCACTCCGGATGGTCTGTGGGCGGAACGAGATAATTCTTGTCCGCGTCGGATTTCCTCAGGGCAAACTGGTCTTCGTTGCAGCCGACCAGGAAGACAGGATCGGCACCCGTTCGCAAGCTGCGGGCCAGATTGTTGCTCGGAGCGTTACCCGCGTTCGTAAAGAGCAATCGCGCAGTCAAGTCACTTCTCCTGCGTCTCCCGGCGATACGTCGCCTATGAGACACTATGGATCATATGACTTGAAAACAACATTCATTTCCGCCGGGCTTCCTCCGTCGGCCTCCCGTGCGACACGAAGCGGCTCCCCTCGCCCACTGCGCCGTCAACTTCGGGAAAGTCTCGCCTTGCATCGCGTGTGGGCCGCAGACCAAACTTCCGCCTGCCATCCCGCACGCGATGCAACTCCTCCATGGGCGATTATCGCGAGACCGTAGTCCGCTCGTGCAGGGTCGACGGGGCGGTCATGACCTCTGGACGCCTCAAGCCGATGCGGACCCCGTTCGCTTCTTCAATTCGTTCCATGATTTGCGGAGATTGTAACAGCGACCGCGGTTGCAGCAGCTGATTGACGTCCATCGCCGCCTTGTGAACGACGGGATCGATGACCGCAGCGCGGAACATCGCCGCCTCGAACGCGATGCTCTCCTCAAAACGCTCCGGCCGCGGCCCGCGCACCTCAGGATATTGCAGATCGCGGCTGGTTGACATGGCCCAGGGGGTTTCCAGCACAGACGCAACCCCAGCCATGAATCCCTCCTGCAACACGGCGATGGGATCGGATTCGGCAACCGCATCCTCCAGCACATCGCGCAGAAGCCGTGCCTGCAGGGCGGCCGAGGACATGCCCTGACCGTAAATCGGATTGAACCGGCAAATGGAATCCGCGATCGGCAGCAGTCCGCGCGGCAGATGCCGACATCGCTCGAAGTGCCGCCACGTACTGGTCGGAAAGGCAAATTGCCGGAGCTCCTCAACGGGCCTGGCGTGGCGAAGCGTATCATGGATGGTGGGCGTGGTCAGATCCCGGAAGCCTGACACGTATTTGTCCCACTCATCTATTCGCTGCAGTGTGCCGCGCCGGCAGATCGACACCATCCAGCGATTGCGCTCCATCGGAGTAACTACGCCGAGCTCGCCGATCCTGGGTGGATCGTCTTGCGTCATCACCAATTTCCAGTCCCGCGGCGCGCGCTCGCCGAACTCGATCACCGCCGACGTGTAGTACAGATTGATGTCGATGTCGGTCGTTTCCGGCCGATCGAGGCGCAGGGTGTCGAACAGCGCCAATGTCGGCGCCGCCCGGCCTGATGCATCGACGACCAGGTCCGCGTCGATCGACGCCGACACGCCGGATTGATCGATGAACCGGACGCCCTGCACCGTTGCGCTCGATGGCGCTGATACGATCCCGGTGACCTTGCATCCCGCCCGGATCTCGAGATTCGCAATGCCTTGAGCCTTCTGTCGAAGGACAAACTCGAGTAACGGCCTCGATGCACATACCAGCGATATCCCAAGATCGCGCTGCGGCAACCATCCGATCTCGGGACGCTCGAAGCGGATGTCTCCGGCGACGCTGAGAGAAACGCCGCCGGCCCGGATGAGCGCGTCCTCGTATCCGGGGAATATCTCGTTCAGGGCTTTCAAGCCACCCGCGAGCAGGATGTGAGGATGCCGGCCTTGCGGAACCCCAAGACGTGATTCCCCTGCCTGTTTCAGAACGTCGCGCTCCAACATCACGACTTGCCGGAAATAGGGCGCCAGAACGCCGGCGACAGATAGCCCACCCATGCCGGCGCCGATTACTACCGCCCGTTGGCCAATCAGATTGCTCATTCCTGCTTGCTCCTTTCGTGGAGCGAACAGCTAATGAGCAGCGTGTTGCGCTACGGTTTCAGCGCCAAAAAGACAGATGACGGCTGTAACATGGGCCTGTCCGGTCGCGCTGGCCGAAGGCGCGGGCAAATCCTGACCCGCAGCGCCGCCGAACGGCGATTGTGCGACGCATCGGGAAACGGCGCGACCGAACTACTTCCTGTTCGGGGGGATGGCGGCTACTCCGCACTCTCCCCATTTTGGTTGTGGGAGATGCGTACGTTCTCGTGTTTCATGGGAGACGGGCGATGACCATAAAAAGCTTTTGCACGCTTGCCGCCGCCATCTTTGCCCTGATCGCGCTTCTGCAGTTGATCCGGATTGTGCTGGGTTGGACGATCACCTTGAACGGCGCGGATGTGCCGTTCTGGCCGAGTTGGATTGCCGTCATCGTGGCGGGCGCGTTGAGCTTCGTCGGCTTTCGCGCCGCCGCGCAAAGTTAGAGACTGGCAGGGCCCGTGTTCAGGCCGCGATCGAAGCGGCTGCGCGATCCTCGACGAGCGCGATCGCGTCAAGCAGCACATTGACGCCGGCGCCCGGACGGACGCCGTTCTCCGCGAGATGTCGTCGGAAGGCGCGCGCGCCCGGAACGCCGTGAAACGCGCCGACGAAATGCCGCGTCATCGCATGCAGCCGCGCGCCCTGCGCGAGCTGGTCTTCGATATAGGGAAGCATCGCCTCGAACACGTCCTTCATGGTGGCGTGCGGCGCCACCTCGCCGAACAATTCGGGATCGACCTCGAGCAACCGCCACGGCTCCTGATAGGCCGCCCGCCCCAGCATCACGCCATCGACATGGTCGAGATGCCGCCTCGCCTCCGCAACGCTGGCGATGCCGCCATTGATGATGACGGGGACATTGGGCAATGCAGCCTTCAATCGATAGACCCTGTTATAGTCGAGCGGCGGGATGTCGCGGTTTTCCTTCGGCGACAATCCGTTGAGCCAGGCCTTGCGGGCATGCACGATCAGCGCATCGGCGCCCGCCGCGATCACGCCGCGCGCCAGCACGTCGAGGGCCACTTCCGGATCCTGGTCGTCGATCCCGATCCGGCATTTGACGGTGACGGGAATTTTCACCGCGCGCTTCATCGCGGCAACGCCTTCCGCCACCAGCGCCGGCTCCGCCATCAGGCAGGCGCCGAAGCGGCCGTCCTTCACCCGGTCGGACGGACAGCCGACATTGAGGTTGATCTCGTCGTAGCCAAAATCCTCGCCGATCGCTGCCGCGGTCGCGAGATCGCGCGGATCGGAACCGCCGAGCTGCAGCGCCACCGGATGCTCGCTTGCGTCAAAGCCAAGCAGTCGCCTGCGATCGCCATGGATGATGGCGCCGGTCGTCAGCATCTCCGTGTAGAGCCGCGCGCGGCGGCTCATCAGACGGTGGAAGACACGGCAATGCCGGTCAGTCCAGTCCATCATGGGTGCCACACTAAATGTAGATGCAACCAGATATGAGCCTTTACCGTTCAAAATCAATCTGATAACTCCGATCACGCGCAGAATGTCGACCCTTGATAGAATACTACATGTGGTATATTCTTGACCGAGATTGACTATTTTCGCGCTGCAGGTACGACAACGTCGTACCCAAATTGGAATGTCGTACCTATGGGAACCGTCGTATCGCGCCGCCGCAAGGATGGCTCAACTGGATACACTGCGCAGATTTTGAAGAAAAGGGATGGCAAAATCGTGCTGCGCCAAGCCCAGACATTTGACCGCAAAGCCGCCGCAGAAGCTTGGATCAAAAAACGGGAAACTGAGCTTGCTCAACCGGGCGCCGTCGAAAGGGCGGGCAAGGATAAGGTCGTACTTGCACAGGCGATCGACCGCTATGTTGACGAGAGCATCAAGGAGATCGGTCGCACGAAGGCGCAGGTGTTGCAGTCCATAAAGAATTACGACCTCGCAAACATGGCGTGCGAGAAGATCGGCAGTGACGACATCGTCAGCTTCGCGCGGGAGCTGGCCGCCGGCCAAAGAACGCCAGCGACGGTCGCGAATTATCTAAGCCACCTTGGCGCCGTCTTCGCAATCGCT
>Ga0081540_1003338_pt1 | contig 12731 bp, 15 predicted proteins | sample TabmetS2T1R1_FD_71024 | JGI IMG/M metagenome (GOLD analysis project Ga0081540, IMG submission 71024) | Tabebuia heterophylla rhizosphere microbial communities from the University of Puerto Rico - S2T1R1 | ecosystem: Host-associated > Plants > Roots > Rhizosphere ...
GTGATGGGCCCCACGCCGGACGTGCCGGCGAGCATGGCCTTCCAGTTCTTCTCCACGCCGGTCCCCAGCGCGGTGATGAGTCCGGTTCCAGTGATGACGACGCGACGGTTCGGCATGGGCGGATGACCTATTCCCGGCCCTCGGGAAGCGCTACTTCTTGTGGGTGTTGATGTAGTTGATGGCGTCTCCGACGGTCTTGATGTTCTCGGCCTCCTCGTCGGGGATCTCCACCTCGAACTCCTCTTCCATCGCCATCACCAGCTCGACGATGTCCAGGCTGTCCGCACCGAGGTCCTCGATGAAGGAGGACTCGGGCTTGATCTCGTCCTCACCCACGCCCAGCTGGTCGGCGATGATCGACTTGACCTTGGCCTCGATTGCACTCGTCGCCATCTGATTCCTCCGGTCCCTTCTTTCCTCGAAGTGCTGCCGAATTCTCTCGTTGTCGGGGGTGCTGCCCGGGGAACCTCCGAAACGGTCGGACAGGTCCCGCGGGACCCCCGGGGCGCGCGCGGTATAGCCCACGCCCCTTTACATGTACATGCCGCCGTTGACCTTCAGTACCTCTCCGGTCACGTAGGACGCCGCGTCACTCGCGAGGAACAGCACGGTCCTCGCCACCTCGTCTGCGGACCCCAGCCGCCCCAGCGGGATGGCCTCGGTCATCTTGGCCTTCAGCTCGGCGTTCAGCCCGGCGGTCATGTCGGTGTCGATGAACCCCGGTGAGACCGCATTCACCCGGATGTTGCGACTCGCCAGCTCGCGGGCAAGCGACTTGGTGAGGCCGATGAGCCCGGCCTTGCTCGCTGCATAGACAGCCTGGCCCACGTTCCCCGTCTCGCCGACGACGGAGGTGAGGTTCACGATGGCCCCGGAGCGCTGCTTCATCATCGGGCGCGCCACGGCCCGACAGAGCGCGAACGCGCCCTTGAGGTTGGTGTCCAGCGTGCGGTCCCAGTCGTCGTCCTTGACCCGCACCGTGAGCCCGTCGATGGCCACGCCGGCATTGTTGACCAGCACGTCCAGCCGGCCAGCGCTCTTCACCACCTCGTCCACGGCCGCCGCGCAGGCCGCGCTGTCCGCCACGTCGAACTTGATGCTCCTCGCAGTGGGGCCGGCCAGCGCCACCGCCTCGGCCGCTGCCGCCTCGTTCCCGGCGTAGGAGAGCACCACGGTCGCTCCCGCCTTCGCGAAGGCGACGGCGCAGGCCCGCCCGATGCCGCGCGAGCCGCCGGTGACCAGCACCACCTTTCCGGTGAACTCCATCGACTATCCCCTCGCCGCGGCGAGCGACTTCTCCAGGCTCGCCGGGTCCTCGACGTTGAGCACCTCGATGTCCTTCGAGATGCGCTTCACCAGACCCCCCAGCACCCTGCCGGGCCCGAGCTCCACCACCCGGGTCACCCCGGCCGCGGCGAGCGCACGGACCGACTCCACCCACCGCACCGGCGCGCTCACCTGCGCGAGCAGCAGCGGCACCACCCGTGCGGCATCCGCGTTGGGCGCGGCCTCGACGTTGGTGACCACCGGCATCCGCGGCGCGGAGACGGTGGACCGGGCCAGCACCTCGGCCAGCCGCGCCTTCGCCGGCTCCATCAGCGCGGTGTGGAACGGAGCGGACACCGCCAGGGGCACCACCCGCTTGGCACCGGCCTCCTTGAGCTTCACCGAGGCGCGCTCCACCGCCGGCGCGTGCCCGGCGATGACGGTCTGCTCGGGCGAGTTGAAGTTCGCCGGGGAGACGACCTCGTTCCCGGCCACCTCGGCGCAGATGCGGGTCACCACGTCGGGGTCCAGGCCCAGCACGGCGGCCATCGCCCCGGTCCCGGCGGGCACCGCCTCCTGCATGAAGGTGCCCCTTGCCCGGACCGCGCGCACCGCGTCCGACAGCGGGAGCGCACCGGCGGCCACCAGCGCCGAGTACTCGCCCAGCGAGTGCCCCGCGACGAACGCCGCCCCTCCGCCCCGCGCGGACCACACCGCGTGCGCGGCGATGGATGCGGTGAGGATGGCGGGCTGGGTGTTCCGGGTCAGCACCAGCTCCGACTCGGGACCCTCGAAGCAGAGGCGCGACAGCGGCTCGGCGAGCGCATCGTCCGCGGCCTGGAACACGGCCCGGGCCTCGGGGAACGCGTCGGACAGGGCCTTCCCCATGCCGACCGCCTGGCTGCCTTGCCCCGGAAAGAGGAACGCCGTGCTCACCATCTCACCACGCCGGCGCCCCAGGCCATCCCCGCGCCGATGGCCATCATCGCGATGATGTCTCCCTTGCGGAGGCGGCCGGCGCGGTTGGCCTCGTCGAGCGTCGTCGGAAGCGATGCCGAGGAGGTGTTGCCGTAGCGGTGGATGTTCACCCAGCACTTCTCGAGCGGCAGCCCGAGCCGATCGCAGACCGACTCGATGATGCGGAGATTCGCCTGATGGCCGATGAGGTGAGTGACGTTCTCCGGGGCCAGCCCCTGCGCTCCGAGCGCCTCGAGCACGGCCTCGGGCAGCGTTCGCACCGCGTACTTGTAGACCTCGCGGCCATTCATCGCGACCTTGTGGAGCTTCTTCTCCAGCACCTCCGAGGACTGGGGATGCTGGCTCCCGCCGCCGGGAATGGTGAGGATGCCCGCGGCATCGCCATCGGAGTGGAGGTGGATGCCGAGGATGCCCCGGTCGGGATCCTCGGAGGGCCCGAGCACCATCGCGCCCGCGGCGTCACCGAAGAGCACGCAGGTGTTCCGGTCCTTCCAGTCCACCACCCTGCTCAGCAGCTCCGCCCCGATGACCAGCGCCCGCTTCACGGTGCCGCTCCGGATGTACTGGTCGGCGATGGACATCCCGTACAGCGAGCCCGCGCACGCGGCCGAGAGGTCGAAGGCGAACGCCCGCTTCGCGCCGAGCTTGGCCTGCACCAGCACCGCGGCGGAGGGCATCGGCATGTCCGGGGACACCGTCCCCATCACGATGAGGTCCAGCTCCTCGGCGCGGGTCCGCGCCATCTCCAGCGCCCGCACCGCGGCCTTCACCGCCATGTCCGAGGTCTGCTCGTTCGGGGCGGCAATCCGGCGTTCCTTGATGCCCGTGCGCTCGGTGATCCATGCATCCGAGGTCTCGACCATCTTCTCGAGATCGGCGTTGGTGAGGACCTTCTCGGGGGCGTAGGCCCCCGTCCCCAGGATCGCGGTGCGTCTCATCGGACGGTCACCATGACGCATACGGGCAGCAATGTCCTGCGCAGCACCGTGCCCAGGTTGTGCTTACAGCGGAATTGACTCTGCGCGTCGTCCACGATTCAGCTTACTTGGTCGCGACGACCTCTCGCCCGGCGTAGTGGCCGCAGCTGGCGCACGCCCGGTGGGGAAGCACCGGCTCCTTGCAGTTCGGGCAGGAGATGACCTGCACCGCCGAGCGGAGGTTGTTGTTGGCGGCGCGACGACGATCGCGGCGCATCCTGGACGTCCTCTTCTTGGGAACTCCCACGGCGTTTGCTCCTAGTTCAGCTTGATGTTCTTCAGTGCGGCGAGGCGCGGATCTACCTGGGACCGGGCACAACCGCACTCACCTTCGTTCAGATTCTTGCCGCAGCTCCCGCACAGGCCCTTGCAGTCGTCGCGGCAGACCGCGTGCATCGGCAGCGCGAGCAGCACCTGCTCGCGCACCAGCGGGTCGAGGTCGATGGTCTTGCCGTCGAACAGCTCCTCGTCGACCCGCTCCAGGTCGAAGGTCCCGCCGCGCTCGGCTTCCTCGTCGTCCCCACTCTCCGCGTTCTCGGCATCGGCCAGCGCCGCGCGAGAGACCAGGTTGAGGGTGAAGGTGACCGGGACTCTCAGGTGCACGTCGGACAGGCAGCGCCGGCAGGGGCTGTGGACCGCCACCTCGGTCGAGCCGCGGAGGAGCACCCCGCTCCCCGTCTTCTGGAGCTTCACGTGCAGCACGGCCGGGCCATCCGGGCGGAACCCGGTGTCCTTGACGTCGGCGAGGGCGTGGGTGAGGAAGCTCTCCGACAGCGTCTCGTCGAGGGAGAGACCCCCCTCGCGGATCTGATCGACTGTGACGACCATGGGGGTGGGGAGGAAAAGGGCGCGGACTTAATGGCACAGCCCATCCCCTGTCAACGACAGGGGCGTTCCCGAGGCGTCATGCCCCCGACACCCAAGCGTCACCCGACCCGTCGCACCCGTCTGGTACAGGCGTCCTCCCGGGTCGAAGTTCCAAGGCTCCCCGGAGGTTTCCCCACTTGTCGCGCATCCTGATCGTCGAGGACGAGCAAGACCTCGCCAACCTCCTCACCTACAACCTGTCCGCTGCGGGTTTCGAGACCGAGACCAGCCATAGCGGAGCGGCGGCGCTCAGCCGGGCGAAGGCATTCAAGCCCGACCTGGTGCTGCTGGACCTGATGCTCCCCGATCTGCCCGGCAGCGAGGTGCTCCGGCTGATCAAGGAGGACCCGAACCTGCGCCGCACGGCGGTGGTGATGGTGACCGCCAAGGGACAGGAATCGGATCGGGTCCAGGGCCTGGAGCTGGGCGCCGATGACTACGTCGTGAAGCCCTTCAGCGTCCGGGAGCTGGCGCTCCGGGTGAAGGCGGTGCTCCGCCGGATGGCGCGAGACTCCGAGGGCACGGGGGTGCTCTCCGCGGGCAGCATCAAGCTCGACCCCGCCCGGCACGAGGTGACGGTGGGCGGGACCGAGGTCGCCCTCACCGCGCTCGAGTTCCGCCTGCTGAAGACCCTGCTCGAGCGCCCGGGGCGGGTCCAGACGCGCGAGGTCCTCCTCTCCGACGTCTGGGGCATCGAGGCGGAGATCACCACCCGCACGGTCGATACGCACATCAAGCGTCTGCGGGAGAAGCTCGGCACTGCAGGGGACATCATCGAAACGGTCCGCGGGGTCGGCTACAAGCTGGCCAGCCCCGACAAGGACGCGTGAACGAGACACCCCACCCCCGACGAATCGCCTTCCTGCTCCTCGCCACCCTGCTCCCCGGCCTCGCTGCGAGCGTCGCAGCCACCGCGCTGGCCGACGTGCAGACCGGGGTCCTGGCGGGGGGCCTGGCGGCACTCGCGTCCTTCGTCATCGCGCTGGCCAGCGAGAGTGAGGCCGCGCGGTCGATGGTCACCGCCGGGGAGGCCGCCGAGGCCCGCCAGCGGGCGGTCCTCGAGGAGCGGGACGAGGCCCTTCTGGAGGTCCAGACGCTGGCCGCGGCCATCGAGGGGATGGACGAGGGGATGTGGATCACCGACGCCAACGGGGTGGTCCTCCGGCACAACGAGGCGCTCCGGTCCATCCTCGGCACCGATCAGGAGCTGGTGGGGCAACGGCCGCTCTTCCTCCTGCGGCGGACGGAGCTCCACGATGCGGTGCTCCGGGCCTGCCGGGAGGCCGTGACCTCGAAGGTCGAGGTGTCGATGGACGCGCCGCGGAGCAAGACGCTCGAGGTGCACGTCGCACCGCTGGGTGGCTCGCTGCCCGGGAGCGCGGCGGTCTTCCGCGACGTCACCGAGCGCAAGCGCCTCGAGCGCGTGCGACAGGACTTCGTGGCCAACGTCAGCCACGAGCTCCGCACGCCGATCGCCGCCATCCTCGGCTACGCGGAGACCCTGCGGTCGGGCGCGCTCTCCGACGCCGAGCATGCCCCGCAGATGGTGGAGATCATCCACCGGCAATCGGAGCGGCTCGGCGACCTGGTCTCCGACCTCCTCGAGCTGTCGCGGCTCGACGCCGGTGAGCGCCCGCTCTCCTCCGCGGCGGTGTCCCTCGGAGAGGTCGCGCGGCAGGCGAGCGAGGCGATGGAGCCGCGAGCCGCAGGCAAGCACCTGTCGCTCCAGCTGCACATTCCGCCGGATCTGACGGCGCGTGCGGATCCGAAAGCGCTGGAGCAGGTGCTCCTCAACCTCCTGGACAACGCGATCAAGTACACGCCCGAGGGTGGAACGGTGGAGCTCGTGGGCGAGCGCGTCGGCGACCGGGCCCAGCTCTCGGTCAAGGACACCGGGCTGGGCATCGAGGCCAAGCACCTCCCCCGCCTCTTCGAGCGATTCTACCGGGTGGACCGAGGCCGGAGCCGGGAGCAGGGCGGCACCGGGCTCGGACTCTCCATCGTCCGGCACCTGGTGCACGGGATGGAGGGCGAGGTCCGGGTGGCGAGCCAGCTGGGGGTAGGAAGCACGTTCACCGTGGTGCTCCCGGTCGGCTGACCCCCGGGGGTGCCGGGCGGGGGCCCACCCGCCGATGGCCGTCAGGTGACGGGAGCGGGTACACTTCAGGGCGCCATGCGGGTCGCCATCCTGGCAGACATCCACGGGAATCTCCCGGCCTGCGAGGCGGTGCTCCAGGACATCGGTCGAAATGGCGCGGACGTGGTGGTGGCCGCGGGCGACCTGGCGCTGCGGGGCGCGCATCCCCGCGAGACGGTGGAGCTGCTCGCGGACCGCTGTCAGTCGCTGCTGATGGGCAACACCGACTGCTACATCGCCGGGAACTACCTGGGCGGGGCGTACCGCGAGCGCGAGCACTGGAAGCGCGACTTGCTGGCGTGGACCCGGGACCAGCTGGGCCCCGAGTGGACGCGCAAGCTCGGGGAGCTTCCCTTCAGCGTGCGCTTCTCGCCGCGGCGGGGGCAGGACCTCTACGTCTGCCACGCCAATCCCCGGAACCTCGAGGAATCGGTCGATCCCACGCTGGACGAGGCCTCGCTGCGACGCTTCTTCGCGCACCTCGATGCGGCGGCCTGCGCGTTCGGACACCTTCACTTTCCCTACCGGCGCCGCTTCGGGCGGATGCTGCTCGCCGACGTGGCCTCGGCGGGGATTCCCCGGGACGGGGACGTCCGGCCCGCGTACGGCCTCTTCACCTGGACTCCCCGGGGCTGGCGGGTGCAGATCCGCCGGGTGCGGTACTCGGTACGGCGGGCGACGCAGGCCCTGACCGCGCGACGGGTGCCGGGCGGACCGCTGCTGGTGCACAAGCTGCTCGAGGCCCGGTACCGGCACCACGGGGCACTGCTCGAGGCGGCGCGGCGGCACTCGGGGCTTCCCCCCGTCGGAGGCCGTCCGGGCATCGAGCCGCTGCGGCACCTGGACGGGTCGCATCCGCCGTCCGCGCCCGTCGCGTTGACCCCGCCCGAGGGAATCCCGGCGCAGGCGGAGCTCGGGCCCGATTCGGTTCCGATGATGGCGGGCGCGGCTCCGCTGGGAACGGGCCAGGTCGATTCGGTGGACGAGTCCGACGGCGGCCTCGTCGACGAGACCGCCGTCAACTTCCGCTGAACGCGGCCTGCGTCCTTGCTAGGTTGCGGCGGCACACGCTGGCACGACCTCGGGAGATTGCACCCATGACCACCGGCCTCGAGCAGGCGCTGCAGTCAGCGCTCGCCCCGCGCGACCTCCTCACGCATCCGTTCTACCAGGCATGGTCCTGTGGCGAGCTGCGCGCCGAGGACCTGGCGCGCTACGCCGAGCAGTATCGCTTCCAGGTGGCCGCGCTGCCGGAGCTGCTGCGCCGCGCACGGTCGCTGACCCAGGACGCCGACACGGACGCCGAGCTCTCGCGCAACCTGGACGACGAGGAAGGACGCAGCGGAGTCGCGCACGCGCGGCTGTGGGAGGCCTTCGGAGCGGCGGTGGGCGCGGCGGCCGAGGCATCGGCGCTGCCCGAGACCCGGGCGGCCGCGGAGTCGCTGGCGGCCCTCATGGGCGAGGACGAGGTGACGGCGCTCGCGGCGCTCTGGGCCTACGAGGTGCAGACTGCGCGCGTCGCGGACACGAAGGAGACCGGACTGCGGCGCTACGGGGTGGACTCGCCGGCGGCGCTCCGCTTCTTCCGGCTGCACGGGGAGCTGGACGTGCACCACGCGCGAGGGCTGCTGGAGAGCATCGAGCGCTGCGTCGCACGGGGCGCCTCGGTCGAGGCGGCGAAGGCGGCCGTGGAGCGCTCGGCGCAGGCGCAGTGGACGTTCCTGGACGGGGCCGAGCGGCTCCGGCAGGCCCGGCTCGCGGCGGCGTAGGGCCATTAAGCCGTCAGTGCGGGGGGCCGATCTGCTGACCCTTGATTCGGCACCCGAGTTCATCGAGTTCCACGACGGCAGACTCGTCGGGCTCACATCGAGTGAATCGGTGCTCGTCATGAGCTTCGACCATCTGGTCGTGTATCTTTCGACCGCCGACGAGAACGTGAAGCGAGCCCGAGGTTTCAGGGCGCTGACGCGGTTCTTCGGCGTGGCGAGCGTCGATGCGAGAGGGACGCTCGAGGTCCCGCTGAAGGTCTCCGAGGCAGATTTCAGCCGTCAGGGCGTCTCGCTCGAGCCTCGCTCGCTCGCGTTCGACACCGACCTCGTCCGATTCACGTTCACGACTGGCGCGGAGCTCCGAGTCACATGCACTCGATGCGAGATCGAGTTGCTCGCATCCAACGGATTCTCCGAGCGCTGGGAAGGGCCGATCTGAGCGTTCGCTCGTGCCAAACGAGGTCTCTGAGACGTCGCAAGGGACGAACCTCCCGACGTGTCCAGTGATTTCAGCAATCTACATATAGACTTGCCCGTATATTCTGTGGCGTATATACGGCCGCGCATGGCTCGGAAGGTTTCCAATCCGCTCGCCCTGGCGGTGCTGGCGCTCCTGATGGAGCGGCCCACGCACCCCTACGACATGGGCCGGACCATGCGGGAGCGGGGCAAGGAGGAGAGCATCAAGCTCAACTACGGCTCGCTCTACAGCGTGCTGGAGCAGCTGCTCCGGGCCGGGTTCGTGGCCAAGCGCGAGACCCTCCGCGAGACCGCACGACCCGAGCGCACCATCTACGAGATCACCGAGGCCGGCCGGGACGAGCTCCACGACTGGATGGCCGAGCTGGTCAGCACCCCCGCCAAGGAGTTCCGCGCGTTCGAGGCGGCGCTCGCCTTGCTCGGCGTGCTGGTGCCGGAGGAGGCGCTCCGCCTCCTCACGATCCGGCGGCAGCGACTGGAGGCGCGCATCGCCGAGCAGCGCGCCGGGATCGACGCCCTCGTCGCCGGTGGGCTCCACCCATTCTTCCTGATCGAGAACGAGTACCGCCTCGCCCTGGAGATTGCCGAGAAGGGCTTCGTGGACCGGCTCCTGAAGACATTCGACGACGAACAGCTCATGGGGATGTGGCGAGCCCTTCATCAACAGAGCGCGAAGAAGCGCGAGACCGGAGACGACGAGTGAGACGGAACGGTGATCGGTACGGGCGGGCGCTGGTGATCGGTGGCGGAATCGCCGGACCCGTGGTGGCGATGGCGCTCCAGCGCGTCGGAATCGAGACCACCATCTTCGAGGCGAGCCCCGCTGCCTCCGACGGGCTCGGTGCCTTCCTGACCCTCGCCTCGAACGGTCTGGACGCGCTCCAGGCGATCGACGCCCATCGCCCGGTGGTCGCGGCCGGAGTGCGGACCGAGCGGATGGTGCTCTCCAGCGGGACCGGGAAGCTCCTCGGCGTGGTCGAGGCCGGGATTCCCCTGACCGATGGGACGACCACGACGACGATCGAGCGCGCGCACCTCTACCGCGTGCTGCACGACGAGGCGCGGGAACGAGGCATCCCCCTCGTGAACGGGAAGCGACTGGTCGGGCTCGAGCAATCGCCGGACGGCGTCCTCGCCCGGTTCGCGGATGGCACAGAGGAGCGCGGCGGCTTCCTGGTCGGCGCGGATGGAATCTGGTCCACCACTCGCCAGCTCCTCGACCCGGAGGCCCCTCGCCCCGAATACACCGGGCTCCTCGGAGTGGGCGGGGTGGCACGCGGCCTCGACCTCGAGGCGGACCCCTTCTCGTTCGAGATGATGTTCGGCGCTCGGGCGTTCTTCGGCTTCCTCCCGGCCGGAGACGGGCGGGTCCTCTGGTTCGCCAACCTCCCCACCCGCCCCGAGCCGGACCGCGCGGCGCTGGAGACCGTCTCGCCCGGCACGTGGAGAGAGCGGCTGCTCGAGGCGTTCGCCGAGGATGCCGTCCCCGTCCGGGAGCTGATCGAGAGGACCGAGGAGGGCGCGTTCCGCGCCGCCGCGATGCACACCCTCGAGCCGCCGCGCTACTGGTACGGCGACCGGGCAGTTCTGGTGGGCGACGCCGCGCACGCGACCTCGCCCAGCTCCGGCCAGGGAGCGTCACTGGCGGCCGAGGACGCCGTCGAGCTCGCCCGGTGCCTCCGCGACGTGCCCGACCTCGGAGCCGCGTTCCAGGCCTACCAGCGTCTGCGCGAGGGCCGCATCCGACGTGTCCTCCGGGCCGCCCGACGCGTGAACTCCGACAAGGCAGCCGGGCCGTTCGCGAGACGGATCCGCGACGCCGTCATGCCCTGGATGCTTCGCACGATGGCGACCCCCGAGCGGCAGCTGTGGCTCCTCGGTCACCACATCGACTTCACCGGTGCAGTCGGCGGACCGAGGGCTCTTCTCGCCGCCTAGTGCCGCGCCGACGCTCGAACGCAGGAAGGCCGATCGAAGGTGTCTGGCACCTTCGCGATCGAAGGTGTCTGGCACCTTCGCGAGGTGTCTGGCACCTCGGGAGGAAACCACCAGTAATCTTCGGTACTTGCGAGCCCCGGAGCCCGATGTCGATCTCCGGAGGCCTCGTTTGTCGTCTCGGCGTGGGTGCAGTCCGGCACCCCACGAACCAGGAGACGACGATGGAAGCCACGCTCGACACACCCGCCTTCTCCCGAGGCGCGTCCGCGGCCCGCTGGTCGGGCCGGGTGCTGACCGGGATCCCGGTCGCGTTCATGCTGTTCGACGCGACCATCAAGTTCGCCCACATCCCCGAGGTCGCCGAGGCATCCCTGAAGCTCGGCTTCCCCACCCACCTCAATCCGGTTCTCGGGGTGCTCATCCTCGCGAGCCTCGCGCTCTACCTCTGGCCGCGCACCGCCGCGCTCGGAGCCACGCTGCTCACCGGCTACCTCGGCGGCGCGGTGGCGATTCACCTCCGCGTCGGGGACCCGCTCGCGACCCACGTGCTGTTCCCGGTCTACGTCGGCGCCCTGTTCTGGGCTGGACTCGCGCTGCGTGATGCCCGGGTGCGCGCTCTCGTCTTTCCGAAGTGAACCTCGAAGACTCGTGAACGGAGAAACACCATGCGCTTCCTCATGACCTACCAGCAGGACCCGAACATCGGCCCGCCGACGCCGGAGCAGCTCGCCGCCATCGGCGCGTACACGAAGAAGAACGTCGAATCCGGAGTCGTCGTCATGACCGGCGGCCTCGTCCGGCCCGACCACGGCACCAAGGTGAAGTCCGAGCGCGGGAAGTTCAGCGTGACCGACGGCCCCTTCGCCGAGACCAAGGAGCTGATCGACGGCTTCGCGGTCATCGACGTCCCCTCGAAGGAAGCGGCGATCGCCGTCGCGCGCGAGTTCATGCAGCTCGCCGGTGACGGAACAGGAGAGATCCTCCAGATGTTCGACCCGGGTGGTCCGCCTCCTGGCCGATAGCCCGAGGTCGCCAGCGCTCCCGCGTGAGCCGGGCGCGGTCGTGCAGTGAGCGGGCGGGCCCGACCACCGAAGCCTCGGTGGTAGGGTCCGCCCGATGTCCGGATCCGAAGCAGAGCGCGCCGTTCGCCGGATCTGGAAGGAGGAGGCCCCCCGGGTCATCGGTGGCCTGGCGCGCCTGCTCCGCGATGTCGCGCTGGCCGAGGACTTCGCGCAAGAGGCGGTCGTCGCGGCCCTGGAGGAGTGGCCGCGGACCGGAGTCCCCGAACGGCCCGGTGCGTGGCTGATGACCACCGGGAAGAACCGGGCCCTGAACGCGCTCCGGCGAAACGCGATGGCCGAGCGGACCGGAGCGGTGCTGGAGGTGGAGGAAGGGAGGCGGCCTTCAGCCTCGGAGATCGAGGCGGCGCTGACGGAGAGCATGGACCGCGACGTGCGCGACGACGTGCTGCGCCTGCTGTTCACCGCCTGCCATCCGGTGCTCTCGCAGGAGGCGCGGGTGACGCTGACCCTCAGGGTCGTCGGAGGCCTTTCCACCGAGGAGATTGCCCGCGCGTTCCTCACCAGCGAACCGACCATCGCCCAGCGCGTGGTGCGTGCGAAGCGGGCGCTCGGCGAGGCGAAGCTGGCCTTCGACGTTCCACGGGGCCCCGAGCTGCGCGCGCGGCTCCCCTCGGTGCTCGAGGTCCTCTACCTGGTGTTCAACGAGGGGCACACCGCCACCGTCGGGATCGAGCTGATCCGCCCCGACCTGACGAACGAGGCGCTCCGCCTCGCCGCGCTCCTGTCCGAGCTCCTGCCCGCCGAGGCCGAGGCCCACGCTCTGCTCGCCCTGATGCGACTCCATGCGTCGCGTGCGCCGGGCCGCGTCGACGACCGCGGGGACCCGATCCTCCTCGAGGCGCAGGACCGGACGCGCTGGGACGCCGGGCTCATCGCCGCGGGCCTCGACGCGCTCGCGCGAGCGGAGGCACTGGCCGGAACTCCCGGCCCCTATCAGCTCCAGGCGATGATCGCGGCCTGTCACGCCCGGGCACGAACTCCGCAGGACACCGACTGGCCCCGGATCGCCACGCTCTACGGGGAGCTGGCCCGCTCGATTCCCTCGCCGGTCATCGAGCTCAACCGGGCGATGGCCGTATCGCGGGCGGAGGGCCCCGCGGCTGGCCTCGCTCTCCTCGACGCGCTCGCCGCTCACCCGGAGCTGTCGCGCTATCACCTCTTCTTCGCCGCGCGCGCCGAGCTCCTCGAGGCGCTGGGGAGGCTCGAGGAGGCCCGGGCCGACTTCCAGCGTGCGGCG
>Ga0081540_1003339_pt1 | contig 12724 bp, 6 predicted proteins | sample TabmetS2T1R1_FD_71024 | JGI IMG/M metagenome (GOLD analysis project Ga0081540, IMG submission 71024) | Tabebuia heterophylla rhizosphere microbial communities from the University of Puerto Rico - S2T1R1 | ecosystem: Host-associated > Plants > Roots > Rhizosphere ...
CGCAAGCCCACCTGAACAAAGTGGCGCGTCAGCTCAACGAGCGACCGCGGGAGACCTTGCAATTTGAAACTCCCGCGGAGAGATTTAACGCCTGTGTTGCATCGACCGGTTGAGACGGCAACCAGAAGCGGACATGGGCCGCGACCTCACGCCATGGCCGTTATGGACCATAACCGGACCCATGACAGCAGCAAACAGCGTCTCTATTCGATTACCTCGTCTGCGCGGGCCAGTACCAACGGTGGCACCGAAAGGCCCAAGACCTTCGCGGTCTTCAAATTAACAGCCAACTTGAATTTGGTTGGTTGCTGCACCGGAAGATCGCCAGCCTTCTCGCCCTTCAAAATGCGACCAACGTAAGTCCCAGCCCTCCGAAAAACGTCAGGGAAGTCCGCCCCATAACTAAACAATCCACCAGCACTAACGTCGTCGCGCCATGGGTATGACGTGGGGACGCGATAGCGAGCAGCCAAAGTTACGATCCGTTCGCGTTGCGTCTGAAAGAATGTATCCGGACCAACCAGCAATGCACCCGCTTGTTCCGCGACGAGTGACGCAAACGCACGATCTATGTCGACCGGTTTGCTTGCGTCAACAATCAACAAACGAACACCCAAGGCACGCGCTCTCTCGGTCCGCATCTTCAGTGCGGCTTCGGAAAACGCAGGATTAGCAGTATTAACGAGATACGCGATGGTTTTAGCTGTGGGTACAATCTCGTGCAGCAATTCGAAGCGTTTCCCAATCAGTTCGCCCGCGAGAACGGTAATCCCGGTGATGTTGCCACCGGGTTTAGCAAGGCTTGCAACGGCACCTATACCAACTGGGTCCGCGCCCATCGAGAAAACGATAGGAATTTCATTCGTGGCTGCCTTAGCAGCAAGGACAGCTGCCGCAATGTTGGCAGAAAAAATCACGGATACGCGACGATGAACCAAGTCGTTCGCCAATGCGCGCAGTCGATCCATCTGATTGTCGGCGGTTCGATACTCGAAGGACACGTTCCGACCCTCTATGAAGCCGGTCTCAACTAAGCCTGTTCGAAACGCGGACGTCTCGTCCTGCAAAAGATCCAGTGGCGCGCTGTAAAGCATTCCGACCACCGGTATCGCGGGTTGCTGCGCCTTTGCCGCTAACGGCCATGCAGCCAGGCTCCCAATTAGTTTGACGAACTCACGGCGTTGCATCGCTCGGCGCCCCGATACTTTGGGCAGATGGTAGGCAATTCGTTGGACAAGTCCAAGCCGTCCAGCCCGACGTGTGCAAGAATCCGCGCTTAGTCTCTGCGTTCGTCATGTCGGCTATGGGCCAACAGCGGTCATTCGATCACCTCGTCGGCGCGGGAGAGCATTTCCCCAGGCACATCCATACCCAAAGCTTTCGCCGTCCTGAGGTTAATTACTAGCCTAATGCGCGTCGGCTGCTCGACAGGCAAGTCGGCGGGGTTCGCGCCGTCAAGAATCCGCTTAACGTAATAGGCCGACCGGTGAAAGATTTCTGCGACGGTCAGGCCGTAGGCTAAAAGAGCCCCTCCATAGGCAACCTCCGCGACCGAGGCAAACGTCGGTAGACGTTGCGTCAGCGCGAGTGCCGCGATGCGATCTGACTGATCGAGGACAAAGGAATCGGCTATCAGTTGCAGCGCATCTGGACGCCGCTCCGCCACAAGAGTTGGAAGAGTGCTCTCCAAGTCGGCGGTAGACTTAAAAGCGAGTTCGATTAAGGAAATTCCGCGGGCACTGGATTCCCTTCGCAGACTAGGCAAGAGGACATTCATATTCGACGGATTCGCGGGATTGTAGATGGCAGCCAGCGTTGTGGCGCGAGGGACAACAACGCCGACGAATTCCATGAGCTTCGGGGTCAAGTCTTGGTTTAAAGTAGCCGTACCCGTGGTTAGCCCGCCGGGATGCGCAAGGCTCGTAATCAGGCCGGTTCCGACGGGATCATTGATAGCGGGCATGACGATAGGGATAGGTGGAGAGAGCTGCTGCACCGCCCGCACCGCGGCGATAGTTGAGGGGAGAATGATGCGTACCTTGGCTTGCTGCAGCTCGCGTGCCAGTGCTGGAAAGTGCTCGTAATTGTCTGCAAAGCGTGTTTCGAAGACATAATCTCGACCTTGGATCAAGCCGTTTTCAGTGAGACCCTGCGTCAGGCCTGCCAAGAGCCGCCGCACGTAATCGGAGTTCGCGGAACCAGCGAAAAGAAATCCGAGCCGTACCGGCGTCTGTCCGCTTGCTGAGACCGGCCACGTCGCCGCGACGCAGATCCCTGCGATGAACTCCCGCCGCTTCATTCCGACCTCTGCCCCGATATGTTTCCAGCGTAACGGCTTTTCCGTATAGAGCCAAGCGGCTGAATGTCTGCTTTGGGTCAGAAGCCGACATTCGGAACCGCCCTGCCCAGGTCAGCTTTGCCACCGACAGCAGACATCAGCCGGCGGCCCGGCCTAGATGTCAGCTACGGGCCACAAACAGACTGATGCGCTCCAGCAAGCAGGTCCATCACCAGGTCGGCTCGCAGCAAATGAAGGTTGGCATCGTTCGAATGTCGACGGCTCGGCTTAGGGGGCACCACAAGATGTAGTCGGGACAACAGCCCGAGACCCAGTGCCGGCGAAAAGCTGTCCCTCTCACTCGGCGGTCGGTCCTTGTTGCAGCGACCTGTGCCGAGAATTCCGCAGAAGGTGCAGCCGACAAAAAGCCCACCAGCGATCGGGCTGGTGGGCTGAAGTCCCAGTGCGGGGACAATGGTCCTGGGGGACCGAACGTCCGTGGTCAGGGTATACTCGGTTTGACGACGGTCTTATGAAGCAGATCATTCTCTGGTTATTGCGGTGAGCCGTGCAGGCGCTTGGAGGCGATCCTTTCGTCACAAATCCGATGCGAATTCAATGCTGTGCTGTCCAAAAACGAGAGCAAGTCGATGCGCCCCCTTTTTTATGCGCTCATCTTTCTCGCCACCGCCGCACTGGGCTTTGGAGCGCTGGTTGGTTTCGAGCGGCTCATAGGCGGATAAAAGGCCATGCCCACCACTTTGCCTGAACGTCGTCAACCGCCGCCAGGTTTCTTTGTAGTCCTTGGCGTTGCGCTGGTGATTTTGATTGGCCTTCTCGTTTCCCGTGGACCGGTTTTAACTTGGGTGCGAGAGGGGCGGCCCATGTTCGTTAGTTCGGATGCGTCGGTTGTCCAAAACCGGTAGCCACTGCACGTGCGAAACTTTCGACGGTTCGGCTCAGCCAGCTGACCATGGCCAGGGCACCATCTACTTCGAGGCGCCCACCGTGCTTCAATTTCTGGATTGTGGCTGCTGAAACGCCGATCTCGCGGCTTAACTGTGTCCACGACAGCCCGCGCGCCTGTCGTCCGGAATCGAGCGCCTGCTAAAGTGCGACAAGCATGATTGTGTCTCGCATCGGGTGTGCTCACGTCACGAACACGAACAGTTGCGAATTTGTAATCGCGTGAACACCAAGGCGTCATCGGCACGTCGAAATGTCGACGAGGTTGGACGATTTATAAGAAATCGCACCCATGGAATTCCCCGATGTTAATCGTCTTCCTAGTCGCAATCAGCGTTGGCCTTTTTGTCGTCCATGCGGTCGACGCCCTGAGAACATAGCTTGTCGCTAACCACTTGCCGGTTCAAGAGTCCCCGGGTTACAGCGGCGCTGTAGGTTCGGCGGCCGTACGTCGTCACTTCGTCGGGCCTTAGCCCCACATGTGTGCCGGTCGGACGAAACCGTTTTCCATTGCCGCGAAGCCGTCCAGAAACGATCGCCCTGTAACGCTGCCGTTCGTTCGCGTTGCGTGGAGGTTGATTGATGTCGGGTTCTTTCCACGGTGCTGACAGGCGCACCTACCGAAGGGTTGTGGTGGTGGGTGCGCTGTGTTGCGCGGCTTTCGTGGCGTTCAGTTTTTTTGCGAGAGAACAGCCGGAAAATACCTACGTTCTGAAAAAGGCGGACAGGTTGGTTCGCACCGCAGGCTCGGGATCACCTGCAAATTAGTCGCTCAAGGAAGTTCCTGCCGGCTCAGTGAACGGTGCGCGCAACTGGCGCGATACGACTGGGCGAACGTCGCCACTTTCGACGCAAGGGTGAGCTACGGCGGAGTTCAACGAGGCGTACGAGACTCTTGCAGCTCGGGCATTCGAGCGAGCGCACGTCGTAGTGCCCGGCAATCGGCGCAACGTCGATCGAAATTCGCTCAATTCGGCACGCGAAACAGCGCTGAGCTGGAGCAGCGTTCTTGCAGCAATTTTCCATTCGAAGAGTAGAGCACGCTTGTCGGGAAACGGCTTGTTGACAAGCGCCGATTGGTTGTGTTTTCGCGCCAATCTTCGAAGGACGGCCGCTTTTCTCGCCACGATCTTCTGGATCCGAATTTCCGCTTCGTCCAGGAGCGGCATGTCCGCTCCACACCTGATAGCGGACATCCGGCCTAACCCGCGGCCATGTCGGCTACGTAAAAAAAGCCAACGTCGGCTCCCATTCGATCACTGAGTTAGCGCGCGCAGCTTCGTTCGCACAATCAATTAGAGATGTTCCTCACCACGTATAGCGCAACGTCCCCGTACCGGCGTAGGTCTGAGAACTCTTCGCGAACTCGCCGTCGAACTTGGCAAGCACCGACCAGCGCGTGGTCATATGGAGCTCGGCGCCGACCGAGGCAAGCGCGGAATCAGTGGGGATCGGCGCGCCGTAGACAACAAAGCTCGCGCTGGGAAGCGCTTGGAAGATTGCGTTCAGCGCAGGATTGCCGGCCCAGTCATGAGCCCAGGCAAGCCGCGCACGCAGGATCAGCGGCATGCCGTTGACCGCGGTCATATCGGCGAAACGCGCGCCCAATTCGCTTCGGATGTCGCTCTCGTTCCTGGCGTTGAAGCTTAGCCCAAGGCCGCCACCGCTGAGATCGGCCTCGCTGTAGCCCGGAGTATGGAACGACTGCGCCTGGACCGCGGCGTAGGGAGAAATCTCGAGCCGACCAACGGTTGATGGCACGACGAAGCGATAGCCGCTTTCGAGGCGACCACCAAAGCTTTCGCCGCGGAACTTGGCGGTGAGCTGATCGCCGAGAGCGAGGCGGTTTGTGGTGAACCAGTTGCTGGTGAAAGAAAGGGCTGCCGCTACGTAAGCCGGACCAAAATAGCTCTTGCCATAGACGCCAACCTGGAACGCATCGCTCCGGCCACCGCCGAGACCTTGCGCCAGGCCCCAATTGGTGCCGCTGCCGGCGAGAGCGAACCCTGCCAGCGTGTTCGGCGAAAAGTGATAATCCATACCGCTGGCAAAACCGTAGATGCGTGCGGTGACATCGTTCGAGCCGACGGCCACGTTGCCGTTGGTGGTACTACGCCCCCCGAAACCCGATCCCCATGCAGTCCAGCGTAGATCGGATAGCTGTTTCGGCGGCGCCTTGAGAGCCGAGGCATAGGCAAGCGCGATGTCAGGCGGAAAGCCTGCTGGCTGATCCGGCGCCAAGCCAATCGCTCGCCCGCCGCAATCGGGCCGACCGAGCAACGGGTCACGCAGGAAATCCGAGCCCTCGCCGCAATCACGACCGTTTGCGAACGGATCAAGCATGAGCCCGAGAAACTGGTTCGTCAGCGCGAAGGCCCCCTTTTCGGAGCCCGTGGCGGCCTCTCCAGAGAGCGCCGTCATTGCGGCGCTCAGCTGCGCCGGCGCTAGATTGTAAAGATTCTGGAGCCCGGCCGGCAACGCAGTGCCATTGGCCACGGAATTGTCGAGCGCGGCCGCCACGTTGAGCACGTTGGTCGGCGAGCCCGGCGGTAGCAGCGAAGTGAAGCTCGTACCGAGTGTCAGCGCAGATAGCGTAAAGGTTGCCGTCAAAATGCCGCTCCCGATCGGGTCCCACTCCACGGTCGGGTTTGCGATAGGAATGTAGGTGAAGGTGTAGGTTCCTGGCTTCGTAATTCCCGTAAACTGCACTCCCTGCCAGCCCAGGATGCTCGAAGCCTGCCCATTGAAAGAGCCGCCATTGTGGGCGATGGGAACGGGCGTCCCGCTCAGACCAGTTCCGGCCGCGTTCGAATAGAAATTTGTTGTGCCATCGGTCAACCCGCTCGGCTTAGTCGCAACGAGCATCGTAAATGCGACGGTCGTCGTAATGGAAGGTCCGACCAGTTGCAGCGAACCTTCGGTAAAATTAACCCCGCTGTGATACGTCCCATACCAGACATTAAAGACGCCGCCTCCCAAGGCCTCGTAGCCAATCGAGACCGTGTGTGCGAAGGAAACGTCGACGGGCGGCAGCAGTAGACAAGTCGCCAAGATCAGCCTTCGCCTGCCGAACCGCCGGACAACGGTGGGAGTGCACTTACTAGCCTCACCGCTCTGTCGTTCGCCGCAGCTGTGTCGCGGCTTGCGCGTGCGGAACCGGCTGACTGCCGAAACCATTGCGTCCTCTGAAATAATCGACGATGAAATCGACTGGACGCAACTGACCGTATAGACTCAATAATTGCTATTGATTCGCGACCTCGCGGCAACGGCGATCTTGCGAAAAGTGGGTGTACAACTCGATGTCCGGCCGCTGTGACTGCCAGTGCGTTGCTAATTAGTCGCACCGCGGTGATGCAGGTGCCCTCAGGTTGGGCGGTGACAATGGCACAGGCCACGCCTCTAACCACGAGCCGCCGATACCGGGGCAACCCGAACCGCCCCTGTCCGCTACGGGTTGTTACCGGACCTCCCCCTCAACGCAATTGCGTACAGTACGATCGTCGGCGCGACGGAGCCGCCGACACAGCTCACGGCTGATGTTCTGCAACACAATCACGTAAGCATGGATGTCCGTCTGGTAGTACGTGTAGAGCTGTCGGGCTGTGAGTTCGAAAAGCACGGCCGGACTCTCCGCGATGACCGTCGCCGACCGGTTTTGCATCTCAATGAGCGTCATCTCACCGAAAAAATCACCGGGCTCAAGACACGTCATGCGAATGACACCGCCCGAAACCGCAAGTTTGTTAACCACCAGTTTGCCGGAATGAACAATAAACATTGAGCGCCCCTGCTCTCCTTCCGCTACTACGGTGGCGCCAATCTCGAAGCGACGCTCAGCCAACATGGAGATCAAGAGATCCAGGCTTGCGTCTGAGAGCCCGCCGAAGAACGGGGTCGCGGACAAAAAGGCCTTCAGATCGGGCGAGCTGACAACCATCGGCCAAGTATACTACCGCCCCCAACGATCGCGATAGCTACCGTTAGTCGGCTTTGGGTCAACCTGCCCGGGTTCGCGTCCGCTCGCCCCCTAGAAGCGGACATCAGCAGATCGCGCTCTGACATCGGCAATGGGTCATTTGCAGACGTTCCTCGTCTGTCAGGCCATTTCTGCTTAACTCCGGGAAGCGGACATTGTTAGCCCGGACGACCATGTCCGCTAAGGGCCAGAAGCAGCCCTCCCTCGCGTCGCGCCACCGCATAGGTGTTCAGTCGTACTCGACCAGATCACGAACCTCAAAAGGCTTCGGCGGGGTTGCAGATGCCTTGGCCGTGGTGCCCGGCAAGATTTCGAAGTCGGGCGTGAATGGAACGAGGATTGCGCGCAGCCGATCGAAGCCACTACGGTCACCCTCGAACCGGGCTTTGCCGGACGCGATCAAATCGTCGAACGACGCCTGGCCCATCATCACTTGATTGAGGTCGGCACGATTCACGGTCACCGTCAGGTCCGGGCTCTTCGCCGGGAAACCCTTGATGTTTGTGAGAGTCGCATTGCTCAATTCGACCGCGTACTGCTCGCCGTTGTCAGGCGTTGCAAGGTTGAAGGTAAATCGGATCCCCTCAGCCTTCTTCGGGTCCATGCTGATGCCGATAAAGTCGAGCCACTGCTCGGTGGACATCGCGCGCACGACATCAGGGCCGGTGCTGCGCGGGGGGACGCCGCCCGGCAGGCCGTTGCGAAGCTCGAATGCGCCCTGTAGGAAGCTGTTGCGTACGCTTGTGCTCTCGGCCCGGTAGCCAAGCTGCTCATAGGCATCGGCGAGCAGCCGCCGCGCCTGCTGGTTCTGCGGCTCGGCGAATATCAGCTTGTTCAGGATCTCGGTGGCGAGCAGATACTTGCCCTGCCCCATCAATTCCTCGCCCTTAGCAACGATCTTGGGCGAGCCACCCATCATCTCCACATAGAGCGGCGCGGAGTCCTTCGGCGACAGCGGGATCAGGTTGACCGGATTACCGTCGTAGTGACCGAGAAAGCGGTTGATTACCGCTCGCGCGTTGTTCTGCACATCGCCGTGGTAACTGCGCGCAGCCCACTGGTCGCGCAGGCTCTTCGGCACCTCATATACATTTTGAATCTCGTTGATCGTGACGCCTTGGTTGGCGTAGTGCAGCACCTGGTTGTTAAGGTTCGCATAGGCGTCGCGTTGCGCACGAAGCACCTCCTGTATGCGTGGGTTGCCCCAGCGCGGCCAGCTGTGGGAGGCGAACATCACTTCGGCTTCCTGCCCGAACTTGTACAGCGCCTCGTTAATCTCCTTCGACCAGTTCAGCGCGTTGCGCACCTGCGCACCACGCAGCGTGTAGATGTTGTGGATCGTGCCGGTAACGATTTCCGAGGTCCATAATGCCTTGAACTGCGGGAAGTAAGTGTTCATCTCGACCGGCGCTTCGGTATCGGGCGCGTTCTGGAACACCATCGTCACGCCGTCGAGCGTGATCTCCTCGATGTCCTTGCCCACTAGCCGGTTTGGCGCGATCAGCCCAATGTTGCCGTTGGCCGCGTTCTTTCCGATCGCTTGGTCAACATGGCCGAAGGGACTACGCTGCAGCAGCACCGCGTATTGCCACTGCGTGCGCCGCGACATTGCGTTACCCGCAAAGACATTCTCAGCGATTGCCTCCTGCAGGAAACCATCCGGCGCAATAACCATCACCTTACGGTTGGCAACATCGGCCTCGTCGACGACGCCGCGCACTCCGCCGAAGTGATCGACGTGAGAGTGCGAGTAGACGACCCCGACAACCGGGCGCTTGCCGAGCTTGTCGTTGATGAACTCGAGCGCCGCCCGTGCGGTCTCCTGCGCGGTCAGCGGGTCGAAGACGATCCAGCCCGTATCGCCCTTGATGAAGCTGATGTTGGCGAGATCGTAGCCGCGGACCTGATAGATGCGACCGGGGACGACCTCGTACAGGCCGTAGGCCATGTTCAGGATGGCTTGCCGCTGCAGCGAGGGATGGATGCTCTCGAAGTCCTTGCCGGTTAGGAGCCAGCCATAGCTCGCCATGTCCCATGCGACATGACCGGCATCGGCCATGATTTTTGTGTAGGGAGGTTCGGCGATGAATCCACGTTTCGCCTCGTCGAAATCGCGCTTGTCGGCGAACGGAAGCTCGGCCTTCTGGCCGTTGCGCAGTTCGATCGTGAACTTCGACGGCGGCTTTCCCAGCGGGTCGAAGTGTTGGGCCGCGCTCGCTCCACCATCCGACGGAAGCAACGAGCTGTCCCGCGTTTGGGCTTGCGCACCAACTGACGACTGTTGCGCCGATGCGGGCAGGTTCATCAACGCCAGCGCGGCGACACCAAACAGGCTACGCCCCAAAATGCTTCCAATTTCCATGATTTTCCTCGACGGGATTTTTTGATTGATTGCGAGTCGTGACACCGGGTCGTTTGGACATTTGGTGTCCAACAAGGAGCGCAAGACGCATTTGATCCAGATCAATGCGCTATGAGCATCAAAGTCAGGAGGGCTCACTTTACCCGCGATGGCCTGGAACTCAGAGGCTCATGCCGCGGCGGGTTCAGCGAAATCGGCTCGACGCCTGTTGCAGGCGCACAATGCCCCTATTGTCAATGTTTCTGTACAGGGGCGGCCGGCCGAAAGCTGAAGAAGCCAGTTCTCATGCCTTATGCCCATGCTGTGGCGTCTGCTTAGGGGCCAGAAATGGACATTCCAGGATTCGGCTTTCACTACTTCACTTCCTCGAAATCGCCGGGCTTCCAGCTTTTGTCGAACGCGGCTTCCTCCGGGCCGTAGATGCGGATGTAGGCAAACCAACCGCGTCCGGGCTGCGTCTTGATCCAGTGCGCCTTGTTGCCTTTTTGCGTGTCAGGACCGAAGTACAGATCGGCCGGCGACTTGCCCTTGATGTCCTTCAGCTCGAACAGCGACCGCAGCGCGCCCTTGTCCTGATCGGTCTGCACCTGCGAGCGTGTCTGGGTGTCGTAGACGGTGACCGACCAGAACAGCTTTCCAGGCACCGGCTGCGGCAAGGTGAGCTTGTAGTTCTTGCCGCCGTCGAGGAAAGCGCCGCTGTCGTCGCGCGTGCTCATCCAGTACAGCGAGCCAGCCCCGGCCGTACGTCGGAACATCGCCGGGGAGGTCACGATCGCTTGCGCAAACCAGCGGTCGCGCGCCTCGAGGTCCATGCCGGCTGGCGTTTCGAACTGCGCACTGCCGGGCGTGAGCCCGACCCATTCCCATTTGCGATCGGGCCAGTTGATCCGGTCGGGGCGGGCGCTGTCGAAGGCCGAAACCAGCATCTGGTCACGCCCCGCCTTGGCCGCGCGGTCGAGGATGTCAGTCATCCGCCCGTCGGGCGCGAACGGCTTGCCCTTCTCGATCCCAAGCTCGGCGAGCAGGCCGTACATCGGCAGGAACGATGGCACAATCGGCTCCTCATCCACGATCTGCTTCAGCACGGTCCAGAACTTGCTGTTGTCCTCCCAGCGCAGCGAGGAGGAATCCATCTTCTCCTTGGTCGTGTCGACGATAGCGAGATTGGTGTCGCTGCCGAGCGGATGGACCTTGATCGCCTTCAATGCCGCCATGGCCTTGTCGACATCGCCGCCGACCGGCAGCGCGCGCACCGCAAGCAGGTTCTTGTAGGATTTCGACTGGCCGACATGATAGCCGGACGGGATCTTGCCCTTGTAGCCGGGCGGCAGCACGAGATGCTTGCCGCCCTTGCCGGCATCAGGGCCGGGCAGGCCGAGGTCCTGCACCCAGCCCTGGTTGTGGTCATTGACGAGGCCGATATACGGCCCTGGCGGCAGCTCGATCACGACAGGACCCTTGGTCACGTCGATGACGCCCGAGCCGTAAGGCGTATCGGAATTCAACGTGAAGCCGACTTGCCGCGGGCCGGCGGCGGCGACGCCCATCTTCTCGCCGTCCTTCAGGCCGGCCTCACGATTGCCGTTGAAGATGCCCTCGACGGAGACCGTCGGATACCAAAAGCGATAGGCGGTGATCGCACGCTGCAGATCGGCATCGTCGCGCGCGCGTTTGCTTGTATCAGCTAACGGGTAGCCGCGCTCGAAGACATAAGGCGCAGGCCCTTCTGCGTAAGCTGGCGGAAGAAGGAAGATTGTCAGTGCCGTAGCCGTCAGAAAGCAACTCGTTCTCATGATTCCGATCTTTCTTGCTCTTGGGAGTGTCGTCCGAAATTGCGGTCGCGATCCGTTATTTGCGCGCCACCCGCTCGACATTGACCGAGCCGTCGGCGTTCTACTGGAGAGCCGGACTGATCGACGCGCCTCGCTGAACGTGCAGTCATCACAATGCCTCGAGATCCCCGGGCTTCCAGCTCTTGTCAAACCAGGGCTGGAGCGGCCCGTAGAGCCGCAGGATCACCTGCCAGCTTTTGCTTGGCCAGGTCTGCACCCAGTTGCTTTCCTGTCCGACCGGTGCCTTCGGTCCGAAATAGACGGTGTAGGAGCCGTCGGGATTGGGCTTCATGCTCTTCTGAGTGCTGTCGATGCCCGCAAGCTTCTGATCGGTCTCCAGCATGGAGCGGGTCTGCGAGTCGTAGACCGTGAATGACCAGAACTGTGCGGCAGGAATCGGGGCCGGCATGGTTATCTTGTAGGTCTTGCCACCATCGAGAAAATGACCGCTGGCGTCGCGGGCAGTGAAGGCATAGGCGGAGCCGGATCCGGGCTTTGCCGCCGCCATCGCCGGCGTGATTCCGGTCGCCGCATAGTGGAACAGCGTACGCGCATCGAGCATGCGCTCGCCATTATTGACGAAGGCATAGCTGTTGCCGATGAAGCCATTGCTCCACTGACGATCGGGATAGAACCTCACACGGGAATCGCGTGGCGCAAACAGGATCGCGCGCGCCGTCGCGTTCCCGACCGCGACGGCTTCAGTTAGGACCGCTTTCATACGGTCGTCCGGCGAGAACGGATTGCCCTTCTTTATCCCGATCGCGGCGAACAGGCCGACGATCTCGGGGTCGAATGCGTCACCCGGCTCGTACTGGATGACCTCGTTGATTTCCTCGTAAAATTTGAAGTCGTTGGAATGGATCGTGTTGATCTGCTTGCCCGACAAATTGACGAAGATCGTGGCCGGCGGGTTGGCGGCGTCCGCCAATGGATAGACGCGGGCGCGATCCTTGACGAGCTTCACAGCCGCGCCGACGTCATTGTCCTTGACGAAGACACGGCAGAGAAGCCAGTTGATGTAGGTCGGCGTCTTCGCGATGTAATAGCCTTCCTTGGGAAGCTCGCCCTTATAGTCGGGAGGCACAAACAGGTATTTTCCGCCCTTGCCCTTGTCCGGTCCGGTCAGCCCGATGTCGGTGACGAAGCGGAAATAGGCATCGTCCACAGGGCCGAGCGCCTCTGGCGGAATCTCCACGACGACAGGACCATTCTTCAGGTCAACGCAGAAGAAGTTGTAAACGGTGGTGGAGTTCGGCGTGAGGAACAGCGAGCGGGCATCCATCAGATCTTCGGTGATGCCGATC